>Ga0315268_10003525_pt1 | contig 17255 bp, 10 predicted proteins | sample C1_top_MG_FD_204535 | JGI IMG/M metagenome (GOLD analysis project Ga0315268, IMG submission 204535) | Sediment microbial communities from Yellowstone Lake, YNP, Wyoming, USA - C1_top | ecosystem: Environmental > Aquatic > Freshwater > Lake > Sediment | place: USA: Wyoming | collected 2017-08-01
ACTGTTTACGTACAACGACCACTGCGATCGACAACAGAGCGCATTCATATATGTTTACCTGAAGACCTCGGATGGGCCTCATGAGCGTATGCATTCCGCTGTATCGTTGCAGCACAAACCCGCATCCACATGGCTGATTTTGAAAGATCTAGTGATGATTGTAGCAAGTTCTTGCCGGAAGTCAATCATCTTCACCGCTGCCGGCCCTCAGCATGATCCCGAGCACCGGCAGGTCCCCCGGGCACGGATTGTACCTGTTTATTTCTTAGATGCGGGTTTTTCCCAATTGACCTCCTGCGGCGTTGTTTCCTTCTGCTCCGGCTGCGGTGCGTGGACGATGGCCCGGGCCCGCGTCAATGCTTCGCTGAGATTCTCGAACACATTCTCCACTCCGATCTTCTCCAGAAAACCGGCCTTATCCATGGCGATCAGCGGCTGCGCGTGGATCCCGGCGAGCACAAGCACGGTCCCGTCCCTTTTGGTCGTGTCGTACACTTCTTCCAGCGCGCGCAACGCCGTAGCATCCATTGCCAGCACGGTGCGCGTCCGCAGGACCAGCACCTTCGGCTTCTTCACGATCAAACCGAGCACATGTTTGAACCGGTCAGCTGCGCCGAAAAAGAACGGTCCGTTCACTTCAAAGACCTCGACTCCCTTTGGAACAGCGAACTTATTGATATTGTTCGGATCCACCTTCGCATCTTCTTCATCTTCCTCATATCCCACCATGGAGGTGATATATCCCACCTGGGTCACATCGGCCATGCGCTTCATGAAGAGCAGCGCAGCAAGGACCACGCCCGCCTGGATCGCAACGGTAAGGTCCACGAGCACGGTAAGAAAGAACGTGACCAGCAGCACGGCGACGTCCATCTTCGGGCTCTTGAGCAGTTTCACGAAGAGGTGCCACTCGCTCATATTATAGGCAACCACAACAAGGATACCGGCAAGCGTTGCCATCGGTATGAGCGCGGCCCATTTTCCGAAGAACAGCATGATCAGCAGGAGCACGATCGCGTGGATGATGCCTGCGAAGGGTGTGAGTCCTCCGTTCTTGATGTTCGTGGCCGTCCGCGCAATGGCGCCCGTGGCCGGAATGCCCCCGAACAGCGGTGTCACGATGTTCGCCACGCCCTGCGCGATGAGCTCCATGTTGGACCGGTGCTTCCGGCCGGTCATACCGTCGGCCACAACCGCCGAGAGCAGAGACTCGATGCCCGCCAGCAGCGCGATCGTTATAGCCGGAGAGACCAGCGAGGAGAGCATGCGCCACTCAACATGGGGAATCCGCAGCGGGGGCAAGGCGCCCGACACGCTGCCGAACCTGCTTCCGATCGTCTCGACCGGCAGATTGAGGAGCTGCACTGCCGCGGTCGTCGCGACGATGGCCACCAGCGATCCCGGAATACGCTGTGTTACCCGCGGCCAGAGGAACACGATCGCGATGGTCGCTATGCCGATAACCGCTGCGAGCGGCGTGATCGATCCGGCATGCTCCGAATACGCGACGATCTTTTCTATGAATTCCGCGGGCACCGTCTTCATGTGGAGCCCCAGGAGATCGCGCACCTGCCCGGTTGCAATGATCAGCGCAATACCGGCGGTGAAACCCACCGTGACCGGATAGGGAATGTACTTGATGATGACCCCCAGTCTGGCCACACCCATGATCACGAGCAGCACGCCCGCCATGATCGTCGCAATTGCGAGACCGTCGTACCCGAATTTCTGGACAATGCCGTAAATGATCACGATGAAAGCGCCTGTAGGCCCGCCGATCTGCACACGGCTACCGCTCAGGACCGAGATGATAAATCCGGCCACGATCGCGGTATACAAGCCCTGCTCGGGCGTTACTCCCGAGGCAATGGCAAAAGCGATGGCAAGGGGCAATGCAACGATTCCGACGATAATGCCTGCAGTCAGGTCCTTGAAGAATACCGGCGTGGAATACCCCTGTTTTAGAACGGTGATCAGCTTTGGTTTTAATCTTGACTCCGGCACTTTTTGACTCCTCTCAAAAGAATATAAACGACAAAACAATACAGCCTGCTGCTCCATACGACAACGCGCTGCCGGCGATTACCTGACCAGAGATCGTCATAGCACGCTTCATCCCTGTCATGAAGAAACGCGGTATAGTCTCATAGTGATGCGGATTTCAAGGCAGCACAGTGCATTCACTGCACACAACGCACGTGTTGAATTGACTCGTAAACGACATCGTCGGAAAAGAAAAGAGGAGTGAGCCCGGCAAAGGAAAAGGAGGGCTGGTACTTTGAGCTTTCGAGATCGGCAGCAATGAAGCGACGTGCCGGGAAGAAAAAAGAGAATGCCTATAAATAGTATGTTCGAAACGTCCATGATGTAAATACAGACAGAGCCAGGTAGAACGCACCAGGCAATGCGAGATCCCGATTTTCAAAGTTCGACCACCGGAGAACTGACGTTTTTTGTTCACCGGTCGTGATGCCGAAAACAACGGCTTTGAAAATGTACAACAGTATGTCAACTATTGTCAAGGTGAAAAAGGCAAAACAAAGGCGGCCCATTCGGGCCGCCCTCACACGCAATACTAGTGTTCATGCAAAGATCAATGCCCGCCGACCTTCATGATGCCGCTGGCTGCAAGCGACAGCACCAGGATCTCGACGATCGCAATGATAACGTAGGGAGTGTCTTTCTTTCTGATCAGGATGGGGAGGATCACGAGATAGCACAGGATCGTTAGGCCTGACAGCATGGCAATCCCGATAAAGTTCAGATAATCGCCCTTGCCGACCAGTGCCGCCCATCCCCAACCCGTAGGGGCATGGAGCGCAACGTTGTAATCATGCACTTTCATGGTCCAGTACTTCGGCAGATCATCGATCGGAACATAGCTCGGAAGGATGCCCGAGAGGTAGACAAAGAAGGTTATCACCAGAACGGCAAGCCCCAGCCACATTCCGATGTTGAGCACACTTGCGTATGCCATCTGCTCTTCCGATGCTTTATTGCTTTTTACGTTCGTCATTATAATTTTCTCCTATGGCCAGATTCCAAGTCCCTTGAGCAGGGACCTGAGTCCTGCGAAGAGCAGGAGACCGATGACCATCCACTTGATGGCCTTGGGTTTCGACTTTGCGAGGATCTTCACACCGATGATGGATCCCAGCATGATGCCTACGAGGGACGGCACCACGATCATGGGCAGGACCGCGCCCTGGTTCAGATACACCCATGCTGCGGAGGTGTCGGTGATGGAGAGCAGGAACTTGCTCGTGGCCACCGAGATCTTAAGCGGCGCTCCCATCAGCAGGTTCAGCACCGGAACGTTCGCCCATCCCGCGCCCAGACCGAACATGCCCGCCATGATGCCGATCACGACAAACAGTGCCAGTCCCATCGGCGTCTTGTGCACGGTCCATTCGACGTCCTTGCCGAGCGACTCCTCGCGGTAGATGCCCATGATGCCCAGGCTCTGGGCGAGGTTGTCCGGCTTCGGAACATTGGGGAAATCCGATTTCTTTGCCGTTGCCATGATGGCCACGATAAAGAGGATGGTGACGCCAAGAAGCGTGTTGATCACACTGGCGGAAAGAGCGAGACCGATCATGGCGCCGCCGATCGCGGCTGACGATGCGATGATCGCGACGGGAATTGCCAGTCTGATGCTTGCCAGGTTCCGTTTGAGCAGACCCGGTCCGGCAGCAAGCGCGCCCGCAAGCGCGACGAGCAACCCGGCTCCCCTCACGAAATCGATATGGAACGGAAAGAATCCGCCCACGATCGGCACGAACAGCACCCCGCCACCCACGCCGCCGAGCACGGCCAGGATTCCGAGGATGAACGTCACGATGAACAGGGCCAGCGGCCAAACCCACCAGGGCGTGGCTGATGCCGGTGCTGCAGGAGCAGGAGCTGCTGCAGCATGCGCATCACCATGTCCAGCCATGGGCGTTGCTGCGGTTGGAGCCGGGCTCGCTGCTTCATTTGATGCCAATGCCGCATTTGCCATGAACAGGGTGGCCGCGATCATCAACATCAGGACAAAAACCTTTGCATAACGATGTACCATGTCTTATCCTTCCCTCCCTTTATGCTATTAAAAACAATGTATCAACTATCGATCGAACCAAACCAAAACCGTTGCAATCTGCACCCCGTGGTTTCAATTTGCACGGCTGTTTATGTTATTATAATGATGGAGAAGTTGTCAAGATAAATGTTGATTTTTAGCAGAGAAAACCCATAAATTCGGGAGAAGAACCTATAAGTACGACTTATATCAAACAAGCGGAAACACCCTTCACACGCGATAAGTTCCCCTGAAAGACCAATCCTTCCCGCGTACCCGGTAAAACGTCGGGCACGGGCGATTATTGTTCATCGTCTCGAAACAAGAAATAGCCGCATAACTTCCGGCGAGTATTGACTTCTTTCGGATTCATACAACAGGATGCTCCGGATTTTCCCCGAGCATGCGCGAAAAGATCGCCCGTACTTGTCCGCTCAGTTCCTGATACTCGTTCAGGAGACGTTGTCCCATCGATGCATCCCCGGTATCCTGATATCCCATCCGGCTGGCAAGCGGCTTCAGCTTTTCCGCATCCCTGCTCAGGCTGTTCGTCGAAAGGTTCGAAATGATCCGCATCCTGCTTTCCAGCCGCCGGATGAACGCATATGCATGCAGCAGGACCTTCCGGTCGGACTCATCCATGAGCTTCAGGTTCCTGAGTGCGCGCAGCGCGTCATGCGTCCCCGGGACCCGCAGCCTTCGGTGGTGTTTTCCATAATGGAGCTGGAGATATTGTACGACGAACTCGATATCCACGAGCCCGCCCGTTCCCTGTTTGATGTTGTAGGCGGCAGTAGATTCCTTGTTGACCTCGTTCTCCATCCGTTTGCGCATCAACAGGATATCGCGTGCGAGATCGGGCCGGGACGCGTCGTCGTAGATCTGCGCCTGCAGGGCCTTGACGAACTCCGCTCCCATTTCCCGGTCTCCTGCAACGCATCGGGCCTTGAGGAGCGCCTGATGCTCCCAGGTCTCGGCCTGATGCGCATAGTACTCGATGAACGAATCGGTGTTCTGCACGAGCGTTCCCTTCGAGCCTGTCGGGCGAAGCCGCGTATCCACACGGAACACGAATCCCTCCCTGGTCAACGAGGAAAGATACGAGATCGTCTTCTCGGCGATCTTGCTGAAATACTCGAACGTGGTCATACCTTCCGGCGGGGAAGGCGCCAGGGGAGCGGAGTACACGAACAGGATATCGAGGTCGGAACCGTAGATGAGCTCCCGTCCTCCGAGCTTTCCGACGCCGATGACCGAAAGACCCGAAGACCTGCTGACGATGCGGTATCGTTCTGCGGTCTCCGCGATCGCCAGTTTGAGCGCGGCATCGAGACAGACCTCTGCAAGCTTGGACAGATCGCGGGACACAACGGTCAGCGGCGCGTTCGTAAGCAGGTCCGCCATGCCGATGCGGATCTCCTCCTGATGTTTGAACCTGCGGAGCGCGTCGAGCTTTGCGGACAGGTCAGATACTCTGCCCAGGACGTCGGCAAGCTCATGTGCATACATGCGATACGTTCCCGTTCCCGAGGTCTTGCGCGACTCGAGCAGGTTCTGCACATATTCGGGCCTGCTCACCAGCATCCGCGTAAGGTATTCGCTGTTCGCGAACACCGCGACCAGCACCTTGACCGCCGAAGCAGCGAACTTGATCAACGATTGGAACGCCTCCCAGGAGCCCTGCGCAGCAAGGAACGATTCAAGATGGTTGAGGGCCATGTCCGGATCGGGCGAGGACGCGATCTCTTCGAACAACAGGGGAAAGATCTCGTTGAAGAGCCTCCGGCTCCGCGGTGTCTGATGCACAAAGGCAGGGCCTTCCCGGAGCAGGAGCAGGTTCCGGTACGCCCTTCCCGGGTCCCGAAATCCGTAGCGTGCAAAGAGCTCTTTTGCCTCGTGTTCCGCTGTTTCCGGATCGAGCAGGCGCTCATAGTCCTTTCCCGGCGTTTCCTGCGCAGCTTCTCTTCCGGTGAACGCGAATAAATCGTCATAGATGGCCCTGACCCTATGCGTGTGCTCAGTGTACTCCTTCTCCAGGAGGTTTGCCTCATTTCGCGGCTCCAGATACCCGCATCTCCTGGCCAGAAGACGGAGGTCTTCTGGTTCTGACGGCATGGTCTGCGTCTGGAGGTCATCCAGGATCTGGATGCGATGTTCGACCATGCGGAGGAAGACATAGGCCCGGGAGAGCATGGAATGCTCCTGATAGGTGATCAGGCCCTTTTGCGAGAGCATATGCAGGGCTTTGAGCGCATTCTTCTCGCGAAGATTCCGGTCCCTGCCCGCATAGATGAGTTGAAGTGCCTGAATAACGAACTCGATCTCGCGGATGCCGCCGTAGCCAAGCTTGACATCGCGGTGCATCCTCCCCTTCTGCTCCACGTCCTTGTTGATCTTCTGCTTCATGTCGCGGATCTCAGCGATCGCGCTGTAGTCAAGGTACTTCCGGTACACGAACGGCGCGATGCGCACTAAAAACTCCCGGCCGACCGCCTCGTCACCTGCAACCGGCCTGGCCTTGATGAGCGCTGACCGCTCCCACGTCTGCCCCCAGGACTCATAGTAGATCTCATATCCGCCGAGGCTCTGTGCCAGGGGGCCCCGTTGCCCTTCAGGCCTCAGCCGCAGATCAACGCGGAACACGAACCCATCACCGGTCTTTTCATTGATGGCCGCGCTCAGTTTTTCCGCAAGTTTGATGAAATACTGGTGGTTCGTGATCCTGTTCGTCAATGAACCGTCTTCAGCGCAGAGGCCTTCGGTCTCGCCGTCCGCGGTATACACGTACATAAGGTCCACATCCGAGCTGAAGTTGAGCTCCCGGCCGCCGAGCTTGCCCATGGCAATGACCGAGAATCCGGCCGGAGCGCTCTCTCCTTCCTGACCCGTAACGATCGGCCTGCCGTAGCGCTTCCTGAGTCCCGCATCGGCCCATTCCCAGGCCTTCTGCAGGCAGACCTCGGCGAGGTCCGATAGCTCCTCCACGGTCTGCTGCAGGTCCGCTGTGCCCAGCAGGTCACGCAGCCCTATCCTGAGCATCTCCTGTTTGCGGAAGGTCCGCATCGTGCGAAAGAAAGCTTGTTCTTCCTGCGCTTCTTCCTCTGTCATGCGGCTGAGTCGTGCGGAAAGGGACACCGCGCCTGCGGGATGCGCAAGATACGCAGGATCGCGCAGGTCAGCCAGGCGCTCATCAGCAGTAGCGATCAGAAAGGTCGAAAGAAAGCGGCTGGCACCTGATATCGTGATCAGGGAGCGAAGGATCTCCTGCCGCTCCCTGCACAGCACTGTGAACAACGGGACATCCGTGAGCGCTGCCACGAACCGTTCAAGATTGTTCAACGCCATATCCGGGTCCGCGGCTCCGGACAAACAGGTGAGCGTTGCAGGAAGAAACTCGAAAAAGGCATCGTCTCCCAAACCCACGCGCAGCAGTTCCAGGTTCTTCTGCGCCTGATCGACATTGATGATCCCGAGGGCCTGCAATTGTGCGGGTGCGGGCGTTATATGTTTGTCAAATGGCATTTTTTGTATTATACTGTGAAGCAGTACGAGTTACAAGCGGAAGGCGGTTCTTTCGTCCTCAGCATGGTCTCAGCCGTCTGATGCTCGCCTGGCAAATGCAACGCTCCCACGCACACGGAAATCCGTCATCATACGCCCATGGACAAGCTTCGCAACAACCAGACATGCTTCGTGTGCGGCAAAGAGAACCCTGTCGGCCTTTCCGTTGATTTCGAGATCAATGCCAATGACCGGACCATCCGGGGCAGTTTCATTCCGCTCGATATGCACCAGGGGTTCGAAGGGATCGTGCACGGCGGTATTCTCTCTGCCCTTCTCGACGAAGCCATGGGCAAACTTGCCTTTGATCTCGGCCTGCCTGCAATGACCGCGGAACTGGCTCTAACGTTCAAAGCGCCTGCTGCTCCGGGAGAAGAACTGCTCATCTCTGCAAGGATCGTACGGGAAAACCGGCGAATGGTCCAGGCCGAAGCAAGAATAGAACGGGGACCCGTGGTGGTCGCCGAAGCGAAAGGAAAACTTTTAAGGATAAAGTAAGTTCAAAGTTCTTAGTTCAACGTTCAAAGTAAAGACTTGATTCCTGCGCCCTATTACTCTGAACTTTGTACTTTGTACTCTGTACTATCATTGCTATGAAATACACCAATAAACAGATATTCGAATTGATCAGGACCAAGACCGGCAAGCCCATGATGGTGCGTGAACTTATGCGCCAGCTCCGTCTCCAGGCAGATGACCGCAGGGCGCTGAAACAGGCGCTGAACGAGCTCGTCATGAGCGGCGAGATCATCAAGACGCGCGGCAACCGCTACGGCCTGCCCGAAAAGATGGACCTCGAGACCGGCATCTTCCAGGCACATGCGCAGGGCTACGGGTTCGTGATCCCCGAGAAAAAGGGAAAGACCGACATTTACATCTCGGCGCGGGGCAAGCTGGACGCCATGAACGGAGATAAGGTGGTGGCGCGCGTTACGCCGGCCGCGGGGAAGAAAAAGGTCGCGGGCAAGCGCGAGGGCATGATCATCCGCATCCTCGAACGCGCCCACACCCGGATCGTCGGCACGTACGAACTTCCCGCTCCCAAGACCGGCGGCTACGGTTTTATCATATCCCAGGACCCCAAGATCACCCAGGACCTAGTCATCAGCAGGGAGAACGCCGGAAGCGCCAAGGACGGCGATATCGTCTCCGCCGAGATCATCGCCTATCCGTTGCGCGGCAGGCCGCCCGAGGGCAGGATCGTCAGGATCATCGGCAAGCCCGGCGATCCCGGCATCGATTCCGAGCTCATCATCGAGCAGTATGAACTGCCCGTCCAATTCACCCCCGCCACCCTTCGCGAGGCAGAAGGCGTCCCGCGTCAGGTCAGCCCTTCCATGCACGGCACCAGGAGGGACCTCAGGGCCCTTCCCACCGTGACCATCGACGGGGAGAAAGCCCGCGACTTCGACGACGCCATCTCGATCGAAAAGATCAGGACAGGCCACCGTTTGTGGGTGCATATTGCAGACGTGGCGGACTATGTCAGGGAAGGCACCTCCCTTGATATGGAAGCGTACGAACGGGGCACGAGCGTGTATCTGCCGGACCGCGCCATTCCCATGCTGCCCGAGGCCCTTTCGAACGGCATCTGCAGCCTGAACCCGAATGTGGACCGGCTGACGCTCACCTGCGAAATGGATATCTCACCCGCGGGCGAGATCATGCGGTATGACATCTATGAGAGCGTGATCAACAGCAACGAGCGGATGACCTATACCGCGGTGAGCGAGATCCTGGAAGAGCGGAATCCCGCGCAGCGGAAGCGATACAACGCCCTCCTGAACGAGTTCACGCTCATGGAAGAGCTGATGAACGTGCTCCGGACAAAGCGGTCGAAGCGCGGCAGCATCGACTTCGACTTGCCCGAACCCGAGATCGTGCTCGACCTGCAGGGCCGCATGACCGACATCATCAGGGCCAAGCGGAACATGGCCCACCAGATCATCGAAGAGTTCATGCTCGCCGCGAACGAGACCACGGCGCGCCATATCGAGCAGAAGGACGCGCCGTTCATCTACCGCATCCACGAGGAGCCTGCCGAGGACAAGTTGACTGACCTCGTTGAGTTCCTCGCGACCCTCGGCATTACCCTGCCTGCCGCTGGTAAGGTCAAGCCGATCCATCTGCAGAAGGCGCTGGCAAAGGCCAAGGGCACGCCCGAAGAAACGCTGATCAACACGGTCCTGCTCCGCACCATGAAACAGGCGAAATACTCGGAAGAGAACGTTGGACACTTCGGACTTGCCGCGGAGACCTATACTCACTTCACCTCCCCGATCCGGCGTTATCCGGACCTTATCGTGCACCGCATCCTGAAAGCCGACATGAAGGGAAAACTGAAGGACAAGGCCTATACGGACCAGCTGAGCGAGACGCTTCCGGAAGCGGCAGCTCACTGTTCGCGCCGCGAGCGCACTGCAATGGAGGCTGAACGCGATGTCGTGGCCATGCTCAAACTCAGGTTCATGGAAGACAAGGTGGGCGAGGTCTACTCAGGGATCATCACCGGCGTGGTCCAGTTCGGGTTCTTTGTTCAGCTCAAGGAGCTGTTCATCGAGGGCCTGGTGCATATCTCGTCGCTTGTTGACGACTACTACCATTACGTGGAAAAACTGCACTGTCTGCGGGGAGAACGGAAGAAGAGGACCTACCGCATCGGCGATACGGTCAGGGTGCGCCTGGACCGGGTGGATACGATCTCGAAGAAGATCGACTTCTCGCTGTCCACAGATTAGCCGGACCACAATAATGCGTGGATTCTAACAGAAGAGACCGCTCATGATATGAGCGGTCTTTTTTATTACCAGTGTTCCGTGCATGTTTGCCTAACTGCTGCGGTCCTACAGTTTGATCGTCGTCTCGCGGTCCCGTGCGAGCAACCCCATGCTGTAATCAGCCACCTTCTCAGGAGCAGCAGGATCGAACATCCTGGCGTAGGGGTCGGATATCAGCAGTTCCCTGGCGCGGGCCACCATGGCCTTGTCGTCAAGACCGATGTTCTGCAGATGGATCCCTTCTCTGCTCACGGAATAGGACCTGAACGCGCAGGGATAGGTCACGATCGAAGGATCCGACACGTAGGTGATATGACTTGCTGTCACCACTTTGGCCGCATGGTGATGACCGGACACCACCAGCCGCACGTTCGGAAAACGGTCGAGCAGGGCGCGCACCTTTTCATGGTTCTTGACCATCCAGAGAGACCAGTCCGGCGTGCTGTCCTTGGGCGTGGTGGGCATAAGCAGCTGGTGCGTGAAAATGATCACCAGCTTCTTTTTCGCGGCATCCTTGAGCTCCTTCTCCAGCCATTTCAAGCTGGTGGAGTCCGCTTCTCCATGCGGCTTGCCGTCAATGGTCACGTCAAAACCGATGACCCGCACGCCGGAGACCGGATCGAACGTCCAGGAGGAGTTGCCGGACTTTAGTCCCTTGCCGCTCCAGGCTTTCAGATAATCCTCCCTGCCCAGTTTCGAGACCCCGCTGATCGGCGAGACCTCGGTATTGCCGAGCAGAATATAATACGGCATGTTGAGGTTGCCCACCCATTTCTGAAAAACATCAAGGGACGCTTTATCGTTCGCGCCATAGTGGATCTGATCGCCGCCGAACACGACAAACTTCAGCTTAGGCAGACGCTGCAGTTGACGAAGCGCATCAATGAACAACGGAACGCTCTTTTCCCGATGCTGCCAATTGCTCTCACCCTGCACATCGAGGTGCAGGTCCGAGATATGGGCAAAGTTGAACTTCGGCACCTCCAGCGCTTCTGCGAACGGAACGAACAGGTCGCCAAGCGCCGCCAATCCGCTCGCTGCCGCCCCTGTTGCTGCAACACCTTTTAAGAATCTGCGTCTGTCCATGCTCACCCTTTCACGATGCTTATGTTCATGCCATCAACGGCCTGTTCGATCGAACATCAGCTGCTTCTAAAGTTGACATATTCCCGGTTATATGTCAAGCGCAAAAAGGCGATCTCGTCGAATGAAGTGCGGAAATGTCCTGTTGAAATTGCCGCACACCTATGCTATGGTATTTCCATGAAGGATCTGCTCAGACAGCTTCCGTCGGTTGACGAACTCCTGAAGGATGACCGGGCGAAACAATGGCTCACCTCCTTTCCCCGGGTCCTGGTGCTCGAAGCGATCAGGACCGCGATCGACACGAAACGCACGGCAATTTTGAAGTCCGACACGAACCAACCTGACCAGAAGATCGATCATCAATTCTTTGCCCTGAGCGGGGTCCTGGACCAGGCGGAAACCGTGCTCAGAGCGCTATCAGAGCCAAGCCTCTGCCCGGTCATCAACGCTACCGGCGTGGTCGTGCATACCAACCTCGGACGTTCCCTCCTGTCCGAGCAGGCGATCAGGCGTGTCATTGAAGCAAGCCGGAGCTACTCCAATCTTGAATACGATATCGCTGCAGGCGAACGCGGCAAGCGACATGTACATGTGGAAGATACCCTCAAGCGGCTGACCGGGACCGAAGCAGCCACGGCCGTGAACAACAACGCGGCGGCCGTTCTCCTGTGCCTCAACACCCTCGCCCGCGGCAAGGAAGTCATCGTGTCGAGGGGCGAGCTCGTCGAGATCGGCGGCTCTTTCCGCATCCCCGAGGTCATGGAGCGGAGCGGAGCCATCCTGCGCGAGGTCGGCGCCACAAACAAGACCCACCTCAAGGACTACGAAAAGGCGATCAACGAGAACACCGGTCTGCTTCTGAAGGTGCACGCGAGCAATTATAAGATCGTAGGATTCACCAAGGAGATCTCGGCTGCCGAACTGGCAGGGCTCGGCAAAAAACACGGCATCCCCGTGATGTGGGACCTCGGCAGCGGCAGTTTTATCGACCTCTCGGCGTACGGCGCGGGCGGCGAACCCACGGTCCAGCAGGCGGTTAATGCAGGCATCGATGTGCTCACGTTCAGCGGGGACAAGCTGCTCGGCGGCCCGCAGGCCGGGATCGTGCTGGGCAGGAAAAAGTATCTCGATCCTATCAGGTCCAACCCGCTCATGCGCGCTTTGCGACTGGACAAGATGACGCTTGCGGCGCTCGACGCGACACTCAGGCAGTATCTGGACATGGACAAGGCAGTCCGTGAAATCCCGACGCTTTGGATGCTGACCCAGCCGCTGTCCGAGATCGAACGAAAGGCAGGTCTTCTGGCGGACGGCTTCAGCAGCATCGGAAACCGGGAATTGTCGATCACCATCCAGGACGATACGTCCCAGAGCGGCGGCGGGGCGCTGCCGACCGGCGTGTTCCCGACCAGGACCGTCTGCATCCGGCATAAGCGCCTGAGCGCGAACCAGATCGAGACCCGCCTTCGGCTCAACAAGCCGCACATCATCACGCGCATCAAGGAAGGCATGGTCGTGTTCGATCCCCGGACGCTGAACGATGAAGAGATCAGACAGATCGTGGAAGCCTTGAGAACGATCCTGGCAACCACAGATGAACACAGATAAAACCTTGATCACGGCCCTGTATCTTTTTCGACACGAAATAACATGCAGAACTATTAAAAAGATTCTCTCGTGCTCTTCGTTTCTATACCTGTTTCTCTGCTTTCATCCGTGTTCATCTGTGTTCATCTGTGGTTAATAGAATTCCCATGAAATACATCATCCTCGGCACTGCCGGACATATCGACCATGGAAAGTCCAGCCTCGTTAAGGCGCTTACGGGCACGGACCCGGACCGCCTGAAGGATGAGAAGGAACGCGGCATCACGCTCGACCTTGGGTTCGCGTCGCTCGATCTGGCCAATGGCAACCGCCTCGGCATCGTGGATGTGCCGGGCCACGAAGGCCTGATCAAGAATATGCTCGCGGGCGTCGGGGGCATGGACATTGTGATGCTGGTGATCGCCGCGGACGAGGGGATCATGCCCCAGACCCGGGAGCACCTCGCCATCTGCGACCTGCTGCAGGTGAAAAAGGGCCTGATCGCGCTGACCAAGATGGACATGGTGGACAAGGACTGGCTCGCGCTGGTCACGGACGAGGTCCGCGAAACCGTCAAAGGCACGTTCCTCGAAAAATCCCCGCTCATACCGGTCTCGTCAAAGACCGGCGAGAACCTTCCGCTGCTCGTTCAGGAACTGATCAAACTCAGCGCCGAGGTCACGCCCAAATCATCCAACGGGATCCTGCGCCTTCCCATCGACCGCGTCTTTACCATGAAAGGTTTCGGCACGGTCATCACCGGCACCCTGCTGTCCGGCACGATCAGCGTTGAACAAGAGGTCGAGGTCCTTCCCAAGGGGATCAGGACCAAGGTACGCGGCCTCCAGTCTCACAACCAGGCTTCCCCGCGCGCAATCGCGGGCCAGCGCACCGCGGTGAACCTTCAGGCCGTGGAAAAGGACCAGCTCTCACGCGGGGACACCATCGTGGGCCCGGGGTTCTTCAAGCCGACCAAAACACTGGATGCGAAGCTCAATCTGCTCGCACAGGCGCCGCGTGGCCTCAAGACCGGTTCCCGCGTCCGGTTCTACAATTCCACTCAGGAAGCAATCGGCAGGATCACCATCCTCGGCACAAAAGAACTGGCGCCGGGCGAAGAGGCCTTTGTCCAGTTCAGGCTTGAACAGCCGGTGATCATTCAGCACGGTGACCGATACATCCTGCGATTCTACTCTCCCATGGAAACGCTCGGGGGCGGCGTGGTGCTGAACCCGCATACCCGCAGGCACCGGCCGGCAACGATGCAGGCGTCCTTGAAGGACCTCGGTGTTCTCGAAAAGGGCGCGCTTCCTGACAAGCTGGGCCTTCTGGTCTTCGGGAACGGTCTTGCCGGCATGGAAGAGGCTGAAGCCATCGGATCGATCGCGGCTGACAAACAGGAGATCGTAGCTGCGCTTGCCGCTGCTGCGCAGAAAAAGACCATTCAGAGAATCGACAACCTCTACGTGCACGCAACGCATCTCAGTGCGCTCGAGAACAAGATCAGCAGCCTGGTCAAACACTTTCATCACGAAAACCCGCTCAAGCCCGGCCTGGACAAGGAAGAGCTCAAAGGCATGCTCCGCATGCGCATCAACCAGAAGGTGCTGAATAACGCCATCGAGAGCATGGTAAAGAAGAAGCAGATCGAAGCCGACGGCTCGAAGCTCAGGGCGCCGGGATTCAAACCCGCAGGCGGCAAGATCAACGACGAGGTCAAGAACAGGATCGTCGAAGCGATCAAGAAAGGCGGCACCCAGCCGCCGGTCAGGGAAGAGTTCCCCGCCCTCTTCTCCATATCGGACAAGGACGCAAAAGACCTTCTCAGGCTTCTCGCAGACGAAGGCCGCACAATCCGCATCAATGATTCACTCCACCTGGACAAGGACGTCGTGGAGACGATACGGACCGATCTCAAGAAGCATCTCGAAGAGAAGAAAGAGATCACCATGGCCGAGTTCCGCGACCTGGCCAAGACCTCCCGCAAGTTCGCTGTCCCGCTTATGGAATACTTCGACTCGCAGAAACTGACGCAGCGGATCGGGGACAAGAGGATGCTGAGGGGATGAGGAAACCCGGGGCCTTTTTTTCATTGCAGAGGACGCAGAGGAATTCAAGTTCAACTCAACTTAACTGTGAATCATGAAATCGTAAGAAGCGAGATTCGCCACAGTGCACACAGAGAACACAGAGAAAATGAAACAATAAGCTATTTACCATTCGATTTGGTTCCCTCTACGACCTCTGCGTCCTCTGCGATGAAAGTTTTTAAGAATGAATGGGGCCTGACATGAAAACCTTTCTGACGATCATATTCCTGACAACCTTTTGTGCTTTACCTGTCCTGGCTGACGAAACCTTTGAAAAAGACAGGATCAAAACCTCTTCCGGAGACCTGGAGATCACGTTCATCGGCCACGGCTCGCTCATGCTGGCGTTCAACGGGAAGATCATCCAGGTTGACCCTTTCAGCAAACTTGCGGATTACAGCAAATTTCCAAAAGCCGATCTTATCCTGATAACGCACGAACATCAGGACCATCTCGATCCCGCTGCGCTGGCTGCGGTGCGCACAAAGGACAGCATTGTCGTGATCACCGATAAATGCGCGGACAAGGTCTCGGGCAATACGGTCATGAAGAATGGAGAGGTCCGCACGTTCCTCGGCATCATTGTAGAAGCAGTTCCAGCCTATAACATCGTACACAAGCGCGACACCGGCGAACCATTCCATCCCAAAGGTTCGGGAAACGGCTATGTGCTGACCTTTGGCGATAAACGCGTCTACATTGCGGGCGACACGGAGAACACGCCGGAGATGAAAGCGCTGAAAAAGATCGATGTCGCGTTCTTACCCATGAACCTGCCGTATACCATGACACCCGAGATGGTGGCGGACGCTGCACGTGCATTTGCTCCTGGTGTACTCTACCCCTACCATTTCGGCACAACAAATCCTGAATTGATCGAGGAACTGCTCAAGGACCGCAAGGACATCGAGGTGCGTATCCGCAGGATGAAATAAACACTGTGGCGTCACCTTTTCTTAAGAAAGGCCTCATCGATTAAACAATCCGTCATTCCGGGCTTGACCCGGAATCCAGTGTTTTAGCGCTGTCTCTGGATTCCCTCTCCCCGATTCGATCATTCGAAGACAAGTTTTGCTGGAATGACGATTTTTTGACCGAAACATTGAAAACATCTTCTCCTAGCTCCTCCCCCTCAAATGCTATACTGTAACAAAAAAGGACGCCCACACCATGCAGGAACCATCCACGCTACAAACCCTCTTCAGCTCCCTGCGCCACCGGAACTTCAGGTTATTCTGGATTGGCCAGCTCGTGTCGCTCATCGGCACCTGGATGCAGAACGTGGGCCAGGCGTGGCTCGTGCTGGAACTGACCCATTCCTCCTTCAAGCTCGGCGTGGTCGCGGCGCTCCAGTTCCTGCCCATGCTGCTGTTGTCGTGGTTCACCGGTCCGTTCATCGATTATCTGGACAAACGAAAGATCATCCTCTGGACCCAGGCCGCGCTCATGTCCCTGGCATTCATCCTGTCGTTCCTGGTATGGACCGGTATCGTGCAGTACTGGCATATCGTCATCCTTGCCACCCTGCTCGGCATCGTGAACACCGTGGACATGCCCGCCCGGCAGTCGTTCCTCATCGACCTGGTGGGCAAGGAAGACCTCATGAACGCGATCGCCATGAATTCGTCGATCTTTAATGCTGCCCGGGCAATGGGGCCCGCCATCGCGGGAATGGTGATCGCATGGATCGGCACCGCTGCCTGCTTTTTTATCAACGGCCTCAGCTTTCTCGCTGTCCTGGCCAGCCTGATGTTCATGGCCATACCACCCGTCGCGGGCAAAGGGAAACCATCCTTCTCCGTGCTCAAGGATATGGGCGAAGCCTTGAAGTACATTAAGAGCACGCCGCTCTTGATGAGGACCATGGTCCTGGTGTCCGTGGTCAGTATTTTCGGAACGAACTTCAATGTTCTCGTGCCGGTGTTCTCCAAACTGGAACTGCATCGCGATGCCGCTGCATACGGTTTTCTCCTGTCCTCGTTCGGGAGCGGAGCCCTGCTCGGCGCCGTATCCATGACGATCATGAGCGTACAAGGGCCCCGGCCCCTGTTCCTGCTCGGCGGCGGCACGGTGCTTTCGATCGTCCTGGTGCTG
>Ga0315268_10003526_pt1 | contig 17252 bp, 13 predicted proteins | sample C1_top_MG_FD_204535 | JGI IMG/M metagenome (GOLD analysis project Ga0315268, IMG submission 204535) | Sediment microbial communities from Yellowstone Lake, YNP, Wyoming, USA - C1_top | ecosystem: Environmental > Aquatic > Freshwater > Lake > Sediment | place: USA: Wyoming | collected 2017-08-01
AATGATGGCTTTTTCGTAGGTCTTCATGGCTCCCTTCTTGTCCCCCGCTTTTTCGAGGAGGCCTGCTTTCACCGCCAGCCCTTGGAGGCTCTCCGGCTGGTCTTTGAGCAGCGCATCGATGTGCTCCATCGCCCTCGCGCTGTCGCCTGAGTCCCTGGCCCAGGCGGCCAAGAGCAGTTGTTTCGTTTCAGCCTGTTTCTCGTCCAGCGCGGCGGGTTCCTTCCGGAAATGGAGCACGGCCGGTTTGCTGGCGACCCTCCCGAGCCAGATCCCAGGCTTCTTGACTCCGCCGGTATCGAGCGTCGCGACAATCCGATAATCCCCTTCGCCGATCGATCGCGTGTCATCTCCGGGCAGCCACCATCGCATGGTTCGGGTTGTCTTTGTATCCAGCGTCAGGGCTTCTTCTCGTATCGGGGCAAGCTTGAAAGGAAGCTTTTTCGTACGCCCTGCTTGATCCTCGACGGACAGAACGATCGCCTCGGTCCAGGAATCCCCGCGCCCGGAGATGACCAGGGGCTGGACGGCCTGATCTGTGTAGAGCTTCGGATGATACAACTCAAGCTCCACCAGGACCGGCCAGCCGGGATACGTATCGGCCTCATCCGCGGTGTTCACGGTCAGGCCCAGGATAGGGGCTTTCTCGTCCTGGATCTCGGCGACCTGCGCTTGCTCATGGTCCCGCGCCGAAGGGACGGCTTCTTCAGTCTTGGACCCCCTTCGGCAACTTGCATTCGAGAGTATCAATGTTGCGATGACGGTCGCCAAAGCTTCAACCCGCCTCTTCGTCTGTCGTTTCATGATCCTCCTCAGGAATAGGTTCAAATCTCAATGATACTTGTCGTTGACACAGATTTTCTTCAGACACCCCCCTCGATCCTTGGTCGCCGGCCCGTATCGCGGTTCAGGCGGACGATCCGGGAGGTTCACTCCGGTCCCCTCTTCGGTTTCGCAGATACCCATCCCTTTCACCTCATCATCGCTGAAAGATACATATTGCGAGACTTTGTTGATATATATCTTGGCGACGGCATAGCGCATGACGCAATCGACGTTCCCGCTATGCTCCCCGCGTTTGCAGCCGATATATGCTATGCGTCCATCCTTGCCAACGGATATTGGTTTTCCAGTTAATTCATCTATCAGGTCGATCTCCTCTCCTTTCCCCACGGGTATATCATCGGGGCCAAGCTTGAAAACGAAAATGACCTTATTTCCTGAACTGTCCTCCCCGGGCTTTATCAACCTGCACCAACGATCCGTATCACCGTGGTGCGGGACGTTGCAGCAGTGCAGGAGCTCATGAGCCACCGTGCGGGATAGGCGGGCGGGATCGATGTAGTCCGCCAACATTCCCTTCGCGATCTTGACTTCTTTGTGGCTCTTCGGCGTTCCTATGATTTCCTCTTTTTTCACTGGCTCACCTGGTTTCCTGTGCTCAGGCACAGCTTCGCTCACTAATCCGTCGTCTCCTTCGACGATAATCACGCCGTGTTGGTCGACAACGTGGGCCATATGAGAATGGTTGCGGTTGATCTCCCGGCTCTCGCTCAGTTCCTCTTTCGTGAGCTCCGAAAAGACCTTGAGCTTGGCAAGATTCTCGAAGAGCTTGATCCCAGGTTTGACCTTTTGCCCGACCTTTTTATCGATACGGATGAAGAAGTCCTTCTTCTCGGGATCGCCCCATCTGTGCACCTTATTCTCCATGAATCCGCGGTATTCTTCATACAGGGTCAAGCCGTCGCCGGGTTCGCGGTCTCCTTCGGACGAGGACTCGTCATCGGTCTCTGCCTTTTTGCCGTAGATCTTGTCTTTCTCCCAACAGTCGGCGATATAGTTTTCATCATCATCTTTGGGGATTCTCAGCTCATGTTTAGATTTATCCGAATCCAGATAGGCAACGACCTCGGATCCGTACTCATCGTCCAAGATGGCGGTGACTTTCAGCCTAGTGAATGCCCCCCAATCGAAACAACTGATGACCACCGATGCCCCGGACGAGTTTTTCTTGGTCTCCGCTTTCTGCCCCTCCTTGCCGTCCTTGACTTCCAAGTCCTTGTTATTATTTTGTTCGATGCGCAGGTCGTAGGTATCCTGCGGATTGTTCGCCGGCCAATTCAGACATACCCCTTTTTCCTTGGTCGTCTCGACCAACTCGAACCTGAATCGAGCCCTCCGGTTTGCCGGCTTGTCTTTCTCTCCCTTTTTATGAAGACGAGCATTCACAATCATTGGGAAAGGCCCTGCCTTATCCTCGGTTTTTTCGGCTGCCGGCTTCCACTCTTTGTAGCCCTTGGGTGTTTCGATGACGGCCTCGACGTCCTCCTCTCCGGCCGGAGTGAGCGTCCAATTCACCTTCATCTGGGCCCACGGCGCCTCTAATGGGATCTTCTTGGTGAACTGGGGATCAACCTCAAAGGGCTGCAACATGGCCAGAAATTCGTGTGAACCGGAGAGATTGAATCCGGAGTCGGGAAGCATGTTCTTTTTACGATACTCAGAGTCCCGGGGAGTCATCGAAATACTGACATTATTTAATTCCGGTTTGCTGCCGCTAGGAGGAGCGATATCCTTCCGGACAAAGTAAATGACAGCATAGACGTCGAAAGAGCCTGTTTTTGGATTGATTTCGAGCTTGCCCGAGCCGCCTTTAAGCTTTTCACTCTCGTAGCTCCACACGTCACGGAAAGTGCCCGTCGCGCCGCTGATGGTAAGGGTTTTCCTGCCATCATAGGACACCGAGACATTAGGATTGTCGCCTTCGTCAGTGCCCCATTCGTAGGGCCCGTCGTCAGGCCTTTTGACGAGCAGGTATTCTCCGCGGCCGCTGACGCCGACCGAGGAAACGACATTGAGAGTGACCCCCTGACCGGCCATGGTGTCGGCAAAGTTTCCTGAAGCCTGCCAGTTCACACTCAGCTTCCATTTGGCGATCTTCAGGAAGCGCTCCGGGCTGCTCTTGGTCTCGCTGCGCGGAATCAGCGCAGAGAAGGAAAATAACAAAACCACGATAAGCCCAAAACTCCAGATTAGTCGATATCGAAAATTTGGCTTTCCCATGGCCGCATTATAGAGGGGAAGGAGTAGAATTTCAACGGGGTTCCCTATTCTGTTTTCATCGTTTTAAGGGCAGCTTTTATGCTTCTTTGAGGGAATCTAGCAATTGTTTCGCGACGAGGACAGATTACCGAGGCGTGCCCCCGTTTTGCCCTATGCTTATTGATGAATGGGCGTGATCACCAGGATGAGCGCGACAACGAGGAAGATCAGCGCTAAGAGCGGAAAGACATAGACCGCTGCCCGGCTCAAGGCCGACGGCTTATCCATCCGGCCGGTCTTAACCAGCCGATCCTCCCAGGGCGCCCCGGCTAGCATCATCCCCAGCATGGCTACGAAACAAGAGGCGATGACGAATGTTATTCCGGCCGAAACGGTGCTGATAACTCTGCCGGCAATTCCGAGCAAAGTCTGAATGAATCCCGCGAGTGATCCGATCAACCCCGTGATGGCGAAAGCCGGCGCAAGCATCCTCCCTGCGCCGGCGCCGCCGACAAACAAGACCAGGGCGATTGTCCCTCCGAGGACAATAAGCAGAGACGGCCAGTGGATGATCCAGTCAAAGGGCGAAAAATTGGAGTGGGCTACGCCCAGCACCGGCTGGAAGACCATCCACGACACGATGACTAGGAAAAGCAGATAGCCGATGACATTTTCGAAACGGATTGATCCCGCGTCTGCCGCTGTTGACTTCGCGGCCGTCTCCGAGGCAATCCCGGCCGGCTTGAAACGAAGGACTTCCCCGAGTTTCCAGGCTGGAACAGCGCAGACGACCGCCAAAACCATTCCGTAGATTGTAGTCAAAAAAGACATCGCCATTCTCGTCGCGACATCGACAATTCCGCCTGAAAGGGTGCACAGCGCAACTATGAAATTCAGAATCGTCCCCAGGACGCCGGTCATCCAGGCATTCCGCGCTGCGGCTTCCCAGAACGCCAAGGATTTTCGAACGTCTTCCCCTTCTGCCGGCGCGCCTGCCGCGTGCCTGAAGGCGGCGCCGATCTCAGGGAAGGAAAAACTCGCCAGGGCCAGGGTTGCACTTCCAGCCAAAACAAATACCAGCCCGCGAAGGTGCACGAAGCCGCTGAACTTGCTGGAGAAGACAAGGGCCGCAACGATAGCCACGACGACAATAATCCTGGCTAGGATGAGATATAACCTCTTATTGTTATTTTTGGCAGCCATGTTTGTTATTCCTCCTTTTTGTTGTCATCGACAGTCTTTTGCGAACCGCCATTTTTTCTCGGAGTCTCTGGCGTCATCAGGCTGGGTGAAACAGCTTCGTTCCAGCCGAAATCGATGCGCATGACCTCCTCGGAACTGCCTTCGATGGCGTTCGGCCGTAACCTTACGAGGCTCGTCGGAAGCAATGTGTCAAGGTCGATGTTGATGCAAAGCGTAGATTCTATTTCGTGATTGATGAACATGAGCTTGCCCTGATCAGTCCCGGGGATCTGCTCGAATCCTCTGAGCCGCCACTTCTGGTCCAAGCTATCGGCCATCTCCATGGGGGTCAGAAATCCCCTCATGGGCTGAAAAATGGGACCTTGGGCTTGGTCAAGGCCTTCGAATTTCTGCGTTGTGGAATTGAGATAGTCGGCGATGACAATGCCGTCATGAGTGATCCAGAGCGTCTTAGAAACATCGCTGGCTCTTCGAACATCCACGCGAGTCATGTTTGGCTGAAGCCACCTGATATGGAATTCCGAGGGAGCTCCGCCGGCCGCCGGGATCCGCATCCGGCAGTCCATGAATCCGGAATGCCGCAGGTTATTGACAACGGAAACTGACGTTCTGAGGCTCGTCAAGCTCTCAGCGAGGGCGCTGCGATGGCCGGTAGCTTGGAGGAATCCGCCAACGGCCAGCATAAAAACGGATGAATACGCCAGGACTGTCCGGCTGAATATCCGGCGGACCCATGGCCGGGCTTCGGGCGCGATCAGCTTCTGCCAAAATCTCGCGGCGCCCGTCTCCGGTCCCTTCTCAGGCTTCTCAATTTTTGTTCGCAACTCTGCAAAACGCATTTTCATCCGGCGCTCCGCTTCAATCGGGAGATCATCCTTAAGGGCATCTTTCAAGAGCCTATTGATATCCACGGCCACATGTTTTTCTTTCTTCATCGGGATTCTTCCTTTAAGGAACCGGGCCTCAAATGGGCAAGCCAGCGGCTCAGCCGAGCCCGGCCTCTCGAGACCTGAATTCTGGCAGTGACTTCGCTACATCCCAGGGCGGCGGCGATGGCATCGTACGGCTGGTCCTGGACAAGCCTCATCAAAACCGCGGCCGCCTGCTTCTTCGGAAGGCGAGCGATGGCCATAAGAACTTCGTTTTCCAACCATTTCCTCTCGCGACGGCCGATTTCCGACGGATCGGATATGTCCTGTCCTATAGCTGACTGCAGAGCAATCTCCCGGGAGAAAAATCGGTTTCGCTTCCTCAATAAATCGCAGGCCGCGTTCAGGCAAATCTTCAGGATGAGCGCCCGGGGATTGGGGTGGCGGCGGATGAGATCCCGCTTCCGCCAGATAATGGCCAGGGCATCCTGGAGAGCATCCTCGGCCAGCTCGGGATGGCGGACGACGCGCCAGATGGAGCGTATCATCTGGGATTCGAGGGGAGCGATTAAATCTTCGTAGAAAGTCCTATCGTCCGGCACGGGGACCTCCACCGCTCGCGCCCAGCCGCATTCGCCGCAGCGACTTGCGGTTTCTTGAGAGGCCAGCATGAGATCCATCGCTCTTCCATACGAGTAGCCGTTTGAAGAAGGAGGAATGTTTACTGACGGCTGATATAAGGGTCAAAAATAAATCCGTAAGATTTTATCTTATTTCTTGAAACGAGACTTTATCCGGACTTCGAGCGCTTTGGCATCATTCTCTTTGCCCAACCTCCTGAGCAAATCAATGTACTCTTTCGTGGTTTCTTGAGCTTCTGAAACGCGTATGCCCTGGTTTTGTTCAATGATTGTCAAAGCATTTTTAAAATAGGATTCCGCTTCTTCATATCGGCCGAATCCGCGGTCGTAAAGACGTCCCAAATTGCCGAGAATGCCGGCTTTCACTTGCGGGTCAATTTTATCGCCGTTTTTATCACAAATGGCCAATCCCCGCTTCAATTGCCGATTGGCCTCTTCATACCGACCTGTTTTGAAGAACAGCCGGCCAAAATCATTGAGGTACTCGGCAAGATCGGCATATTATGGACCCCTCTCCTTTTCCATAATGGCCATCGCTCTTTGATATTTTTGTTGCGATTCCTCGTAGCGTCCGGTTTCAAGATAGAGATTGCCGAGGTTGGCCAAACACCGGCCCGTCCGAAGATGGTCAGGGCCAAAAGCCTTTTCCATAATCTTGAGCGCCCGCTCTAAATTGGCTTCCGCTTGGCCATAGGAGCCCTGGTCCATGTCTATGAATGCGAGGTTATCAAGAACGCTGGTCAATTCCGGGCTGTCAGGACCATAAGCCTTTTCCAGCAATGAGAGAGCCTGCTTGTGCATCGTTTCTGCCTCTGGAATTCTTCCCATAACCTGGTAAAGGCTCGCCAGGTCTTCCAGCACGCCAGCGATATCAGGATGGCCTTGCCGCAGGGATTTTTTTCGGACCTCAAGCGATTTCTTGTAATACTTTTCTGCTTCTCCGTAGTTCTTCTGATACTGATAAAGGATGCCGATGTTATTAAAGCTGTTGGCCACGAGAGGGTGATCGGGGCCAAGGGTTTTTAAACGAATCGCTAATGATTTTTGGTAGAGAGGCTCCGCCTCTCCATACCGCCTCAGCCAAAGATAGAGACTGGCCAGACTGTTCAGCGTATTGCCAACCTCCGGATGATCGGATCCCAGAACGGATTCCCGAATGGACAAAGCCCGCTTGTAGCACTGCTCGGCTTGATCAAACTGACTCTGGAGGTAATAGAGGGCTCCGAGGTCATTCAAACTCTCGGCGACATCCGGATGGTCGGGGCCCAGGGTTTTTTCGCGCATTTCGAGAGCCTGTTTGTAAAAAGACTCGGCCTCCTTGAGCTTGACCTGTCGATAAGATATGCGTCCGAGCAAATGGAGGCTTGAGGCAATGTCGGGATGATCAGGCCCGAGCTTCTTTTTTTGGATATCCAAACTGCGTTCGGAGCATTTTACGGCCTCTGGATACTTGCCCTGCCGCTCAAGAAGCAAGGCTAGGTTCATAAGGCTTTGAGCGACTTGAAGGTCCTCCCTGCCGAGTTGGTTTTCTCGAATCTCCAAGGCTTTTCTCGCCAACGGCTCTGATTCTTTGTAAAGCCCTAGATTGCGATAAACCGCACCAATGGTTTCCATGAACCGGGCCTTGGTCAGGGGAAGAATTTCGAGTCCGCGTTCAATCTCTTTGGCGCCTTTGTCCAGGATTTCCCTGGCCGTGATCGTGTTCCCTCTCGCTTCACCAGGATCGGAAACTTTGAAAAGATTGACGAGGAAATTTGCCACGTTCGTCGCTTCGTCGCGGGCTTGAAAGGCCTGCTGGCGCTCTTGGCGAAGATCCAATATATACTTGATACCAAAGAGAATAAAACCCAAGGCGACCGCACTTATAATAAGGTTTCTGGCTCGTCTTTTTGGTTTCTCCCGTATTCTTTGTATTTTCTCCAATATCTCGGTCGCCGACGGTCGGGCGGCGAGAACCGGAGATTTCATCCGATTGATCAGGGCTGCCAGGTCGGCGCTCACTCCTTTCACGGGAATCGTCTCTGCTTTCCTGGCCAGGTTGAGGATGGTTGTCCGATCGACAGTCTCGTCGTAGGGCGATTGGCCCGTGAAAAGTTGCTGGAGCACGAGCCCAAAGGAATAAATATCGCTGGCGGCGCTGGCGGCCTCTCCTCGGGCTTGTTCAGGGCTCATATAGAACGGAGTGCCCATGATCATTCCGTCTCTGGTTTTGAAGCTCATCATCGGATGAGGTTCCTCTTCGGCCTCAGCCAAGTCGTCTGGCCGAGGAAGAGTCAACGTGAAATCTGGGAGTTCCGATGGCGCGGTGGCTTCCGGTTCGGCCGGCTCAGCTCCTTCTTTTCGGTCAGGTTCCGGGCTTTCCTGTCTGGCTTGAATAAATCGAGCCAGTCCAAAGTCCAAAACCTTAACCTCATTTTTATCGGTGATCATGATGTTGGAAGGCTTTAGGTCGCGATGGATAATCCCTTTTTTGTGGGCGACCGCCAGCACCTCGGCGATCTGCTCGGCAATCCTCAATTTCAGGGAGTTCTCCATTCCGGCTTCGATTCTATGTTTCAGGCTCTTGCCTTCGATAAACTCGAGCACGAGATAGTCGCTCGTATCCCCTTCAATGTAATCATAGATCTGGCAGATGTGAGGATGTTCCAATTGAGAAAGCGCGCGCGCCTCTCGTAAAAACCGGGATTTGGCCAGTTTGTCGCGCCGGGATTCGAACCCGATCGCTTTCACGGCGACTTTTCGCTGCAATTTCTCGTCGAAACCCACATAGACCTCTCCCATTCCTCCTTTGCCGAGTCTCTCTATGATTCGAATGTGGCCGATGGTTTTGCCGATCATCTTCGCTTTCCCCTTGTTCTCGAGCATCATGCGCCTTCCGTTATGGAATCCGCTTAGAATCTAAGGCGTCCAGTCCAGCATAAATCCTCGTTTATCTTTACAGAAAAAAGCGATGGCACAGACCACGACATTCAACGAATATCTCTTGGCCTGCGTTCTTTTGTCTTATAGGATTTCGGGAGGCGCCTCGATCACGCCTGTTTTTTTCGGAAAAATAAAGTCCAGATGAAATGGGTGAAGAGGTAGGCGAGCAAAGCGACGGCAATGAGATCGCAGCATTCGAGAGCACGTTTTGCCACAAACAGGAAATAATAGGCAACGGCAGCGATGGCTCCTATAATAAGGCCAATGAGAATCAGCCCGACGGGGTCGGGGCAGGGCGGCCTGCGGCCGTCGGGACACAGGGCCTTATAGGCTGCCAGAACGGCGATTCCATAGAAAACGAAGTAATCCATTTTCCCTCCTTTCAAAAAGAGAATGTTGCCTCGTGATCATTCACGGCTGCATCCTCGAGATCATCCCCAAAAGCGTAAAAACTATTATCACAGAAGAAAGCCTGAGTCAATCCCAAAAAAGCCGTACCGTTTGCTCAGGCGACCGGCTTGACTTCGACGGCAGTCCCGTAGCAGAGGACTTCGGTGACCCCCTGCATGATCTCCGTCGCGTCATAGCGCACGCCGACGACGGCATTGGCGCCGATCTCCTGGGCGTGGCTGACCATCATCTCAAAAGCGTCGGCTCGCGTCTGCTCGCAGAGCTCAGTAAAAAGGGTGATGTTGCCGCCGACCAAAGTCTGGATGCCGGCCCCGATCGTCCCGAAGACTGAGCGCGACCGGACGATGATTCCCCTGACGACGCCCAGGGATTTCACGATTTGGTAGCCGTCGATGGTGAAGGCTGTCGTCGTCATGGCGTGGATTCTCGGCGGCCGCTTGACCTCCGCTTTTTCTTCCGGCGTGAGCTTGTCAAAGCATTCGCTGCAGACGCCCCTCGCCTTGAAATAATATTCCGAAGGATAATCCTTGCCGCATTTGTCGCATTTCATTTTCCGTCTCCTTTCAAATAAACTCGTACGAATGATCTATACGGAAAATTAGGCTTTAAAGTTGTGTGTCGGCAGATGATCCTTTTTTTATCCTCGGCCAAAGAGGATGGAAGGAAAAGAACCTATTTTATCGGCGCTCATATCGGTTCGTCGTCCCACAGACAGGGCCACTGATGCCGATAGGCGAGGTTCATGAAATACTTGTCGTTATGAAGCAACGAGCCTGATTTAGTCTTTGTGATGATGTGGATTTCTAGAGCAACAAAGGCTACGGCATTGAAAGCCTTTACTCCGATCGGGGGCTTCAGAGCTTTTTCTTCGGGGAAGGGCAGCTTAGGATGCGGACCCATCACGTTGCTGACGTAGATCATGGCCACGCTGATCTCCATGGTTTCTGCCTCGGATCTCCGCGCCAGCCAGAATTTTCCGCTGCCATTTGCATACATCAATTCATACCCTTTTCCCGCAATGACTGCGTATCGCGATTCTAGAAGCTGGACAATTTGGGCAGTTTGCCCTTTTTTAAAATAGCTCTCGAGCATTTCGATATCTTTGAGAATTTGCTTCTTGAGGGTCACCAGGCCAGGCCATGTGAGATCGATTCCCTTACTAAGCTGGATCTTTTCGGCCGAGATTCCTAATACGGCCGCCCGCTCGGCTGACGGATTATCCGTCGGCTTCGTCTGCCCGGAAAACGCGACGAGCGAGAGCGCGACGATACACGCCATCCCCCAACCAAAACCTCTGATTTTCATGTTTCCCTCCTTCCGACCGACGATCGAATGATCTATGTTCACTCTCCTCGGCCAACCGAGGAAAGGGCTTATCGTTCCGGCCCCCGGCACAAGCTTCTATATTTCTCGAGCTGAGCGTAGTATTTTGCTTTTTGACTCTCGATGATCGCTTGAAACCGCGGGTCGGACCGCAGCTTCGTATAAAAGCCGCTGTTCAAAACCGGAAAGGAAAAAAGATAATTATAGACTTTAGAGAATCCATCCTTGATTCCCTCTTGGATGATCGCGATGGCCTCATCATTCATGCCCAGCTGCGATAAGTTTTCCGAGAGAAAATAACTGTACCAAAAGGGATTTTCCTTCTTCGCTTCTTCCAATATCGGGAGGGCATGATCTTTGTCTCCCTTGGCCCCAAAGAGATAGGCCCTGACATACTGAAGATCCGGATTTGCCGGATCGATGGCTTCCACCCCGGCCAGTTCACGCTCCGCCTGGCCGGTTTTTTTCATCTTCGCTAGAATCCGGGCATAAAAAAGTTGGAGAGAGACATCTCTGGGATCCAAAGCGACCATCGCCCGGGCATCTTCGGCCGCGGCATTGAGCAGGCCAATATCCATATAGCTGCGCGCTCGATGGAAGTAGGGTCTGACCGAGGTATCTCCGGATTCGATGGCCTTCGTAAAATAGCGGATTCCCGAATCGATCTGCCCGATGCTGTAAAGGAAACTCCCGACATTGACACTCGTGGCTGGGTCCGCGGGATCGAGCTGGGTGGCCTTCAAAAAAAATGAATAGGCATCATCCAACCGCTCCTCAAAGAACCTGGCCCAGCCCATGCCGGCATTGGCGCCCGCCAGCTTAGGATCGAGTTTATAGGCGCGCTCATAGTTTTTTTTCATCAGGTTGATATCATCCTGGCTGTGGGACTCGACAACGCGATTCCCATAGTAATCTCCGAGCCCACAATAGGCCAGCGCAAACTTGGGGTCGGCTTCGATGGCGGCATGATAATTCTGTAACAGTTGGGAAAGTAAAAGATCTCTTTCCGCTTTGTCTCGGCTGAGATTGACTTTGATTTCCAAATTCCTGGCGTCCGCATAAGACTGCTCAGCAATGGCTGAACTGCTGCCCGTCATTCTTACTCTTCCCGGGGTCGGGATCCGGAGTTCTTGGAGAGCTTTGTTAGCCAAATCGGCCACCATGGCGTCAAGCTCCACAATGCTGTTTCCATCCTTTTGACCCCAGCTTACGGTCGCGCCGGACGCCATTTCTTGGAGTTCATAATAGATTTGGATTTTTTCGCCGAGCTTCATGAGTTTGCCCGTGAGGATATGAGTTGCGCTGTTCATGGCTGCAATCTTGTTGAGATCGTCGGTCGAGAACTCGGCATGCTCCAAGCCGAGTTTTTTAAGATCGGTATAAATGACGATTTCGCTGAGAACCTTGAAATGATTCGACAAGCTTCTGATGGAGGCGATAAATTTTGAGCAGAGGTCGCTTTTCCAGGTATCCAAGCTTGCATCGCCCGTGCGATTGGCAAAAAAGAGCACGGCCAGGGTCGGTTTAGGGGGAACGGCGGGAACCTTCGGCGCTGGCCGCCGGGGCCTCATCACTGAGATGACGACCAGCGCGACAATCGCCAAGCCCACCAATGTTCCGAGGATCTTCCTTTTCTTAAACCGCCTGGTGAATCCGGCGAAAATGCTCGATTTGGCTTTAATCATGACTTGCTCGGACGTGGGCAGCTCGCTTTCTATTTTCTGAAGGTCGACCAGGACCTCCGAGGCGCTTGGATATCGTTTTTCCTTTTTTTCCAAGCACTTGAGTATGACTCTGGCCAGATCTTCTGGAACATGAGGATTTAAGCTTTTAGGATCAGGAGGCTTTTTACCCTGGATCTTTTGAGCGATAATCCGAGCCGTATCCCCTTCAAAGGGGTAGGTTCCGCAGACCATTTCGAACAGGATGACGCCCAGGGCATAGAGATCAGACTGCGCGTCCGCGGCCTTACCTTCGATCTGCTCAGGGCTGATGTATTCCGGCGTGCCGACGATCCGGCCTTCGCCGGTGATCCCCTTCTCCAGGAGCGAGCGGGCGATGCCAAAATCCATGATCTTGGCATTCCCCTCTTTGTCGATCAGGATGTTGCTGGGCTTCAGGTCGCGGTGTACGACTCCCAGCCGATGGGCTTCGGCCAATCCTTCGCTAACCTGTATGGCGATGGCGACGGCGGCGCCTATGTCGAGCCGCCGGGCTCGCCTAATAAAGCTTTTCAGATCCTCGCCGGGGACGTATTCCATAGAGATAAAGCGCACGCCCTGGGATTCCATGAGCTCATACATGCGGCAGACGTTCCGATGGATAATCTTCCTTGCCAGCTTCAGCTCGTTGCCGAACCGCTCCAAGGCTTTCTTATCCGAGGCGACTTCGGGCTTGATAATTTTCAGGGCGACTTCTTCTTTGAGTTGGTTATCATACGCGCGATAGACCCGGCCCATGCCGCCCCTTCCCAATTCTTCCACGATTTTATACCGGCCTGCGAATATGCTCCCGCTGATCGATGTTTCGGGAACTATTTCGAGAGTCTCGGTGGGCAATACCTGGTCTTTCTCCTGACCGGGCAAAGGTGTGGCGCAGGCGCGGCAGAATTTGGAATCAGAAAGATTGTCGGTCTGACATTTCGGGCATTTCATCGCCCTTGTCCCCTATCCATCGGATTGTAAAGAGAATACCACCAACGGAAAGACAAGTCAAATCGGGCGTTAGAATAAAAAAGCTGTTAATTATTGAATATCCGGAAGATCGTACTCCCCCAGCCGGAGCGGAAAGCGGCCGAATTCACGGACAAGGTTGACCAAGTAATCGTAGTTCCAGCCCGAGACGTTGCTGGGCACCGAATGGTCGGACGAAACGATATACCCGCCGCCCTTGGCCGCGTTCAGCTTGGTGAGAGCCATCTTTTTGATCTCGTCACGGCTGCCGTGCGCCCACGTGATCACGTCCATGTTGCCGGAGAAGCTGATCTTATGGCCGTACCGCCGCCTGAGTTCGATCACATCCAGCCCGGCCTTGGCCTCGAGGGGGTTGACCGCCTCAACGCCCATTTCAATAAAATCGGCGAAGATGCGGCTGACATTCCCGCAGCCGTGATAAATCACCGGGAGTCCGTGGGCGTGGCACTCGTCTGCGATCGCCCGGACGACGGGCTTAAAATATTTTCGCCAATAATCGGGCGAAAAGAACAGGTCTTTGCGATAAGCGACGTCTCCCCAGATGACCATGCCGTCCAGCCTGCCCGCCGCAGCCCGGATCTGGGCTTTGGTCAGGCCGAGCGCGAATTCACCGATTCGTTCCACGAATCGGCCGATTTCATCTGGATAGAGCCCGATCCAGAGCATGACATTTCCCGAGCCGATCGTCCGCCATAAAATCTCCTGCGCTTCGCAAACGCTCCCATAAACGGGAAAATCCGGATAGAGAGATTTGACCGTCTCGACCCAGGCCGGTGAATTTCGGACGAATCCGTCGCCGACACCCGCGATCTGATTATCGCCGGGACGGAAATAGCGGCGGTCATCCCAGGGATCATCGAACCGAAAAGCCGCTATTTTGTCCAAAGAATCCGTCTCAAACTCTAAGAAAGCGGGCATCGGGTCGGCAAACTGTTTCTTGATCACTGCCTCGAAGCCGGTGCGGAGGGTGACGTGGTCCGGATATTCTTCCAGGATTTCGAAGGGCTTGACATGGGGATCCATGTTGGGGACGGTGACGACCCAGTCGAGGTCATAATACTTGAAGATATCCGTATCGGCAGGCAAGGATAGGTCTTTGCGCCAGCGCTCAATAAAACTCCCCCAGAAGAAATCGCTGATGGGAACGCGGTCGCCTTCCTGGTGGCGGAGCGTTTTGTTCATCCGGTCCAGTTTAGCCAGGCAATTCGGCGTGCGCGCGGGGCTCATAATTCCTCAATCCGTGTGGAAGACCTCTTCCATATCCGCCCACCATTCTCCGTCGGCGCGAGTCGGAATCGGATCCTGCATCGGTTTCATGATGGCCCACCATTCCTGGGTTTTCGGATCGGCCGCCATCTTCGCCATATCGGCGGCGAAGTCGGCGCCGTGATATTCGTAGTAGGCAAAGAGATAGCCATCCTTATGGTAGATCGAATAGTTGCGGATATGGCAGCGCCGGATAGTCTTCAAGACTTCCGGCCAGACCTTGGTATGGTAGGCTTTGTATTCCGCAAACTTGTCCGGTTTGACTCTAAGCAGCTGACCGTATCTTTTCATGGCAGGCATCTCCTCCTCCAGGAATATGCATCATCATAGCTCAAATGCCCGCAGTTTTCCTACAAGTTATATTTTTCGATAGAGGGATCCGCCGCGCCTCTCCATTTTTATCTCGTTTTCGTGTGTGATTCTGAACAATAAAGGAGGTCAAGAGGAAAGGCTCAAAAATGCCCAAGGCTAAGTTCGAAGAGCCAGATTTAGCCAACGTCTTTTCAGCGTCATTTATGAGGGCGCTGAATCTGGCCAAGACTGAATCGACTTTTTGAAGAGGAGGAGTTTCACGCAGTCGTTGAGGCCGAGCGAGAGCGCGATGTTCCAGCCGAAAAGGAAAAGAGTCATGACGACAGGGAGGGGCGGAAGTACGCCGGGTATTCCGAACGTCGAAATCAGCGCTCCTGCCAGTATGTCCAGAGCCATAATGCTCAGCAGCAGCCGGCTGGGCCGGGAACTCCAGAAATGCCGCCGCTCGCGGATCACGAAAATGGACGTCACGGCGGAGAAGAGAAGAATCTCGAAGCTGAAAGTCCGGATGATCGGGTCGGATGTCCTCAGGCGCCACAACGTCTGCCCTAGTGCCAGGGCCGCCAACGATTCCAGCACCATTAAGGTGCCCATAGCGGCAGCGACCCTGACGTAGGCCTTGATGTTCCAGGTGTCCGGAGACGGCGACCATTGGACGCGGTCCGTCGACAAGGAAATCTTCATGAAATCCGTCATCAGCAGGAGAAGGATCATAGCGAAAGCCGAAATGACGAAATCCCCCGTGACCAGAAAGACCCCGACCACGAAGGCTGATTTCAGGATCGTCCTCATGATTTTGTTCAGGACCCAAGTATTGATCCGCTGATAAACCTTTCGGCCGTTCCTGACGAGCTCGACGATGCCCGAGAGGCCGCCGCTCGTCAGAACGACGCTGGCCGCCGATTTGGCCACGTCCGTGGCGCTGTTCACCGCGATGCCGACCTCGGCCTGTTTGAGCGCAGGCGCATCGTTGACGCCGTCTCCGGTCATGCCGACCACGTGGCTCCCCGCCTGCAGGCTCCGGACGATTGTATACTTGTCCTCCGGATAGACCTCCGCGAATCCGTCGCTTTTTTCCATCCGGCCCAGCGCGGCGGCCGGATCGGTCTTCAACAAGTCCTTCAGTTCCGACACGCGGCTGATGCCTTCGCCGATCCCAAGGTCCCTCCCGATTTCCATGGCAATCGGGAGGGCGTCCCCGGTCAGCATCTTGACCGATACGCCGAGCGCCTGGAGCTCTTTGATCAGTTGTCTTGAATCGGGTCTGGGCTTGTCGCTGAGGGCGACAAGCCCGACGATGGCGGGTTTCCCTTCCTCAGACATGGCGACGGCCACTGTTCGATAGCCTCTTTTTGAAAGATCCCCGACGCGCATCTCCAACGCCTGTCCTTCTTGAGTGCTCAGGCCGCAGGCCCGGGCGATGACGGGCACCGCGCCCTTCATGATATGAAAGCGCTGCTCGCCGCGCCTTACGACGGCCTCTGTTTTTCGCGTGGCCGGGTCAAACGGAGTGAAGCTTTCCTGGACGTCCCCGGGGTTCAGCCAGCCCATTTCCCGGGCCCGCCGGATAAAGGCCAGGTCTAGCGGGTCCTGATTGGCCTCTTGGGAAGCTAGGGCGCCGAACAGGACGGCGTCCTGCTCGGAAAACGGCCCCACGGGAAAGACCTGGGAAATGGACAATTCATTGAGGGTTAAAGTCCCCGTTTTGTCCACGCACAGGACGTCCATGGTGGCCGCGTCCTCGGTGGCGGTCAGCCGGGTAACCAGGACGCTGCGTTTCGCTAGATCCCTGGCTCCGACGGCCATGCTCACGGTGTACATCACGGGCAGGGCGACGGGAATGGCCGAAAGTAGGATGACTAACATCAGGGGCAAGATTTCAAAGAGAGCCATTTCCCGGGCGACAGCAACGGCAGTTGCCAGAGCCAAGAGGGCGCCGATGATCAACAGCAGCCAGCGGACGAGCTTCGCCACGACCTCTTCCATATGGAGCTTGGGACGGGCAGCTTGGACGAGCTCTAACGTCTTGCCGAACTTCGTTCCCGCACCGGTCCGAACGACAACTCCGGTCGCCTCGCCCCGCTTGATGACAGAGCCCGAATACAAAAAGTCCTCGGCGCCTTTCTCTATGGCCAGAGATTCGCCCGTCAGGGCAGACTGGTCCACTGCGAGCGAGCCGGCCGCGATCTTGATATCGGCCGGGATGAAGTCCCCGGCCCGGAGACGCACGACGTCTCCCGCGACGAGCGCGAATGGCCGTCCAGACTCCGTCCCTGAGCGTCCTGGCGTTGACCGGGAGCTCCTTTCTAAGCGCCTCGACCGCACCGGCGGCTTTGCGCTCCTCTAAAAAAGATATGACGGCGTTCATCACGAGCAGAGCGGCGACGATCGCCACATCAGGATATCTGCGGAGAACCAATGACAGGAAGACGATGAGTTCGAGCATGCAGGCGGTCAAGCCCCAGAACTTTTTCAGGAATATAAGGAGAGGATGGGTCTTTTTCTCCGGAACCTCGTTCGGGCCGAGCCGACTGAGGCGGTCGGCGGCGGAGGCCGACGTTAGGCCGGAACGG
>Ga0315268_10003527_pt1 | contig 17250 bp, 18 predicted proteins | sample C1_top_MG_FD_204535 | JGI IMG/M metagenome (GOLD analysis project Ga0315268, IMG submission 204535) | Sediment microbial communities from Yellowstone Lake, YNP, Wyoming, USA - C1_top | ecosystem: Environmental > Aquatic > Freshwater > Lake > Sediment | place: USA: Wyoming | collected 2017-08-01
GAGCGCCGGCTCTTCCAGCAGATGATCGACAGCGTTCACGTGCAGTTCATCGAGGCCGTCGCGAGTGGGCGCAACATGGAGGAGACCAAGGTTCGCGCGCTAGCGGACGGGCGGATCTTCTCCGGCGAGCAGGCGCGCGCCCTCGGGCTGGTCGATGCGCTCGGCGGCCTGCAGAAAGCCATCGCCATCGCGGCGGAGCGTGGCGGTATCGTCGGCGAGCCGCACGTCAGCCGCGCCGATGTCGGTCGCGAGCCCTGGTGGTGGCGGTTGCTCTTCAGTAGTTTCGCCCCCGCCGGATGGCTGCCGGTCCGTCCCGCGTTGGGTTTGCAGCTCCTCTACGGCGGGCCTTTTGTGCGCTGAGTGCGAGGAGGGGTCATGGCGACGAAGCCGAGGTCGAGCGGCGTATCGATGACCAAACGCGATCTGATCGACGAGGTGGTCAAGATCTATCCGCGCTTCTCCGGTCGTGACGCGGAGGTCATGGTGAACGCCGTATTCGACCGCATGACCGATGCGCTCGCGCGCGGCGAGCGCATCGAGATTCGCGGCTTCGGTAGCTTCGTTGTCAAGCACCGCCAGGCGCGCGAAGGTCGCAATCCGAAGACCGGCGCGCTCGTGCCGGTCGCGGCCAAACGGGTGCCATTCTTCAAGGTGGGCAAAGAGCTGAAGCTGCGGGTCGACGGCAAGCCGGTGCCGGAGGGTGTTCGCGAGGCGAGCGAGAATGCGTAGGGGTCCGTCCGAGTAGCGGGCGGGCAGCGCATGAAGACACTCTGGGCGCCCTGGCGGATGCAGTACCTCGAGGAGCCGCCGACCGGGTGCGTTTTCTGCAGTGCACTCGCGAGTGACGACGAGCGCGGCCACCTCGTGCTCGTACGGGACGCGGCTGCGGTCATCCTACTTAACAAGTACCCGTACGGCCACGGCCACCTGCTGGTCGCGCCGCGCTGCCACCTGGGCCGTCCGGAAGAACTGGCGGACGCCGAGTATGATGCGCTCATGCGCGCGGTGCGCCGCGCGGCGGTGGCGCTCGGCGAGGCGTTCAAACCCCAGGGCATGAACATCGGCATGAACCTCGGGCGGGCGGCCGGCGCCGGTGTCGCCGATCACTGCCACTGGCACCTGCTGCCGCGCTGGAATGGTGACACCAACTTCATGCCGCTGATCGGTGAGGTGAAGGTGCTCTCCGAGCACTTGCTCACGACCTACGATCGCCTGCGACCGCTCTTCGTGCTCTCGGCGCCGCTTCACAGAAGTCCTCACAAACGGCCTAGTTGACAGTTTGCCGGTTATCGTTCGCCCCATCTTGACGGGAAGCCGGTCGTGCGCGTCCCGCACGCCGCCGTGGTGAGCTCGAACTCGTCCGCAGGCAGGTGGGTCGGGAATGCAGACTTGGGGATCGCGACTTGACACCAGGAGGTCTTATGGAAACGTGTGATTACGTCGTCGTTGGCGGTGGCCCCGGCGGTTGTGTCAGCGCCTCGCGTCTCAGCGAAGATCCGGCGGTCAGCGTTGCGTTGATCGAAGCCGGACCGGACCGGCGTGGCTTTCTGGGCGATTGCACGGCCGTGGGCACCCTTCTGAACGTGCCGCGCAAGACGCCCAGCAACTGGGCGTTCGAAAGCACACCGCAGGCCGGCTTGAACGGTCGGCGCGCCTATCAGCCGTACGGGCGGGGCCTGGGCGGCGGCTCGGCGATCAACGTCCTGATGTACATGCGCGGCCACTGCAGTGATTACGACGAATGGGCGGCGATGGGCAACCCGGGCTGGAGTTACGCCGAGGTCCTGCCGTATTTCCGCAAGTCCGAGAACAACCAGACGCACAGGAACGAGTATCACGGCAACGAAGGCCCGCTCTGGGTCGAGGAGCTGCGCACCGACAACCCCTACCACGGCATCGTCAAGCAGGCGTGCAGGGAAGCGGGGCTGCCCTTCAACCCTGATTTCAACGGCGCTGAACAGGAGGGCTATAACTGCGTTCAGGTGATGATGAAGAACGGCGAGCGCTTCCACATCGGCAAGGCCTTCATCCACCCCCATCTCGGCAAGCGCGCCAACCTGCAGCTGTACACCGACACCGAATGCACCCGGATTCTGTTCGAGGGCAAGTGCGCGGTGGGCGCCGAAGTGATCGCCGATGGCGCAAGGCGGCAAATCAGGGCGCGCCGCGAAGTCATCGTCGCAGGCGGCGGTTTTCTCTCGCCCAAGTTGCTGATGCATTCCGGGGTGGGCGCCGGCCAGGAACTGCAGCGGTTTGGCATCCCTGTCGTGCACGACCTGCCCGGCGTGGGCAAGAACCTGATGGATCACCTCGATTTCATCCTCGCCTACCACATCCCCGGGGACCCGAATTTGCTCGGTCTCTCGCCGGTCGCAGGCGTACAGCTTGCGAAGGCGTATCGGCGCTGGTGCAAGGAACGCCGCGGCATGCTCGCGACCAATTACGCCGAGGTGACCGGCTTCATGCGGCTGACGCCAAAGTCAACGAAGCCGGAAATCCAGTACGAATTCGTCGTCTCGATTCTGGTGGACCATGGCCGCAAGTTGGTGACCAAGCACGGCATGTCGTGCCACGTCCTGCTGCTGCATCCGAAGAGCCGGGGCACCGTCGCGCTGGCGTCGCCGGATTTCCGCGACCAACCGTTGCTCGACCTCAACTACCTCTCGCATCCGGACGACCTGAAGACCATCGTCGAGGGAACCAAGCGCACGGATGCGATCTTCAAGACGCCGACCTTCCGGCGTCTGGTCAAGCGCAACATGTTCACGGCGCATTGCCGCACGGACGAGGACTGGGCCGAGGCGATCCGCAATCGGGCCGGCACCAACTACCATCCCGTGGGCACCTGCAAGATGGGCAACGGCCCGGATGCCGTCGTCGATGCGCGGCTCAAGGTGCACGGAATGCAGGGTCTGCGCGTGGTCGACGGTTCGATCATGCCCAAGATCGTGGGTGGCAACACCATGGCGCCCGTGATCATGATCGGCGAAAAGGGCGCCGACATGATCAAGGAAGATTGGCATTAGTCCGTTATCCGACTTTCGCCCTTCTTGACGGGGCTTCGGCGATACTACGAGGTCATGGTGCTTCTGGAAGATCGGCGCGTGGTCGAGGTGCTCCGCGTCGGGTACTTCCAGCAGCGGATTCGTGCAGATGGCACGCTTGGTCTCCTGCGCGTCCGCTCCAAGCGCGTTAGGCCGCCTTGCCAACAGATGCCAGATATCGGACGCTGGGCCCCTGTTGGTCCAGTTCAGGCATGGCGTGAACACACAGACAGCGTGGTGAGAGCAATGAGGAGCAGGCATGGAATTCTTGGCCATCGGTGTTGGTGCAGGCCTCCTTGCGGGGCTATTTGGTATTGGCGGCGGCGTGGTCATTGTACCCGCTCTGATGCTGGTGGCCCGGATGAATCCGGAGACTGCCACCGGCACCTCACTGGCGGCTCTGTTGCTGCCCGTGGGCACGCTTGGAGCGTGGCACTACTATGTCCATGGCTTCGTGGACATCCCGGTGGCTCTCTGGATCGCACTCGGGCTCGCCCTGGGTGCGTGGCTTGGCGCGCAGGTCGGGGTGATGCTCCCAGGGCGCGACCTTCAACGAGCGTTCGCGGTCTTCCTGGTGCTGGTTGCGATCCACATGTGGCTGAGCGCTTGAAGCGTGGGGGCTGCACCAGATGGGCCAGCGATATGGGCCACGCGTGGTTCAGAAGAACCACGGAGGCGGGCGTCGAAAGCGCCGGGGGCGGGGATCCATGTCAGCCGTGATCAGGAAGGTTGAAATGGCAGGTATCTTGCCTCTGCCTTCAGTATCATCCCCGAAAGGGAGGCTGTTGTCGGGTTTTGTCGATTGAGTGTATGTGCCGGGGAGGGTTTATGAAGAGACTACTGATTTCAGGTTTGGCTTGCGCGTTTCTCGTGTCGCCCGCGCTGGCGAGCCCGCCAGACGCCAAGACGATTTTGACGCGGATGAAGGCTATGCTAGAGCCCGATCGAGCGAGCACGCGTACGCTCGTGCTGGCCACGCGTTCGGAAGGAGAGACTGTCGAGTGGACCGCTCATCGGGCACCCAAGAAGCTCGCAGGCGGGAAGCGGATACTGACGGTACAGACACTGCCTGCGGTCAGTAAACATCCATTCTGGACTACTGGAACTCCGTAGCTCGCCTATGCCGTGCGGCCTGAGACAGGAATAGTGGCGGATCGCTCTTCCTTGGCGGGCAACAGAGTCACGTCTTCGAGACTGAGGGCTGTCGTTTGATTGGTGGCACAGCGTGTGGGATTGTATACGCCCGGCACGCGCCTACGGCTGGCGGGTGCCGCGCGAGCCAATCGCTGATGCCAGCGAAAAGCACGGCTATCGTTAGCTGCGTAGAGAGGTGGCTCATGGGGCCGAGGAAAGAGCCTATTCACACGATGGGCAAATCGCCGTGAGATTCCCTCAGTCCGTTCACAACCGCCTGAGCTACGTTGGGGGGGCGATCGCCTGCCTGGCGTTCATCGTCTTCGTCTTTCTGGTCGTTCTCGAGACGTTCACCGGCGCGGGTCGGGCGCCCTATGCTGGATTGGTGATTTTCGTCCTGGTACCGGCCTTTTTTCTTTTCGGGCTGGCGATCATTCCCGTCGGTATGCTGATCGAGTGGCACCGGCAGCAACGCACGGGGGCCGGATCGATCTTGCGTCTACCGGTCATCGACTTGAACGACTCTCGCTACCGCAACGCAACCTTCGTGTTTGTCGCGGTCTCGATCATGCTTCTGTTTCTCTCGGTCTTTGGCAGTTACCAGGCCTACGAAGCCACCGAGTCGGTGGCGTTCTGTGGGAGGCTGTGCCACCAGGTCATGGCGCCGGAGTACACCACCTACCAGCACTCGCCCCATGCCAGGGTCCGCTGCGTTGACTGCCACGTCGGACCCGGCGCCGACTGGTACGTGAAGTCCAAGCTGTCGGGCTTGTATCAGGTATACGCGGTCCTCTTCGACAAGTACCCCCGGCCCATCCCGGCACCAATCAAGAGCTTGCGTCCGGCACAGCAGACCTGCGAGCAGTGTCACTGGCCGAAGCAGTTCTTTGGCGGCCAGCAGCAGCAATTCGCTCACTTCCTTCCTGACAAGGACAACACACGCTGGAACATCAATCTACTTATCAAGACCGGCGGCGGCAGCCCAGCGACGGGGCGGACCGAAGGTATCCATTGGCACATGAACATTGCGAACCGCGTGGAGTATATCGCCAGGGATGGGCAACGGCAGCAGATCCCTTGGGTGCGCGTGGCCAATCTGGAGACCGGCACGGTCGCCGAATACATGGTGACAGACAACCCGCTGACAAAGGAGGAGATCGCGCGCGCAACCGTTCGCACCATGGATTGCATGGACTGTCACGACCGCCCCACTCACATTTTCCGCTCACCAAGCTACTTGGTGAATCTAGCCTTGGACACCGGCGCACTGAATCCGGCGCTACCTTTCATCAAACGCACGGCGGTCTCGTTGCTGACCGGCAAGTACGACTCGGCCGCCGATGCGCTGACCGGAATCCGGCAAGGGGTCATCGCGTCCTATCAAGACGGCAATCCGAGCCTGCCGAGCCAGCAACGAGATACGATCGCACCCGCGGTGGCGGCGCTTCAGGAAATCTATCGCGAGAACTTTTTCCCCGTTATGCGAGTGCGGTGGGACGTGTACGTGGACAACATCGGGCACCTGACGTCCCTAGGTTGCTACCGCTGCCACGATGGCCTCCACCAGAGCGCTGGCGGCAAGACGATCACCAAAAGCTGTACCGTATGCCATACCATCATGACACAAGGCACGCCTCCGCATCTGGCTGTTTCTATGGATGAGCGCGGCTTGGCATTCCAACACCCCGAGGAGATCGGAGAGGTTTGGCACGAGATGATGTGCAGCGAGTGCCACAGTGGTGCGCTGCCATGAACCCCGCTGGATCTGGTAACAGCGGCGTGTCTCTCGTAACGTAGTGGTGCCATGAGTCCCAAGGACATTGCTCCGCGGCTGCGTTTCAGCATGCTGTATTACCTGGGGTGGATCGGGCTGATCCTGGTTGTCGACTCCCTGATCTTTTCCGGCCAGCAACCGCCGGACGTCGCTTACAGCGACTTTCTGCACCGCGTCACCAGCGGCCAGGTGGCCAGTGTGGCCATCACCGACGATCGCATCTACGGCGAGATGAAGCCTTCGCCGGAGGCGCTGAGCAACAAGCCTCCGCCGCCACCAACCCTTCCAAAGGCACGGACGCCGTGGCACGTCCGTATCGACGAGTGGCTGGCGCCCGTGCGCGGTATCGAGTCGCAGCTCCAGAAAGCCGAGCGCGCGGCAGCCGACAAGGAACAACGCAGCTTCACGGTCGTCCCGCTGCGCAACGACGATCTGCTCAAGATTCTCGAGCAGCACGGCGTAACCTTCCGTGCCGAGATCGAGTCGCACTGGCTCAGCAACTTCATCGCCAACTGGATCCTGCCGCTGGGCATCATGGTCGTCATCTGGGTAGTGCTCATGCGCCGCATGGGCCAAGGCCCCGGTGTGCTCAACGTCGGCAAGAGCAAGGCCAAGATTTACGAGGCCGACCCCAAGACGGCGGTGCGTTTCAGCGACGTCGCCGGTGTCGATGAAGCCGTGGAGGAGACGCGTGAGGTTGTCTCGTTTCTCAAAGAGCCCGCCAAGTTTACCAAGCTCGGCGCCAAGCTCCCCAAGGGCGTGCTACTCGTCGGCCCGCCGGGTACCGGCAAGACTCTGCTGGCGCGCGCGGTCGCGGGCGAATCCGGTGTGCCCTTCTTCAGTCTGAGCGGCTCCGATTTCGTCGAGATGTTCGTTGGCGTTGGTGCCGCTCGGGTGCGTGACCTGTTCAGCGAGGCGAAGCGCAAAGCCCCATGCATCGTCTTCATCGATGAGCTGGACGCGATCGGCAAGTCCCGTGCCGGGCAGGGCGCGGCAATGGGCGGATACGACGAGCGCGAGAACACGCTCAACCAACTCCTGGTCGAGATGGACGGCTTCGACGGCAGCGTTGGCGTCGTGATCATGGCGGCGACCAATCGCCCCGAGGTGCTCGATCCGGCACTCCTGCGACCTGGCCGCTTCGACCGGCAGATTCTCGTCGATCGCCCAGCGCGCGATGGACGGCTGGCGATCTTTCGCATTCATACCCGGCAGCTGGCGCTGGACGAGGACGTCAGCATCGAGCGCCTGGCGGGAGAGACGCCAGGCTTCGTCGGCGCCGACATCGCCAACCTGTGCAACGAGGCCGCCATTCTGGCCTCGCGGCGAGACCACCCGCGCATCACGATGGCCGACTTCCAGGACGCCGTCGAGCGCATCATCGGCGGCCTGGAGAAGAAGAGCTCGATCGTCAGCGAGCCCGAGCGGCGCATCGTCGCCTACCACGAATCTGGCCATACCCTCATCGGCTACTTCACGGCGGGTGCTGATCCGGTGCAGAAGGTTTCGATCGTGCCGCGCGGCCGCGGCGTGCTCGGTTACACCCTGCAAGCGCCGCTCGAGGACCGCTATCTCATGTCCCATGACGAGCTGCTAGGTCGCATTCGCGTCCTGATGGGCGGGCGCGCCGCCGAGGAGCTCGTCTTCGGCCAGATCTCCACCGGCGCCGCCGACGATATCGAGAAGGCCAGCCGCATCGCCCGCGACATGCTGACCGTGTACGGCATGAGCCGGCGGCTCCCGAACCTGTCGCTGGTGTCGGGTTCGCTGACCGGGTTCCTCGGCCAGGAGCCGCCGCCGGCACCGCACTCGAATGAGATCGAGCAGCTCATCGGCGAGGAGCAGCTCGAGATTCTCCGCCAGTGCTATGAGCAGGCCAAGCAGTTTCTCGGCGAGAAGCGCGACCTGCTCGAGACACTCGCGCAACGCCTGCTCAAGCAGGAAAAGGTTGACGACCGCGATCTTCTGGAGATTCTCGGGCCACGACCGGCAGTAAGATGATCCCCTTGATCGCTTGCTGCGGAAGTTCCCACCGAAAAGCTTGTCCTCGTTGGCGCCACTGTCCGGGGTCCCTGCCTCACGCCAGCAGCGCAGCCAGAATCCCGGTGAGAAAGATCCCGTCGAAGGTCCCGGCCCCTCCGATCGATGCCACCGGGGCACCGAGACCCTGAAGCTTGTTGAGATTCAGGAGATCGGCGCCGATCAGAGTACCGAGACTGCCGCAGATGTAGGCCAGTGGCGGGGCAGACTTGCGCGACAGCAGGATCGCCACCGCTGCTGCCAGGAGCGGGGGGAGGAAGACCGGCACGGCAATGCCCACGCCCCTGACCGGTTGCGCCATGGTGTGAACGATCGCCGCCACGATGGTCACGCCCACTATCGCAGGACCGTACAGTCGCTTCTTCACCAGCAGATAGAGGGAAAGCCAGGTGGGAATGATCGCACCGCCGAGGTTGACTGCGACAACCGTCTTCGAGGCCCTCTCGATCATGGGCACCACGTAGCGCATGCCGAAGAAGTAGATCTCCTGGCCCGGCAGAATCTGCTCTCCGGGTAGCTCCGCGACCGGGATGTTCACGTAGCTCCCCAACAGGGACAGAACCAGCAAGCTGAAAACGTAGCGCCGATCGACTCCCACCTTTTCGTAAGCGTAGCTGAAGATGCCGATCTCGACGGAGATGATCCAGAAGGCGATCAAGAAGAACAGGGCGAGCACGAACGGCAATGCCAACGGAAAGAAATGGAGGCTCGACGGCTGCATAAGGCTCTCCTGTCACTCGAGCTGCTTGACAATCCCTCGCGCACAGCGACTCCCGTGTCAAGAAGGGTTCTGTTGTGTGCCGTAGTGACGGCCTCCGCACTTCACGTCAAGAGGACGGCAATGATGCCCGTCATAAAGATCCCGTCGAAAGTGTCCTCCAAGGCAATTCACCTTGGATGACATAGCCACCGTAGACATGGATAATGCCCCATGCCCTCACGCATCGAGGATTATGGCCTCATCGGCAACGAGCGAAGCACCGCGCTGGTAGGGCGCGACGGCTCTATCGACTGGTTGTGTCTTCCCCGGTTCGACTCCGATGCCTGTTTCGCAGCGCTGCTCGACAGCGAGAAGCACGGACATTGGAGACTGCGGTCAGTTGGGGCCTCGCAGGCGACGCGCCGGGCCTACCGAGACGGGACCCTTGTGCTCGACACGCAGTTCGAGACCGAAGCGGGAGCCGTCACGGCCACCGACTGTATGTCCGTGGCTCCGGAGCGCACAGAGGTTGTGCGCCTGGTCACGGGCGAACGCGGGCGGGTGCCGATCGAGATGGAGCTCGTCATCCGTTTTGACTACGGCTCCTTGTGCGTCCAGTGAAGAGGGGTGCAACATCCGACTTGGGTGATGCTGAAGAAGGCCATTCTTCACCGCAAGAACGCGCTCTTCTACAAGACGGAGAACGGGGCTCGTGTGGGCGATATCTTCATGAGCCTGATCCACACCGCGGAGCTGTGCGCTGTCGACTCCTTCGACTACCTCGTCGCGCTCCAACGCCACCACGACGAGGTTGCGCGCAACCCCGGCGCGTGGATGCCCTGGACCTACTAGACGACGCTGGCGGGCCCGAGCTCACACGCAGACCCGCCGCGCTGATCGCGCACCGGCCCAGGCGCGCCCGCCGACCCGGAGCACCGCTGCCCGGTCGCTTGCACGTCCACCGCGCGTCGCTGCGCCTGGCCTGCGCACCCTTGCCGGAAGGACACGTTTGTGGGATCCTCGCTTTTGACTCGGACGCCGTGTGCCGGCGCCTGCGATTGGCGCCGGAGCGACGGCGCACGCCCCCCGCAAACGGAGGGCAACGCAGAGGAAGAACGCTTGGACGCATGGCCCAAGGAGCGCCGGAACCGCTGGACATCGAAGGCCCAGGAGGCGGCGCAGCAGGTGTTCACGCGCGCACAGGGGACGCTGCGCAGAGCCGGTGCGGCACCGAGCGCCGTCAAGACCGAATTCTTCGTTCCGGGCAGCGGACGCAGGACGGCCAACGGCATACTCAAGCTTGCACGAGCCAATCGATGCGAGACCGTGGTTGTCGGACGCCGGTCGGTGCCGTGGCTTCGAAAGCTCCTGAATACGGAGCTCGCAGAGGAACTGGTCCGGCGCGGCGCGGGATTCACGATTTGGGTGGTTGAGTGATCACCGTCATGGTTCATAGCCCGCATCACTGAGGAGGTCTCATGCGTTTCCGTGTATACACCGCACTTGCAGCTGTCCTGGTTGCTGTTGCTCCTGCGATGGCAGGTCCTCCGAATGCCCAGACCATCGTTCAAGGCATGAAGCGAGCGCTGGAGCCGGACCGGCCGAGTACTCGCACGCTTGTCCTGGCGATGCGCGCCCCGGATGGCTCTACCACCGAGTGGACGGCTCGCCAGGCACGCAAGCGTCTCCCGGACGGAAACCGCATCCTTACCGTGATCCTGGAACCCGACGACCTGAAGGGAGTGGGGCTGCTTCTCCGGGAGCAGAAAGACCATCCCGATGAACAGTGGATGTACCTCCCCTCGATACGTCGGGTCCGCAAGATCGTTCCTGTAGGTGCGTACGAGTCGTTTCTTGGGACGGACTTCACGCTCGCCGATCTCGGCTTCGTCAATCTGCGCGATCGGAAGTACAGCCTCCTCGGCGAGGCAACCGTTGCGGAGAAGCCGGCGTACAAGGTCCAAGAGGTGTTGGCGGCTCCGCACTTCCACTATTCCCGCATCGTCAGCTGGGTCGCAAAGGACTCCATGCTGCCGCTGCGGCGCGACTATTACGACGCCGCCAACCAGCTGTGGAAGACAGAGCTTTACCAGGATGCCGCCGTCATTGACGGCGTCCCAACCGTTCTGCGTATCCGCATGGAGGACAAGCAGCAGGACATGGACACCGAGCTGCGGGTGAGCGAGGTGCGGTACGACGCAGCGATCCCCGATGATCTGTTCGATCCACAGAGGCTACCCCAAGCCAGTAAGCATCCGCTCTGGACGCCGACCACGCCGTAGCTGCCGTGAGCGTAGTGTTCTGTGAGACGCGAAATCACCGGAGCGTTCCGCTGGCTACCATGGGCCAGCGGCTTGGAGGATCGAATGCAGGCGGGTCGCTAGCTATCGTACACATTGCCGGTAACAGTGTTGTTATCTCCAGTGCATCCACCAGAACTAAAGAACGGTCCGAGAGAGCAAAGCGAAAGGAGTGATCATGAAGACCAAAGGCACAATCGGCATCTGTACATTGGTTGCTTACATCCTCGGGGCGGCGGCCGTGGTGAACGCGGCCACGCACGCCACCCCTAGACCAGAATATGTCATTGTCGAGCAAGAGGTGTGGATCGCCCTTGCCGACGAACCGCAGCAGCACTTCCGAGCGGCACACGAGGGTTTCGTAAAGAAGGACCTGAAAGCTGCCGCCGCGGAGATCCGCAAGGGCGCTGCGTTCCTTCGGCTGGAAGCGGCGAGGGCGACGGGGGCCAGCAAGGACGCGCTAGCTGCATCGGTTAAGGAACTGGACAGCCTCGCAGGGAAAGTCGAGTCGGGAGGGGTGACGGCGGCCTCTGACCTGGAGCACGCGTTTGCACGCGCCGAGCACGCTCTCGCTAGCGAGCATCTGGCTCGTGCCAAGGAGTCGTGGGCAAAGAAGGACCTGAAACGAGCCGGACACGCACTCGAAGCGGCAGCGACCAGCCTTGAGCACGCGCTTGGGTGGGCTGGCCGCCAAGGGGAAGCTGCCGCGGTTGGCGTCATCAAGGACGCCGGGTTGGTGGCTGGAAAGCTCATTGAAGGAACCGGCTGGGCAGTCGACGAGACTGGTAAGGCGATCGAAGCAGTGGGCGTAGAGATCGAGAAGCTGGGTCGCTCGCTCTAGCCCAGCACGTATCAGTCCGATGGCTGAACCCGATGGCATGTCTGGCGTTACCGAGGAAGCAACCCGGCGCAGGTTCCTAAAGCTCGCCACTGCGATCCTTGGAGCACTCGGCGCTGTGATACTAGCCGTTCCACTGGTCGGTGCCATTACGGGTCCGGCGTTTCGCAGGAAAGCGCGGCGCTTTGCGAAGGTGGCCGAGATCGCTGCGCTTCCCACCGGCCAGCCGGTGTCGGTGACCTTCGCCAGCAAGACGCACGACGCCTACCTCCAAGAAACCGGATTGCGGACTGCCTGGGCGGTCAAGCTTTCGCAGAACGACGTGGTGGTCTATTCGCCGATCTGTCCGCACCTAGGTTGCGAATACACCTGGGATGCGCAACGCAAAGAGTTCGACTGCCCCTGTCACCGCAGCGTGTTTGCCCTCGATGGTCATGTCCTCGCCGGTCCAGCGCCACGACCGCTGGACCGGCTCCCGACGAAGATCGGCAATGTAAATCTGCTCGTCGAGTGGGAAGTGTTCAAGCTCGGTGTGCCGGAGAAGGTTCCCGTGTAGGGCACCGATGCTCTTGCGGTTCTACCGCTGGATCGATGCCCGCTGGCCGCTGAGCGGCGCGCTGCGTTTAGGGCGGGAAGAAGAGATCCCCGGAGGCGCGAGCTTTTCCTACGCTTTGGGCAGCGCGACGCTGTTCGTCTTTCTGTTGCAGGTGGCAACCGGGATCGCTCAGCTCTTCTACTACGCGCCCACCGTCGATCACGCATACGACAGCCTCAACTATCTGCGCACCGAGGTGCCATCCGCCGGCCCGAAGCCGGATGTGCGCATGCCCGCATTCGGGGACGCCAAGACCCTTACGCAACAGGAAATCGCCAACGTCGAAGCGAATGTTTTGCAGCTCAACGGTGTCGATCGCGCGCGACTGGGCCATGCTGGTCTTGCGCCGCGCCAATTCTTCTACGGTGTGCTCACAACGGTTACGCTGACCGGGTTCGGGCTCGCCAGCTTTTGTTTGTATCTACGCAGATCGAAGGGCCGTATTGGTCGCGGGCACAGGCCGCCGTCCTGACACTCATGGTGGTGACAACGATGAAGATCCTTGTCGTCGATGCTGGAGGAACGCACATAAAGGTGCTAGCCACAGGAAAGAAGGAACACCGCGAGGTTCCGTCTGGCCCGACCATGACAGCGCGAGACATGGTGAGAGCCGTCAAGGGGCTCACCGCGGATTGGCAGTACGATGCAGTGTCGATCGGCTACCCCGGCCCGGTATTGCACGGGCGCCCGGTGTGCGAGCCGCACCACCTCGGTGGGGGCTGGGTCGGCTTCGACTTCCCGCGGGCATTCGGCTGTCCGGTGAAGATCATGAACGACGCCGCCATGCAGGCGTTGGGCAGCTACCGCGGCGGACGCATGCTGTTCCTTGGCCTCGGTACCGGACTTGGGAGCGCGCTCATCGTCGACGGCATACTCGAGCCGATGGAACTCGCGCATCTGCCGTACAAGAAGGGGCGCACGTACGAAGATTACGTTGGGCTGCGTGGACTCAAACGCCTCGGCAAGAAGAAGTGGCGCCGTCACGTCGCGGACATGGCGACGCGTCTGAAGGCGGCGCTGGAAGCTGAGGATCTCGTGCTCGGCGGCGGCAACGCCAAGCTGTTGAAGACGCCACCGGCTGGGGCACGGCTCGGGGACAACGCCAATGCGTTCATCGGTGGCTTCCGGCTCTGGGACGCCACGCGCCAGTACCTCAGGGATCGAAAGTGACAGCGGCAACACCACATCGAATGCCGCTATCGCGGATGTTGACGGAGCATCGAGATGGACAATGACACTGCGCCGGGCCATCCCGGCATCCCGCCGCGCTGGACGTCGAGCGCGAAGTCTGGGGTCGGTACGGCCATCAGTGGGCTCAGTCACGTGTGGTTCACGATTTCGCATGGCATCGTGAACGAGGTCTACTATCCCGAGATCGATCAAGCAAACACGCGCGATTTCGGGTTGCTCATTGCCGACGGCGCGCAGTTTGTCTCGGAGGAGAAGCGCGATACGACCTGTGAGATCCTTCCCCTGGCGCAGGGTGTCCCCGGCTATCGGCTGACGAATACGTGCACGCAGGGCCGCTACCGTATCGAGAAGGTCATCGTGACCGAGCCCTTGCGCGACGTGTTGTTGCAGCGCGTCCGTCTCGAAGCCGTGCAAGGTCGGCTTTCCGATTATCACGTGTACGCGCTGCTGGCCCCGCACATCGGGAACGCCGGGTACGGCAACACCGGCTGGAGCGGTGAATATAAGGGCGTCCCCATGCTGTTCGCGCAACGCGGCGCTACGACCCTAGCTTTGGCCTGCTCGATCCCGTTCACGCTGATGAGCTGTGGGTACGTCGGCGTGAGCGACGGTTGGCAGGACGTGCACTTGCACAAGCGGATGCTCTGGTCATATCGCCGCGCGCCCGACGGCAACATTGCCCTCACCGGTGCCATCGACGTCGCGCAGTGCGCCGGGACCTTCGTGCTCGCCTTGGCGTTCGGCCGCAACGCGGCCGAGGCCGGGCAACGGGCGCGCGCCGCTTTGCTGGAGGACTTCGACGTGGTCGTCGAGCGCTACCAGCGCGGCTGGCAAGAGTATCAGGCGCAGTGCCTCGATCTCGGCCAGATCGAGGCGAGTGGATTGGATCCGTATCGGGTCAGCACCGCCGTGCTGAAGACCCACGAAGCGAAGAGCTTTCGCGGCGGCATGATCGCGAGCCTGTCGGTCCCCTGGGGCTTCACGAAAGGTGACGATGATCTCGGCGGCTACCACCTGGTGTGGCCGCGCGATTTGGTGGAGAGCGCCGGCGGGTTGCTGGCCGCAGGCGACACCGGCAGTGCCCGCCAGGCGCTGCGGTACTTGATGTCGACGCAGGAGGCCGATGGGCACTGGTCACAGAACATGTGGCTCGACGGCACTCCCTACTGGTCGGGAAGCCAGATGGACGAGACGGCATTCCCCATCCTGCTCGCCGATGTCCTCAGACGCATGCACGCGCTGGATCGCCTCGATCCCTGGCCGATGGTCCGGCAGGCCGCAGGTTTTGTGGTCGGCAACGGCCCGGTGACCCAGCAGGACCGCTGGGAGGAAGACGGCGGCTACTCGCCCTTTACGCTGGCCGTGGAGATCGCGGCGTTACTCGCGGCGGCTGACTTCGCCGATCTCGCCGGCGAGGCTGACGTAGCACAGTACCTGCGGGAGACGGCCGACACCTGGAATGACTCTATCGAGTCCTGGGTCTACGCCTCGGACACGGACCTGGCGCGGCAGCACGGCGTTGCCGGCTACTACGTGCGGATTGCGCCGATTGATGTGTCCTGTGCGGCGTCGCCGGCGGGCGGCTTCGTGCCCATCAAGAACCGGCCGCCCGGTGAAAGCAACGAGCCCTGCGCCTCGATCGTCAGCCCCGATGCGTTGGCGCTGGTGCGTTTCGGCCTGCGCGCGGCCAACGATCCGCGAATCTGCCATACTGTGAAGATCATCGATGCACTGCTCGAGACCGAGACCGCAACGGGGCCTGTGTGGCACCGCTACAACGACGACGGGTACGGTGAGCACGAGGACGGCAGTCCCTTCGACGGCACCGGCGTCGGCCGCGGGTGGCCGCTCCTGGTCGGCGAGCGCGCGCATTACGAGCTGGCACGTGGCAACGAGCAGGAAGCGCGACGGCTGTGTCAGGTACTGGCCGGGCAGAGCAGCGCGGGTGGGCTCATCCCGGAGCAGATTTGGGATGCCGCTGACATTCCGGAGCGCGAGTTGTTCAACGGTCGCCCTTCGGGTTCGGCGATGCCCCTCGTGTGGGCGCACGCGGAGTACGTCAAGCTGCTGCGCTCACTACGCGACGGCCGAGTGTTCGACACGCCACCGCAGACCGTCCGGCGCTACCAGGTCGCGAAGATCCCTGCCACACGCGCGCTCTGGGGCTTCAATCACAAGTGCCACCGGTTGCCGGCCGGCCGGGTTCTTCGCGTCGAAGTGCTGGCGGGAGCGATCGTGCACTGGAGCCTGGACGATTGGCGGACCGCGCACGAGACGCAGACAACAGACACCCGACTCGGCATCCATTTCGCGGATCTGCCGACGGATCAGTTACCACCCGGCCGGCGGGCACGATTCACCTTCTTCTGGCTGGACGCCCGGCGCTGGGAAGGGAGAGACTTTGAAATAACGGTTGCGACCGAGCGTTCACCAGGTTCGTCTGGAACATGAACCACATCGTGGTGGGTACGGACAGCAGCAATGACGTCTGCGAGGAGCGGGCGTCACGGTCTTGTAAGAGAAAGGAAAACCACATGGAACTCGGCATGATCGGACTGGGCCGTATGGGGACCAACATGGTGCGACGCCTGCTGCGGGCCGGCCACCAGTGCGTCGTTTACGACCTCCAGCCGGAAGCCGTACAGGCACTCGTCAAAGACGGGGCGGTCGGGGCGGCGTCGCTCGAAGACTTCGCGCATAAGCTGAAAAAACCGCGCGCCGCCTGGACGATGGTGCCGGCAGCGGTGGTCGATCAAACGCTGAACGCCCTCGTCCCTCTCCTCGAACGCGACGACGTGGTCATCGACGGCGGCAACTCGTACTACCACGATGACATCCGCCGCGCCGCCGAGCTGAGACCGAAAGGCATCCACTACGTGGATGTCGGGACCAGCGGCGGAGTCTGGGGGTCGGAGCGGGGCTACTGCCTGATGATCGGTGGCGATGAAGCCGTCGTCCGGCGCCTCGCCCCCGTCTTCGCCACCCTGGCGCCAAGTGTCGAGGCAGCGCCACGCACGCCCGGTCGGGAAAAGGTAGGCGGCACAGCCGAACACGGCTACCTGCACTGCGGGCCGAGCGGCGCGGGTCACTTCGTCAAAATGGTCCACAACGGCATCGAGTACGGCATGATGGCCGCCTACGCGGAGGGACTGAACATCCTCTACCACGCCAACGCCGGCAAACAGCGGCGCACCGTCGATGCCGAAACCACGCCGGTGCGCCACCCCGAGCACTACCCGTACGACCTGAACCTGGCCGACATTGCCGAGGTCTGGCGCCGTGGTAGCGTCATCGCCTCGTGGCTCCTGGACCTGGCTGCGACCGCGCTCATCGATAGCCCGGACCTGGCGAAGTTCGCGGGCCGGGTGTCGGACTCGGGCGAGGGGCGCTGGACGGTCATGGCGGCCATCGACGAGTCGGTCCCGGCGCCCGTCCTCAGCGCCGCGCTGTACGAACGCTTCGGCTCGCGCGGCGAGGCCGACTTCGCCGACAAGCTACTGTCCGCCCTGCGTTACGAATTCGGAGGCCACGAAGAAAAGGCCGCCGCCAAGAAGGGAGGCGCCTGATGACCGCGTCTCGTTCGGACGCGCTGGTGCTCTTCGGTGTGACGGGCGATCTCGCCCACAAGATGATC
>Ga0315268_10003528_pt1 | contig 17249 bp, 16 predicted proteins | sample C1_top_MG_FD_204535 | JGI IMG/M metagenome (GOLD analysis project Ga0315268, IMG submission 204535) | Sediment microbial communities from Yellowstone Lake, YNP, Wyoming, USA - C1_top | ecosystem: Environmental > Aquatic > Freshwater > Lake > Sediment | place: USA: Wyoming | collected 2017-08-01
CTGAGCGTGGGCGGCGTGGCCTCGGTCGGGCCCTACCGCATGACCATCGATCCGGCGGGCGCGTATCTCTTCGTGGGCTCGACCTCGGGCTACCTGTTCGTCTTCAGCATCGATGCCAGCGGCAACCCGACGCCGGCGGGCGCCCCCGTGGCGGTTGCTCCCGGGGACGCGCTGGCGGGACTCGCCGTGGATCCGGGGTCGAAGTACCTGTACGTGAATGACCGCTCCGCCGGCACCATGTACGGATACGACATCGGCTCGGGCGGAGCGCTGACTCCGATCAGCGGGATGCCCGTGAACAGCGGCCTGCGCCCGACCTCCGGCCCGGAGAGCATCGCCATCGATCCGGGCGGCAAGTTCCTCTACGTCACCAACCGCAACGACGGCGCGGTGAACGCATTTACCATCGGAAGCAGCGGAGCGGTGACAGCCCAGCCGACCACGAGCTACGCCACCGGCAACACCCCGGTGGACCTGACCATCGTCCACTAAGCGAGGTCCGGCTCCCCCCGGTCCTGCACCGGCGCCCCTGTGCGCTAGAATGCCGGCAGGGTCGGGGGGAAGCCGCATGCCGGAAAAACTGAAGAAAACCGAAGAGGAATGGCGCCGGGAGCTGACGCCGGAGCAGTATCACGTGCTGCGCGAGAAGGGCACCGAGCCTCCCTTCAGCGGCGAGTACGAGTTCACCCGCGAGGACGGCGTTTACCGTTGCGCCGCCTGCGGGGAGGAGTTGTTCGCGTCGGAGGCGAAGTTCGATTCCGGCTGCGGCTGGCCGAGCTATTTCCAGCCGATCGCGCCCGGCCATGTGGAGAACCACGAGGACACCAGCCACGGGATGCGGCGCATCGAAGTGACCTGCGCGCGCTGCGGGTCGCACCTGGGACACGTTTTTCCCGACGGGCCGCGCCCCACCGGGCTGCGCTACTGCATCAACTCCGTCGCAGTGAAACTGGAAACAAAGAAGTAGCGGCTCCGCCGCCGCTCAGGCTTCCCGGTCGTGCTGGAGGTGGATCAGCCGGCGCAGTTCGTCCGGCGCTTCTGAGCATGGGAAAAGGGGTTCCACGGCCTTTGCCGGACCAACTGCCGGAGCGAGCGGTGTCTCGGCGGGAAGAGCCACGTCCCGGCCGTCGCCCACGGAACGGGCGAGTTCGTCCCACATCGCCTGGTTGTAGATGCAGCCGGGATCACCGGCCTGGATGTCGCCGGTGTAACTGAGGGCGCGGGCGCGGCAGCCGCCGCAGTAGCGCCGGTAATCGCAGACGCCGCAGTGGTCGCCGTAGTCGTCGCGGTCGGAGAGCGTGCGGAACAACTCGTTCTCCCAGATCTCGGCGAGCGACTGGCGGCGCAGATCGCCGACCACGGGCTTGGGGATGTAGACGCACGGAGTGACCACGCCAGTGGGCTGGATGCAGCAGTAGCAACGTCCCGCCCCGCAGCCGCCCAGGTAGCGCGCCAGCACCATCGCCTTGCCGCCGCGGCCGCCGCCGGCGTGGCCGGTGGCGAAGACGCCGTCCGGGGCGCCGTAGGCGATGCATGCGCGACCGAACTGCGGCGCCGTGGAAATTACATTGATCTGGCCTTCCGTGAAACGCTGCTGGAGCAGGTGCAGGAGCCCCTCCCGCTGCTGCGGCGTCAGGTCTTCGCGCAACATGGCGCGGCCGCGCCCCACGGGGATGAAATTGAAGAAGGCGAAGGTCTTGCAGCCGAGGTCGATGGCCAACTGCACCATTTCGTCGGCGCGCGTTACGGTGTCGCGCGTGAAGCAGCAGGCCATGCCGGTGCGGATGCCGGCGGCGACGGCGTTGCGGATGCCCTGGGTGGTATGCCGCCACGCGCCGGGCACGCCGCGGAAGGTGTCGTGCTGCGCCGGGTCAGGCGAATCGAGCGAAACCTCGACGTACTTCACCCCGGCATCGCGCAGGCGCTCGCAATTCGACGGCGTCAGCAGGGTGCCGTTGGTGGCGACGGTGACGTGCAGGCCGCGCTCCCGGCAGCGCTCCAGCACCGGCCAGAGGTCGGGCGACACCAGCGGCTCGCCTCCGGCGAACGCCACGAAGGGCACGAAGTTGTCCGCCATCTGGTCGACGGCGTTCAGCTTTTGCGCAGTGGTGAGTTCGTCGCCGAGGGGCTTGTGCTGCGCGTCCTGGTAGCAGTGTCGGCAGGTGAGGTTGCAGGCCTGGGTCAGGTTCCAGACGACGAACAGAGGCGCCGTGAACCGTTGTGGCGTGGTGAGGCCGTAGCGCGCGATGCTGCGCGCCGTGAGAGCGAGCGCTTTGACCGTCGGCGGATGATGGAAGAGATTCTTCTTCATCACTTCGCGGTCGAGCCTGGCGTGCCGCAAGCCGAATTCGATGAGCAGGTTGAAGAAGCCATAGTGGATGCGGTCGAATCCGCGCAGCTCCCGGTTGTCGAAGTTGGCACAGATGGCTTCGAAGCGGGTGCGGCCGTCGCCGCCGCGCGTGCTCAGCCAGCGCAGCACGTGGCGCACGGCGGGGCGGTCGAGCCAGTCCTCCAGGGGGTGGCGAGTGGCGGGGAAGGGGGCCGTCAGCCGCTGAGCATGCGGGCGGCGATGGGTCGCAAGGGTCCTGCGCGAATCGTCAACGTACATGAGTTCCTCCACGACGTTGAACCTGGAAGAATCCGCGGACCGGGGGAATTACCGGTGCAAGTTTGAAATAGCCCGAGGGAGAGTGCAAGGCGGGAAGTCACGCCCCACCGTGACCGGAATCACGCCCATGGGTGAGGCGCCGAGGCTCAGCCCTGGCGCGCCGTGACCCGCGGACGCGCGCGCCCGGCCGCCAGCCGGCGCCCGATGCGCAACCCGCGATACCCCTCCCAGCGCAGCACCCGCACCTGGTGACGAGCGCTGGACAGGTGCTTGTAAGGCCCCGCCAGCCGCCGCGGAGCGCGGTCGTAGAGCGCCATGCCGAAAATGTAGAACTTCATCACCGAACCTCCCGCTATCCATTGCCGCTGGAGCGCTTCGGCCGGTCGTCTTCGCGACCTTCCCGTGGCGCGCCCCGAAGGCTCCTATTTGAGCCGCGATGCGGCCCCGCTGCGGTAAAGAGTTGGTCATCGGCGGGTAAAGTTTTGTAAAACGGGCCGCGTGGGCTAAGTTGATGTGCCACGATAGAGGCCAGGCATGGACCGCATCCTGATCGTTGATGATGACGTCGAGCTCTGCGAGCTGGTACGCGAGTACCTGGCGGGCGAAGGTTTCCAACTGGAGGCCGTGCACAGCGGCGATGCCGGGCTGAAGCGGGCGCTGGAAGGCGAATACAGCCTGGTCATTCTCGACATCATGCTGCCGGGGAAGAACGGGCTGGACGTGCTGCGCGACCTGCGGCAGCGCGGCTCGCGGGTGCCGGTGCTGATTCTCACGGCGCGCGGCGAGGACGTGGACCGCATCGTCGGCCTGGAAATCGGCGCCGACGACTACCTGCCGAAGCCTTTCAACCCGCGTGAGCTGCTGGCGCGCATGCGCGCCATCCTGCGCCGCTACCAGGCGTCCGCCGTGCCCGCGCCGGGACCGGTGGAGGTGGGCGATCTCGGCCTCGACGCCGGCGCGCACACCGTGTGGCGCGGCGGCCAGGAGGTGGAACTCACTTCGGTGGAGTTCTCGCTGCTCGAGGCCCTGCTGCGCTCCGCCGGCCACGTGGTGACGCGCGAGCAACTGGTGAACGACGTCCTGGGCCGCAAGTTCATGCCCTACGACCGCAGCGTCGACATGCACATCAGCAAGCTGCGCAAGAAACTGGGCGACCTGCCGGACGGCGGGGAGCGCATCAAGTCCATCCGCGGCGTCGGGTATCTTTATGTGCGCCCGGAAACGGCGGGAAGGTAAGCGATGCGCAGCCTGTTCTGGAAAATCTTTCTCTGGTTCTGGGCGATGGTGATCCTGATGGGCGCCGCCCTGGTAATCACCTGGAACCTGCAGCCCGAGGTGGTGAGCTCGCGCTGGCGCGCCTCGACGGGCAACGCCGTCTCGTTTTACGCGCAGTCGTCGGCGGAGCAGTTCGACCGCTACGGGCGGACCGCGCTGCAGAATTATTTCCAGCGGCTCGAATCGAGCACGCGCATCCGCGCCTCGCTCTATGACGAGAACGGCTCGCTGCTGGCGGGCGCGAAATCGCCGGCGGCGCAGTCGCTGGCGGCCTCGACCGGCGCCGACCGCGAGCCCAATTTCATCATCACCGCGAGCAACGCGTACGCCGCGCAGCAGGCGATGGGGCCGTCCGGACAGCGGTATGTCTTCGTCGCCGAGATGCCGCGCGGCCCGCTGGGCGCCTTCAAGCCGGCCGCCCCCAACACCATCGCGCGCTGGCTGCTGGCGGTGCTCATCTCCGGGTTCATCTGCTACCTGCTGGTGCTCTACCTGACGCGGCCCATCCTGCGGCTGCGCAAGGCGGCCATGGAACTCTCCGCCGGGCAGCTTTCCGCGCGCGCCGGGCCGGAGATGGAGAGGCGGCGCGACGAGATCGGCGGGCTGGTGCGCGACTTCAACCACATGGCAGAGCGCATCGAGGCGCTGCTGACCAGCCAGCGGCAGCTCATCAGCGACATCTCGCACGAGCTGCGCTCGCCTCTGGCGCGGCTCAACGTGGCCCTCGGACTGGTGCGGCAGCGCGCCCCCAGCGACGTCGAGCCGCAGCTCGACCGCATCGAGCGCGAAACCGAGCGCCTCAACGAGCTCATCGGCCGCCTGCTATCCCTGGCCCGTATTGAAACCCTTTCGGAGGCGCCGGAGCGGACCGAGGTGGACCTGCGGCAGCTCGTCACCGAGATCGCCGCGGACGCCGCCTTCGAGGCGGGCGAAAAGAACTGCCGCATCGTGACCAGCCTGGAATCCTGCGCCACGACAGGGAACACCGAGCTGCTGCGCAGCGCCATCGAGAACGTGGTGCGCAACGCGGTGCGTTACACCGGGCCGGACACCGAGGTGGACATCTCCCTGCGCGCGCGCCGAGACGGCGCGGGCGGAGGCGCGGAAATCGTGGTCCGCGACCATGGGCCGGGCGTGCCCCCGGAGGAGCTGGGCAACATCTTCCGCCCCTTCTACCGCATTACCCGCGCCCGCGAACGGGACACCGGAGGCACCGGGCTGGGGCTGGCGATCACGCAGCGCGTGGTGCAGCTCCACCGCGGCGAAACCTTCGCCACCGTCGCCGAGGGCGGCGGGCTGAGCGTGCACATCGTCCTTCCCCGCCGCTAGCCGTCCCGTTGCGGGAGGCCCAAAAGTCACCATTTGCAGGTTACGAACGTGATTCGCCGGTGACGTTCGTCAGGATACGTCCCCCGCCAGGCCGTGCTACGCTGCCCCCAAATGAAGCAGGTTGCTCGCCGTCGCAGCAAAAGGACCCGGCTGGCGGTGCCTATCATCCTCACCGCCAGGACGCCGGATGGCGCGCGCATCGAGACGTCGGGCGAAACGCTCGACGTCAACGAGCACGGCGCCCGGGTGCGCATCCTCGACCCGCTGCCCGACGGCTCCCGCCTGCGCGTCGCCATCGTGAATCCCTACCGCTGGCGCGCCGCCCACGTGGTCTGGGTCGGCGGCAAAGACCCCTGCGAATGCGGCATCGAGCTGGAACGTCCCGGAGAGTTCTGGGGCATGTACTTTCCCCCGGACGAGTGGACGGCCGACGAGCCGCCGCGTACTTCCTGGCGTCACGCCGCGATCATGGAACGCCAGGCGACGACGGCGCCCGCCGAGTCTCCAGCTCCTCCACCCGCGCCCAAGGTGGATCCCTTCATAATCCTCATCGCCGGGACCGAGGTGGCAATCAGCGCCATGAGCCTGGTGAGCATCCCCTTCAACGAAAAGACGATCGTGCTGGGCATCGACGAAGGCAGCGTGGTGCTGGAGCTGCGGCGCGTGGTGAACCCCGGCAGCCGCTGCCGCCTGAACGCGCGCGGCCATCACTTCCACGGGGTGGTGAAGAAGGTTACGCAGCGGCCGGTGGGCGGCCGCTGGGGAGTCTGGGTCAAGTTCTGACCGGCCGCTTAGGCCTGCCTGCCGTATTCCTCGAGCGCCTCCGCGATCCGTTCCAGTCCCGCCGCGGTCATCTCCGGATCGCCGCCGATGCCCAGGCGAAAGTGCCGCGGCTCGCCGAAATACTCTCCCGGAACCACGCTGGTCTCGTACTTGTCGCGCAGCAAGCGGAAGAACTCGTTGGCCGTGCCGCGCCGCAAGCGGGGGAAAACGATGGTCCCGTGCTCCGGACGATAGACCTCGATCGCGCGACGCTGCCCGTCGAGCAAGGCATGGAGGCGCGGGCGGTTGGACTCCAACACCTGCCGGGCGCGCGCCGCCACGCGGTCGAGTTGGTCGAAAGCGGTCACGCTGAGGAGTTCCGCCAGGTACACATTGATCCCGGCGTGCAGGTCGGCGATGTGCCACATGCGCTGCGCCAGCTCCGCCTCCGCCAGCACCCATCCGCATCGTAAGCCGCCCAGCCCGAAGGCCTTGGTCAGGCTGCTGGTGACGAGGAACTGCCGGCCGAGGTGGAAGGCCGGGCGCGGGCGGCGGTCGAACAGCATCTCCAGGTACACCTCATCCACCAGCACGCGCGCTCCGGCCTCGGCGGCGATGTCGCCCACCGCGCGCAGCGTGGGCTCGTCGAGGATCGCGCCGCTGGGATTATGGAGGGTGGTCAACACGATGAGGCGGGTACGCGGGGTCATGGCCCGGCGCACCTCCGCGGGATCGACCGCGTAGCCGTCTTCGAAGCGCCGCGGGAAGCTGTTGACCCTTGCCCCCAGGTAACGCGCCGTGGAAACCAGCAGTTCGTACGCCGGGGCTTCGATCAACACGTCGTCGCCGGGCTCGAAGCAGGCCGCCATCGCCAGGTAGTTGGCCATGGAGGTCCCTGCCGCCGTCACCACGCACTCCGCCGGCACGCCGTTGTAGCGCGCGATCCGCTCCAGCAGCGGCGCGTAGCCGTAGCTGTCGGCGCCGTTGATCTCCAGGCCGGCGGGCTGCACCGGAAGCTCCGCCAGCGGGCAGCTCATCAGGCCGCTGGTTGCCAGGTTGTACTTCGCTTTGGAATTCAGCTTGGCGAACTCCATGTAGGGCGAGCGGGCAGTGCTCCGTCCGTTGCTCATTGCACGAGACTCTCCTTCTTCCTTCGCCGTTCCCACAACAGGTACACCGGCACTCCGAGCGCAAGGATCGCCATCCCCAGCAGGGTGTTCCCAGGGTAGCGGTAGATCGCGTTCGCTACCACGCTCCAGCAGGCGGCAATGAATAGGATAGTGGTAACCGGGTGGCCGGGCACGCGATAGCCTCTCTCTCCCTCGCCGCGGCGCCGGAAGACAAACAGGCACGATGCCGTCAGGCCGAAGAAGAGAAAGTCCATCGAAACCACATAATTGAGGATTTGATCGTAGCGCCCGGAGAGGGCGATCACCGCCGTCCAAACGCTTTGCAGGACGATGGCGGTCACCGGCACGCGGGTGCGCGCGCTGACCCGGGCGACGGCGCGGAAGAACAGCCCGTCCTCCGCCATGGCGAAGTACACCCGCGGCGCGGTCAGGACGGACTGGCTGAGGAAGCCGACGGTGGAGACGGCGATGCCGAGGGCGAGGAAGCGCGCCCCCGCCCCGCCCAGCGCCAGCCGCATGAGATCGCTGGCGGGCGCCGTAGAGTGCGCGAGTCCCGCCGCGCCCAGTCCGCGCACGCAGGCCACGTTCACACCGACGTAGAGCGCGATCACCCCGGCGACGCCGATCAGCAGCGCGCGCGACAGGTTGCGCCGCGGCTCGGTGATCTCGGCGGCGACGAAGTTCGCCGTCTGCCAGCCGCCGTAGGCGAAGAGCACGGGCACCATGGCCGCGCCGAATGCCGTCACCAGGTCCCACGAGGGCGGACGGTCGAGCAGCGGCCCTCCCAGGCTCGCCGGCTGCCGCACCAGCCAGAGTCCCGCCGCCACCAGCACCACGATCGCTCCCGCCTTGGCCACCATCAGCGCGCTCTGCACCCGGCTGCCCAGCTTAACCCCCAGGCAGTTGACGAGGGTCAGCACCGCCAGGGTGACGAGCACAATCGCGCCCTCCGGCGCGCGCTTGCCCGTCAGCTCGCGGAAGTAGCGCGCGAAAGTGACCGTGACCGCCGCCATCCCGCCCGTCTGGATCACCAGCAGCAGCACCCAGCCGTAGAGAAATCCCAGCGCCGGGTGAAGAGCTTCGCGCAGGTAGGCGTACTGGCCGCCCACTTCCGGCAGCCGCGCCGCCAGTTCCGCGTAGATGAACGCGCCCAGCAGCGCCACCCCGCCGCCCGCGATCCACGCCCCCAGGATCAGCGCCGGAGTGTGCACCTGCTGCGCCACGACGTAGGGGTTCATGAATATGCCGGCGCCGACGATGCCGCCCATCACCAGCATGGTGGCGTCGAAGAGACCCAGCCGGCGGGCGAGCTTCGGCGCCGCATGGGGCGGGGAAGCGGGCTGTCCGTCGGCTGTCATGGAAGCGAAGCACGCAATCTACCACGGCGGTGCGCGCCTTGTTCATGTCCCGATGCCCGCCCCTCCGCGACTTCGGTAACCTTACGCGGCGCTTCGGGCATGGCTACGATGACGCGCTGGGGGGTGACCCATGGCAGTCGCTCCGCAACCCGTTTATTCCAAGCTGCGGCGCTGGCCGCGCTACAAGCTGAACCTGCCGGTGCGCGTGGTGGCGCAGCGCGGGGACAAGGTCGTCATCGTGCCCGGCCGCGGCAACGAGCTCAACGAGGGAGGCCTGGCCGTCTTCGTCGGCATGGAACTGGCGGCCGACGAGCAGATCGCGCTTGAGTTCACGCCGCCCTACGCCGGCATCCCCATCCGCGCACGCTGCACGGTGTGCGACCGCAACGGCTACACCTATGGCCTCGAGTTCGTCTGCGAAACCGAGCAGGACCTGGAGAACTCCCTGCAGATCAGCAACGTGCTGCGCGGCATGGGGTCCTTAGTGAAGTAACCCTGCGCGCTGCACCGCGCCGCCGTTCCTGTGCTACGATGCGCGTCAGCATCCTTGTTGAGCGGAGCGCGGCTGATGGTCATCGAGTGCCCGAACTGTGGCGCCAGATACACCCTGGACGAGAAGGCTTTCGCCGGCCGCTCCAGCGTGCAGGGCAAGTGCGGCAAGTGCCAGCACAGCTTCACCGTCGGCGCCCCCACCAAGGTCGTGCCCGCGTACGGCGCGGCGACGCCCGCCCCGGCCCCGGTGGAGGAGAAGACGCACGTGGCGCGCTTCGACGCGGGCGCGGGTCAACTTCCCGCCGACAAGTCGGTCGCGCTCAGCGTGCTTTCCGGCGTCCTGAAGGGGCAGGTATTCCGCCTCGACAAGGCGGAAGTCACCGTCGGCCGTTCCGGCGCCGACATCGTCATCGGCGATCCCGAAATATCGCGCAAGCACTGCGCGCTGGTGGTCAATGGGGTAAGCGCTACTCTCACCGACCTGGGATCGACCAACGGCACCTTCGTCGGCGGCGAGCGCATCACCACCGCGGAACTCCACCACCTCACCGAATTCCGCATCGGCACCACCACCCTGATGTTCACCGTTACCGACAAGGAAGCGGGGGAGCGCAGCTCCTGATGCGCCTGGGGCGGTACGAGATCATCCGGGAACTGGGACGCGGAGCCATGGGAGCGGTCTACGAAGCCCGCGACCCGCACATCGACCGCACCGTCGCCATCAAGACCATCGCCGTGCAGGGTGCCAGCGCCGCCGAAGAGGAGCAATACCGCAAGCGCTTCTTCCGCGAGGCACAGGCCGCGGGCAAGTTCACCGCCGCCGGCATCGTCAGCATCTACGACGTCGGCCAAGACGAAGCCACCCACACGCCTTACATCGTGATGGAGTTCGTGCCCGGGCAGACGCTCGACCAGTACGTCGCCGCCGCCGGGGGCCGCCTGCCGCGCGAGCGCGCCCTGCAACTGCTGGAACAGGTGGCCACCGCTCTCGATTACGCCCACGCCCAGGGCATCGTGCACCGCGACATCAAGCCCGCCAACATCATGGTCACCGCCGAGGGCCAGGCCAAGATCGCCGACTTCGGCATCGCCAAGGTCACCGCCGCCGACTTCACCATGACCGGCCAGGTGCTGGGCACGCCCTCCTACATGTCGCCCGAGCAACTCAGCGGCGCCAAGGCCATTGACGGCCGCAGCGACCTCTTCTCCCTGGGCGTGATGGCTTACTGGCTGCTCACCGGACGCAAGCCCTTCCAGGCGGAAAACACCACCAGCCTCGCCTTCCAGATCGTCTACAAGGACCCGCCGCGGCCCTGCGAGGTGAACACCGAGCTGGGACCGGAGTTCGACTACCTGCTGAAGCGCCTGCTGGCGAAGGACCCGGCGGAGCGTTACCAGCGCGGGCGCGACTGCGCCGCCGACCTCGAGGACATGCGCCAGGGACGGCAGCCGCGCTCGCTGACGGCCGCCGGCGCGCCCTCCGCGGAAGAACGCACCACGGTGGTGACTCCGGCGGTGGAACGCACGGTGACACAAGCGCCGCCCGACGCGGCGATGATGCAGACGACGCCCCTCGGGGCCCTCGCCGTCGAGCCCACCCCGCCGCTTCCCGCCGCGCCTGCTTGGCGCGAGCGTCTGCTTCGGCTGCCGAAGTACGTTTGGATCGCGGCGGCGGCGGTGATCGTCCTCGTCGTGGCGCTGGCGCTGCTGCCCGGCACACATCGCGCCGGCATCTTCCCGCGCGTCGTGACGGGCACCGCGGAGCTCCGCCTCACCGGCCGCCATGCCTTCCGCTCCGCAAATCTCACCGTGTGGATCGACGACCAGCAGGTCTACCAGGGCAAGCTGGAGGGCACCGTGCATCAGCGCTCCTCGTTCCTGAGTAAACGCTCGTGGGTGAGCGGCGATATCGACGTCCCCATCCGGGTGCCCGCCGGGAAGCATACCGTCACCATCAAGATCGAGGCGCTGGAACAGAATTACCTTCAGACCTCAACCACCGCCGCCAACTTCGCCGCCAACTCCTCCCGCACCCTGCGCCTCGGCTTCGGGCGCGCGGGCAAGGAATTGAACCTCGACTGGCAGTAGAGTTCGCGCGCCGGACAGCTTTTGAAGTCAGAGTAGCGGCAGGGCGGCGGCGAAGCGCAGCAGCAGGGCATCGCGCCCTGGCGCCGCGGCGAGCTGCAATCCCGCTCCGCCGGCGAGCGGAAGGGAGATGGCGGGCGTGCCCAGCACGTTGAACGGGCGCGTGTTGCGCAACATCAGCAGCTCACGCGCGCGCAGCCCTGCGGCATCCGCCGCCAGTTCCGCCAGCGCCGGCGGCGCCACCGGCGTCGTGGGCGTCACGATCACGTCCACCTCGCGGAAGAGGGCGTCCGCGGCGCGGCGCATCGCCTCCAGTTCGCGCCGCTTCTTCTCATACTCTTCGGCGCCGACGTTTTCGCCGCTGCGGATGCGCCGCAGGGTCTCGGGGTCGTAGAGTTCGGGCAAGCGTGCCACAAACTCTCGGTGATAACGCCACGCCTCGTAGCGGTGGACGGTGCGGTCTTCGGCGATGGGGATGGAAACCTCGCGCAACGGTCCGCAGATGTCCTCCAGCCGCCGCAACGCGGCGTCGAAGCTCTCGGCCACGGCAGGCTCCAGGCCGGAGCAGAAGTATGCGCGCGCCACGCCGACACGCACCTGCCGCACGCCGACCTCCTCGGGAGGCGGGAGATCCGCGATGGCGCGCAGCACGGTCTCGGCGTCGGCTGCGGTGCGCGCCATGGGCCCCACGTGATCGTACGACTCGGCGAGCGGCACCACGCCCCGCGCGCTCACCAGGCCGTAGCTGGGCTTGAAACCCACGATCCCGCAGTAAGCGGCGGGCAGGCGGATGGAACCGGCGGTGTCCGTGCCCAGGGCGGCGAAGCACAGATTGCCTGCCACCGCCGCCGCCGATCCCGAGGAAGAGCCTCCGGCGATGCGCGCGGGATGGCGCGGGTTGCGCACCGCGCCGTAGGCGCTGATCACGCCGCTGCCGCCGTAGGCGAACTCGTGCAGGTTGGTCTTGCCGACGATCACTGCGCCCGCCGCACGCAAGCGGCGCACCACCTCGGCGTCTTTCTCCGCCACGCGATTCGCGAACACCCGGCTGGCGGCGGTGGTTGCCACGCCCGCGACGTCGATCAGGTCCTTCACCGCGACCGGAATGCCGTGCAGCGGACCGCGGTACCGCCCGGCGGCGATCTCGCTTTCCGCCGCGCGCGCCTCCGCCAGGGCAAGATCGGAGGTGACGTTGATGAAGGCGTTGCTGCCGTCCGCGCCGATGGCGTCGAGGGAGGCGCGCGTTAGCTCGAGTGGCGAAAGCTGACGTGTGCGCACGCGCTGCGCGCACTCGGCCAGCGATGCCGCGAGCAGCTCGTTGGCTCCAACGTCCAGCCGGTCCCTCCTCATAATCCAGAGCTTCCCCTCGGCAGTGCGATTTTCCCGCTCTTTCACCTCGCCGAGACGGATAATAAAGGACAACTAGCCGACGAAAAAGCCGGGGTGAGGATACGGGAGGTTGTATGAAACCGCGTATCGCTCTCATCGCCGCGACGATCGTTCTCTTCGCGGGCACCGCTCTCGCGCAGGAAATCAAAAAGGCCCCCGCCCCTTACACGACGCCTGCCTCCGGGAAAGACATGTACATGGCGTACTGCGCCTCCTGCCACGGACAGGACGCGAAGGGAAAAGGCCCGGCTGCGCCCGCGCTGAAAGTGGCGCCTCCGGACCTGACGCTGCTGGCGCGCCACAATGGCGGCAAGTATCCCGAGTTGCGCGTCTATTCGTTCATCCAGGGCGAGACCATGCTGCCGGCGCACGGCTCCAAGGAGATGCCGGTGTGGGGGCCGGTCTTCCGCTCCCTCGACGCCCGCGACAAGGGAGTCGTGCACCTGCGCATCACCAACCTCACCCGCTACATCGAGTCGCTGCAGGTCAAATAGGCGGCGGAAGAGCGATTGGCGCGGGCCCCGGAACCCTCCTGCGCGCGGCAGGCCCTCCTCCGGGGAAACCTGCCGTTGGCTCGCGCCATCCAAGTAAGTGGACCCTGCGGGAAGGTTGACGCCCCGGGGAGCGCGGTTGTCCGTGCCCTCGCGGAGCGCAGGAGGGTGAAAGAAATGAAGCGAATTGCGACTCTTTTGCTAGCAGTGTGCTTCGCCGCCAGCGCGGCACTGGCGCAGGCAGCACCGAAGAAGGCCGATCCCAGCGAGCCGCGGCTGGCACTGCCCACCGGCCCCGAGCATGGCATCGGCGCCAAGGGCGAAGCGCGGATTGTCCGCGAGGTGCGCCACGTCCTCGTCATGGAGCCTTACTACACCCTATGGGACGACCTCCGCTACAAGGTGGACGGCGACACCGTGACGCTCCTCGGCAAGGTGGTCAACTCCACCCTGAAGAGCGATGCCGGGCATGACGTGGCGAAGATCGAGGGCGTGCGCCACGTGATCAACAAGCTCGAAGTGCTGCCGCCCAGCCCGGCCGACGACCGCATCCGCATCGCCACCGCGCGCGCCATCTTCAACAACGACGGCCTCAGCCGCTACGCCATGGGCGCGGTACCGCCCATTCATATCATCGTGGACAACGGGCACGTCACCCTCACCGGAGTGGTTGCGTTCCCCATGGACAAGCAGATCGCGGGCATGCAAGCCAGCAGCGTTCCCGGCGTCTTCTCGGTGAAGAACGATCTGCGCGTGGAGCATCCCGTCGTAGAGGCCAAGAAATAAGGGTGCCGGCGGAAAGGTCAAAGGGGGCGGAGTGCCGCCCCTGTTCGTGTCAGTGGACCGCGGCTTCGGGACCGCGCTGCAGCCACTCCAGGATGGTGCGCGCCTGCAGCGCGAGCTTCACCGTCGGCAGCGGCGCGTGCAGGATGCTCGTCGGCCAGCACGGCTCGCCGCTGGGCAGCGTGACGCCCAGCCCCGGCAACTCGGTGACCGTCAGCTCGCCCGGGTAGCCGGCGCTGAATTCGCACGTCAGGTCGTCGCTGCACACGATGGGCGTCAGGTCAAGCTGCTTGTAGAGGGCGCTGCAGCGCAGGGCATCCATGATGGAGAGCACCGCCGGCGTCTCGATGGAAATGGGATGCACCATCTCCTGCGACGACTCTACCGCGCAGCGCAAGCGCAGCCGCAGCCGGCCGTCCTCCTCGTCAATCACCAGCGCGCACTCGAAGCGCAGCTTGCCGCTCTGGGGAAGGCCGACAGGAGCGGCGTAGAACGCGGTCGCGAAGCAATCGAGCACTTCCGTCGAGATCACCGCGAACTCTTCCGGCACGGCGTCGTCGTGCAGGCAGCAGCGATGCTGCAGCGCGGCGTTCGTCACCGGCAGAAGCACCGGCCGGTGGTGCGGCACGTGTTCAACCTTGGCAGCCATCCCGACTGCATTGTACGTCCGCTTACGGTCCAGCGCAGTGACGCAGTCAGCCTTCTTTTCCGCTCTCCAGGCGCAACAGCTCGGCCTTGCGCTTGAGGCCCCAGCGGTAACCGCCCAGGCCGCCGTCGCTGCGCACCACGCGGTGGCAGGGGATGGCGAGTGCCACCGGATTGCTGCCGCAGGCGCGGGCCACGGCGCGCGCCGCGTGCGGCTCTCCGATCGCCCGCGCCACTTCGGCATAGCTCTCGGTGGCGCCGTAGGGAATCTGCCGCAGGTGGTTCCAGACGCGCTGCTGGAAGGCGGTGGCGCGGATGTCGAGCGGCAGGCCGGCGGCGGCGCCCTCGCCGTAGAGCTGGCGCAGCAGCGCCGCGATCCAGCGGTCGAGCACCACCGCCCGCCGCTTCAGTTCCGCTCCGGGATACTCGCGGCGCAGGGCTTTCACCAGCTCCGCCTCCGACCCGCCGAACTGGATGGAACAGACGCCCTTGTCGGTGGACGCCACCAGCAGGCGCCCGATGGGCGACTCCACCGTGAAGTAGCGGATCACGACGCCCGCGGCGCCCTTGCGGTAGGTCCCCGGCGTCATTCCCAGGCGCTCCGCCGCCCCCTCGTAGAGGCGGCTCGCCGATCCGTAACCGGCGGCGTGCATGGCGGTCGTGACCGACTCGTCCGCGCGCAGCCTGTCCTTTAATTGCCGCACGCGGCACGCCTCGGCGTACTCGCGCGGGGAGATGCCCATCGCCGCCTTGAACACACGTTGCAGATGGAAGGGGCTCATGCGGAATTCGCGCGCCAGATCTCTGAGCCGCACCGGCTCGCCGGCGTGCGCTTCCAGGAAGCGGCAGATGGCCTGCACCGGGGCGCGCCGCGCCTCGGCTTCCAGCGGGCGGCAGCGCAGGCAGGCGCGGAACCCGGCGCTCTCCGCCGCTTCCGCCGTCTCGAAAAAGCGCACCGACTCGCGCCGCGGCCGCCGCGACGGGCATGACGGCCGGCAGAAGATCCCCGTCGTGCTCACGCCGTAGTAGAAGGCGCCGTCCTGCGCGCGATCGCGCGCCAACACCGCCTGCCACCGCTTGTCATCCGCGAACGTCATCTGCGTCATGCTGTTGACTGCCAGGATCGTAGCCATGCGCGAAGGGTAGGGCCGCCGATGCCGCGTGCGCTATCCGGATCTTGCGCGCAAAACAATTTTCCTTCCCCGGACCCCCTTCTATACTGGCCCGTTCTCAAGCGCCACGGCGCGGAGGCATTATGCGGCACCTTTCCAGTATTGTCTTCTTTGTCCTACTGGCCGGCGTGGTCGTGACGCCGGCTCTTGCGCAGGAGAAACCGATGCAGACATCGCAACCGGCGGCGCCCGCCTGGATGAACGACGCCACCGCCAAACTCGAGACCCAACTGGTGGCCAAGTACGGCGAAGGGCAGCGCATGCGTGTCCAGCGCGGCTTGAAGCAGGTCGCCGAGTTCTGGCGCGACTCCGACGGCGGCCAGGCCGCCTTCGAAGAATTCGTTGCCACGAACTTCGCGGGCACCCAGCCGGCGCTGGATACGATGTTCAATCGCTTCCAGTACCTGATGGAGAAGTACGCCGGCCACATGCAGGAGATCAGCCGCGAGTTCCGCCAGCAAACCGACCTCGACCTCGGCCCCATCGCTTCCTACGACGAGGTCTTTGCCGGCTACGACCCCAGCGCCCACGCCATCGACGACTTCTTCGCCAACAAGCTCGCCTTCGTCGTCCTGCTCAACTTCCCGCTCACCACGCTCGACGAGCGCCTCGCCCAGGGCCCATCCTGGACGCGCCGCCAGTGGGCGGAGACGCGGCTCGCCGAGGCTTTTTCCAAGCGCATCCCCGCCGAAGTGAACCTGGCCATCGCCAGGGCGGCCAGCGAAGCCGACCAGTACATCTCCGAGTACAACATTTGGATGTACCACCTGGTGGACGCCCAAGGCCACCGCCTCTTCCCGCCCAGGATGCGCCTGCTCTCCCACTGGAACCTGCGCGACGAGCTCAAGTCCGGCTACAACAACCCCGCCAGCGGCCTCGCCAAGCAGCGCACGATCCAGCAGGTGATGGAGCGCATCGTCACCCAGACCATCCCCGAAGCGGTGATCAACAATCCGCAGGTGGATTGGAACCCGGTGACCAACGAGGTCGTGCCCGCGGCGGAGAAGGACTCGGACTTCGTGCCGCGCGGCGAAAAGAAGGTAAGCAACGCGCCCGAGCCGGACACGCGCTACGCCCGGCTGCTCGCGACCTTCCGCGCCGCCCGCCTCGCCGACCCCTACTCGCCTACCGCGCCTTCGCTCATCGCCCGCCGCTTCAACGAAGACCGCCAGCTCCCCGAGGAGCGCGTGCGCCGCATGTTCGAGCAGGTTGTCGGATCGCCGCTCGCGCCCCAGGTCGCGGCCCTCATCGAGAAGCGCCTCGGTCGCCCGCTCGAGCCCTTCGACATCTGGTACAGCGGCTTCCGCGCCAGGCCGCCCTATAGCGAGGCCGAGCTGGACGCCATCGTCGCCAAAAAATATCCCACCGCCGACGCCTACAAGCGGGACATCCCCAACATGCTCGTAAAGCTCGGCTTCTCGCCCGAGCGCGCGCAGTGGCTGGCGGACAACATCGTGGTCGATCCGGCGCGCGGCTCCGGCCACGCCATGGGCGCCGGCATGCGCGACGCCAAGGCCCACCTCCGCACCCGCGTCGAGAGCGCAGGCATGAACTACAAGGGCTACAACATCGCGGTGCACGAGATGGGGCACAACGTCGAGCAGACCTTCTCCCTCAACCTCATCGACTTCTACACCCTGAACGGCGTCCCCAACACCGCCTTCACCGAGGCCCTCGCCTTCGTCTTCCAGGCGAAAGATCTCGAACTCCTCGGTCTCGAGGCGCCCGGC
>Ga0315268_10003529_pt1 | contig 17245 bp, 14 predicted proteins | sample C1_top_MG_FD_204535 | JGI IMG/M metagenome (GOLD analysis project Ga0315268, IMG submission 204535) | Sediment microbial communities from Yellowstone Lake, YNP, Wyoming, USA - C1_top | ecosystem: Environmental > Aquatic > Freshwater > Lake > Sediment | place: USA: Wyoming | collected 2017-08-01
TTTGACACTCCCGCCGCCGTTCGCTACATTGCCCTCGTGCTGCCGGTGCTGGTTCAGACGCTGCCCCGCTCCGACCGGGCCAACCTGCTGGCCATCGTTCTGGGCGTGGGCATGGCCTTCTACCTGGCCATCGAGCCCACCCAGGGCTGGCTCCTCCTGCTGTTGGCCGGCCTGGCCGCCCTGGGCACCGATGGCGTCCTCCGCTCCCACCCCAGCAGCCCCTTCGCCCGCTTCGACGACACGGCCTCCTTCCTCTTGCTGCCGGCCCTGCTCACCCTGGGCGGCGGCCTCTTCCTGGAGGACGTCGTCAGCGGCTACTGGTCGGTGCCCGTCGGCGCGCTGACCACGCTGGGGTTTGCGGCGGTGCTGAACGGGCAGTACCTGTCGGTGGACGCCCGTTGGCCCGTCTACACCACCGCCCGGCTGGTGGTGAGCATCTGCGCCTACGTGGCCGCCTTCGCCCTCTACTCCGCGGTCTACGAGTTCGACACCGGCCTGCTGGGGGCGGCGTTCAGCGTCGGGCTGGTGAGCGTCCTCCTCTCGCTGGAGATCCTGCGCGAGGCCACGCCCGTCGGGGCCACGGCCCAGGCGCGCACCGCCGCCGTCTACAGCAGCGCAATCGGGCTGTTCCTGGCGCAGCTCGCGTGGTCGCTGCACTTCCTGCCCTTAGAGGGCTTCCTGGCCGCCGCATTCCTCCTGCTGGCCTTCTACGTGGCCAGCGGCGTCGCCCAGAACTACCTGCTGCGCCAGCTCGATCTGGCCACGGCGGGCGAGTTCGCGGTGGTGGCGGCCGTCGGGCTGAGCATCGTGGTGATCGCCCACAACGTGGGCTGATCGGCTCCCTCCTCCCCGGGGCGCGCCGAGGGGCGCCCCTACCTGGGGCATCTACTTGATTCTCGATGCCGCACCCTTTAGGGTGCGGTCGTGATCTACATAGGCATAGACCTCACGTCCTCGCCGCGACGGCTCTCCGCCTACGCCGTTCTGAATCAAGGCGGCGCCCTGGCGGACGTCGGGCTGGCGCGCGAGGACGCCGAGCTCCTCGCCCTGGCCGAGCGCTGGCGGCCCCGCATCGTCACCGTCGACGCACCCCTGAGCCTGCCGCGGGGCCTCTGCTGTCTGGAGGAGGCCTGCCCCTGCCGGCCGGTGGCCCCTGACGGGCTCAAAGCCGCAGAGCGCGAGCTCTTCCGGCAGGGCATCAGCCTCTACGCCACGACCAAGCGCTCGATCATCAAGGCCATGGTCTACCGTGCCATCGGCCTACGGCGCATTCTGGAGGTGCGGGGGATTCCAGTAATCGAGGCGTACCCCTACGCCTCGAAGGTGCGGCTCTGGGGCAAAGGTATGCCCAGGAAGACCATGCCCACCGGCCGCCGCTGGCTGTGCGAGAGGCTCGAGCGCCTGGTCCCGGGCCTCCGGGAGCACGAGGGTAGTTTGGGTCACGACCAGCTCGACGCCGTCGTCGCCGCCTACACGGCGTATCTATACGACTGCGGCCTGGCCGAAGGCGTGGGCGACCGCGAGGAGGGGCTGATCTGGGTGCCGCAGCTCAGGCAAGCCTTCCCCTCGACCGGGGGTGCTCCATACGGTATCGTCTGACTTCGGATGACCGAAGGAGCGACCATGGACTGGTTGAGCGAACTGCGCCCCATCTTCTACCCGCGGACGCTGGCGGTGGCGGGAGTCTCGAGGGACGAGGCGAAGTTCGGCAGCCTCTTCCTGCGGGCGCTCCTGGGCTTCGGGTTTAAGGGCCAGATCTACCCCGTCCATCCCGAAGGGGGCGAAATCCTGGGCCTGAAGGCCTACGCCAGCGTTCGCGACATCCCGGAGCCAGTCGACCTGGCCGCGATCATGGTGCCGGCGCCTCTCGTGCCGGCAGTCCTGGAGGACTGCCTGGCTAAGGGCGTGCCGGGCGCCGAGGTCTTCACCTCCGGGTTCGCCGAGACCGGGGACGAACGGGCGGCGGCGCTCGAGCGCGAGCTCACGCGCATCGCCCGGCGGGGCATCCGCATCGTGGGGCCCAACTGCTTCGGCATCTACTGTCCCGGCGGCGGACTCACCCTTCTCCCGGGCGGAAACTTCCCGCGCGAGAGCGGGCCGGTCGGCTTCATCTCTCAAAGCGGCGGCCACGCCGTCGAGTTCGCCCGCGAGGGGCGGGGGCGAGGGATCCGCTTCAGTCAGGTCATCAGCTACGGCAATGGCTGCGACCTGAACGAATCTGACCTGCTGGAGTACATGGCTCAGGACGACGAGACCAGAGTCATCGCCATGTACATGGAAGGCCCCCGCGAGGGGAAGCGGTTCGCGCGGTTAGTGAAAGACCTCGCTCCCCGAAAGCCGGTCGTCATCTGGAAGGCGGGCCTTACCCGCACGGGGGGAAGGGCCGTCCATTCTCACACGGCGTCGCTGGCGGGCGAGGAGGCCGCCTGGGACGCGTTCTTCAAGCAGACCGCCGCCGTCCCCGTCCGTGACCTGGAGGAGCTAGGCGATACCGTCCTGGCCTTTCTGCACCTGCCCCCTACCACCGGCCGGCGGGTGGGGGTAGTGGCCGGAGGGGGCGGCCTGAGCGTGGCCGCCGCCGACGCCTGCGACCGGCTGGGCCTGGAAGTGCCCTCGTTCGACGACGGTGCACAAGACAAGCTGCGGGAAGCGATCCCCGCTGCCGGCACCAGCCTTCGGAACCCGCTGGACATGGGCGTCCCGCTCGTGCCGGCCCCGGTCTTCGAGCGCGTTCTGGACGTGGTCGCTGGCAGCGAACGCATCGATACCATCATCGCCACGCAGGGCATGTTCCACGTCCTGGGCGGCACGTTCGGGCCGCCGCCCGAACTGCGGGATCGTTTTCTCGACGCGCTGGTCGAGGTTCCGGCGAGGGTGAGGGACAGGTTTGGGAAGCCCATCGTCATTGTCCTGCCGGTGGACGGCGACGAAGTGGAGATGATCGAGGCCGAGAGGGGGCGGAGGAAGATCAGGGACCAGTACCTCAGCATGGGCATCCCCTCATACCCCACGCTGGAGCGCGCGGCCCGGGCCGTGGCCAACGTCGCCGCCTACTACGCCAAGACAGCCCGGGCGCAGTAGGGGCGTTCCTCGCCCGTCGACATTTCGATAGCATGGGTGTATCTTCACCAGAATGGCCGGCGTTACGAGGTGTTCCTGACCAGGCAGGCTGTATGAAGATTCTGGTCATTAACTGCGGCAGCTCGACGCTGAAGTTCCAGCTCATCGAGACGGAGGGCGATGCCGCCGGCGACCGGCAGCGGCGGCTGGCCCGCGGCATTGTGGACGGGATCGGGGGGCCCGGAGCCGTCGACTTCGCCGTCGAGAACGGCGAATCCCGCCGAAGCTCGGTCGCGGCGGCTGACCACGGTGAGGCGACCGGGGGTGTCGTCGCCTGGTTGGAATCGGTGGGCCTGCTAGCCGATGGTCTCGACGGCGTCGGCCACCGGGTCGTCCACGGCGGCGACCGCTTCCTCGAGCCGACGCTCATCGATGACGAGGTCATAGAGGCCATCGAGGCGCTCACAGACCTGGCGCCCCTGCACAACGCGCCCTCCCTGAAGGCGATCCGGGCGGCGCGGGCGGCGCTGGGCGCCGGCGTCCCCATGGTGGCGACTTTCGACACCGCCTTTCATCGTACCCTGCCGCAACGGGCGTCCCGCTACGCTATCCCGCTGGAGCTAGCGGACAGGCACCGCATCCGCCGCTACGGCTTTCACGGGCTGGCCCACCGCTACATGACCGAGCGCTTCGCGGCCATCACTGCGACGCCCCTGGGGCAGGTGAGGCTGGTCACCCTGCAGCTGGGCAACGGCTGCTCGGCCACGGCTGTCGAGGGCGGGCGCTCCGTCGATACGTCCATGGGGTTCACCCCGCTGGAAGGGCTGATCATGGGCACCCGGTCCGGAGACGTCGATCCGTCCCTGGCGGGGTTCCTCGCCCGCCGCGAGGGCGTGGACATCGACGAGGCAGAGGCCTGGCTCAACACGCGGTCGGGGCTCCTGGGGGTCTCCGGACGCTCCTCAGACATGCGCGAGCTGCTGGAGGCTGAGGCCGGCGGCGACGAGCGCGCCCGACTGGCGGTGGACATGTTCTGCTACCGGGCGCGCAAGTACGTGGGGGCCTACCTGGCTGCCCTGGGTGGTGCGGATGCCGTGATCTTCGGCGGGGGCATCGGCGAGAACGCGCCCCTCGTGCGGTCCCGCATCTGCGCCGGCATGGGCTGGTGCGGGCTCACTCTGGACGAGGCCCGAAACGTCCGCACCGTCGCCTCCGAGGGGCGGATCAGCACCGACGATTCCGGGGTTCATGCCTACGCGATCCCGGTGGACGAGGCGTCGGTCATCGCCCGCGATACCGTGCGCTGCCTGCGTGGGCCAGGCTAGAGAGCCCAGCGGTCTACTCCTCCATCCCGCGACGTATTCCCAGAGAGAGAAAGGAACTGGAGGAAGCCATGCCTCAAGGCAAGAAGGCCGAAGACATTCGAAGGGAAGAGTGGGTCACACTTTACCGCAGGAAGAACCCGGTGGCGGAGCGCTGGGCGGTGGGATACGGGGCCATTTGCCATACCGTCGAGACGCAGGGCCGGGTCTTTGCGATGGCGGACCTGCTGGCGGCGCGCGGGGTGCTCGGCGACGGCGTGCCCTTGTTCGAGGTGCTGTACGCGGCCGACCGGGTGGCCAGCGCCGGCATGTGGCTGGTGGCCCACGAGACCTACGCCCGCAACGTCCATCTCGACGGACGGAACCTCACCTCCGACGACTTCAAGCCCCAGCCGGAAGGGCACACGGGCGGGTCCCTCAACATGGTCCCCGCCTACACCGGCTATATGGCCATCAACGCCATCACTGGCCACACCCGCTCGTGGATCATGGGCCAGGGGCACTGCGTGGCCGCGATCGATTCCGTAAATCTGCTGCTGGACAACATGACCGACGCCCACGCCGAGCGGTACTCTGTCACGGACGAAGGGCTCACCCGCTACGTGCGTGACTTCTACTCCTACCGCCTCCGGAGCGATGGTAAACAGGACTCGCCGCTGGGCAGCCACGTCAACCCCAACACCGCGGGAGGACTGGTCGAAGGGGGATACCTGGGCTTCACGGAGCTCCAGTACGTCCACATGCCGCTCCCCGGCGAGCGGCTGGTGGTCTTCCTCAGCGACGGCGCCTTCGAAGAGCAGCGGGGGAGCGACTGGGCGCCCCGCTGGTGGCGAGCCGAGGACTCCGGCCTGGTGACGCCGATCATGATCAACAACGGCCGCCGCATCGACCAGCGCACGACCATGTCCCAGGAGGGGGGCACGTCCTGGTTCGAGGAGCACCTCAAGCTCAACAGCTTCGACCCCATCGCCTTCGACGGCAGAGACCCGGCGGCCTTCGCCTGGGCTGTCTTCGAGATGGAGTGCCGGCTGGAGGCGGCCGCCGACGCGATACGGTCGGGCGAGGAGGGCTACCCGGTGCCGCTTCCCTACGGCATAGCCACCGCGCCCAAAGGCGCCGGGTTCTTCGGCGAAGGGACGAATCTGGCCCACAACCTTCCGCTGGGGGCCAATCCCCACGTGGACCTGGTGGCGGCGGAACGCTTCAACACGAGCGCCCGCCGGCTGTGGGTGCCGGAGGTAGAGCTGAAGGAGGCCGTGGGCGGGCTACAGCACCACGAGGCGTCCGGGCGGCCGCCGGAGCGGGACCACCCGCTGGTCCATCGGGAGGTGAAGCTGCGGGAGGTGCCGGCGCCGGAGTTCCGACCGGTCCCCGAGAACCGGCGCGATCCTTCCACCTGGACCAGGACCTCGCCCATGGCGGCGGTGGACGCGTGCTTCCTGGCTGCAGTGCAGGCAAACCCTCACCTCCGACCGCGGGTGGGCAATCCCGACGAGATGCGCTCTAACCGGATGCAGACGACGCTGGATGCCCTCAAGTTCCGGGTCACCGCCCCCGAGCAGGGCGTTCCCGAGTCCGTTGAGGGGGCAGTTATCACCGCGCTCAACGAGGAGGCGGTGGCCTCAGCCGCCCTAGCGAACAAGGGCGGTATCAACATCATCGTGACCTATGAGGCGTTCGGGGCAAAGATGCACGGCGTGGTCCGCCAGGAGATCATTTTCTCGAGCAGCTGCAAGGAGGCCGGGCGGCCCCAGGGCTGGCTGTCCATCCCGCTGGTGCTCACCTCGCACGCCTGGGAGAACGCCAAGAACGAGCAGTCGCACCAGGACCCGGTCATGGCCGAGGCGATGCTGGGTGAACGCTCCGACGTTTCGCGAGTGCTGTTCGTGCCCGACTACAACACGGCGGCGGCCGTCATGCGCGGCGTGTACCAGACGCAGGGGCAGGTCTGGACGCTGGTCGTGCCCAAGTACGACGCGGCGGTCGACCTGTTCACGCCGGAGGAGGCGGTCCGCCTCCTGGAGCAGGGCGCCCTGCGGCTGGACTGGGCCGGCCACAGGTCCTCTGAGCAGCGGGTGGTGCTGACCGCCACCGGGGCATATCAGCTGGAGGGTGTGGTCAGGGCATCCCTCCGTTTGACGGAACGGGACGTTCCGCATTCGGTGGTGTACATGCTGGAGCCGGGGCGGTTCCGGGCCCCGCGGAACGAGGGTGAGCGGGCCCACGCGGCGTCGGCTGTCCTGCGGGATGAGCTCTATCCGGACTCTGTGCCGCAGCGGGTTTTCGTGACTCACACCCGCCCGGAGCCGCTCCTGGGCACGCTCCAGCCGCTCAACACCGGCCAGGGCCAGACGGTTGCCCTGGGGTTCGTGGTCCATGGTGGTACGCTGACCGTGCCCGCGATGCTCTTCGTTAACCGCTGCACCTGGGCCCACACCCTCGCGGCGGTGGCCAGCGTCCTCAACTGTCGGCGAGAGGACCTTCTAACTCCCGAAGAGTTGGCCGCCCTGGACGGGAAGGCTTCGCCTGAAGGAGTGATTGTGTAGCCACGGTTGCTCGAAGGTGATAATTCGGAGAAATTCGAAGCTCGATGGCGCAAACTACTGCAGAGGGGTCTGCCGAGGCCGTAACAGACCGTGGACATCGGCACTCTATTACGGTAGAGATACCATGGCGACGGATAGTCCTATGGACGTTGGCGCGTACCTTCGGGTATCTTCTCTTACATGTATGAAGAACGTTACAGGCTGAAGACCCTAGAGGAAAACCGATGATTCCGCGCGACCCGAAGACGCCCGCTCAGACACCTGTCACTGCCTACTTCTCCATGGAGGTTGGCCTTGATCCGGCCATGCCCACCTACAGCGGGGGCCTGGGTGTCCTCGCCGGAGACACCCTGCGGGCTGCCGCTGATCTAGGCGTGCCCATGGTGGGTGTGACGCTCTTGCACCGTCAAGGATTCTTTCGCCAGCACCTGGATGCCCGCGGAGTGCAGACGGAGAGCGATTCGGTCTGGTATCCGGAGGAGTTCTTGGAGCCCTTGGCGCCCCGTGTATCAGTGAATATCGAGGGGCGGCAGGTGCAGGTGTGCGCCTGGCGCTACCTCGTGAAAGGGGTGTCGGGCCACGGCGTGCCGGTGTATTTCTTGGACACGGCTCTGCCGGAGAATACCCCCTGGGACCGGACCCTCACCGGCCACCTGTACTCCGGAGACGACCACTACCGGTTGTGCCAGGAGGCGGTGCTGGGCTTGGGCGGCGTGGCCATGCTGCGTGCGCTGGGGCACGAGAGGGTGGAGCTCTACCACATGAACGAGGGGCACTCTGCCCTACTGGCCTTGGCCCTGCTGGAGGAGCAGACTAACGGGCGCGGCCTTCGCGCTGTGACCAAGAAGGACACAGAGGCGGTCCGCCAGCGGTGCGTCTTCACCACTCACACGCCTGTGCCGGCCGGCCACGACCAGTTCTCCCTGGATATGGTCCGGCGGGTGGTAGGCGATGAGCCCACCAGCGTCCTGGAGACCGTTGGATGCTGTCTGAACGGCACCCTAAACATGACCTACCTGGCGCTCCTCTTCTCGCGCTATATCAACGGCGTCTCCCAGCGCCACCACGACATCTCTCACAGCATGTTTCCTGCCTATCCCATCAACTCCATCACCAACGGTGTTCACGCGGTCACCTGGACCGCGCAGGCGTTCCAAGGGCTCTACGACCGCCACATTCCTGAGTGGCGCGGCGACAACCTCTACCTGCGCTACGCCATAAGCATCCCCCTTCAGGAGATCCAGCAGGCGCACGCCGAGGCTAAACGGGAGCTGTTGGCGGAGGTGAAGAAGCGGAGCGGTGTGCGCCTCGACCCCACAGCGATGACCATCGGCTTTGCCCGGCGGGCGACGGCCTATAAGCGCTCGGACCTGTTGCTATCCGATCCGGATCGTCTCCGGAGGATGGCCAGCCAGATTGGCCCCCTCCAGGTCATCTACGGCGGTAAAAGCCATCCTCAGGATCAAAGCGGTAAGGCGATAATCCAGCACATCTTCGAGGTCGCCGCAGCCCTGGAGGATACCCTGCCCATCGTCTATCTGGAGGAGTATGACATGGCACTGGGCAAGTTGCTCTGCGGCGGCGTGGACTTGTGGCTGAACAACCCCCAGAAGCCACACGAAGCCTCCGGCACCAGCGGCATGAAGGCCGCCCTCAACGGTGTGCCAAGCCTGAGCGTCCTGGATGGCTGGTGGATCGAGGGGCACGTGGAAGGTGTGACCGGGTGGTGCATCGGCGACGACTGGGAAGCCGAGAGCAATGCCGCCAAAGAGACCGTCTCTCTCTACGACAAGCTGGAGTACGTGATTCTGCCCATGTTCTTCGGAAGACCGACCGCATTCGCGCGGGTGATGCGGTCGACCATCGCCATCAACGCTTCGTTTTTCAACGCACAGCGCATGGTGCTCCAGTATCTGGAGAACGCCTATCGGCTCTTCGGGTAGCGCTCCGGCGCTGCTATCAGGGTGGTTGGTGTCCGGGAGGAGAGCCAGAATCGTCTGGCCCTTGAGCCGGCATGAGGCGGCCGAGAGTCGAGAGGACGTCCCCCGGCTTGAGGTGGTAGATGAGGCCGGCGACGCTGGGGATGAGAAGCTTGTCGCCCACGAGCAGCAGGTTCGGGTCGTGGATCACGTCCGGGTTTGTCCAGATGATGTGGTCGAGGCTGATCCCGAAGGCGGCGGCGATGGCGGTCAGGGTATCCCCTCGCTGGACGGTGTAGATGACGTAGGCGGGTTGTCGGGTGGGTGTGGGCTCGGGTGTGGCTTCGCCGGCAGGCTCCAGAGTCGACTCGGTGGGGTGCAGTTGCCTTACCACGACGCCAGGCTCTAGGGTCGCGGTCACGGAAGAGATCGGCTCCTGGTTCTGCCCGGTGCTGCTGATGATGTGATCGGCACCCACCAGAACGCTGGCGATGGCCATGACGAGGGTCAGGGTCAAGAGGAGCCCGTGCAGAGCGTGTCGCCGAGAGCCGGCTAGCGACGGCCGCGCGGCTTCCAGGCTCGCGGAGAGCTCCGGCTCTGCGTGATCTTCTTCTCCATCGGCGGGCTCGATGTCCATCTCGATGTCGGTTGGCGGTTGCTCGATGCCGAGGGAGCGGCTAAGGCTCACCAGTTCGCGCAGGAGATCCTGGATGGGGATGTCTGGCAGCTCTAAGGCCAGCGCGTCTTCGTCTACCTCGTTCTTGGCCTCGAGGAAGAGCTGCACGAGAGCGGGGTCCAGGGGTTCCTCCATCTCGGGCGAGGTCGCACCGTTCTCGGGCACCCTTTCACCGGCGTCGACCTTGCCGTTGGCCTCGACGTCTAGGTCGACCAGGAGGTCGCCCTCGAGCACCGGGGCCTCCTCCTGGTCGGCGGCCGGCAATTGCCCGTCGGGCTGCGGCAGCAGCTCGTCTTCTCCTGTGCCGCTGTCGGCCGCACCCTTCGGGCTACGGAGTTCCATGAGCGTCACTTGCCGCCTTGGCGGACCTCCCGGCTAGGGTGGGGGTTTGGCTTGGCGCGGACCTCGGATGGAATCCCCAGGCGCCGGCTGATGCTGACCAGATCGCCCAGCAGCTCCTGGATGGGGATATCCGGCAGCTCCGAACCGAGTGTGGTCTCCTGAACCTCGTTCTTGGCCTCGCGGAAGAGATCTAGGAGGCCGTCGTCCAGGGAGTCTTGGGCCGGGGGCGAGGCTGGGTCGCCATCGGGAGGCTTCTCGGCGGCTGCGGGCTCGCTGGCTGCCTCGGCGCTTATCTGGGCCAGTGGGTCGGCCCGGAGCGCAGAGGCGTCTGTTTGGTCAGAAGGGCCGGCCCCAGCAGCGAGGGTGGGAGCGCCCGCCGGGCCTCCGGTCTCCGCCTCCGCTTCGTCCATTTCCTCAACGGCGTCCTCGTCGTCGGCGTCAGTGTCGAGGATGAGCTCCTTTTCCTCTTCGCCGTTCTCCGGCTTGCGTCTCATTCGGAAGAGTTTCACGGTGGCACCTCCCGTTAGCTAGTGGGTTGGGACAGGGTGTCCGAGAACATGCTGCCGGCCAGTTGTGGTACCAGGAGAAGGATGGCGCCCGTGGCGCACAGCGTCAGGGCGCCGAACAGCGCCAACTTGAAGTTATGGCCTCCCGCCGCGGCCCTGGGGGCAAAGGCATTCACCGCCGTCAGCGCCAAGATGACTGTCAGGACCATGAGCTTGATGAAGCCGGTATCGAACTGCTGAAAGGCGAGGGCGCTGGGGATGCCTATGTCCTCAGGGCGAATGGTCGTGGCGTTCTGGCCGCCGACGATGGCCTGGGCGTCCACGAGCTTCGTGTTGAAGGCGGAGACAACCTCGCTGATGAACACCAGGGTGCCCACCAGAGCGATGTGCATGGGGATGATCACGTAGTTGAAGGTGGAGGAGACGAGTTTTCGCTTGGCCCGGAGGAGGGAGATCTTGAGGGCCATATCGGAAGCGAAACGGCCCACCTTCTCCGGGTCTCCGCCCAGGTCGATGGAGTCCCAGAAGGCGCGCACGACTCGGTGGACCAGGTCGCTGCCGGTCTCCGCCATGAAGCGGGACCAGGCGCGGCCGGTGGTTATCCCGACGGCGACGCGGGCGAGCAGCCGCTTCAGCTCCGGCTCCAATGAGCCGATGGCGCGGCGGTCTATGTGGCTGAGGCAATCGATGACGGTGCTGCCGCGGGCGGCGGTGACGCCCCCCAGAGCACGGAGGAAGTCGGCAATGTCGCGGTCGCGGTCGTCCACTTTGCGTTCCAGCAGGTGAGTGACGACGCCTACCGGCAGCACGAGGAGGCCGGCGACAAGGAAGGCGAACCCCATGCTCTGCGAGACGAAGTAGACCAGGAGGGCCATCAGGAGGGAGGCCGGGAAGAGAATGCGGGCCAGGAGGGACATTAGCTTCTGCTCTTGGGACTTCTCCTTGAGCTTGTGGATCACCGGGTCGAAGGGCGCGATCCGGTAGAGGAGGTAGGCGCCCATCCCCGCAACCAGCATGACTACCCCTTCCGTCACGATCATGAGCACGGAGCCCAGGTTGTAGATCATGTTGGAGATGAGGGCCACCAGGACCACCAGGTTGGTCGATACCATGAGGGCGATGAAGGCATCGGTCCACTTGCTCAGGGACGCTACGTCACTCTCGTAGTCGTTGGTGTAGTCCGCCATCTGGACGAAGGCTTCGCGTTCCAGGAAGACGCTTTCGGGCTCGCCAGAGGCGAGGGAGTTGCCGAGGCGGAGGAGGAACTGGCGCATCACTTCGTCCTCGGCGCTCTGAGAGACCACGTGGCAGGCATGGGCAAAGTCATAGCCGAGAGTCTGGACCAGGTTGGCGACCTGGGCAAAGTAGGGCGAGGGGCCGTAATTCAGTTTGGCGGCCGCCTCGAACAACTGCATGCGGTTCACGTTGGCGGTGGAGATGCAGGCGAGATAGGTCAGAACGGTAAGCAGGTCGTACTTGCTGGCGTCCGGGTCGAACAGCCAGCCGCTCTTGATGCGGGCCAGAGCCGGGTCTCTGCCGGGAGGGTGGCCCGGCTCAGAAGAGGCCTTGTCTCTTAGCCTTTGCCAGAACTTGATAAAGCTCATAGAAGTCCTTCACGCCGGACTGGTGGAGCTTTTCCAGTACCTTGGCCCGCCGCTCCACCTCCGCATACATGACGCGCCGCTGATTGGGCGGAATGCCTCGCCGGACGGCGATCTTGTTCTCTAGCAGGTAGCTATTCATGTAGCCGGGGTACTCGAAGGTGTCCGTCACCGGGTCCCAGTGGAAGACTTCGGCGAAGGCGAAGGAGTCGGACGTAGAGTCGTAGCCAAAGAGTTCATTGACGGAGAGGATGCGCCTCGCGCTCCTGCCGCTGTTCAGCTTGACGGCACTGATGATGACGACGACGTTTAGGTTGTCCATGTAGGTCTTGGGCACGTTGATCGGGCTGCCAGTGATCCTCTGGATGAGCTTCTCCACCGAGGCCGCGTGGAAGGTGGCCATGACCATGTGGCCGGTCTGCATTGCCTGGAAGGCGATGTTTCCTTCCTCGCCGCGGATCTCGCCCACCAGGATGGCATTGGGCCTCTGACGCAGAGCCGATCTGAGCAGGTCAAACATGCTGACGCCGGCCGCGTCCTCGGAGGTGCCCCGCACTACCTCGCGGATCCAGTTGGGGTGGGGGATCTGGAGCTCGGGCGTGTCTTCGATGGTGACGACCTTGGCGTCCGCGGCGAGGAAGCCAGTGATGGCGTTGAGGAGAGTGGTCTTTCCAGAGGCCGTCTCCCCGGAGACGAAGAGGTTCATCCCCTCCTCGATGACGACGGAGAAGTAGGCGGCCATGCGGTAGTTGAGGCCGTTGCCATCTGCGATGTCCAGGACGCTCAGGGGCGTGCTGGCGAACTTACGGATGGTAAAGTTGCTGCCCCGCTTGGAGACCTCGTCGCCGAACACGATGTTGACACGGGAGCCGTCCGGCAAGGTAGCATCGACGATGGGCCTGCGATAGGTGACGGGTTTGTTGATCCGTTCCGAGGTCCGGCGGAGGAAGGCGTCTAGGTCCGGCATCTGGTCAAAGATGATGGCGGATTTGAGGGCTTTGAATACCTTGTGCTCGACGAAGATGGGGCCGAGGCCGCTGCAGCTTATGTCCTCGATGTTGGTGTCCAGGATCAGCGGCTGGAGGATCCCCATGCCCACTTTGTCTCTCACTAGGAGATAGCGGACCGCCGCCAGTTGGTCCTCGGTGAGCTTGATCTTGTTCCCGCCTGGCCGCTTGAGCCGACTGCGCCCGCCCGATTGGGACTTGGCCCCGTTGGCGGAGGCGCCATCGCCGCCACGTCCGCCCACGCTGACGACTCGCTTCAGCGCCTCCAACAGGACCTCCTTTTGGTCCTCTGGCGTGGAGGGCTGCCGGAGCTTGTGCACCACATCCACGAGCTGGTCCTCCACCGTCTCCATCATCGCGCCGCAATCCTGCGCGATGATGGGTTCCACGGGGATGTAGTGGTGCCGGGAGTCCTCCGGATCGGGGAAGATGTGGGCGAAGGTGGCATCTCCTACGGGGTAGATGATATTGGGCCGTTCGATGTCCCCCATCTTGCGTGACAGCTTCTCGTGGTACTCGGGGACGCCGAAGTCCGCCACGGGGATCAGGTGCAGGTAGCGGAAGAGGTGGTGGTGCTCTTGCGCCTGCTCCTTAAGCTCGGGCGATAGGCCGGAGCACACGGGGCAACTGCTCTCGTTGTGGGCCTCTCTTGCTTGGCCCTCCTCTGCAAAGGGCAGGCGGACGTACGGCATGGCGCGTCATCAGGCTCTGGTCTTGGAGATGGGCACGCTCTTCAGGCCGAACCCGGACTGCACGGTGAAGCTGACGGTGTTCTTGGCCGTCTTCACTGCCCCCCGGATCTTGGATACCTCCAGGGTGCGCACTAGCTGCTCCCCCAGTTCCTCTATGCGCAGACGGAGGTGGGCGTCCACGATCGTGCTGGCCCTGAGGCGGAGCGATTCGTTCATGGCGTAGGAGTGAAGGGTGGTGATGATCGTTCGGCCCCGGCTTGCCAGGTCGTTGCAGGTGGCCAGGAACTGGAGAACGTAGTGCTCATCGAACTGGAAGAGGAGGGGCGTGATGGAGTCCACGATGAAAAGATCGCGGTCGCCACAGTCTTCGATGTGGCGGATCAGATGGCGGAGGATTCTTTCCGCCTTGTCGCGGTCCACTCGCAGGTCCGCCCGATAGAGGGACAGCTGGCCCAACAAGTAGTAGTCGGTTGTGGACATGCCGAGGCTCTCCATCTGCTGCAGGTAATCGCGGGTGCTGGCCTCCGCCAGAAAGACATCGACCGAGAGCCCCTCTTTGAGAGCGCCAAAACTGAGCTGCTGTACCATGATGCTCTTGCCGGCGTCCGGGTCACCCTCTACCAGGGTGACGCTCTGTGGGGGCAGGCCGCCCCCAAGCCGCTTGTCGATGTCCATCACCCCTACCGCGATGAGCCGCTTTCTCAGTTCCTCTTCCACCGGCTCTTCTGCGGCAGCGAGCGGCAGCTCGTCTTGCAGCCTTTGTTGCAGCGCCCCTGTCAGATCCACTCCACCCTCCATCGATGTCACCCCTCAGAAGTAGACGCCGCGGGCAATGTTGGTGTTGCTGAAGAGGAAGAGCCGTCGGTGGGGGCCGCTTTTGCTGGGCGGGGCTGGGCACGACGGCGGCGGGCGGACGTATCCGCCTGGCGTCGGATGGCCAGGGCAGCCAGGAAGCGGTCCTGGGTGGCCTGAGCATAGAGGGGCGAGGGCTCGACGTTGAACGCCTCCTGGAGCCTCTGGCAGGCCAGGAGCAGGGGCGCCAGTTGGCCCGCGAGGTCCGGGTAGCGGGCCGGGCACTCGTCCACGCTGGCCGTGCCGGTCGCGACCACGTCGAGGCAGTCTTGGAGGGCGTCCGCAAGCCTGGTCATGTTTGGCCTCGCGCGCGTCCACCATAGGCACTCCTCATTCCCTCGCTCCTCAGAAGTAGATGCTGTAGACGACGCCCGCCTCGGTGGCGAGGACGAGCCACCGGTCGGGGCCATCCTGGGTAGGGGGATTGAGGCGGATCCGCATAGTCATCTCCTCGCCGGTGTCGAGGATGCCGGGGTTGCGGTAGTCCCCGGAGATGCTGTCTACGGTCCATTCGTTGTCGCCAGGGGGGCTGCTCTCAGTGTAGGGCAGCCAGACCACGTGGCGCTCATCGTCGGTGCCGTTATAGTTGATGATCAGGTCCATGCGGGATTGCTCCACGATGGAGGTGCGACCCTCGTTCCTGATCACCGCAGTCACGGTGGCGCCGCCGTCGGTCACGTTCGTGGACACCACCGTCAAGCTAGTACCCAGGCGTTCCTCGGAGATGATCTCGATGTCCCGCCAGGACTCGTCCACCGTTTGCAGGGAGCCGCGGGTGGCGTCGGCAAGAATGACGCCGCCGAAGACGATGACGGCGGCGATAACGAGGGCCGGGATAGCGTGCTCCATACTTCACCTACAGCGTGAATACCTTGCTGGCGGTGATGCCGTTGGGCAAGACGATGGTGCTCACGTATTCGGTCGCCGCCTGCAGGTCATAGGTCAAGTAGATTGTGATCCGGAGCGTGGAAAAAGGAGTCCACTCCGTGTCGTTCTCCAGCGCGTACTGCCAGCAGTTCTCGGTGCGGGGTGGCGGCGAAGGGTTGGCGCAGGTGGGATCCGGGTCGTACGTGATGCGCTCAAAGCCGTTCGTCTCACCGAAGAAGACATCGATCTTGCTAAGGGAAGGGATCTCGGAGGCGCCCACGTTCTTGGCCCAGATCTGGACGAAGTCGTCGCCTGCGACCCCGGACGTCTCGATGATCTTGACGTCGCTGCGCAGCCGGCGGCCCAAGACATCGCTGGCGGCGACGATGTCGCTGCTGGTGCGCTGGATGCTGGGCAGCACGGAGTTGACCACCACCACCGTGGCCACGACGGCCGCGATGATGAGGAGCATGGAGGTGATGACCTTATCCACGATCTACGTCCAGGTGCACGCTCCTCCGACACGAGTCTAGGAAGAGGACAATCTCTCCATATCCTGCATGATCTTGAGCCAGGCCGGCTCCGCCTCGTGGGAGCAGCGGATGAGTTCCTGCAGGTGGGCCAGCGCCTGGCCGATGTTCGGCGGGAGGCATCCCCAGAGGCGGTGGACGGTGATCACCCGGTCCAACTGCTCCGGCCCGATGGTGGCCATGGCCTCTGCGACCCAGGCGGCGAGGCTGCCCGTGCCGACGGCGAGGGGGAGGTAGGCACGGTACACGGGCGGTATCTCCGTGGGCTCAAGGCCAGCGTCTGGGCGGTTCTTGCGCTTGCGCGGCGCCTCGGCCTTTGGCGGCGGCTCCGGAGGGCCGACATCCTCGGCCTCTTCGGGCTCTTCGGGCTGTACGGGCTCGTCTTCCGTGTGCTCGTCGCCTATCTCCGGCTCTGCGGTCTCGAGTTCATCGTCGACAGGCGGGCTGTTGCCGTCGCCACCGCTATCCTTAGGCTCTTCGAGCTCGCCCTTTGTGTGCTCTTCGCCCTTCGCCTGCTCTCGCGCCTTGGCCGCCGCGCGGGCGGCCTCTTCGGCAGAGTCGGCGGCGGACCGCGCGGCCTCTTCGGCAGCGATAGTCTGCGCGGTGGTTTTCAGGTCCACCCGCAGGTAGGCTGGCTCCTGTTCGGACAGAGGGTTAGCCCTATCTAGGATGACCTCCCGGACATCCAGGAGAACGTTGCGGATCTCCGTCTTCAGGATCTTGAGCTCGTCCTCCAGTTCTTTGACCTTCGTATTGACGTCCATGTGACGCCGACCCCTCCCTTAGGCAACGCCTCGGAGAGCGTCATATGCCGGGCTTCCCGCTGAAAAGCTCTAGTGCAGGTCCATCACATCGTCGATCGACGGCGGCATGGTGCGGTTGATGAGGAGGGTGCCACCGGAGGGGGGAACGACCTCCAGGGTGAAGATCTCGTTTTCGGTGAGGGTGGAGCCGGCGGGCGGGTTGACGGTGACCTGGGCCAGCTCACCGACCTCGAGGAGGTCGTCGCCGTCGTCGAGGATCCAGTCGACGGTATAGGTCGTGTCGGGGACGCGGTCCTGGGCGTCGATCCAGTTGACGACGACGGTGTTGGTGTAGGCGGACGGGTTAAGGGAGATGGGGAAGCCGCCGGCGGCGAGGGCGGCGTTGAAGACGACCTCGTCGGAGCTGTCGATGGTGCCGTTGCTGTCGGTGTCGATGACGGTGAGAGCGCCACGGACCTCGAGGTTGCCGCGGGCCTTTTCGAGGCCGGCGAAGACGGTCTCCTTGCCGCGCTCGGCGCTGAAGAGACCGGTGCTAAGGACGACGAAGGCGAAAACGGAGGC
>Ga0315268_10003530_pt1 | contig 17240 bp, 13 predicted proteins | sample C1_top_MG_FD_204535 | JGI IMG/M metagenome (GOLD analysis project Ga0315268, IMG submission 204535) | Sediment microbial communities from Yellowstone Lake, YNP, Wyoming, USA - C1_top | ecosystem: Environmental > Aquatic > Freshwater > Lake > Sediment | place: USA: Wyoming | collected 2017-08-01
GAGGCGGTACGCAGCGTCGTCAACGACGAGCTCGAGGAGCTGGCCGATGACGACGCGGCGCTCGGCATCCCGGACGAGCCGCTGACCGGTGGGCCGCTGCAGCAGATGACGGCGACCGGTGAGCTGGCTAGCCGCGCGATCGAACAATCGCTACAGCCCAGGCCACTGGTCGCACGGGACGACTTCGACGACTCGCTACCGACCGACCTGCTCCAGGCCCGCGACCTGATGCCAAAGCGGCTGCCCGTGTTGGCGCCAGCCGCAGCCGCAGTCGAATCCGACCTGGAGTCGGACGCCGGGCTGACCGGTGCTGCCGATGCGCTGCTCGGTGCCAGCGACGACGCTGAGGGCGCGATCGACGACGATCAGGCCGTGGTGCCGACTACCGACGATGTGGTGATGTCCGAGGGCGGTGGTTTTATCGACGCGGTCGAGAGCGGCGGTTTCGATGAGGCCGGCGATCTGCTGTCCGACGAGCCCGCCGCGGGCGACGACTCCGATTTCGCGATGGCCGACCAATCGGCGACCGGTGAGATGCCGGCGCTCGCGCGGCAGGCTGCTGACCTGACACTCGGCGAGCTGCCGACGGGAGAGACGCCGCTGTCCACCAGCGCGGCCCGGCCGGCTCCGTCGCCACCCGCGCGGCGCGATGCAGACGCCGCGCTCGGCCGGGCGATCGCCGCGGCGAGCAGTCCGTTTGCGCGGAGTCCGACGCTTGAAGACGACGTGGGCGTCGGCACTGCGACCGAGATCATGGGGCTGTCGCCAGAGGAGCTGGCCGAGATCCGCGCCTTCGCCTCGGGCGCAGCAGGCGCCGGCGGCAAGGCGGCAACTGCCAAGGTCCCGTCGACCAGGGCGCCAGCGAGCGCACTGCCGGTGTTGCCGGCATTGGTGCCCACGGCCGTCGTCCCGGTCGTCGCGCGCATCGTAACCGCGGCCGAGACCACCGAGGACGAGGCCGCCAGCGTCGGTGGCGAGGCCGAGCCAGATCCCGCCGAAGCGTTCTTCCCCGACGAGTTCAACGAGGCCGACTTCTTCATCCGCCAGGGGCTGTACGACGAGGCCAAGGACATCCTGCAGGCGATCCTTGAAGACGTTCCCGATTCGGGACGCGCCCAAAAAATGCTCGACCAGTGCCTGGCGCTCGAGGCCGGAGACGAACCGGCGGGCGACAACGGTGCGCCGGCAGCGGTGGTCCCAGCGGGTGGCGACGATTCATTCAATCTGGCGGCCGAGCTCGATAGCGAGCTCGGCGACTTTGAGCCGGGCGCCCAACAGTCCGAGGATTTCCAGTACAGCGTCGACGAGGTGTTTCAGGAGTTCAAGAAGGGTGTCGCCAAGACGGTCGACGCCAACGATGCGGACACCCACTACGACCTGGGCATCGCCTACAAGGAGATGGGGCTGGTCGAGGACGCCATCAACGAGTTCAAGGTGGCGACCAGCAGCCGCAAGAAGGCGCCCGACGCGTTCTACATGATGAGCCTGTGCCACGCCGAGCTCGGCCGCAACGCCGAGGCCATCAACCGGCTCAAGGATGCCCTCAACTGCGAGGGCATCGCGCCGGCGCAGGAGATCGCCTGCTTGTTCGAGCTGGGTCAAGCCTACCAGCGGACCGACGATCCGCAGGAGGCGCTCTACTATTTCAAGAAGGTGATGAAGAAGGATCCCAAGTACCAGGGCGTGAGCGATCGGGTGGCTGCGCTCGAGGCCAGCGCTGGGCCCGACGGACCCGGCGGCGGGGGCGGTGGGCCCAAGAAGAACAAGAACGTGAGTTTTGTGTAGCCTGAACCTCCGCAGTGCGGTGATCGAGGGCAATGCGCTATCTCGAATTCTATGAGCTGACCCAGGAGCCTTTTTCCAACGCGCCGGTCAGCCGTTTTTATTACAACAGCGCCCAGCACCAGCAGGCGCTGACCCGGCTGATGTATGCAGCCGAGTCGATGAAAGGGCTGGCTCTGCTGGTTGGCCGCATCGGTGCCGGCAAGACGACGCTGGCGCGGCGCATGCTCGACAGCATGCCCGAGACCGAGTTCGAAGCGGCGCTGATGGTGATCGTGCACTCCGGCATCACCGCCAACTGGCTGCTCAAGCGCATTGCGAGCCAGCTCGGGGTGCAAAATCCGGCCAACGAGAAGCTGGCGCTGCTGTCGCAGCTGTACCACCGCCTGATCCAGATCTACGAGTCGGGCAAGAAGGCGGTGCTGCTGATCGACGAAGCTCAGATGTTGCAGTCGCGCGAGCTGATGGAGGAGTTTCGCGGGCTGCTCAATCTCGAGGTGCCCGAGCGCAAGCTGATCACGTTTGTTTTCTTCGGGCTGCCCGACATCGAGGAGAACCTCAAGCTCGACCCGCCGCTGGCGCAGCGGGTGGCGTTACGTCATTACCTCGACACCTTTGACCGTGGCGCCACCATGGCGTACGTCAAGCATCGGCTGCGGCTGGCCGGGGCCAAGCGCATGCTGTTTGACGATGCGGCCGTCGACGTGCTCAACCTGGCGACCCAGGGCGTGCCGCGCCTGATCAACACGGTGTGCGACAACGCGCTGCTCGAGGGCTGTCTCGCGCGCAGGACCGTGGTCGATGCGGCGCTGGTCGAGCAGGTCATCAAGAATTTGCGGCTCGACGCCGACGGCTTCTCCGACGCACCGGGCGAGGTCAAGCAGGTGATCGCGTTGCCCGCCATCGGCGGACCTCGGCCGCGGCGGCGCGTGGCGCTCGCCGACATCGACGCACTGCTGGCCGGCCTCAAGTGAAGGCTGTCAGGTGAGTCCGCTTTCTAGCGTCGCCCTCGTCGTCGCCGCGCTGGGGGCGCTCTACTGGCTGATCGCCGCGCTGTTCAACGAGCGCATTTTCCGCGCGCTGCCGCAGCTCGACGGGCCGACGTCACCGCCAGCTGAGTGGCCGCAGGTGAGCGTGCTGATCCCGGCCTGCGACGAGGCGGCCACCATCGAACCGGCGCTGTGTGCTCATCTGGCGAGCGACTACCCGGCGCTCGAGATCGTGGCCGTCGACGATCGGTCGACCGACGCCACCGGCGCCATCATCGATCGGCTGGCCGCAGCCGACCCGCGGCTGCACGCTCTGCATATCCAGCAACTGCCGGCTGGCTGGCTGGGCAAGGTCCATGCACTGCACTGCGCGGTCCAGCAGGCGCACGGCGATTGGCTGCTGATCACCGACGCTGACGTCGAGCACAGGCCCGATGCGCTGCGCGCCTCGATCGCATTCGCCGAGGCGCGGCAACTCGACTTCCTGACTCTGTTGCCGAGGATGCGCAGCGCTGGACCGCTGGTCGACGCCACGGTCGCCGTCGTCAACCGGGCGCTGCTCGGCCTGGGCCGGGTCTGGCAGGCGGCCGATCCCAAGGTGCCGGTTGCATTTGGCATCGGCGCTTTCTGCCTGGTACGGCGCAGCGCACTGCTGCGCACTCCGGGCTTCGAGTGGTTGCGGCTCGAGGTGGCCGACGACATGGGGTTGGCGCTGCTGATCAAGCGCGCCGGCGGTCGCTGCGCCGTCGCCAACGGCCGGCAATTGATCGCCATCACCTTCTACACGTCGCTCGGCGAGATGGCGCGCCGCCTCGAGAAGAATGCCTGGGCGATCTTTGGCCAGTTCAGCCTGGCGCGATTGATCGGCCTGTCGCTGCTGTTGCCAGCGTTCGAGCTGGCGCTGTTCGTTGGCCTGCTGCCGCTCGGGATTAACTGGTTGCCGCTGGCGAGCGCCTGTTTTCTCGTCGTCGCCAGCGTCCAATGCGTGCGCATGAACCACTGGATCGGCTTGCCCGCGTGGTCGGGGCTGCTGTTCCCGATCGGCGCCGTGCTGATCTGCGGCATGCTGATCCGAGGCGGTGTGATCAGCGCGCGCGCTGGCGGCATTCGCTGGCGCCAGGACTTCTACCGCACCGCCGAGCTGCGCACGGGTTCGCGCTTGCGCTGGGGCCGCTGAGCCGGCGCCTGCTGCGCCAGATCAGCGCTCGAAAGTGCCGAACAGCTCGCCCTGGCCGACGATGTGGCCCTCGATCGCTCGCATCACCTCGGCCTTGGCCGCGCCTGCGTCCCAGCCAAGCGACTTGTCGATTGCGTACAGCTTGAAGAAATACCGGTGTGGCTTGCCGGGTGGCGGGCACGGACCGCCAAAGCCGATCCGTTTGAAGTCGTTGGTGCCCTGCTTGGAACCGGCCGGACCGCCACGATCCTTGGCCACGCTTTCGGGCAGCGATGTGGCCTTGGGGTCCAGGTCGTACAGCACCCAGTGCACCCAGGTGCCGCGCGGCGCATCCGGGTCGTCACAGATCAGCACCAGGCTCTTGGCCGATGCCGGTACGCCGCTCCAGTTCAGCGGCGGCGACACGTCGTCCGAGGTGCAGGTGTGCTTTTTGGGGATCGGCTCCCCCGGCTTGAAGGCCGTGCTCGACAGCGTGATCTTTTCCACCGCGGCAACCCCCTCGACGCTTGACGCTGCAGAATGGGCCTGGCAAGCCACCACCAGCACGAGCAATGCCACGATCTGGTGACAGCGCCCCACCGCCCGCACCATCGCGCGCCTCCGTCTCGTCAATCGATCTGGCATCAACCGCGATGCTTTTGCAAGCCGGCCGGTCACCTGGCCGGCGCGGGCTGGCTCGTCGGTGCGCTACCTGCAAGCTCGCGCGCCGCGCTGTCGACCACGCTGCCGAGCAGGGTCTTGATGGCACCACTGACGTCGGGTGCACTGCTCGGCGCGCTGGCCGGTGTGGGCGGTGTCCCGCCTGGCAGCAGGTTGCCAAGTCCGCTCAACGCGCTGCCGACCACTCCCGCTGCCATGGCGTTGACCACCACGCTCGCCAGTTGCCGTGGATCGTCGACTGTGTCGACCCACTGCGCGGTCTGTTCGATGCTGGCCGAGCTGGCGAGATAGGCAACCTGGTCGCCCGTGCGCACCTCCAGGTTGGCGAGCAGGGGTTTGAGCTGGGGCGACTGCACGATGGCGCTGCCCGCGCGCAGCTGGCTGGCCAGCGCGCTCAGCTTGTTTTGCAGTCCATTGAGCTCAGCCGCGCTGCGCGGACCGAGTGCCGCTGTGAATTGCACGCCCTGATCGCCGGCGGTGTCGATCAGCAACCCCAGTGCCTCCAGGTTCTGCAATTCGCCGCCGGCCAGCGCGCCGAGCGCGGAGCGCGAGTCGAGCTGCACGCCGAGCGCAGTGACCACGTGACGGCGGCCGACCCGGCCGAGCCAGCGGTCAAACACCTCGCTGTCGTCGAGTCCCTTGCCGTCGAGGCCGACGCGGCCGAGCGCCGCCGCGATCGCCTCCTGGCTTCCGGCCAGCAGCAGCGTGCGGCCGCGGATCAGCACGCAGTCGCCAGAGTCCTTGATGAACAGCGGCTGCCCCTGCATCTCGCTCGCCCGATAGCCGCGGCTGCCGAGCGACTGGCTGATCTGCTTGGGCGTGAAGCGGCCGCGGGCTGCGATGATCGTGCTGTCCGAGTTGCCCCAGGCCATCATCACCTGCAGCACGTCCCAGCGCGGGCTGAGCGACAGGGCGTCGGCCAGAGCGTCGATCTTGGCCTTGAGCTTGCCGCGCAGGGCGACGTCGCGCAGCCGACCGGCGCCCGGCCGGGTCAGGTCGATCAGCACAAAGGCGCTCGCGTTTTGCGGCGCGTATTCGATCAAAGGCGTACCAAGTGGCCAGCAGCGGCCGAACAGGTAGCTACCAGCGAGCTGGGTGTGGCCGGTGACATAGCCGCCGACCAGCACCAGCACGACGAGCAAGGTCAGCCAGCGCAGATAGGGACGGAATGGCAGCGTGATCAACCACCACAGCAGCGAGCGGCGCTTTTCGGCCACGGGTCACCTCCGGACGGCGATCGACCGTGCGGTCGCGGCGGCATCATCGCACAGAATGGCGCGGCGCTGTTGACGCTGTCGGCACAGCGTCATAACGTGCCAGCGCGTTTGGCTGCCAGCGCCGAAAGTCATCGAAATATCGGCGCTGGCGTCGCGTCTCAATGGCAGGGCGGCGCACCAGGGGAACGAAAAGATGAGAACTCTGCAGACAGCATGCTGTGTGGCAATGGGACTGTTGATCGGAGCCGCGGCCTCGGCGCAGACCGCGAGCCGGATCGCCTACGTCGACATGATGCGCGCTTTCAGCGAGATCGACGAGGGGCGGGCCGGACTCAAGGAGCTGGAACGATTCAAGAACGACCGGCAAAAGGTGCTCGACGACAAGCAAACCGCGATCAAGGCGCAGATGGAGGAGCTGGACCGCCAGGGCCTGCTGATCAAGCCCGAGGTCAAGCAGCAGAAGGAGACCGAGCTGCGGCAGCAGATGCTGGATACCCAGCAAATGTTCATGAACATGCAGAAGGAACTGTCGCAGAAGGAGATGGAGTTCAAGATGACCATCTACCGCAAGATGCAGGTGATCATCCAGGAGATCGCCGAGAACCAGGGCTATACCTTGGTGCTCGACTCGAGCGCCGGTGGCCCGGTGGTCTTCGGCCGCACGCAGGACGACATCACCGCCGAAGTGGTGCGGGCATACAACGGGCGCGGCGGTGTGGCGACGCCGGACAAGAAACCTGAGGGCAAAAAGAAGAAGGGCGGCTGAGCGGGCGCGCCAGCCGGGAGTCAAGGTGAAGATCGGCGACATCGCGAGCGCACTCGGCGGCCGCCTGCTGGGCGACGCCGCGGTCGAGGTCGACCGGATCGCCAGCCTCGAGGCCGCCGACGGTCGCGCCCTGGCGGTGCTGAGCAATCCCAGGTTTCACGCCCAGGCCGTGCGTAGCCGCGCCGGCGCCGTCGTCGTCAGCGAGGGCTTTGCCGCCGACCGCGCGCACGAGATGCCGTGTCCGTTGATCGCGGTCAACAACCCGTTGCTGGCGATGGTGCGCGTACTCGAGCTGCTGTGGCATCCGCTGCAGCGGCCGACCGGGCTGAGCGACCTGGCCTTCGTCCATCCGGAGGCGCAGCTTGGCGCTGGTGTCTCGGTGATGCCGTTCGCCTACGTCGGCAAGGCGCGCGTCGGCGCCCGCTCGCGCATCTTTCCGTTCGTCTACATCGACGACGACGTGGTCGTCGGCGAGGACTGCGAGATTCGCCCGAGCTGTACGTTGATGAACGGCACCCGGCTGGGCGACCGCGTGCTGCTTCAGCCCGGCGCCCAGCTCGGCGGCGACGGCTTCGGCTATGCCTCGGATGGGGCACGCCACCGCAAGGTCCCGCAGATCGGCGGCGTCGAGATCGGCGCCGACGTCGAGATCGGCGCGCTGTCGGCGGTGGACCGGGCGGCGCTCGACGTCACCCGGGTCGGCCGCGGCACCAAGATCGACAACCAGGTCCAGATCGGCCACAACGTGCAGGTCGGCGAGGACGTCATCCTGTGCGGTCAGGTCGGTATCGCCGGTTCGAGTTCGGTCGGCGATCGATCGGTGCTTGCCGGCAAGGTCGGCATCGCCGATCACATTCGCGTCGGTAGCGACACGCGGATCGGCGGCGGGTCGGGCGTCATCTACGAGGTGCCCGACCGCACTGCCTACTCGGGCTATCCGGCCATGCCGCACGACCTGTGGTTGCGCACGTCGGTCGAGGTCAAGCGGCTCGACCGCCACAGCCGGCGCATGCGCGCGCTCGAGCAGCGATTGCGCGAGCTGGAAGTGCGCTGCGGTATCGCGCCTGCCGTGGACGCCGAGGCCGAGCAGGAGAAGCAGCGATGATCCACGCCAGCGCCATCGTCGACAGCCACGCCGAGCTCGATCCGAGCGTCGAGGTCGGGCCGTATGCGATCATCGGCGCCAACGTCAAGGCGGGCGCGGGCTGCATCATCGGTCCGCATACCGTGGTCACCGGTCACACCACGCTCGGCGCCAAGGTGCGCATCTTTCAGGGCGCTTCGGTCGGCGAGATCCCCCAGGACCTTAAGTACGCTGGCGAACCGGGCCGGCTCGAAGTTGGCGACGGCACCGTGATCCGCGAGTGCGCAACCCTGCACATCGGCACCAAGGACGGCGGCATGCTGACCAAGATCGGCTCCCGCTGCCTGCTGATGGCCTACTCCCACGTCGCCCACGACTGCCTGGTCGGCGACCGTGTCATCCTGGCCAACTGCTCGGCACTGGCTGGCCACATCAGCGTCGGTGACGACGTGATCATGAGCGGCCAGGTCGGCGTGCACCAGTTCACCCGTGTCGGTACCCACGCATTCTTGTCAGGCGGCTCGCTGGTCACTCAGGATGTGATGCCGTTCTGCATCACCCAGGGCGACCGCGCCAAGGTGGTTGGCATCAATGCGGTCGGCCTGCGCCGCCACGGCTACGGCGCCGAGCGAATCCGCGCCATCCGCGCTGCGTTTCGCACCATCTTTCGCGAGGGGCGCCGGCTCGACCAGGCGCTGGCGCTGCTGGTCGAGCAGTATCCCGAGCAGGCCGATGTGCAGTTGATGATCGAGTTTGCGCGCAGCTCCAAGCGCGGGATGGCACATGCGCGGCGCGGCGAACCCGACGTCGAGAGCGGCGACTGAGTGGCGCGGCCGCGCGGCCGACGCACAACCCATGGGCGGCAATAGGACCACAGGGCAGGGGGCACTCGGCATCATCGCCGGAAACGGCCAGCTGCCGGCCATGGTCGCGGTCGGCGCGCGGCAGCAGGGGCGGCGCGTCGTGGTGGCGGCACTCAAGGGCGAGGCCAGCGACGAGCTGCGGCTCAGCGCCGACCACTTTGCCGAGGTGCCCATCGGAAATCTCGGTGCCATCGTCGAGCTTTTTAGAAATTTTGGCGCGGCCGAGGCGGTCATGGCCGGCGGCGTCACCAAGCGCCGGTTGTTTGGCCGGCTGCGGCCGGACTGGCTGGCCGCACGGCTGTTGCTGCGGCTGCGTCACTTCAAAGACGACGCGGCGTTGCGCGCGGTGGCCGACATCCTGGAAGAGCAGGGGGTCACCATCGTCGACGCCAGCGCGTTCGTGCCCGACGCCCTGGCGCCGGCCGGCGCGCTGAGTAAGCGGCGACCAAGCGCGGCCGAGCAGGCCGATATCGAATTCGGGTTCGGAGTGCTGGCCGATCTGGCGCCGGTCGACGTCGGGCAGACCGTGGTCGTGCGCGGCGGATCGATTCTGGCGATCGAGGCGATCGAAGGAACCGACGGCTGCATCCGGCGCGGCGGCGAGCTGGGCCAGGGGCGGTCGGCCGTCGCGCGCGGTGGCGTCGTGGTCTGCAAGGGGGTCAAGCCCGGCCAGGACCGGCGCTTCGATCTGCCCGCGATCGGTTTGCGCACGATCGAGGTCTGCGCAGCCGCCGGGGTGCAGGTGCTGGCGATCGAGGCCGGTGCCACGCTGATGCTGGACGGGCCCGAACTGGTGCGCGCTGCCAACCGCGCGCGGTTGAGCCTGGTCGGTATCGAGCGGCCAGGCAGAGGGGCGCGCGATGGCGGCTGATGGCGCACCGGTCTTCCTGGTCGTCGCCTGCGAGGCCTCGGCCGATCAGCACGGCAGCCGGGTGGTCGAGGCGGTGCGCGCGCGCATGCCGCAGGCGCGCTTTGTCGGCATCGGTGGCGACCACTGTCAGGCGGCCGGCGTCGAGCTGGTGGGCCACGCGCGCGATCTCGGACTGATGGGTTTCAGCGACGTGCTGCTGGCGCTGCCGCGCGTGCTGCGCATCATGGCCGCCGCCCGGACTGCTGCGCAGCAGCACCAGGTCAAGGCGGCGTTGCTGATCGATTCGCCCGACTTCAACCTGCGGTTGGCGCGCAGGCTGCGGGCCGCCGACGTGCCGGTGATCTACTTCATCAGCCCCAAGCTGTGGGCGACGCGGCCCGGTCGGGTCAAGCAGGTCCGGCGCTTCGTCAAGCGCATGCTGGTGATCTTCCCGTTCGAGGTCGAGTACTACCGGCAGCGCGGCGTCAACGCCGAGTACGTGGGCAATCCCACGGTCGAGCAGATGACCGATCGCTACGACCGCGAGTCGGCGCGCGCGCTGCTCGGCCTGCGGCCCGACGAGAAAGTCGTGGCGCTGTTGCCCGGCAGCCGGCGCGGCGAGATCCAGCGCATCGCGCACGACCTTGGTGCGGCGGCCAAGTTACTGGGCAAGGATCTGCCGCTGCGCTTTCTGGCGCCACGCGCACCGACCATCGACCGCGAGCTGCTGGTGGCCGCCTTTGGCGCGGACGCACCGATCGAGATCATCGACGGCAAAGCGCGCGAGGTGCTGGCTGCGGCTGACGCGGCGGTGGTGGCCGCCGGCACCGCCACGCTGGAGGCGGCGCTGGTCCACGTGCCAACCGTGATGGTGTACCGGGTGTCGGCGCTGTCCTGGCTGATTTACCGCCTGATCCTGCGTATCCCGTCCATCTCGCTGATCAACATCATCGCCGAGCGGCCGGTGATCACCGAGCTGTGGCAGCAACGGTTGACCCCGGCGGCGGTGGCGACCGAGGTCAAGCGGCTGCTGGCCGGCGCCGATCGGGCTGCCATGTTGCAGGCGTACACCGATATTCGCGGCGAACTGGGGCGGCACGAGACGGCGGCGCGCGTGGCCTCGGTGCTGATCGAGGAAGCGCTGGCGCCGGCGCTGCCCGCGGCGACGGTCCGGGCGGCGCTGCCCGACGTGACGACCCCCTGATCAAGCTGGAGAACAGGCATGGCCAATGAGGCAGTGGTGTTGATGCCGACCTACAACGAGCGCGACAACCTGCCGGCGATCGTCGACGAGGTGCTGCGTGCGGTGCCGGTCGATATGCTGATCATCGACGACAACTCGCCCGATGGTACCGGCACGCTGGCCGACGAGATCGCGGCCAAGGAGCCGCGGGTGCAGGTGTTGCACCGACCGGGCAAGCAGGGGCTCGGCCGCGCCTACATCGACGGCTTCAAGTGGGCGCTCCAGCGCGACTACAAGTACATCTTCGAGATGGACGCCGACTTCTCGCACCAGCCCCGCTACTTACCTGATTTTTTACGCGAGATAAAAAGTGCCGACGTGGTGCTCGGCTCGCGCTGGGTTGCCGGCGGCGGCGTCGAGAACTGGAGCCTGTCGCGCAAGTTCATCAGTCGCGGTGGCAGCCTGTACGCCCGCACCATCCTCGGCCTGGGAGTCAAGGATCTGACCGGCGGCTTCAAGTGCTTCCGGCGCGAGGTATTGCAGGCGATCGACCTCGACAGCATCCAGGCTGCGGGCTACGGCTTTCAGATCGAGATGACTTTTCGCTGCGCGCGCAAGGGTTTCAAGATCAAGGAGACGCCGATCGTCTTCCCTGATCGCAAGCGGGGCAAGTCGAAGATGAGCAAGAAGATCATGATCGAGGCGCTGGGCATGGTCTGGAAGCTGCGGTTCGGGTCGCATGCCTGAGCGGTCGCCACAGCGCACCGGCGGCCGCCACTGGGCGCTGCCGCTGCTGCTGCTGGCCGGTCTCGGCGGCGCCGCTCCGGCCTCGGCGCCGGACGCGATCGATGCGGCGGCCATCGCGGCCCGGCCCGACATCGTCGACACCGCGACCGCGGTACCCGATGTGCTGGTCGAACTCAAGTACGCCAGCGTCGACAATTTCATGCAGCGCGACGTCTACGGCGCGCTCAAGCGCTGCTACCTGCACCGCGACAGCGCCCGCATGCTGGCGGCGGCAGCGGCGCTGCTCAAGCAGAGCCACCCCGAGCTGCGGCTGCTCGCCTACGACTGCCTGCGGCCGCGCCGGGTGCAGCGCATCATGTGGGAGCTGGTGCGGGGCACCCCGCAGCAGGGTTTCGTCGCCAATCCGGAGACCAAGGTGGCATCGCTGCACAACCGCGGCTGTGCCATCGACCTGACGCTGGCCAGCAGCGACGGCGCAGCGCTCGACCTGGGCGCGCCGTTCGATTCGTTTGGCCGCGAGGCGCAACCGCGCCACGAGATCGAGCTGCTCAAGGCCGGCAAGCTGACCGGCGCCCAGGTCGGCAATCGGCTGCTGCTGCGCGAGGTGATGGTGCGCGCCGGTTTCACCGCGGTCGCCCACGAGTGGTGGCACTTCGATTGCGCCACCCCGGGCGAGGCGACGCGTCGGTTCCCGATCGTCGAGTGAGCGGCGGCAGCCGTGGGCAAGCCTGGCGCGCCGTGATACGGATCGCGGCGTGCGATCGTGATCAACCACGAGCGGGGGAAAGGTGATGGCACAAGTGCAGGACATTCTTGCGCGGCATCCGTTTTTCGAGACTTTTTCAGCGGCTGCGCGCGAGCGGATCGCTGCTGCCTCTGCGCTCACGGATTTTTCCGGCCGCGCCAGCGTGATCGAGGAAGGCCAGTCGGTGCAGGAACTGGGGCTGGTGGTCAAGGGCAGCTGCGCCGTGCTGGTCCCCGACGCTGCCGACCCGGGCTCGGCCAAGCGCCAGGTCGCCACGCTGGGTGCGCCCGAGCTGTTCGGCGAGATGAGCCTGCTGACCGGCGAGCCAGCCAGCGCCGACGTGGTGGCCGAGGCCGGGACCCAGGTGTTGCGCATCCCCTACCCGGTGCTGAGCGCCGAGCTGGCGCAAAATTCAAGAGGCATCCAGTTTCTGGGTCGGCTGATCTCCAACCGCTTGCGCCAGCGGGCGCAAGATGTGCGGGAAGAGGCCGCGGTCGAAAATGCGCGTCGCCACGAACGGCGCGAGCGCAGCTATCAGCCGACGGTGACACCCGACGTGGTGCCGCGGGTGCTGGTGCTCAACCTGCGCAGCAACTCGCTCAACTATCGCTTTTTCGACGCCTCGCGGCCGAGCGAGCGCTTGCACGGCGCGATCGAGCACATCGGCGAGGCGGCCTCGTGCCACGTCTCCTGGCAGCGCAATGAAGAGCGCACGCGCCAGATCGCCGTCCCCGATCATGCGGCAGCGCTCGACCTCGCGCTGCGGCGTCTGATCGATCCCGAACACCGCCTGCTCAACAACCTGGACGAGCTGACCGCCATTGGTCACCGCGTGGTCCACGGCGGCGCACGCTACACCGAAGCGACCGTCATCGACGACGAGGTGCTGGCCGCGATCGAGGGGTTGTCGCAACTGGCGCCACTGCACAATCCGGTGGCGGTCGCCGGTATCAAGGCCGCCCGCGCGCGGTTGCCCAAGGTGCCCCAGGTGGCGGTCTTTGACACCGCGTTTCACTCGAGTATGCCCGAACACGCGTGGACCTATGCCCTGCCACGGGCGCTGGCCGCGCAGCACGGGTTGCGCCGGTACGGCTTTCACGGCACCTCGCACCGCTACGTGGCACAACGCGCCGCCGCGTACCTGCAGCGCGCCTCGCGCGAGCTGCGGCTGATCACCTGCCACCTCGGCCATGGAGCGTCCGTCTGCGCCATCGACCACGGTCGCTCGGTCGATACCAGCATGGGGTTGACGCCGCTCGAGGGGCTGTGCATGGACACCCGCTCGGGTGACGTCGATCCGGGACTGGTGATCTACCTGTGCACCGCGCTCGGAATGACGCCGGCGCGGGTCGACCAGTTGCTCAACCGCGAGAGCGGGCTGCTCGGCATGTCGGGCCGCTCCAAGGACATGCGGGAGCTGGAGCAAGCAGCCGCCGAGGGCGACGAGGCGGCGCGGCTGGCGATCAGCGTGTTCTGCTACCGGGTCAAGAAGTACATCGGATCGTATGTGGCGGTGCTGGGCGGCCTGGACGCGCTGATCTTCACCGGCGGCATCGGCCAGGGTAGCGACTGGGTGCGCGCCCGCGTCTGTCAGGGTCTGGCCGGCATGGGTATCACGCTCGACGAGATGGCCAACCGGACGCCGGCCCTGGATGGCCAAGAGATCCGACGCATCTCGGATCCGTCGGCGCCGGTGGCAGTGCTGGTGGTGCCAACCGACGAAGAGGCGATGATCGCGCGCGAGACCATCAACGCGCTGGGCCTGCGCGCAGCAACCGAGGTGGCGCGCCGGGTCGAGGACCTGCCGATCCCGATCAACACCTCGGCTCACCACGTGCACCTGTCGCAACCCGACGTCGAGGCGCTGTTTGGCGCCGGCCACCGGTTGACCCGGCGCAGCGACCTGCTGCAGCCCGGGCAGTTCGCCTGCGAGGAGGCGGTCACCCTGGTCGGCCCGCGCGGGTCCATCGAGCGGGTGCGTGTGCTGGGACCGACCCGCAAGGAGAGCCAGGTCGAGATCTCGCGCACCGAGGAGTTCAAGCTGGGCGTCGATGCGCCGATCCGCGCCTCGGGTGACCTCGACGGCTCGCCCGGAATCACGCTGGGCGGACCAGCGGGCGAGGTCAAGCTGAAGCAGGGCGTCATCTGCGCGCTGCGCCACATCCACATGACGCCCGAGGATGCGCTGCACTTCGCGCTGCGCGACAAGGACATCGTGCGGGTCAAGGTGCCGGGCGACCGCTCGATCATCTTCGGCGACGTGCTGGTTCGGGTGAATCCCGACTACCGGCTCGAGATGCACCTCGACACCGACGAGGCCAACGCGGCCGAGCTCAATGCGGGCGCAGTCGGCTTCCTCGATTCGATCCAGTACCGACGGACCTGACGTGACGGCTGCCAGCCCGCCTCGGATCGCGTCGTGATCGCGACCTACCTGCGCCTGCTGCGCTACGTGCGGCCGTACCTGGTCGGGCTGGTCGTCGCCATCTGCTGCATGACCGTCTGCTCGCTGACGACCATGTTGTACGCCTTTTTGTCCGGTCCGCTGATCACGGGGCTGGTCACCGGCGATGCGTCGGTGCTATCGGCCGTGCTGACCTACCTCCCGTCGCTGCGCAGCACGGTCGAGGGCGACCGCTACGGCGTGCTCAAGGTGCTGCCGCTGCTGCTGCTGCTGGTGGCGCTGATCAAGGGCGTCGCCTACGCCGCCGAGTTCTACCTGGTGCGCACCATTGGCCAGTCGGTCGTGATCGACCTGCGCAACGACCTGTTCGACAAGGCGCTGCGGCTGTCGCCGCGCTACCATTCCGAGTCGCGCAAGGGCGATCTGCTCAGCCGGTTTATGCACGACGTGGCGGTGGTCGAGGCCTCGGTCACCGATGCCTCGGCCGACCTGGTACGCAACGCATTGCAGCTGGTCGGCCTGGTCATCCAGAGCTTCTTCCTCGACTTCAAGCTGGCGCTGCTCGCGTTTATCGTGGTGCCGGCCACCTACTACCCGATCTCGCGCTTCTCGCTGTTCATCAAGCGGGTAGCCAAGGAGAGCCAGGTCTCGATCGGCCGGCTATCGTCGCTGGTGCACGAGGCGCTGCACGGCGTGCGCATCATCCAGGTATTCGCCGCCGAGCCGAGGGTGGCGCAGCGTTTTCGCGCTGAGGGCGCCCGCTACCTCGGCATCATGAAGCGCTCGATCATCGCGCGCGGCGTCTATTCGCCGACCATGGAGATACTGGGCGTGATCGCAGTAGCCGGCCTGCTCTGGTACGCCACCGGCCGTATCTCGAGCGGCGAGCTGAGCCCGGCCCACTTCGTCTCGTTCTTGACGACGATCTTCTTGCTGTACGGTCCGATCAAGGCGGTCGGCAAGCTGTCCAACCAGATCGTGCACGGTGTGGCCGCGGCCGAGCGCATCTACGAGGTGATCGACGCGCCCGAGGAGATCGCGGACAAGCCTGGCGCGATCGTGCTCGGACCGTTTGCCGATCGCGTGCGGTTCGATGGCGTGCACTTCGGCTATGGCGGCGACAATGCCGAGGTGCTGCGCGGGGTCGACCTCGAGGCGCAGCGCGGCCAGGTGGTGGCCATCGTCGGCAGCTCGGGCGCCGGCAAGAGCACCCTGGTCAACTTGCTGCCGCGCTTCTACGACGTCAGCTCCGGCCGCGTCTGCATCGACGGTGTCGACGTGCGCGACGTGACGCTGGCCTCGCTGCGCGCGCAGATCGCGCTGGTCAGCCAGGATGTGGTGCTGTTCGACGCCAGTGTGCGTGACAACGTGCGCTTTGGCCGGCCCACCGCCAACGACGACGAGGTGTGGGCGGCATTGCAGGCGGCGCACGCCCGCGAATTCGTGACGGCATTGCCGCAGCAGCTGGATGCGCGCATTGGCGAACTGGGCGCGCTGCTATCTGGCGGCCAGCGCCAGCGGCTGGCGATCGCGCGCGCGATCCTGGCCGATTCACCGATCCTGATCCTGGACGAGGCGACCAGCGCACTGGACACGGAGAGCGAGCGCGCGGTGCAGGCGGCGCTCGAGAACCTGATGGCCGGTCGCACCGCATTCGTGATCGCACACCGGCTTTCGACCGTGCGCCGGGCCGACGAGATCGCGGTGCTGCAAGACGGCGTCATCATCGAGCGCGGCCGCCACGAGCAGTTGCTGACTGCCGGCGGTGCCTATGCGCACTTTTATAAGCTACAGTTTGCCGAGCAAGGCGACGCGAGCCCGGGGGTGGGGGCGGCATGAGAGTCTGGGTACTTGCTGCCTGCGCGCTCGCGGCCGCGGGCTGCACGCGCTGCTCGGACGAGATGGGTGCGCGCGGCGAACCTGGAGCGGCCGGGCTCAGCGCCGCCGGCGAGCGACCGGTGCGCCAGCTCACCATCGGCATCCAGCAGGAACCCGACACGCTGTGGGGGCCATTTCACGAGATGATGGTGGCCGAGGAGGTGCTGGGCACCGGGCAGGCCTCGCTCACCGTGTTCGACGAGAACTGGCACATCCAGCCGAGCGCAGCGCTCGAGATTCCGACGCTCGAGAACGGCGGCCTGCAGCTGATCGACGGTGGCAGCCGCATGCGCACGACCTGGCGGATCGATCCGGATCTGGTATGGCCGGACGGTGTGCCGGTCACTGCCGACGACTTCGTCTTCGCCCACCAGGTCGTCATGGACCCGCGCTACGAGGTGGCCGACCGCAGCGTGGCCGAGAAGGTCGGGTCGATGCGGGCCGAGGGCGCTGACCGCCGGACGCTGGTCGTCGACTGGAAGCAGGTGTATGCCTTTTACCACAACTACGGCAACCACCTGCTGCTGCCTCGTCACGTCGTGCAACGGCTGTACAACGACCACCCCGAGGCGCTGGTCAGCGATGTCTTCGGCACGCGACCGCTGCTGCCCGGCGGTTTCACGGTCACCGACTGGGTGCGCGGCTCGCACATCGTGGTCGAGCGCAACAGCCAGGCCAAGGGCAAGTGGCGGCCCTGGTTCGACCGCATCGTGTTCCGGATCATCCCGAGCACGGCCGCGCTCGAGGCCAACCTGGTGTCGGGCACCATCGACGCCATCAGCACCGGCTGGCTGCCGCTGGATCGGGTCGAGGCGCTGGCCGGCAAGCACGCCGACACCTTCGATTTTCACTTTGTCGAGGGGCTCACCTTCGAACACATCGACTGCAACCTCGA
>Ga0315268_10003531_pt1 | contig 17239 bp, 17 predicted proteins | sample C1_top_MG_FD_204535 | JGI IMG/M metagenome (GOLD analysis project Ga0315268, IMG submission 204535) | Sediment microbial communities from Yellowstone Lake, YNP, Wyoming, USA - C1_top | ecosystem: Environmental > Aquatic > Freshwater > Lake > Sediment | place: USA: Wyoming | collected 2017-08-01
TAACAGACCTTAACTGTGGAGAGGAGATAAGTTAAATGTCCGCATATGGGGGAGAGATCCGTCCTGCCAGGTTTTTGTAATTGTTGATAAAAAAGGTTTCAGAAAAGGTGTTATTTCACAACCAGGAAAAAATTCCATGGATGGGGGAGTTTATTGATTACCCCCCATATATGGGGTTATAAAAAACAAAGGTTTTTCGAACAATTGAGCGATTTATCCACAAAATAACCACTTTTTCCACAGTTTTTGGGCAGTTATCCACAGTTTTCTATCAAATGTACCCATATTCATGTGATTTCTCATTCCCGCTATCATTCAACCCGTTGGAAACCGCCATGTTTTCGAGAATTTTTTCCACCTCGTCCAGGAAGAGGTCCAGGTTCTTCAGACGAATTTCAAGACCCTTCTCCAACAATCCCAGTTGATGACAGAGATTCGTCCATTCACCATGTTCGTCTTCAGGCAGGCAGTCTGCTGCCAGGCTCCAGGTATGCAGCAGCGGCCACAGGATCGAAAGGGGTTTTTCTCCGCCCAGCATCACTTCAAATCCCTGCCGGTAATACATCCTGCGGGCGGGATGCAGGCGCACATCGCAGGAAGGTGCTTTCCCAGCCTGTAGAAAATCCTTTTCCCAGGCTGGCAGGCGGGCTTCCAGGCTGCTTTTATCCGCCTGATCCGCACCCAGCAAACCGTACAGGTGTGCGGTCAGGGCTGGGTTCCCAGCTGCCTCTGCCAAAGCCGGGAACAGGGTCAAAAAGCGACGCTCTCCTAAAGGTGAATCTTTGATCACCGCGATAGCGTTGGCGGCATGGTTGACGGACTTGAGATATTTCAGCATGGACTGAGGACTGTCGTTCTGTTCCGCCTGCAAGTCGTTCCAGATCTGTCGCGCATGGAAAAAGTTGCGCTGGGCGCGCCCGTAAGCGTTGACCGGCTCATAATATTTATCCCGCACGCCTGCCTGCACAAAATCAAAGAAATGCTGCCCATCGTGCAGGCGCATCGGGTCATACATTTCAGGTCCCAACCATGGATGCAGCCGCAGCAGGCGGGGATGTTCGTATTCGCTGCGCGGGTTGTACTTGATATCCAGGTGGATCTCGGCTGTCAGGGGCACGATCTCTCGCCGGATGGAGGGTTCAAATGGATGCACAAATACCAGGTCGATGTCGGTGGTGTTTCCCAGCAACGGCTCGTCTTTTAGCAAAGAACCGGTCAGGTAGACTGCCACCATGTCCGGTCGGGAATATATCCTCTGGCTGACCGTTTCCCGCGCGATCCGTAACAGGGATTCTTTCGTAATGCGCATCAGTCCCTCCTCAGTCTGTTTTTTGGATGCCCAGTGGTAATTCGGTCTGGAAGGGAACCAGCTTGAGGGCTTCGCGGATGCGGTTTTCTATTAACCTGAGATGTCCGGGTTGTCGCACAAAATCAAGCGGGTTGGAATCGATCACCAGGATGGGAGTGCCGTCGTAAGGTTTGGAGAAGAAGTCTTCATATGCCTGGTTCAGTTGGGAGATGTAACCGCTCTCCATGTTTCTCTCGTAGCTGCGGTCGCGCAGGGCGATGCGCTGCATTAGCACCTCGGTATCTGCCTGCAGGTAGACCAGCAGGTCTGGCAGGATGATCTTTTCTGCCAGCGCTTCGTGCACCCGGTTATACATGTCCAACTCATCGCCCTGCAAGTTGATGCGGGCGAACAGGCTGTCTTTGGCAAAGGTGTAATCCGATACCAGTGATTTCCCATCTCCCCTCAGCTCGTGCACCTTGCGTCTTTGTTGTTGGTACCGGCTGAGCAGGAAGAAGATCTGGGTTTGGAAAGCGTAGCGCTGGCGGTCCACATAGAAATCCGAAAGAAAGGGGTTTTCTTCAAACACTTCCAGCAGCAACTCGGCTTGGAATGCCGGTGCCAGCAGGCGGGCCAGCGTGGTTTTTCCAACTCCGATAACACCTTCGATGGCAATATACATCTGGATCATCTCCCACAATGCAATTTCATTAAGGATACCATAAATTGCAGAGTTCCCTTTAGAGAATTAGTGGTATCTGGAAGATGAGTGAGGTTAATGAATATTTTGGGTATGGAACATATGCCGAATCAGACGAAGAAAGAACAAAGAAGAAGAAAGCGTGTATTAAGAGAATACAAACACCTCAAAGAATCCTTGACCTCTTCCTTCCATTAATGTTCTCCCGAATGTTTTGTTGAGGCGATGTGGTTTATGTAGATGAACCTTGGGACGATTTTTCAGTTAAAGAAGGGAGGTTTTTTTAGTAATTAAAATTCTTTTTAATCCGATCCATTAATATGGATTGGTTTGATCATTCGGTTAATCCTTCGACGTGAAATATCTTCTCACCAGCCCGGATGGCAACCTTCAAACGGTTCTCGGGTGGGGTTATAGGGCAGGACCATTGCTCGTTATAAGCACAATAAGGGTTGTAAGCCAGGTTGAAATCCACCAAAAAATGATCCTTTGAGATCTGTTCCACCTCGAGGTAGCGCCCGGCGGGGTAGGTCTCGATACCTGCCAGGTTATCGGCAAAGGGCAGAAAGAAACCATCCAGATTGGAATACAAAGTTAATTCAGCTGGCTGTCCATCCACATTGAATTTGAAACGACCATATCGCTGATATGTTTGTAGTGTTCCCCCTGAAGTCTGGATGGAGACAGTCTCCTTTTTTGAAAAACCATCGACTTTTACCTCCAGGTGTAAAGCACGATCCTCCGGGAAATATTTGAGACCGCTGAATGAGTGCTTTTGCTCGTGAGACAATGGGCTCTGGGGGTGATGGCTAAAAAAGTCATCCTTTTCAGCTCGAAATTCATTTAGATTTAACATGGGATATCTCCTTAAACAATTAGACGCATCACAACCAGATTTTCTTACCTGCTTCTTGATCTCATTAACTTCAAAGCAGCCAGAAAAGTTCTGGCTGCTTTGCTTCGGAAATCGACTAAGAACATCTAATTAACCAGCAGATCGCTTACTCAGTCCTGTTTCAGGTTGGATACCTGTTGCGGGGACATACCGTGGATGATGGGATGATCGCTTTGTTCCTGGAGATGCAATTTTCCCTGCAGATCCAGCAAATGACCGGATTTTTCTGCCTTGGTATGCAAATAAAATTCGTTAAAGGGGTTGGGAGGGATGATCAAAGGAATCCGGCCGTTAACCAGGACACCGTGTTGTGTCAAATTTTCGATCTTGCGGGGGTTATTGGTGATCAACCGGATGGATCTGACTTTGAGCGAAAACAACATGTGGGCAGCCACGGCATAGTCACGCTCATCGTCGCGAAATCCGAGAGCCAGGTTGGCTTCGACCGTATCCAAGCCATGATCCTGAAGACCATAGGCACGGATCTTGTTGGTCAATCCGATGCCGCGACCTTCCTGGCGCATATAAAGGAGAATGCCTTTTTCCTCCTGTCCGATCAATTTTAAAGATGTCTCCAACTGATCGCGGCAGTCACAACGCAGGGAGCCAATCGCATCGCCAGTCAGACATTCGGAATGGACGCGCACCGGTACATCCTCCGCAGCAGTAACGTCACCATGTACGAAAGCGGCATGTTCCTTGTCATCGCGATTATTATAGAAAGCCACAACATGGAAACTACCGAAACGCGACGGTAATTCTCCAATGGCGGCGATCTTTACGCAAACCTTGTCGGGTCCAAACCCATCGCATTGATGTTTTAGATTTTCGTCGAGTAATTCCTGGATCTGCATGTGTGTGAAGCTCATTTAATACTCCTTTGTAACAAACAATAATTAACTTGCATCAGCTTATTGACGTGGTAACTGATAGTTTTCTTACTACCGAATAAAACCTTATCTTTCACCATGGCAAGGATGGTGGAACATTGGAGGCTATCAAGACATCCAACAAGGTTTTTACGATCAGGATGACCATGATTTGCATTCCATATATAATAAGCAAGTTATCAGTTTTATTAGAATTCCATTTGCCTGGTTGGTCAAATTTTTCATTCGAGGAGAAAACTGATGGGAGACCTTCTTAACCAATACAATTATGACAGCTTCGTGCCTGAAAAATTTGAACAATGGGACAATTTTGATGCCAGCCCAAAAACAGGATCCAACCCTCCAGATTTCCAGCTATGGAATCTTGACCAGACACCAGTTGGTCTCTTCGAGATTTTTTCACAGAACAATTATACCGTCATCGAGTTTGGAAGTTTCACCTGACCTTACTGCGGGATGGCGTCGCCATCCATGAACGCAATTGCGGACAAGTACAAATCCCAGGGGGTTGGATCCTTTTTTCTTTACACACACGAAGCCCATCCCGGAGAAAACATGCCGCACCTGACCTCGATGGAACAGAAGTTTCGCCATGCCACCAGGTTGCGCGACGTCCTGGGTGTAACCCGCCCCATTCTGGTGGATGCTTTGGATGGTGCCTGCCACCGGGTTTTCGGTTCGATGCCCAACATGACCTGGATCTTCTCACGGTCCGGGTTGATCCTGTATCGCTCCGATTGGACGGACTCGCACAGTGTAGAAAACGCGATCATCTATTATCTGGATGTGTCACAACGCCGCCAGTTCGGAGAGCGTATGGCACCATTCCGCGTGGAACGGCTGGATTATCGTGATCATGATCGGATAAAGTTCTTTAAAGGGCTGGAGCGTAATGGTCCAAAAGCATTGGAGGAGTTCAAAAAAGCTTTCCCAAAGTGGTGAAGTTATCCAAGTCGCAAGATGGCTTCATCAGCAAACAAGGGTGGAATGACCAGCCCAAATGCTTCTTGATATAAAGCAGAGGGTATGCCAATATCGGCAAGATACAACTCTCCCACGTAAGCCAGCGCGGCGGGCAGGAGCAGTCCGGTTTTTGGAAGGGCAAGAGTCATTGTGGCTGTAGCCCGGATGGTTGGTTCAACCGCCTGCCCGGAGGTGGCATCCAGCCCCGAAGGTATATCCAGGCTAAGAATGGGTGCAACCTGGCTGTTAGCCCACCGGATGAGTTCTGCGGCCGTGCCGCGAGGAGCGCCATCCAAACTGTAACCGATGAGTCCGTCCACCACCAGGTCTGTTCCGGGATCTTCCGGTATTGAGCCTGGTTCCATGAGATGGATCTCGAGGTGTTGCACTCCTTGCAACTGTTGAGATGGAACACCCCGGTATTGACCGGCAGGTTTGGTCAGAGCTACCGTGACCCGGGCTCCCCAGTTATGCAAATACCGGGCACAGACCAGAGCCCCGCCGCCATTGCCCCCCGTTCCTGCCAGGAATGTTATATGTTTACCAACTGTGTTGCCATCCAGAAATCGGGCACGGGCAAGTTCGGCAAGGTGACGCCCGGCGTTTTCCATCATTTGGAGCAGAGGGATCTTATATTCTTCGACCGCCAGACGGTCGACTTCGATCATTTGCGGGGTTGTTATCGCCGGGATATTGACTGACAGCTCTGACATCGGACAAGTTCCTGCTCAATTCCTGATTTTCGATCTTTCAAAATAAGAGAATCCATCTTTATGGTTGTATCCATCCTGCGACAATAACAAGGTTCCGGGAGATCATGGTTCCATTCTAAAGCGGAAAGAGATGTTAATCAATGGCATGGACAAAGCCGCCTGCTCGTAATTTCAAACAATAAAATGACCGATACCCAGCCGCAAACCACGGTGATACAATTGCAGAAATTTACTCAATCACTGCCATCATTGATCGCGAAGGTTTAGCGCATGAATATTCTAGACAACAAAGATCTGTGGGCAAAAACATTTCATGAGGGCTGGCTGGCACAATTCCAACGTACTGGCAAATTCTACTGGGACGCTTATGTTCGTCCCAGAAACCAGACCCCGGTCCCGGGAGCCGCGGTTGATCTGAGATCAAGCCGTTTGATGTTTATTACCTCTGCAGGCGGTTATTTGCCTGAATCGCAAAAACCTTTCGATGCGGGCAACCCTCTGGGGGATTACGCCATCCGGGTGTTCCCGGCGACCACTCCTTTTGAGAAGATTGCTTACTCACATGAGCATTATGACCATTCAGCGGTCAATGAAGACCCCCAGGTACTCCTTCCGCTCGGTCACTTGAACAAAATGGTTTCCGAAGGCAAAATTGGTGATCTCACCCAGGTGGTCAGTTTCATGGGTTACCAGCCGGATGTGGCGCGCCTGTTGGATGAAACCTTTCCTGCCATTTTGAAGGTTGCGCAGGAGGAGGAAGCGCAGGCTGCCTTCCTGGTACCTTCCTGACCGATATGCTGCCAGTCGGTCGGACTGGTTGCTCGTGGATTGGAATTGAATGGAATTGGAACCACCCTCACCTCCTGGAGCGCCGGGATCACACAGCGGGTGAGACCGCCGCGCGCCACCTATACACGCCTGGCGCGTGGTGCCACCCTTGGACAACCGCATGACACCGCCCAACAACTGCGAGTGCTGGAAGCGACATTGGCGCTGCTTGCCCTGGATGCGCCTCTGGACCCGGTAAAGTTGGATGAACGCGAACCTTTAACCAGGGGAGAATAAACCACGATGCTGTTTTAAATTAAAAATGAGCCGGGAGTAGTAGTAGTCCCGGCTCACCAGGTGGGGGTGATTAGATCAGAGTATAGACCAGTGCGACCACCAGACCGAAGACCATGTGTCCCATCAAACCACCAATGAAAGCCTTGATTCCGCTGCCGTTGCCGGTCATGTAAAGACCGGGAGCCTTGACGGATCCGGATCGAATACCCACATGGAGTAGTGGGATCATGCCCATGATCAATCCCACGATCAACCAGTGGGCGAAACCGAAGACCATTCCATAAATCCAGGTGGCAGCCCCGATGCCATTTGACCACAGGAAAGTGTAGACCAGCGCAAAGATCACACCCATCATCAGGTGCATCATCCAACCCAGGACAGGAATGCCTTTCTTACTGAACATGGTGGAAAGCATACCAACGATATCCATCTTAGGCATTCCCATTTTGGGAGCCATAAGCATCACCATTGACATGACCAGGGTGGCGATCAAACCAGCGATAATTGCAGAAATTACGTTCATTTTATATCTCCTTTTTATTTTAGTTTGGGCAGGTGCCCTTTCATTCAATAAGATGCGGTCGTGTGGACATTTCTTACCCGTCATCGGATATAATTCCCATACGATGGCTGAACGAGATAATCAACGATGGATCCATGATCTTCGAACTCCGGGAGCGGAGCAGGATACCGCCCTGGCTGACCTGCATGCCAACCTGATAAGAGTCCTGCCGCATGCCCTCACCCGCTGGCTTTCCCCCGGCGATCCGGCTCTCGAAAATCTGGTCGAAGATGTGTCACAAGAAACATTGTTGCGGGTGCTGGATAAATTGGATACATTTGAAGGTCGCAGCCAATTCAATACCTGGGTCTACAAGATCGCGGTGCGCCTCGCCCTGACAGAGTTGCGCAGGGAGCGCTGGAAGGAAGTCTCACTCGATGAGCTCATGGAAAGCAGCAGGAAGGATCCTGAACCAAATATTGTCTCCCAGAAAGGGATCGAACCGGAGACCGCTACCGAACAAAACGATAGCCTCCGTCATCTCCAACGCATCCTGTCGGAGGAATTAACCGAAAAACAGCGCCAGGCGTTAATGGCAGTAAGTGTTAAAGGAATGCCGCTGGAGGAAGTCGCAAGGCGGTTGGGCACCAACCGCAACGCGCTCTACAAGATGATGCATGATGCCCGCCTGCGCTTGAAACACCGGTTGGAGCGGGAAGGTCTGCCGATCGAGGATCTATTGGAGATGTTTAACCGGTAAGAAACTATCCGTTCAGGTTGTCCAATGGAAGAATATGAAAAAAATTCTCGAACTATTTAGAAGACACCCAAAAGAAAAATTGGCAAACGACCCGGTCATGGATGGGTTGCTGCGTGCGGTATCCATGACCGACGAGCAAGAATTAAGCTGCGACGAGGTTTTTGCACTTTTGGATCAATTTGCCGAGATGATCAAGCGTGGGGAAGATGCTGCACGGATGATGCCAATGGTCCAGAAACATCTGGGGATGTGTCCGGATTGCCGCGAGGAATATGAAACTCTAATAAAGATGCTGGAAACACCCACCAAAGGCTTTGAGAAGCCCTGAGATCCATCCAATAATTCTTGACTTTCCCTCTCCAAAATCGTATAATCTATTAAATATGAACTCCGGGAGGAGTAGGTGGTTGGCGAGCTGATAGAGAAGGAGTGGCCGCTGGCTGGAAGCCCCCTCAGGTAACCACCGCCGAATGTCGCCCGGGCAGATTGCCGAAGAAATCATGTTGAGAGTAGAACGGCACGGGTAAGCCCGTTATCGCAGACCCCGGTGTCAGCCGGGAAGAGCGCTCCAGGAAGGCGCCAGGCGTTGAAGCTGGCTTTTCCCAACCCGGAGAAGTGAGGTGGTACCACGGAAGCAGCGGTCTTTCGTCCTCATGGACGGAAGACTTTTTATTTTAAGGAGAAGCACTTGAAATTACTGGCGGTCATCAATGGCGATTATGGTCAGCGGCATGTGGATAACATCCGCAGGCACGGTCCCTCCGATTGGAATCTGGAGGTCTGGCAAGCGCCGCGTATATTACCCCAGGTGATCGATTACCCCGAAGAATACCTGCCCAAAAGTCTGCCGGCGGCAGACCTGGTCCTTTCTTTTGGCGAGCACAAGGGGGTGGCCGAGTTGATCCCGGATGTAGCTCAGATGAGCGGTGCCAAAGCCGTCATCGCCGGGGTGGATAACGAGGCTGCCCTGCCGCGCGGTCTTGCCCGCCAGTTGCGCGGCTGGCTGGAGCGCATCGGCGTCTTTTGTGTGACGCCCAAACCGTTATGCTCGCTGACCGAGACGGAATATGGGGTCACCCGTCGTGAAAAAGTGACCTATTCGGATCCGTTCATTTCTGAGTTTGCCCGCTACTTTGGCAGGCCGGAGCTGAAATTGACGGTCGATCCCGACACCCGCCTCATCACCTCCGCCGAAGTCCTGCGGGACGCGGTCTGCGGTTGCACCCGTTACACAGCTGAACGGTTGGTGGGGGTCTCTGCCGACGATGCCGGGCAGGAAGCCGGCATGCTGCATCATCACTATCCCTGCCTGGCTGCCATGGGCATCGATTCGGATTTCGGTGACACGCTCATGCATGTCTCCGGCAATATCCTGCGCGACGTGGTGGACGAACAGGTCAGACCTTACCGCCACATCCAGTACATTGCCCCCGGTACGCGTAGTGATGACCCTCCGGAAGTGAAGAAATGAATTTGCCCTGCTGTCACTACGACACTGAAATGGTGTCATTGCGAGCGTAGCGTCGCAATCTCAAAATTAACAACGTGGCAGTCCCATGTTCATAAAGTGTCACTGCGACATCGTCCCCGGTTTTTTCGGGGAGCCACCGTTTTACTTTCGGTGGCGTGGCAGTCCAACACTTAAGCAAAAGATCGCCACATCACTGGGAAGATGCTCCTCCCCGATGACAGTAATAAAGGAGAAACACCATGACGGACAACGAATTACCCAAAACCTACGATTTCAAAACCACCGAACCTCGCATTTATGCCATGTGGGAGGCCGGGGGATATTTCCAACCCGACAACGATCCCAATAAACCAGGTTTCGATCCGGATCGCAAACCCTTCGTCATCTCCATCCCCCCGCCCAACGTGACCGGGGAGTTGCACCTCGGGCATGTCTTGTTCGTCGCCATGGAAGACCTGATGATCCGCTACCACCGCATGAAGGGTTTTCCCACCCTGTGGGTGCCCGGCAGCGACCATGCCGGCATTGCTACCCAATTGCAGGTGGAAAAATTGCTGCGCAAGGAAGGCACCTCGCGCGAAGACATCGGGCGGGAGGAGTTCGTTCGACGCACCTGGGAGTGGAAACGTAAATTCGGCGGCATCATAACCAACCAGATCCGCCGCATCGGCGCCTCCTGTGACTGGGAACGGGAACGCTTTACACTGGACGAAGGGCTTTCCCGGGCTGTGCGTGAAGCCTTTGTCCGCCTCTATGAAAAAGGGCTCATCTACCGTGGCCCTCGCCTCATCAACTGGTCTCCCGGTCTCAAGACCGCCGTCTCAGATCTGGAGGTGGAATATTCAGAAGAAGCCGGTACGCTTTATTTCTTTAAGTACATGCTGGCAGATTCCAAAGCAGGGGAGTTCATCCCGGTTGCCACCACCCGCCCGGAGACCATCTTGGGCGATACCGCCGTGGCGGTCCATCCGAAAGACGAACGCTATCAAAGATTCATCGGTCGGCAGGTGCTGGTTCCCATGCTGGGACGCAGCATACCCGTCATCGCCGATGAGTATGTCACCCGCGAGTTCGGCAGCGGTGCCCTCAAGATCACCCCGGGTCATGACCCGAACGATTACGAGATCGGTCAGCGCCATAACCTGCCGGTGCTCTCCATGCTGGACGCTTCCGCCCATGTGACCGAAGTGGGCGGTCCGTATGCCGGTCTCGAACGCTTTGAGTGCCGCACGAAGATCTGGGCCGACATGCAGTCTGCCGGGCTGACCATCAAGGAGCAGCCCTACACAATGAACGTCCCGCGCACCCAGCGCGGTGGTGAGATCGTCGAGCCGATGATCTCCACCCAGTGGTTCGTGAAGATCCAGCCCCTGGCGGAACCTGCTCTGAACGCCGTCAAGGACGGGCGCATCCGCATTCTGCCGGAACGTTTTGAGAAGGTCTATTTCAACTGGATGGAAAACATCAAGGATTGGTGCATCTCCCGCCAGTTGTGGTGGGGGCACCGCATCCCGGTCTGGTACTGTAGTGATTGTGGCAAACAGACCTGCACCCGTCAGGATCCGACCGTTTGTGCCCACTGTGGTTCCGGGCATATCCAACAGGATGAAGATGTGCTCGATACCTGGTTCTCTTCCGGGTTGTGGCCGTTCTCAACCCTCGGCTGGCCGGAGGAGACCCCCGACTACAAGTATTTCTATCCCACCACCATCATGGAGACGGGTTACGATATCCTCTTCTTCTGGGTGGCGCGCATGATCATGGACGGTTTGGAATTCACCGGAAAAGTGCCCTTTGACACGGTCTACCTGCATGGATTGGTGCGCGACGAGATCGGGCGCAAGATGAGCAAAAGCTACGGCAATGTGCTCGACCCGCTGCCCTTCATGGATGAACTGGGCACGGACGCCCTGCGCTTTACCCTCTTGGTGGGTTCCACTCCCGGCAACGATACCAGCATGAGCCGCAAGAAAGTGGAATCCAACCGTAATTTTGCCAACAAGATCTGGAATGCCGGACGGTTCGTGATCTCCGCCATTTCTTCCATCCCACAGGATGCCTCTGGAAACACTCAGGCTGATTGGACCCTGGCGGATTCATGGATCTGGGCGCGCTTGCAGAACCTGGTGCGCGAGGTGGAGCGGCTCTTCCAGTCCTACCAGTATGGGGAAGCCGGGCGGCAGATCTATGAATTCATCTGGAATGAATTTGCCGATTGGTACGTGGAAGCCGCCAAGCTGCAGCTCGCCCAGGGGGGCGACCTGGCGATCCAAACCGCTGGCAACCTCGCCCGCGTATTGGATATCTGCCTGCGTCTTCTGCACCCGTTCACACCCTTCGTTACCGAAGAACTGTGGGGTCACTTGCGCCGGGCGTTGCAGGCTTCTCCCCTTCGGGAGATCGCTGCCGGTTGGCCGGAGGTGCTCATCATAGCCTCCTGGCCGGAACCCCGCCCCGAGCAGGAATGGGAAGCTGGCAAAGTGGCGGATTTCAACCTGGTCCAGGACCTGGTTCGTTCCATCCGCAACCTGCGCGCCGAGAACAATGTCAAAGCCAACCGCCGCATCCCTGCCATCCTGGTGGGTGCGGACCGCACCGGCCTGCTCACGGAGCAAGCTGGGTTGATCGCTTCCCTGTCCCAGCTCGAGGCTGCCAACCTCAGCATCCATGCCAGCCTGTCAGCCAAGCCGCAGGACAGCATCGTGGCGGTCGCTGGTGTAGTGGAGATTTACCTGCCCCTGGCCGGGCTGGCTGATCCGCTCGAAGAACGCACCCGCCTGGAGAAAGAACTCTCACAGGCTCTCTCGCAGATCGAACGCCTGGAAACTTTGCTTGGCAGTGATTTTGCCCGCAAGGCTCCCAAAGCCGTGGTTGCCAAAGAGCGCGAAAAATTGACCGGGTTGCAGCAGACTGCCCAAAAGATCCGCGCACAGTTGGGATGATCTGCATCTTTTTCTCAGATTCGTCTACATTTCGAAGATATTTATTGAGTGGTTAATAGAATAAGTCCCAAAAATGGTTTGTTTAGATGGGATGTATAATCTGACCGGGCAGTTCACTTCTGTGTTTTGGAGCTTATGTCATGGAAGGAGTCCTGTATGACTGAATCTCGTAACCCGGGTGAATTTACGAAACGGCGTAGGACGATATTGGGCGGATTATTATTAGCCCTCGTCCTCACCATTGGTTTGTTCCTGGTCTACTTTTTTAAGTCACCGACAACTGTGTTAAGGTTCTATTTCAGCATCACACAACGGATTGACATTGGGGATGGAGGCTTGTTATCCCATCTGCCTTGTGCCTCACCCTGTGCCTTCGGAATTCAAGCCGGGGAGACCCGCTTGGAACAGGTGCTCCCCATATTAAAGGAAAATGGCATCTCCAAATGTCAAACAGAGACAAGTGTTTCCTGGATCCTCGTCAGTTGTGGGATGAGCCGCTTCAACGTCCAGGCGGATTCACAAACAAAAATTGTTAACGGGATCTGGTTTCACCCCAACACCCCGGTACCCTTGGGAGAGATCATAGCTGAGTATGGCGACCCGGATTTTATATCGCTTGCCTTTGAGAAGTACCTGGAGCACCCCACGATCCAGCTGAATCTTTATTGGGACTCCATCAGGATGTTGGTTTCTTTGCCGAAAACGGTCGGGAAGATCTATCGTGTCAATAAAGACACGAAGATCGAAGGAGTGGACTTTTCGGATGAGAATTTGTATCAGTCTTCTTCGCAGGTGGATTTTGGCTCCTTTTATAGAATGTGGAATGGTTTTGGTGTCTATCAACCTTAATTACTTAACATTCTATGAATGAATATCTTTGGTAATGTAAAATATCCTATTCCCAAAATAAATATAAGGCTATACTAAGCCTCGTGCAAAAACTTCTTATTCTTCCGCAGCACGGCTGCATAATTAATTAAGGATTTGCCTTGGATTATTCGAAAATTACTGAAGAGTTGTTTATTGGTACAACTCCGGCCTCCTCGGATTATGACTTTCTGCGCAGCCTGGGTGTTGGTCTGGTGATCAACATGCGCGCCGAACGACGTCCATTTCCGGATCTTAGCCTCCAACCGCTCAAATTCCTTTGGTTGCCGACCGTCGATTGGCCGATGTTTCCCATCCCCATCGCCTTGCTCAAGCGCGGCGTCCATATGGCTCTCGAGACCATCCAGGCCGGTCAGCGTGTGTTCGCTCACTGTGCCGAAGGTCGTCATCGCGGTGTGGCGATGGGTGCCGCTGTGCTGATCGCCCGCGGTTATCCCGCTGAGGAGGCTATGCGCTTGATCTCTTCCCGACGTAAAGAGGCCGATCCCCAGTTGTTTTACATCCGCAGCCGCATCCTGCGCTTTGCCAGGCAGTGGCAGGCATGATATATCATTGCGAGTCTGAGATCTGTCATTGCGACACAGTCCCCAGCCTCATCGGGGACACAATCCTTGGTATACACTGTAAATACACTGGTTTATCGTGTCTTATCGTGAGGCCTCTTAGGAGATGCAATCTTCTTAAGTCAGTTTTGTTATAGCGAATTCGTCACCCTCTCCATTTTGAGAGGGCCGGGGTGAGGTCCCACCGTCCCTGGTACACACTGCCTTACCGAAGCCCATCCTCTCAGGGCTGGGAAGCAATCCCTCTTTGAAACTTTATCTTAGGAAACTTTCCACCACCAGGAGCACACCCATGTCCACACACTCCACCCAACTGACCCGACTCTTTGCAGACCACTGGCAGGCCTGGATGCAGTACGATCCCCTCTTTGCCAGCATGTGCGGTGACCATCGCTACGATGATCGCCTGCCATCCGTCAGCGAAACCGGCATCGCCGCCTGGCGCAGCCAATTGCAAGCCTTCCGCCAACATCAGGATGCCATCCCCCGCTCCGCCCTCTCACCCGCCGACCAGCTCAATTACGATATCTTCGCCCGGCTGCTGGACGTGGACATTGATGAGTTGGGTCATGGTTACTACCGTATTCCCATCTCGCGCACTGCCGGTTTTCACCTGTCCCTGCCCGACCTCTCCATGCTCATGTCGTTCAAGAACTTGCCCGATTACGAGAACTACCTCAGCCGCCTGCAAGCCATCCAGACCTTCTTTGCGGGGAACATCGAGCTGATGCGCTCCGGTTTGCGCACCGGTTACCTGCCGCCGCTCGTCACCCTGGAAGGCATCGAAGAGGGTCTTCAGCCGCATATCCTGGACGATCCCACCGGGAGCGTTTTCTATGCTCCTTTTAAGGACTTTCCTGCCGTCATCGGCACCAACGACCGGGAACGTCTGGCCCGCGCCGCACAGGATGCCATCCGTACCTCCGTCATCCCTGCTTATCGCTCCCTCCTGAAATTCATCCAGGACGAATACCGCCCGGCTGCCCGCCCGGGTATCGCCGCCAGCGAGCTGCCGCGTGGACGCGAGTTCTATCAGTCCCGCATCCGCTATTTCACCAGCCTCGAGCTGACCCCCGCACAGGTGCACGCCACCGGGCAAAGTGAAGTAGCCCGCATCCGGGCTGAGATGCAGTCCGTCATGCACAAGACCGGTTTCCAGGGTGAATTCAAAGACTTCATTGAATTCCTGCGCACCGATCCGCGCTTCTATGCCACCACGCCCGACGAACTCTTGTGCGTGACTGCCCTGGTGCTCAAGCGCATCGATGGCGAGCTGCCGCGCCTGTTCAAGACCCTGCCGCGCCTGCCTTACGGCATCCGCCCGATCCCGGATTTCAGCGCTCCTGGCAACACCACCGCCTATTACATGCCGGGCGCCGGGGATGGCACGCGGGCTGGTTATTATTATGTCAATACCTACGACCTCAAGAGCCGACCCTTCTACGAGATCGAAGCCCTCTCCCTGCATGAAGCTGTGCCCGGTCACCATTTGCAGATCGCCCTGCAGCAGGAACTAACAGACCTGCCTGACTTCCGCCGCTTCAGCGGATTCACCTCCTTTGTGGAGGGATGGGCGCTCTACTCCGAACGCCTCGGTCTGGAGATGGGCTTTTACCAGGACCCCTACAGCGATTTTGGTCGCCTGAGCTACGAAATGTGGCGCGCCTGCCGCCTGGTGGTGGACACCGGCATGCATGCTCTCGGCTGGACCCGCCGGCAAGCCATCGATTTCATGCTTGCCAACACCTCCTCCACCGAGTTGAACATCATCAACGAGGTCGATCGCTACATCTCCTGGCCCGGTCAAGCCCTCGCCTACAAGATCGGCGAACTCAAGATCCGCGAGCTGCGCGCCTTTGTAGAGAAACAGCTCGGCGAACGCTTCAACGTGCGCGAATTCCATGATGTCGTCCTGCTGGCCGGCGCCGTCCCACTGGATGTGCTCGAGAAAAGATTAAAAGAATGGGCAGAGAGATAGCAACATGTAAGTAGGTGTGACAAGTCGTCCTGTGGGTTTTTTTTGGTTTTACATAAAGGAAATTGACAAATTGGATAAAATGAACTAACGTAGGCTGAACACATGGATGGTTGAAACACTTCACATTACACTATCGGTGTGGTATGTTTAAAATCATCAAGATTATCGTATAGCAGTGGATAAGAAAAGTGAATAGAGATTCTGAAAAATAGAGCAAAATATGGAAATAACAACAGACGTTTATCATGGGGATAGTAAAGAGCAATTAAAACTACTTCCCGATAATTCTATTGATCTTATAATAACATCACCACCTTACGCGGATCAAAGAAAAAGCACATATGGTGGTATTCATCATGATGAATATGTGAAATGGTTCCTGCCTATCTCTGAACAACTTTTACGTATCCTTAAACCAACCGGGACTTTTGTCTTAAATATCAAGGAAAAAGTAGTTGAAGGAGAGCGTTCAACTTATGTGATCGAACTCATTCTTGAATTAAGAAAACAAGGTTGGTTATGGACCGAAGAGTTTATTTGGCATAAGAAGAACAGTTATCCAGGTAAGTGGCCTAATCGATTTCGCGACTCATGGGAAAGACTTCTTCAATTCAATAAGGACCGCAAATTTAATATGTATCAAGAAGAAGTAATGGTCCCAATGGGTGAATGGGCAAATTCAAGACTGAAGAACCTTTCTGAAACAGATAAAATCCGTGACAACTCTAAGGTAGGAAGTGGGTTTGGTAAAAATATCTCAAACTGGCTTGAGCGAGATAAGGCATATCCTACAAATGTTTTACATATAGCAACCGAATGCAGCAACAAGAATCACAGCGCTGCTTTTCCTGAAGAACTACCTGAATGGTTTATTAAACTTTTCACAAAAGAAAATGATATGGTACTTGACCCGTTTATGGGGTCTGGAACAACGCTAATTGTAGCAAATCGAATGAGACGGAATTCTATAGGTATTGACATTGTTCAAGAGTATTGTGAAATGGTGAAATTGAAATTGAATCCCGTTGAGATGTATATATTCGAACAAAAGGTAGAATATGAAAAAACTAAATCTAAATGAGGTATCGAATTACGTTGAGGAAAACATCGGGACATTTCACATAAAACGAATTCAAAGCTTGGATGGTCTAAAATTATCACAAGTACTTAGACGGAAGAACCCATACCTTTTTAAGGCAAAATATGTCTTGACTGCAGAACAAATAGTAAAAGGACTTGTTGAAGCACACACATCATCGAATGAAGAAACAGTTTTTGGCGATTGGCTGGAAGGACTTGCTATTTTCATCAACAATAAGGTTTATAGTGGACGGAAATCAGGCATTTCGGGTATTGACCTTGAATTTGACAGCAATGGAACAAGAAATATCGTAACAATCAAATCGGGACCGAATTGGGGTAACAGTTCACAAATTAAGAAAATGGTTACAGACTTCAAGACGGCAAAAAAGACGCTTAGAACCAGTAACTCACAATTAAGCATTGTTGCTGTAAACGGTTGTTGTTACGGCAGAGATAACAAACCTGACAAGGGTGACTATTTCAAATATTGTGGTCAACGCTTTTGGGAGTTTATCTCAAGCGACAGCGCTTTGTTTAC
>Ga0315268_10003532_pt1 | contig 17236 bp, 18 predicted proteins | sample C1_top_MG_FD_204535 | JGI IMG/M metagenome (GOLD analysis project Ga0315268, IMG submission 204535) | Sediment microbial communities from Yellowstone Lake, YNP, Wyoming, USA - C1_top | ecosystem: Environmental > Aquatic > Freshwater > Lake > Sediment | place: USA: Wyoming | collected 2017-08-01
GCCTCGCGCTGCTGGTGGGCGGTGCTGAGGGTTTCATTCATGGCGTGGAACAGGCCTCTACCTTATTCGGCATTTCGGCCCTATTGTTGTCGTTGATGATCATCCCGATCGCGACGGAATTGCCGGAAAAGGTCAATAGTATTTTGTGGATCCGCCGCCACAAAGACACGCTGGCGTTCGGCAACATCACCGGCGCCATGGTGTTTCAAGGCACGCTCCTACCGGCGATCGGCATTATGCTGACACCGTGGGCGCCGCAACGCGAAGTGCTCGCCGGCATCATCATTACCCTCATCGCGAGTTTGTGGCTGCGGTGGATGCTCAGCCGCGGGCAATTGCGTGTGTGGCATTTGGGCTTGAATGGCGTGCTTTATGTGACTTATCTCGTGGTGGCGTTGGTTTGAGATTCGCTGTCGCTGCGCGCACGCAAACAGGGCTATGCGGTGCTTTCCGGACTACTCGATTCCCAGCCGCTCTAAGCGATAGCGCAAGGCGCGGAAGGTAATGCCCAGGAGTTTCGCCGCTGCTGTCTTGTTGTAGCGCGTTTTCCCCAGCGCTTCCATAATCGCCTCCCGCTCCACCCGATCCAGATAGTCCTGCAGTGGCCATTTCGCGTCAGGTTCACGGGTTTCATCGTCCAGCGTTGCGTCCGGCATATTGAGATAAAGATCGTCGCGCCCGAGTTTGTCTCCGCTGCACAGCGCGAGCGCGCGTTCCAAAATGTTTTCCAATTCGCGCACATTGCCGGGAAAGACATAATCGCGCAGCCCGGCAATCGCATCGTCGCTCAGCGCCGGTACGGATGCGCCGGATTGCTTGGCCAAGCGCGCAAGCAGCGCTTGCGCGATGGAGGGAATGTCTTCACGCATTTCCCGCAGCGGCGGCATCTTGAGTTCGATTACATTCAGCCGGTAGTACAAGTCTTGGCGGAACTTGCCGCTTTCGACCAAGCTCGACAGTGCTTGATGCGTGGCGCTGATGATGCGCACATCGATCGGGTCTTCTTGGGTCGCGCCGACCTTGCGTACCTTCTTTTCCTGAATCGTGCGCAGGAGTTTGACTTGCATCGACAGCGGCAAGTCGGCGACTTCATCCAGGAACAAGGTGCCGCCATTCGCTGCCTGGAAGAAGCCGTCGCGATCCGCATCGGCGCCGGTAAACGCCCCTTTTTTGTAGCCGAAGAATTCGCTTTCCATGAGATTTTCCGGGATTGCGCCGCAATTCACGGGTACGAAAGGTTGCGCCTGGCGCACGCTTTTTTCATGGATGAGCCGTGCCGCGAGTTCTTTGCCGCAGCCCGATTCGCCGGTGACATAGACCGGTGCTTGGCTGCGCGCGAGTTTATCGATCATATCGCGCGCCAGTTGAATCGCCGGCGAATTGCCGAGCAATATGCGCTGCGGCGTTCCTTGCGCGTCCTTTTCGCTGACACTGAGCGCGGATTTGACCAGCGCGCGCAATTGTTCGAGCGACACCGGTTTGGGAATGTAGTCGAACGCGCCGGCCTTGAGTGCCGCCACGGCGTTTTCGGTGTTGCCATAGGCGGTGATGACCGCCACCGGCAGTTCCGGGTGATGCTGGCCGATATATTGCACTAGATCGATGCCGGTGCCGTCGGGCAGCCGCATGTCGGTCAAGCATAAATCGAAAGGCTGGGATTGAAGCAGCGCGATCGCATCGGCGACTTTCATCGCGCGTTTCGAATCGAGCCCCATACGCAGCAGCGTGAGTTCGAGCAGTTCCAAAATATCCGCCTCGTCGTCGACGATCAGCACGGTGAGTTTGTTATGGCCCGCCGAGGGTTGCTTCAATGCATTACTCCTTTACCGCAGAGCCGGAATTGCCCGCCCTGGGCGAGCTCCAGGGAGTCCAGGGTGGCGTCGTTTGCTTCCGCGAGTTGACGCGCGATATACAGTCCGAGCCCGGTGCCTGTGCTTTCGGTGGTAAAAAACGGCTCGAACAATTGCGCCTGGATTTCACTTGGTACCCCGGCGCCATCGTCGATCACATCCAATTGTATTACATTCTCGGTGGGGGCCTGCCTTGCCACCAAGCGAATGCTGCCCGCATTTTGCTGGCAATAGCGCCAGGCATTGCGGCATAGATTCCACAATACTTGATGCAAGTGGTAGCGATCGAAGTGCATGGAGAGAGCCGGGTCGGCCTCGATCGTGATCGTGCCGGGCGGAACCCGTTCGGCCTGGCAAAACTCCTGACGGAAAGTGGCGAGGTATTGCGCCAGATGAATCGGCTCGGGCTGGCCGCGATCCTTGCGGTTGAGCTGCAAGATATCCTGCACCATGCGGTCGAGACGGAAGGTGTTGTCGCGGATGATTTCGAGCAGACGCTTTTGCATCGTATCGAAGCGCTCGTCCTCTTGCAGCAGTTGCGTCGCATGGCCGATCGAGCTTAAGGGGTTGCGAATCTCGTGCGCGATATTGGCGGTGAGGCGGCCTAGCGCGGCGAGCTTCAATTGCTGTGCTTGCGCCTGCAGCCGGCTCAAATCCTCGAGAAAAATGACCGCGCCCAAGGCGCGTTTGGTGCCGATGGGGATAATGCGTGCGCGGAATGAGCGGGTGCCGCCCGGTGAGCGTAGCGGCAGCACGCTGATATCGCCTGATTCGCGCCATTCCGCGATATGTTCGGCCAAGCTTTCCGAATAGTTTGCAATCGTGATATCGCCGCGCTTGCCCGGCATCGTACCGAGCAGCCGCTCTGCCTGGGTGTTGATTTGACGTACGTGGTTGTCGCCGTCCACGACGATTACGCCGTCGTGCATATCTTGGATAACCAGCCGGTTTACCGCGTCCAGATTCGCCAAGTCGACGCGCTGGCGTTGCGCGATCGCCTCGCTTACGGTCAGCCGTTTTGCCAAGTAATGCCCAAGCCCGGCGACGACGAAATAGGTGATCGACAATAAACCGGCTTGCAGATAACTGCCCGTTTCGCCGCGGGTGTAGGCGAGATAGGTTTCCTCGAGCAGGATTGCGATGGTGGCGATTGCGGCATGAAACATGGCCAGCCGGCCGCGCGCGATGAGACTCGATGCGGCCAGCGTCACCAAGATCAATAGGCCGAGACCGCTGACTAGGCCGCCGCTGCTGTACATCAACATCGTGATGAGCAGAATATCGGCCATAACTTGGCCGGAGAGTTGGATTTCGAAGCGCGGCCAGCGCGCTTGAATCGCGATAATGACCAAGCCGCCGAACAGCAAGTACAGCACACTGGCGAGAACGTAAATATGGGGACTCAGGGCGCCGAGCGGGTTGCGCCCGGGAAGCAGCAGATGCGCCAGCAGCAAAATGCCGGCTGCGACCATGCGATAAAGGTTGAAGTAATGCAGCGAGCGCCAATACGTATTGGCGAGATGCGGCTGGTGCGACAGCTTATCCGGCCAGCCGTCGCGCAGCGTGCCTAGCTCATTATTGCTGGCGGAGCCGGCGGTGTTCGTCGGTGCAGAAAAATTCTCCACGGCTGAAGATGGCCTCGGTTTGCGGCACGTTCACGCCGCATTGGACACAGCGCACCATATTCTCGGCAGCAGGCCGAGGGGTGTTTGGATTAGAGGCGGGGGGTTGTTGCAAATTGCGAAAGTACCCCTTCAACATCTGATAGATGATAAAGGCGCCAATGATGATGACCAGTAACTTTCCCATGCCTGCGCTCCGCCTATATTTGCGCCGCAATCATATCATGGGCAGGCCGCCGAATCTGCCCCGCTGCGTGCGCAAAATGGATGAAGAGTGCGCCGCACAGCCATGGCATGACGGCGCGCCGGAAAATTATTGGCTGGTTTCTTCCTGGATTTCCTGGCTGAGCTGATCAATACATAGGCGGTCGCACCGGCGCGAACTCAAGCGCTGGCATAGCGTCGAGGGGTTTCATGTGCGCAAGCATTTGAAACCGGGTATGTTGCGATCAAATCCGAGTGCAGGCGGCCGAACTCTTTTTTCACCACGTCGTAACATTCGCAAGCTTGTGTTTCCAACCCTGGCCGATTAAGTACCTCGATGCGGCCACGACTGTAGTTAATGAGCCCGGCTATCTGTAATTTCCTGGCCGCCTCCGTGATGCTTTCACGGCGTACCCCGAGCATGCCGGCCACCCATTCCTGCGTCATCGCTAAGCTGCCTGAAGGCACGCGGTCAAGATTTAACAGTAACCAGCGGCACAATTGTTGTTCTACCGAGTGCCGCCGGATACAGCCGCTCGTCTGAGCCATCTGTGCGATCAACGTTTGGGTGTAGCGCATCAACAGAGGCCGCAAAGATTCGACATGGTCGATTTCGTGCTTTAGCCATTTCGCGCTCAGCCGATAGCCGAAGCCGGGGTTCAGGATCGTGGCTTGAGTCAAGGCGGTGTCGCCTCCCGGAAATATCGAGGCGCCGAGTATGCCCTCGTTGCCAACCACAGCTACTTCGACCGAGGTACCGTCATCCATGGCGCATAACAGGGATGCCGTGGCCGTGGTGGGGAAATAGGCGTCTTTCAATTTCTCGCCGGACCTGTAGAGGGTGTCCGCACGCGTAAACGCGATTAATTCCAGATATGGCGCAATGCGCGCAAATTCGTTCTCGGGCAGCGCGGCGAGAAGATAGTTTTGCCGTGGGTCATGCGTTTGTGTCATGCAGATTCCTCCCAAACGTGAGCCGGTGCGGCGATCCTGCGCACTTTCAAGCTGCGGCGGGGTAGAAAGACCGCGAGCACTGCGTTTCGGGCTACCGGCGAAATTAACGTGTGTAATCGGCTGCATAAAAGTTTCTCGGTTAGCGTGGTTGGTCGGATAGGGCCGCGGTGGCGCGGAGGGATTCCCCGCCGCATTGGGGGCAAGTATTTTGCTTGTTCAGCACGGGGTGCGAAGCCATGCGTGAGCGCGATTTTTGTTGCGATTCGTTAGCGCTGTCGCGTGCTGCCGGCACATCCCTTTGCGGCATGGGAAGATAGCCGGTAATGGCCGCGATCCCGAGTAAGCTGAAAATCGTGACGGCAATCCCGGTGATCAGCATCAATAGATAGAGAGGATGATTTTCCATTCTCATGCTTTTATCCTTGCAGGCGAGGCCGAGCAGGGAGGCCACAACACGGAACGCGCCGCAATCGCGCGCTCCGTGTGCTAAGCGTCGCGCTTAGCCCTTGACGATCAAGTTATTGATCACTTTCTTCACGCCTTTGACACTGGCCGCGATTTCCACCGCTTTGGAGGCTTGGCGCTCGTTATCGATGAAGCCGCTGAGCTGTACCGTGCCTTGGTAGGTTTCCACGCCAACGGTCAATCCCTTGATGAGGGAATTTTTTAGCAACTCGGCTTTTACCTTGGTGGTAATGACACTATCGTCAACGTAATGGGCGACTTTTTCGCGCTCATCGATGGAGGATGCCTTGATGTATTCATCCGCATCCAATTTGCCGTCATGATTGGTATCGGCTTGGACGAAAGCGCTATTGAGCATGCCGTGTTTTTGCGCTTCCGATGGCGAAATATAACCGTCATGGTTGTCGTCCATTCGGGCAAAGGCGCCGCTTTCCGGTTTTGCCGATTCGGATGGCGCGGCGTGCGCGATCCCCGCGCTTATCAAAGTTATTGTTATTGCCAATAAAGTGCGTAATGGCCTCGAATGCGAAGCAGGTTTTTTAGATGCAGACATGTTTACCTCCGAATTGATGGTCTATGCAAAAAATGAACGGCTGTGCTACGCCATGCACTGAGGCAAGTGCCGTACCACCTCTTTGGTTTGTTTAAAAACAATTGGTTATGTTTGTATTCGGGAGGTGATGGTGTCGCCGTTTGACGACAAGAATGCGGCGGCTAAAAAGCAAGCGCCTGATTTTGCGTGAAGTCGATGCGTCGCGGATTGGCGACAGTGATTACGCTTGCGGCGTTTTGAAAAAAGCGGGATCGAGTTGATGGCGTTGCAGCAGCTTATAGAATTCCGTGCGATTACGTTTGGCGAGCCGTGCCGCTTGCGTGACATTGCCTTGGGTGATTTTCAGCAATTGCACCAGATACTCGCGTTCAAATCGCTTGCGCGCCTCATCGAAAGAAGCGAGTTGTTCTTCTTCTTTATGGATGGCATCCCGAATCAGATCTGCTGGGATAAGGGAGGTGGTGCATAGCGCGACGGCTTGCTCCACGACATTGAGGAGTTGCCGCACATTGCCCGGCCAGGAAGAACTCACCAGCATTTCCATGACGTCGGGGGCAAAACTGTTAATCGATTTATGGTACTTGGCGGAAAGCGTTTGCAAAAAATAGTTGGCCAGAAGGGGGATATCCTCGCGCCGCTCGGCCAAGGTGGGCACGGTGAGCGATACCACGTTGAGGCGGTAAAAAAGATCTTCGCGAAAATTTCCGGCAGCCACTTCGGCTTTCAGATCGCGGTGCGACGCCGAGATGATGCGCACATCCATGGCGATCGCTTCCGCGGCGCCGACCGGGTGCACCTGCTTTTCTTGCAGCACGCGCAGCAGTTTCACTTGCAGCGCGATGGGCATGTCGCCGATTTCATCGAGAAACAAAGTGCCGTGGTCGGCGGTGCGGAACAGCCCCTTGCGCGATTCGATCGCCCCGGTGAACGAGCCCTTGGTATGCCCGAACAATTCCGACTCCAGCAATTGTTCGGGGTTGGCGCCACAGTTGACCGCGACAAACGGTTTGTCGCGGCGCGGGCTGGCGGCGTGAATGGCGCGTGCCAGCAATTCTTTGCCGGTACCACTCTCGCCGTGGATAAAAACGCTGGCGTCACCTGCCGCGACCAAGCGCGCCTTGTCGAGTAAATCTTCCATCAGCGGGCTTTGCGTCGTGATGGCCTTGCGCCAATCGGCGTTCGCCGGTGCGCGCGGGCCGGCGCTCAGACGCACGGCTTTTCCCACTTCCGCGAGCAAGCTGCGGCTGTCGAAGGGTTTGGTGAGAAAGCCGAACACGCCCAGCCGCGTGGCAGCCACGGCATCGGGTATGGTGCCGTGGGCGGTGAGAATGATCACGGGGAGGTTGGGATGGCTGGCGCGAATTTGTTCGAACAAAGCCATGCCGTCCATGCCCGGCATGCGCAGATCGGTGATGACCAGGTGCGGCCGCGCCATGGCGAGCTTGGCGATGGCGGCTTCGGCATTTTCCGCGGCGAGGGTTTCATAGCCGGCGGCATTGAGCCGGATCTGCAGCAACTTGAGCAGATCGGGGTCGTCATCCACCACCAGGATTTTGAGTGGATCCACCATACGTGATACCGGCTACGGTTTTTCCCGTTGCATTAAGTTCTTTTCCATCGACTTGAGCGCATCAAGTTTTTTTTGCAGCGCGTCCGCGCGCTTGTCTGCTTCGCGCTTTTCTTCGAGCGTGCCGGATAAAAAGAAGCCGAAGGCACGCAGGCCGGTATAAGGTGGCTTGGTTTCCTTCAGCCATTCCTTGAGCAGCGTGAGCGCCACCCCGTCATCGCTAAAACTGGTATTTGGCAAGCTCAGGAGCAGTGCGAGCCGCACCCGGCTAAGATCGCTTTTGCTCCGGGCGAAGGCCTGGCTGACTTGCTCATACTCTTTATTCAGCTCTGCGGGCGTTAATTTTTTGATGCGCTGGCTATAACGTAGCGCATCCTCCACATCGTTCCCCAGGATGAAGGACGAGGTGGCGAAATCGGCATTGCGCGACAGGGGTTCTGTGCATGCAGCGAGGCCGAGCGCGAGCGCCAAGGCCAGCAGCACATCACGCGGTGCGTTCATGCAGCCTCCGTTTCGATCGGCAGGGTAATGCGAAAATGCGCGCCGCTTGTACTTTCCAAAATGGCAATGCTCCCGTGATGCGCCAGCACGTATTCACGCGCGATGGATAATCCCAGGCCGGTGCCTTTCACATAGCCGGCGGCGGCATTAGGTCCCTGGTAGAAAGCAGCGAATACTTTTTCGCGCTCGTCCGGCGCGATACCCGGGCCTTGATCGATGACATCCAAGGTGACGTGATCATCATCGCGCCGCAGGACAAAATCGATGGCGCCGCCGGGAGGAGAAAATTTGATGGCGTTGGAAAGTAGATTATCCATGATGATTCTGAGTTTTTCCGCGTCGGCTTGGATCGTCGTGTCAGGGCCGGTGACCTTGGCTAGAATCCGCTTATTCAGAATCGCCAGCTTTTGATCCGACAGCACTTTATCTACCACCGCACGCAGTTGAACCGGCGCGAGCGTCAGAGCAGAGGGGCCGGCTTGCAGCGTGGCGTAGCTTAAGAGATCTTCGATCAGCCGCTGCAATTGTAAACTATTGTGGCGCAGTATCTCCGCGACTTGCTGTTGTTCGCCGCTCAGCGGGCCAACCACGCCATCGGCGAACAGTTCGGCGCCCTCGCGCAGAGCGGTCAGCGGCGTTTTCAGTTCGTGCGACAAATGGCGCAGAAACCGGTTTTTCTGTTCTTCCAGTTCCAGCAGCCGTTGGCGCATCCAATCCAAGCGCTCGCCTAGGTAACGCAAATCCTGCGGGCCTTCCACTACCACGGTGCCGGATAGATCGCCTTGCCCCATGCGCCGAATTGCCTCGTCGATTTGGCGTATGGGGCGCGTCAGCAGCAGCGCGAACCCAAACACCAGAAAGATGGCTACCGGAATCAGCGCCAATAACTGCCACTGCATGATGCGCAGCGCGTTGCTCGCCATATTCTTCATGGCGTCGACTTCGCGCTCGATGAGGGCGTTGCCCATGGCTGAAATGCGCCGCGCGGCATCCGATAGTGCCACGAAATTGTCAGCTACCGCGCCGGCTTCCTCGGGTGTGGGGGCCTTGGCGACTTGTTGATGGATCGCGTTTTCGGATTGCATGAGGCTTTGCAAAAGCTGCAATTGTTCGGCTTCCAGAGGCAGTGTGGCCAGACTGCGTGCGGTGTCCACGAACTTAGTATGGCTGCGCTCGTAGCCTTCCAGCAGCGATGCGTCGTTGAGAATCACCGCTTGCCGGAGACTACGTTCCATCGCGGTGACTTCGTCCACCAGCACGCGGCCGCCATGCGCCGCTTGCGCCGCTTGATAGACCGCGCGCCGGCTTTGGTCGGCCAAGCGGTCTATGGACAGTACGCTATTGACCAACCCCACCACGAGCGGCAGCGCCACCAGGATGAAGCCGATGAAGATCAGCTTCAAAAACGATTTAGGGTAATACAGCCGCAGCTTGCGCGAGCGCGCGCGAAATTCACGAAATAGCTGGGTAAGACGGGTTTTCATGAGTACACGCCATGCAGGCACCGGGTCGTGCGCAAAGAAGGCGGCCAAATCACCTGCAATGCAAATGAATTGGTCGGGGTGAGAGGATTCGAACCTCCGACTCCTGCGTCCCGAACGCAGTACTCTACCAGGCTGAGCTACACCCCGATTCAGTGATTTCGCGTCACTGAGAAAGCCGCTAATTCTAACAGCGTTTGTTTATATTTTGAATCCGGCAGATGATTAATTGCCGCGCAAGCGATATCGGCTTCGTGCTGCGCTTGGTCCGCGGCGTATTTCAGCGCGCCGGTGGCATGGATGGTTTCGAGCACCTGGGTGAAGTCATCTAGGCTTCCCTGTTCGATGGCGCGGCGGATAAGCGCGGTTTGCGCCGCCGAGCCTTGTCGCATGGCGTAGAGCAGCGGCAGCGTGGGCTTGCCCTCGGCCAGGTCGTCGCCCAGATTTTTGCCGGTATCCTCGTGATTGCCGGAGTAATCCAAGACATCGTCGATCAATTGAAATGCCGTGCCAAGGTGCATGCCATAGTTCGCCATGGCGGCTTCATCGCCGGTATTGGCTTGCCCTAGGATGGCGCCGAGCCGCGTCGCGGCCTCGAACAGCTTGGCGGTTTTGTAGCGAATGACTTGAAGATAGCGCTCTTCGCCGATATCCGGGTCGTTGCAGTTGAGTAACTGCAACACCTCGCCCTCGGCGATGGTGTTGGTGGCATCGGCCAACACTTGCATCACGCGCATATCGTCCACGCCGACCATCATTTGGAATGCGCGCGAGTAGAGGAAATCGCCCACCAGCACGCTGGCGGCGTTACCGAATAGGGCGTTCGCGGTCTGGCGGCCGCGGCGTAAGTTGGATTCGTCCACCACATCGTCGTGCAGCAAGGTGGCGGTGTGGATAAACTCGACCACCGCCGCTAATGCATGATGCTGGGTGCCGCGATAGCCGAAAGCGCCGGCTGAAAGCAGCACCAGCGCCGGACGCAAGCGCTTACCGCCACTGGCGATAATGTATTCCGACACCTGGCGGATGAGCGCTACATCGGAGTGCAGGCGCTCCCGGATGACGGCGTCCACGCGCGCCATGTCGGCTTCGACAACCCTGCGTATTGCTTCAAGTTCCACGAAATTTAGCCAAAAAAGCAAAGCGCCAATAGTAGGAAGCCCCATGCCATCGGTCAAGCGGAAAAGCCGCGTCCGGGGCCTTATTCGAGCCGCGCCCTAAGCCCTTTGACCAGGGGGGCATTTTCCCTTATAATGCGCTGTTTTCCGAATTGGATTAACGGAGAGTTACCATGTATGCGGTCGTAAAAACCGGTGGCAAGCAGTATCGCGTTGTCCCCGGCCAAAAATTTAAAGTAGAACAGATACCGGCAGACATTGGCAGCGAAATCGTTCTGGATCAGGTCTTGATGCTCGCCGATGGCGACAGCGTGACCGTCGGCACCCCCATGGTGGCCGGGGCCAGCGTGACCGCCAAAGTAGTGTCCCAAGGGCGCGGCAAGAAAGTGACGATTTTTAAAATGCGCCGCCGCAAGCACTACCAGAAGCACCAGGGACATCGCCAAAACTATACCGAGCTCGAAATTCAGAGCATCGGCAAGTAAAGGAAATTAGCCATGGCACATAAAAAAGCAGGCGGTAGTTCCCGTAACGGCCGCGACTCCCATTCCAAACGCTTGGGCGTGAAGCGCTACGGCGGCCAACTGGTGAATGCCGGCGAGATCATCGTGCGCCAGCGCGGTACGCAATTTCATGCCGGCGACAACGTCGGCATGGGCAAGGATCACACCTTATTTGCCAAAATCGAGGGCAAAGTGTGCTTCGCGACCAAAGGCACGTTGCAGCGCCATACGGTAACCATCGAGCCGGTAGCGGCTTAAACCGCACCGCGCACCGCGAACCCTAGGCCCTATCGCGAGATAGGGCCTTTTCATTTCTGGCAGCCTCATTATGAAATTCATCGACGAAGCGCTGATTAGAGTCCAAGCCGGCAAAGGCGGGGATGGCTGCGCCTCGTTCCGGCGCGAGAAATTCATTCCCAGGGGCGGGCCGGATGGCGGCGACGGCGGGCGCGGCGGCAGCGTGTACGCACTGGCCGACCGCAACGTCAATACGCTCATCGATTATCGCTTTCAACGCACGCATAAGGCCAAAAACGGCGAGAACGGGCGTGGCGCGGATCAATATGGCGCGGGCGGGGAGGACATCACGCTGCGCATGCCGGTCGGCACCGTCATCAGCGATGCCGAAACCGGCGCAGTGATCGCCGATTTAGCACAAGATGGGCAACTCACGCTGATCGCGAAAGGGGGGCAAGGCGGCATCGGTAATTTGCATTTCAAATCCGGCACCAACCGTGCACCGCGCCAATTCACGCGCGGCGAGTTGGTGGAAGAGCGCGCATTCAAACTCGAACTCAAAGTATTGGCCGATGTGGGCCTGCTCGGCATGCCCAACGCCGGAAAATCCACTTTTATCCGCGCGGTGTCGGCGGCGAAGCCGAAGGTGGCGGATTATCCGTTCACCACGCTGTACCCGAATCTGGGGGTGGTGCGCGTCGACAACAACCGCAGCTTTGTCATTGCCGATATTCCCGGCCTGATCGAAGGCGCGGCGGAAGGCGCGGGGCTGGGCCACCAATTCCTGCGCCACTTGCAGCGCACGCGCTTACTGCTGCATATCGTCGATCTGGCGCCGTTCGATGAGAGTGTCGACCCGGTGCGCGAGGCGAAAGCGATTGTGGAAGAGTTGCGCAAATACGATCAAGCTTTGTACGACAAACCGCGTTGGCTGGTACTGAACAAAGTTGACATCGTGCCCGAGGAGGAGCGCGCAGCGCGCGTGAAAGACTTCCTCAAGCGCTATCGATGGAAAGGCCCGTGCTTTACTATTTCCGCGCTGAATGGCGAAGGTTGCCCCGCCTTGACCTATGCCATCATGGCGCACCTGGATCAGGTGAAGAGAGCGGCACTGTCCAGTAGCGACGACGCAGAAGAAAATAAGCCGAACGACTGATAGAGTAAGATACTCATTTTTGGCCGTTTCGCGGCGCAATAAAAACATGCAATCTATTCTCGTCAAATCCAAATGCTTGGTGGTGAAAGTCGGCAGCAGCCTGGTCACCAACGAAGGTCAAGGGCTCGATACCCATGCCATCGCGCATTGGGCCGACCAGATCGCGCGCCTCAACGCCATGGGCAAGCAAGTCGTGCTGGTCTCCAGCGGCGCGATCGCCGAGGGTATGCAACGCTTGGGCTGGAAACAGCGTCCGCGCGCGCTGCATGAGCTGCAAGCGGCGGCGGCGGTGGGGCAGATGGGCTTGGTGCAAGTGTATGAGACTTGCTTTCGCAAACATGCGCTGCATACCGCGCAAATTTTGCTGACGCATGAAGATCTCGCCGACCGCAAGCGCTATCTCAACGCGCGTTCGACGCTGCGCACGCTGCTGGCGCTGAATGTGATCCCGATCATCAACGAGAACGATACCGTGGTCACCGACGAGATCAAATTCGGCGATAACGATACACTGGCCGCGCTGGTCACTAATCTCATCGAAGCGGATGCGCTGGTGATTATGACGGACCAAAAAGGCCTCTACTCCGCCGATCCGCGCAGTGATCCCGGCGCGACGCTGATCCAAGAAGCGCGCGCCGGCGATGCGGCGCTGGAGAAAATGGCGGGTGGCGCGGGCAGCGCCATCGGGCGCGGCGGCATGCTTACCAAAGTTCTTGCCGCCAAGCGCGCCGAGCGCAGTGGAGCGCATACCGTCATCGCCTGGGGGCGCGAGCCGGATGTCTTGGTGCGGCTGGCGCAAGGCGAGGCCATCGGGACGCAATTGATCGCGGATGAGTCGAATAAAATCACCGCGCGCAAAAAATGGCTGGCCGATCATTTGCAAGTATGCGGCCGGCTCATGCTCGACGCGGGTGCAGTGCGCGCGCTGCAGACCGAAGGCAAAAGCTTGTTGCCGATTGGCGTGCAGGATCTGACGGGAGAATTCGAGCGCGGCGAGGTGGTGGCGTGCGTCGATCCGGCGGGACGCGAAATCGCGCGCGGCTTAATCAACTACACGTCGCAAGAAACGCGCAAAATACTCAAGCAACCCTCGAGCGAGATCGAAGCCATTCTGGGCTATGTGGACGAGTCGGAATTAATCCACCGCGACAGCCTCGTCCTGCTATAAACCGTGCCACGGCTCAAGCATCGGTGTCTGGCGGCGCATTCAAATACTGGTCGTGACGTTCGATAAATTGCTGGCTGCTGCTGATGCCGCGCAGCTGAAGGATATGGCTGCGCGCCGCGACTTCGACCATCACTGCGATATTGCGGCCGGCAGCGACCGGAATACGCACTTTGGGAATATTGATGCCCAGGATTTCCTGTGTATCCTGCTGCATGTGCAGGCGGTCGTAATTCACCTGGGTGATATCGGCGGGCTTCTCCAGATGCACGATGAAGCGTAAGGTCTTTTTCGGCTTCACCGCTACTTCGCCGTACAGGGCGCGGATATTGAGGATGCCCAAGCCGCGCACCTCGATGAAGTCTTGCAGTAGGGAAGGGCAGCGTCCTTCCAGCGTATCGGGCGAGACCTCGTAGATTTCCACGATGTCGTCCGCGATCAAGCGATGGCCGCGCGTGATCAACTCCAAAGCCAACTCGCTTTTGCCGATGGCGGCATCGCCGGTAATCAGTACGCCGATCCCCATGACTTCCATGAATACACCGTGCAGCGTGGTGAACTCCGCCAAGGTTTTGGCCAAATAATGCGTGAGAATTTGCATCAGCCGCGGGCTGGGCTGGGGCGAGGTGAAGAGCGCGGTCCCGCTGCGATTCGCCACATCAAGCAGCGCTGGCGGCACGGTTTCATTATTGGCGATGATGACCGCGGCAAGCTCGGTCGAGTAGAGATTGTTGATGGCTTGTTGCAGATTCGTTGCGTCCAGACTGCGCAAGTAGCCCATTTCGGCCGAGCCCAGCACTTGCACCCGGTTGGGGTGCACGAAATTGAGGTGGCCAATCAGGGCAAGCGAGGGTTTTTGCACGGTTTCGCTGGTGAGCAGCTTGCCGCCGCCGGTGGCGCCGGCAATCCATGCCAGCTCGAGTTTTTGGCGCGTGTCTTCAAACAGGTGTTGTACGGTGATCTGCGGCATGGAAGGAACTCAAAAGTTGAAAAATCGCCTGCGCGTCATGCATCTGCAAGAGGCGCTCGCGCAGCGCGCGGTCGCCGAACAATTGCGCGAGTTCGGCCAGAATTTGCAAATGCAAGTCGGTGGCGTGCTCGGGTACCAAGAGCACGAACAACAAACGCACCGGCTCGTTATCCGGCGCGCCGAACGGCACCGCGTCGCGGGTGCGCACGAAGATGCCGGTTGCTTGCTTAAGTTGTTTAATGCGGCCATGCGGAATGGCCACGCCTTGACCCAAGCCGGTGGAGCCGAGCTTCTCGCGCTGAGCCAGACTCTTCGCGATGACTTTAGGGGCGAGACCCAAGGGCGCGGCCAGGCGCGCGGCAAGGGTTTCGAACAGCGCTTCCTTGCTGCCTGCATAGATGTCGAGCAGCACGTAATCCGGTTTCAGCAGAGAGGCGATTAAACGCATAAAAAGGCCGCTTAGGCAGCCTGCGTCGCTTACTCGGCGGCTTGGTGCTTCAACGCATCTCGCCCATGCGCACCGTTCTTTTCTTTGTGCTTGAGCACTTGCCGGTCGAGCTTGTCGGCCAGCAGGTCGATGGCGGCATACATATCGTTGTCGATGGCCTCGGCAAAAATATCCTTGCCGCTGACGTGAATAGTGGCCTCGATTTTTTGCGCCAGTTTTTCCACCGTCATGATCACGTTGACGTCGATCACATGATCGAAGTGGCGCGTGACGCGCTCCAGTTTGGCGCTGACGTAGTCGCGTATGGCGGGGGTAACTTCCAGGTGATGTCCTGTGACGCTGAGGTTCATGGCATAGCTCCTTCTCAAAGTGCTTTACGAAGATTGACCGGGGGGATTTGCAGCGCCTCTCGGTATTTGGCGATGGTGCGGCGCGCGACGATGATGCCTTGCTGCGACAGAATCTCGGCGATTTGGCTATCGGACAGCGGCCGTTTGGTGTCTTCCGCCGCCACCAGTTGCTTGATCAGCGCGCGGATCGCGGTGGCGGAGCAGGCGCCGCCGGTATCGGTGGCGACGTGACTGCCGAAAAAATATTTCAGCTCGTAAATGCCGCGCGGCGTGAACATGTATTTCTGCGTGGTGACGCGCGATACGGTGGATTCGTGCAAGCTGACTTCTTCTGCGATTTCGCGTAGCACCAGCGGCCGCATCGCGACATCGCCATGATCGAAGAAATGGCGCTGGCGATCGACGATGGCTTGCGATACGCGCAAGATCGTGTCGAAGCGCTGCTGCACATTTTTAATCAGCCAGCGCGCTTCCTGTAACTGATTGGCGAGATCCTTATTCGAGGCATTGCGATTGCGGCGCAAGATATCGGCATAGACGCGGTTGATCCGCAGCCGCGGCATGGCGTCGGTGTTGAGCCGTACCGTCCAATGGCCTTTGATCTTGCGCACTTCCACATCGTGTACGATGTAACGCGTGTCGGTCGCGGCATATTCCGCGCCGGGGCGCGGATTGAGTCCGGTGATGAGCGCCCGCACTTGGCGCAACTGTTCGTCGTTGCACTGCAGGAGTTTCTTGAGCTTGGCGAAGTCGCGCGCCCCGAGCACTTCCAAATGCTTGCGCGCGAGTTCAAGCGCGGCGTCGCGGCTGGGCGTGTCTTCAGGTAGGCCGTTCAGTTGCAGTACCAGACATTCGGCAAGACTGCGCGCACCGACGCCGATCGGATCCATGTTTTGGATGTGCTTGAGCGCGGTATCCAGTTCCACCGGATCGACTTCCAACTCCGGCGGCAGCAGTTCGGCCAGTTCGGCCAAATCCTGCTGCAGATAGCCGGCATCATCCAGCGTATCGATCAACAGCATGGTCATGCTCTTATCGCGGTCGCTGAGCGGGAGCAGATTCAGTTGCCACTGTAAATGTTCACGCAAGGTCTCGGTGCAAGCGGCCATTTGCGGCCCGTCTTGCTCTTCGTCATTGTTGTGCGAGTACACGCCGGGCGCCTCGTCCCACAGCCCGTCGGCCTGTTCCAGCGCGGTTTCGGGCGCTTCGCTCGTGGGTTCGGCGGCAGGCGCCTCGGCGGGAGCGGCTTCGGAGGTTTCGGGGATGGGCGTGTCGCCGCCGTAATAATTTTCATCGCTGCCGTCTTCGCCGTTGACCTCGTATCGTTCCAGCAACGGGTTCTCTTGCAGCAGGGTTTCGAGCTCTTGATTGAGTTCGAGCGTCGAGAGTTGCAGCAGCCGGATCGATTGCTGCAACTGCGGCGTGAGCGTGAGGTGCTGGGAGAGCCTGAGTTGTAGACTATGCTTCATTCGATGTGCGTTCTGGCCGGAAGCGCGGCCGCGCGATGGAGTCGGGTTTATAGACGAAAATGTTCGCCTAAATAAACCTTCCTCACATTTTCATTATAAACAATTTCATCCGGTTTGCCGCTGGCCAGCACCAAACCTTCGTTAATGATGTAGGCGCGGTCGCAAATCCCCAGTGTTTCCCGCACGTTGTGATCGGTAATCAAGACGCCGATGCCGCGCCCGGAGAGAAAGCGGATGATTTTTTGGATATCCAGCACCGCGATCGGGTCCACCCCGGCAAACGGTTCGTCCAACAGAATAAAACGCGGTTTGGTGGCCAGTGCGCGCGCGATTTCCACCCGCCGCCGTTCGCCGCCGGACAGGCTCAGAGCTGGGGCATCACGCAAGTGCTCGATATTCAGATCATGCAGCAATTCGTCCAAGCGCAGCGCGATTTCTTCGGGGGGGATCGGTTGCAGCTCGAGGATGGCCTGGATATTCTCGGCCACGGTGAGCTTGCGGAAAATCGAGGCTTCTTGCGGCAAATAACTCAAGCCCAGCAGCGCGCGGCGGTGGATGGGCAGAGTACTCAAGTCCCGGCCGTCGAGCAAGATGCGTCCGCCATCCAAGCCGGTGAGCCCGAC
>Ga0315268_10003533_pt1 | contig 17235 bp, 13 predicted proteins | sample C1_top_MG_FD_204535 | JGI IMG/M metagenome (GOLD analysis project Ga0315268, IMG submission 204535) | Sediment microbial communities from Yellowstone Lake, YNP, Wyoming, USA - C1_top | ecosystem: Environmental > Aquatic > Freshwater > Lake > Sediment | place: USA: Wyoming | collected 2017-08-01
GCCCAATTCCGCGAGAATTTTTATGGACGCGAACAAACCCACGCGCTCGGGCTGAACCTCCTGATTCGTCCGCAGACCCGCCTTATCTTCAACGGCACTTTCATCCGCGAATTCCTGCTCGACGGCACGCCCTTTCAAGTCCGCCGCCTGTTCATCTCGCGTGTGACGCACCAGTTCTCGCGCAAGCTGCGCACGCGCTTCCTCGGCCAGATTTCCAACGACCGCCTCGGCCAGAATTTCAGCGTCAATTCCATCGTCGCCTACGATTTCACCGCGCGTTCCGCGGCTATCGTCGGCTATAACTTCCAGCGCCGCTCGCCGCTCACCAACCGCGACCTCGGCCACGAGTTCTTCATCAAGCTCTCCTACCTTTTCCATTTCTGACAACCGCTGTCCCTGCAGTTGTCATCCTGAGGCCCGGCGTTCTCTGTCGGGCCGAAGGATCTCAACTCCACTTCACACCTCGCACTCCTCGCATCTCGTTCCGCCTGGCCCTCGCTGCATTTCTCAACATCCCCGGACGCCTGCCGAAATCTGGAGTGAACACGCGGTATTTGCCGCCCCTCTCTGCGCCACTTTCCACACGGTAACCGGGGCTTGTCGGGTGGATTCCGCCCCAGCCTCAAGAAACGCCCTGTTGGGGCGCGACCCCGCCAAATCGCACGCGTCATAACGGCCCACATATCAACGAATTACAGGTGATCCTCCCGGCCGACTGCGTCACTTGGACCCACCTTCTGCTGGCCCAAAAGGTGCTAGCAGAGAGAGGGGGGGATTGTGAGCTGGTTCCGGAAAGCCTGCAAAAACCCATGGCCGCCGCCCGTCAACCTATGAGCCAAGCAGAAACTCAGCAGGTGCAAACGCTCCTTGGTCACTTTGATGATGCCCGATCCAACCTGATAGCCATTCTCCAAGAAGTTCAATCGACCTATTTCTACCTGCCCCAACCGGTCCTGCGGCGCGTAGCGGAAAAACTCAACGTGCCGGTGACCGAGATCTACCACGTGGCCACGTTCTACAACTGCTTCAGCCTGGAGCCGGTGGGCAAGCACCTGGTGCAGGTTTGTCTGGGGACCGCGTGCCACGTCCGCGGCGGGCCGAGGGTACTGGATCGCATCCTGCGTGACCTCAAACTCGGAGCTCCGGGTACGACTAGCGACTCCAATTTCACCGTGCGCACGGTGCGGTGCATCGGCTGCTGCGGTTTGGCGCCCGTGGTCACTGTGGGTAACAAAGTCCATCACCATCTGACCCAGGCGAAGGCCACATTGATGTTGAAAAAATACGGCTCGAACGGGAAGCCCACAGAGAGTCCCGCAGGCGAGGCCGAAGATGCCTAGGCTCCATTCCTTACAGGAACTGAACGAACTCCGCGAGGTCTGCCGCAACGCGGTGGATCCCAAGAAGCCCTGCCTGACGGTGTGTTGCGGCAGCGGCTGCACCGCGGCCGGCGGCAACGACGTGGCTGCGGCACTGCGCAAAGCGCTCGAAAAGCGCGGTCTCGAAGACGAGATCACGGTGAAGACCACCGGCTGCCACGGATTCTGCGAGAAGGGCCCGGTGATGATCGTGTGGCCCGAAGGGACTTTCTACAACCGCGTGGCCCCTTCGGACGCCACCGCCATCGTGGCCAGCTCCTCGAACGGGCGGAAGCCGGTCGAAAAGCTCCTGTTCAAGGACGCGATCACCGGCGAGCGCGTGATCACCGAGGACGAAGTCCCGTTCTACAAAAAGCAGACGCGCGTCCTGTTCGCCAACAACGGCCGCATCGATCCGAAGAATATTGAAGACTACTTCCGCGTGGGCGGCTACTCCGGGCTGGCCAAAGTGCTGCGCGAGTTCACGCCGGAGAAGGTCGTGGACTCGGTCAAGCGCTCCGGCTTGCGCGGCCGCGGCGGCGCGGGCTTCCCCACCGGCGTGAAGTGGGAGGCGATGCGGAGGCAGGAAGCCACGCCGAAATTCATTATCTGCAATGCTGACGAAGGCGACCCCGGCGCGTTCATGGATCGCAGCCTTCTGGAAGGCAACCCGCACAGCGTCATCGAAGGGATGCTGATCGGCGCGTTCGCGCTGGGCGCGAGCGACGGCTTTGTGTACGTCCGCGCGGAATACCCGCTGGCCGTCGAACATCTCGGCGTGGCCATCAAACAGGCTGAAGAGTACGGCCTGCTCGGCGAAAACATCCTCGGCTCGGGCCTCACCTTCCGGCTGAAGATCGTCCAGGGCGCCGGCGCGTTTGTCTGCGGCGAGGAAACGGCGCTGATCGCCTCGGTGGAAGGCCGGGTGGGCGAGCCGCAGCCGCGTCCGCCGTACCCGGTGGAAAAGGGCCTGTGGGGCAAACCGACGGTCATCAACAACGTGAAGACCTGGGCCAGCGTGGGCCACATCATCAACCGCGGCGCCGAATGGTACGCGGGCATCGGCACCGAGCACAGCAAGGGCACGATGGTTTTCTCGCTGGTCGGCAAGATCAACAACACCGGCCTGGTCGAAGTCCCCATGGGCATCACCATCCGGGAGATGATCGAGGGCATCGGCGGCGGCATCCCGGGCGGCAAGAAGTTCAAGGCCGTGCAGATTGGCGGGCCGTCGGGCGGCTGCATCCCCGCCAGCCTGATGGATCTGCCGATTGACTACGAGGCGCTGACCGGGGCCGGCTCGATGATGGGCTCGGGCGGCATGGTAGTGATGGACGAAGACACCTGCATGGTGGACGTCGCCCGCTACTTCATGGAGTTCCTGGAGGAAGAATCCTGCGGCAAATGTTTCCCCTGCCGCGTGGGCACGCAGCGGCTACGCGAAATTCTCGCGCGCATCTGCGCCGGCAAAGGCACCGAGGAAGATTTGGTGCTGCTGGAAGAGATGGGCGGGATGATTAAAGACGCGTCGTTGTGCGGACTTGGCCAGACTGCGCCCAACCCGGTGCTGACCACGCTCCGCTATTTCCGCGATGAATATCTGACGCACGTCCGCGACAAGAAATGCCCGGCGAAGGTCTGCAAGGAGCTGATCCTCTACCACATCGAGGAAACGTTGTGCGACGGCTGCCACGCCTGCGTGCGCGTTTGCGCCAGTGAGGCCATCCTGGGCGAGAAGAAGAAACCGCACCAGATTGACACCGGCAAGTGCATCCGCTGCGGCGCCTGCCTGGAAGTCTGCAAGCCCAAAGCGGTGTTGGTGACCTGAGGAGCCTGGAATGCCTAAGCTCAGAATCAACGGCATCGAAGTCGAAGTCGAACGCGGCACCACCGTTCTGGAGGCCGCCAAGTTCCTCGGCCTGCCCATTCCCACGCTCTGCCACGACGATGGTTTGACGCCCTACGGCGCCTGCCGGCTCTGCCTGGTGGAAGTGAAGAACGGCAAGACCAGCAAGCTGCTCAGCTCCTGCACGCTGCAGGCGCAGGACGGCATGGAAGTGCTCACGCACTCGGCGCGCGTGGAGAAAACGCGCCAACTGCTCCTCGAGATGTACGTGGCCACCTGCCCGCAATCGAAGCGCATCCAGGACCTGGCCAGCCGCTACGGCGTGAGGCAGTGCCGCCTGGAACCCGCCAACGAAAACTGCATCCAGTGCGGCCTGTGCGTGCGCATGTGCGAGCAGCAGATGATGGCCGGCGCCATCGGCTTTTCCGGACGCGGCAAAAACCGCCGCGTTTCGCGCCCCTTCGACATCACCAGCGAGCGTTGCCGCCAGTGCGGCGCGTGTCTCTACATCTGCCCGGTGTGCGAGCAGCGCTGCCACGGCGCTTCGGCGGAAACGACGTTGTGCAACGGCTGTCTGAATTTCGCGACCGTCTGCTTCCAAAGCTACGACGACGCGATGTGTTTCCTGGATCCCTGCCACGCCTGTGAGGTCGGCGGACCTTTCCGCCAGGACGTGGTGGTTAAGCTCCGACCCCAATCTCAAGCCAGCAAGTAGGAGGACTGAAAATGACGTATTCGCGCCTGAACTCTTCGGCGGCAACGCTGTCGAAAAACCGCACGGAAGACTCGATCAGCCCCTTCAGCGGGATGTGCACCACCTGCGTGGACGGCTGCATCGGGATGTGCGAGATCGGTAAGTCCGCCTACCGCGGGGCGGAGATGATTTACCCGCAGCCGTTCGGCTTGATTACGACGGCGTCGCAAAAGGATTACCCGGTGGACCTGTCCCATTTCACCATTCTGGGACGCGCCGCCGGCGCGTGGGGCGTCGAGGCCGATAGCGACAAGGCCCTGTTCCCCAACGTGGACCTCGAGACCACGATCGGCCACGCGCCGGGCATCCGCTTCAAGCTGCCCTTCACCCTGGCCGCGATGGGCTCCACCAACATCGCCAAGAACAACTGGCCCGGGCTGGCGGCGGGCGCGGCCATCACCGGCACGGCCATCGCCATCGGCGAAAACGTCGTCGGGATGGACATGGCCTCGAAGTTCGAGAAAGGCCGCGTGATTACCAGCCCCGAGCTGGAAGACCGCGTGAAGCTCTTCCGCGACTGGCAGATGGACGGCTACGGCGACATCATCCTCCAAGCCAACGTCGAGGACACGCGCCTCGGCGTGCAGGAGTACGGCCTGAAAAAGCTAGGCCTCCAGTCGGTCGAGCTGAAGTGGGGCCAGGGCGCCAAGGACATCGGCGGCGAAGTGAAGATCAAAGACCTCGCCAAGGCGCAGGAGCTCCAGCGCCGCGGCTACGTCGTCCTGCCGAATCCCTCCGACCCCATCGTGATCGAGTCCTTCAAAAAGGGCAGCTTCCACGAGTTCGAGCGCCACTCCCGCGTCGGCATGGTGGACAAGGACGCTTTCCTCCGCCGCGTCGAGGAGCTGCGCAAGGCTGGCGCGAAGTACGTCACACTGAAGACCGGCGCGTACCGCCCGGCCGACCTGGCCCGCGCGGTGAAATTCGCATCGCTGGCGAAGCTCGACCTGCTCACCGTGGACGCCGCCGGCGGCGGCACCGGCATGAGCCCCTGGCGGATGATGAACGAGTGGGGCGTGCCGGGTATCGAACTGCACTCTCTGCTCCGCGAATACCTCGACCGGCTGAAGAAGGCCGGCGAGTTCATCCCCGACATCGCCCTGGCCGGCGGGTTTACCTTCGAAGACCAGATGTTCAAGGGCTTCGCGCTGTGCGCTCCCTACGTGAAGCTGATTGCCTGGGCGCGCGGGCCGCTCGCTGCGGCGATGGTGGCCAAGACCATCGGCAACACGGTGAAGGAAAATAATCTGCCCATCTACATCCAGCGCTTCGGCACGACGGTGGACGAAATCTTCGTCACCGCGCCGGAACTGCGGCAGATGCTGGGCGACCGCTTCGCGAAACTGCCCGTCGGCGCCCTCGGCTACTACACCTACTACCAGCGCGTGGCCCAGGGCCTGCGCCAACTGATGGCCGGCGCGCGCAAGTTCCACCCCAAGTTCATTAGCCGCGACGACATCGCCGCTTTGACGCCGGAAGCCGCGCGCATCAGCGGCATCACGGAAGTCTGCAACGTCGATCGCGAAGAAGTCACCAAGATCCTCGGCGTCGCCGGACAAGAGGAAGTGGAAGAAATCCTCTCGGCGCGCTGAAGACTGTACGACTCATAAGCACGGCGGTTGGAGCCGCGCCCCAACTTATCGGGGACGGTACTTCGACCGCCGTTTTTTCTTGGAGTGCGGTGGCTTGCCACCGCCTTCACGCGCGGGAGCTTGCTCCCGCGCCCCAAACGGTTTCTGTGTAGCGCTCGCCTCTCCGGAGGCGCCGATTTCATCATCTAATAGAGCGAGGCCTCTATGACCAAACTTTCCGAGTCCCCCGTCGCCACCCACACCGGAGAATTCATCCACCTCGCCGAAACCTACGGCGCGCACAACTACCACCCGCTGCCGGTGGTCATCGAACGCGCCGAGGGCGTCTGGGTGTGGGACGTGGAGGGTCGCCGCTACCTGGATTGCCTCTCCTCCTATTCCGCGCTCAATCAGGGCCACTGCCACCCGCGGCTGGTGGCGACGGTGAAAGCGCAGGCAGGTAAACTCACGCTCACTTCGCGCGCCTTCCACAACGCCGAAGCCGGCCTGTTCTTCAAAGAACTTGCCGAGCTTTGCGGGATGGATATGGTCTTGCCGATGAACACCGGCGCCGAAGCTGTCGAGACGGCCATCAAGACCGCGCGCAAGTGGGGCTACACAAAGAAAGGCATCGAAGCCGACAAAGCTGAAATCATCGTCTTCGCCGGCAACTTCCACGGCCGCACCACCACTATCGTTGGCTTTTCTTCCGAGGCGCAATATCGCGAAGGTTTCGGACCGTTCACGCCCGGCTTTTGCATCGTTCCCTACGGCGACCTCGCCGCCGTCCGCGCGGCTGTCACGAAAAATACCGTTGCCGTGCTGGTCGAGCCGATTCAGGGCGAAGCGGGCGTGGTGGTTCCGCCCGCGGGCTTCCTCCGCGGCCTGCGCGACCTCTGCACAAACGAGAAAATCCTGTTGCTCGCCGACGAAATTCAGACCGGGCTCGGCCGCACCGGGCGGATGTTCTGCTGCGACCACGAAAACGTCGTCCCCGATGTGTACATCCTCGGCAAAGCGCTGGGCGGCGGCTTCTATCCTGTATCTGCGGTCGTCGCACCGAAGGAAATCCTCGGCGTCTTCCGCCCCGGAGACCACGGCTCGACCTTCGGCGGCAACCCGCTGGCGTGCGCCGTCGCGCGCGAAGCCCTGCGCGTCATCATCGAGGAGCACCTCGCCGAACGCGCCACGGAGATGGGCGCCTACTTCAGCGAGAAACTCCGTGAGATGAATTCACCGCTGGTGAAAGAAATCCGCGGCAAAGGTCTGCTGATTGGTGTGGAACTCAAGCCTGAGGCCGGGAAGGCGCGGCCCTACTGCGAAAAACTCATGGAGCACGGCCTGCTCTGCAAGGAAACCCATGAGATGGTGATCCGCTTCGCCCCGCCGCTGGTCATCTCCCGCGAGGATGTGGATTGGGCCCTCGAACAGGTGAAGAGCGTACTTCTATAGCGCTGCTGTAGGGGCGGATCTTCAGATCCGCCCTCTTCTGCTCGCATTCTCACAAAAAGAAACTCTCAAGTTGTGCGCGCCGCGGCGAACCGAAGCAAAGCAAGAGCGACAAGCACCAATCCGAACATCGAAATTACGCAGGCGATCCATTGGGCGGAAACTCGACTGTTCGGAAACGTCTGGCGGTACTCCCGCAACAATCCGAGTCCGCTCCACCCGTGGTGTCGGATCAACCAGGTCCAGTCGCGGAAGCTCATAATAGCGAAGGGAATTTGATCGTCTGCGGGGCGTTGAGCGTTGAGCTCATCGACCATTCTCATCCTGAGCAACGCAGAAGCTAGTCCGAAAAGTCCTCCTGCAAACAGCAAGGTGAAACCGATCAAGATCATAAGTGCGCGATTCTATGCGTGCGGCTTGCGCTTAAGCTTTCTGTGCTTGGCGGCGAAGGAACGTCGGGACGTCCAAATCGTCGGCGGCGACTTGCTGGACGACGTCGCTGACATTGCGCGCGACTTCATCCACCACGTTGCGCTGATCGCGCGCAGCCTTCCAGGTCTTGGGTAGATACGACGGCCGCTGGTGCACCGGCCTCCGCTGCGCCGCTTCCTTGAATCCCGTGGCGATGACCGTGATTTTCACGGCTTCCTTCATCGCGTCGTCCTGCACCGCGCCGAAAATGATGTTGGCGTTGTCGTGCGCCGCCTTCTGAATAATCGAGGACGCTTCGTGCACTTCGTGCAGCGTCAGGCTCGACGACCCGGTCACGTTGATCAAAATCCCCTGCGCGCCCTGGATGGAATTGTCTTCGAGCAAGGGGCTCGAGATGGCGCGGTTGGCCGCATCAATGGCGCGGTTCGAGCCCGAGGCCACCGCCGTGCCCATCACCGCGTAGCCCATCCCGTGCATGATGGTTTTCACGTCGGCAAAATCACGGTTGATGATGCCGGGAATGGTGATGATGTCGCTGATGCCCTGCACCGCCTGCCGCAGGATGTCGTCGGCGATGCGGAAGGCCTCGAAAAAGCTGGTGCCGCGCTCGACGAAATCCATCAGCCGCTCGTTGGGGATGACGATGACGGTGTCCACGCAGCCGACCAGTTCCGAAAGCGACTGCTCGGCCTGCACCATTCGCCGCTTGCCTTCAAAGGCGAACGGCTTGGTCACCACGGCCACGGTCAGCGCGCCGAGCTCGCTGGCCAGGCTGGCCACCACCGGCGCCGCGCCGCTACCGGTTCCTCCACCCAACCCCGCGGTGATGAAATTCATGTCGGCGCCTTCAAGCGCTTCGATGATTTTGTCGGTGTCTTCCAGCGCCGCTTTGCGCCCGATCTCAGGATTTGCCCCAGCGCCCAATCCCTTGGTGAGCTTCGCCCCCAACTGCAATTTCACCGGCGCCTGCGAGAGCTTCAGCGCCTGCAGATCGGTGTTGGCGGCGATGAATTCGACGCCCTCCACCTTGGCGCGGATCATGCGATTGACGGCGTTCGACCCGCCGCCGCCCACCCCGATCACCTTGATCCGCGCGCCTTCGCGCTGCTCTTCGCTGAATGCGAACCGGATGCCTGCTTCCTTCGCCGTCATTGTGCCTCCCGCGCCTTTTGGGCCTGTTTCATGCCTTCTCCAACTTACGCCCAGTGCGGACCGGACTCCTTCGGCCCTTCCGGGGACGTGCCCATCCCGTTATCACCCACCAAACAGACTTTTCAGCTTCCCACCGAGCGATCCGGCGGCCTTGGCCTGCGCCGTCAACCGCCGCGCCCTTGCCGCGTACACCAGCAGACCGACAGCCGTTGAAAATTCCGGCTGGGAAATCTCGTCGCTCATCCCTTCGAGGCCTCGCGGCGAGGCGAGCCGCACCGGCAGCGAGAACATGCGCTCGGCCAGCTCGACAAAACCTTTCAGCTTCGCCGCGCCGCCGGTCAACACGAGTCCGGCGGGGATCTGCGTGTCGAGGCCGGCGCGTTTCAGCTCATCGCGGACCAAGGTGAGCAATTCCTGCGCGCGCGGCTCCACGATGTCGCTCAGCATCCGCGCATAGACGGTGCGCGGCGGCCGGTCGCCCACGCTGGCGATCTCGATGGCGGTGTCTTCCTGCAGCATTTCCCGCCACGCCACGGCGTGCTCGCGCTTGATTTTTTCCGCCTCGGGAATGGGTGTGCGCAGCCCCACGGCAAGATCATTCGAAAAATGGTCGCCCCCGACGGCGATTGCAGCCGTGTGGCGCACGACGCCGCCCGAGTAAACGATGAGTTCCGTCGTGCCGCCGCCGATGTCCAGCAGGCAGCAGCCCAACTCGCGCTCGTCCTGCAACAGGCAAGCCTCGGCCGAGGCGAGCGGCTCGAGAGCCGTGTCCGATACGACCACGCCCGCGCGGTTCACCGCACTGATGATGTTCTGCGTCGCCGTGGCTGACGCGGTCACCAGGTGCACGTTGGCCTCGAGTCTCTGCCCGATCATCCCCAGCGGTTCGCGGATGCTGTCCTGGTTGTCGAGAAAAAATTCCTGCGGCAGGACGTGAAGCACTTCGCGGTCTTCCGGCAAGGACACCGCGCGCGCGGCTTCCACGGCGCGGCGCAAATCTTCGCGCTGCACTTCGCGCGGGCGAGTTCCCAGCGAAATTCCGCCGCGGCTGTTCACGCCGCGCACGTGCGCGCCCGCCACGCCGACCACCGCTGTTTCCACCGGAATCCCCGCCGCGCTTTCCGCTGCTTCCACGGCCCGGCGGATCGAGCTGACCGTCGCATCCAGATTCACGATCAACCCTTTGCGCAGGCCCTTCGATTCCGCCGCACCCAGCGCGACAAACTTCACCAGGTCATCTTCCAGCTCGCCGATCAGCGCGCAGGTCTTCGTGCTGCCGATATCCAGCGCTACCAGATACCTTTCCTTCTTCCCCAATCCGCCGCTCCCCAATGCCTTGCGTCCGCCTGGGCGGACGAAATGTTACTTACTGGCCCCTCTTGCCTGTCTGCTTCGCCACCGGACCCGGCTGCGTTTCCGGGTTCACCACCACCTGCCGGTCGAAGCGCAAATCCACCGACTCGACGCGGCCGACGGCCGCGCGCCACTGCCCGATGTTCTGCTCGAAAACCAGGAAGCGGCTCAGAAAATCCTTGTCGCCGAAATGGACCAGCACGGTGCCCTGCGCGTTTTCGCCTTCGGCGAGTTCCGGCATATCGGCGAGGGTGGCGCGCAGGTCGGTGGCGTCACCGAGGTCCACTTCGCTGACGTGCGCGCTGGCACCGGCCTTGGCCGCTTCGACGTCTTTCAGGAACTGCACGTACATCTTCATCCGCCGCTCGCGCTCCTCGAGCGCCATGCCTTCGTTGACGCCGGTCACCACCGCAAACTTGAATTCGCCTTGCGCCGGGCGTTCGAGGATGACGCCGTGCGCGTCCACCAGGGCCAGTTCGGTGCCCTGGCGCAGGAAGGCCACCGGCGTGCGCTCGACCAATTCCACGCAGATGCGGTTCGGCAGGAGGCGCTCGACCGTGGCGCTCTCGACCCAGGGGATCGCTTCCAGCATGGCCCGGCGCTCGGCCACCGGCACGCGCAGCACGCTCTTTCCCCGGTCCGGGTAAAACTTCTCCAGCACGGCCGCGCGCGCGACGTAAAGGTTTCCGCTCACTTCCACCTGGTCGGGATCGGCCAGCGCGAAGCGCGGCGAATAGAGCAGGAAGCGCACCGCCGCCACGCACAACGCCACGGCCAAGGCCGCGCCCAGCAGAAGCAGCGCCACGCGGAAATAGGCCATCCACACGCGCTTGCCGAATTTCCGCCGGCGAATCTCCACCGGTTTCTGCCGCCGCAGATACTTCGGCTCTTCTTCGACCAGGGCTTCGGGCTGGTAAGTTTCCGGTTCCGCCGCCATCAGCCTTTCCAGACGATGACTTCTTCTTCGAGCTCGCAGGCGTAGCGCTCGCGCACACGTCCCCGCACGTGGTCCATCAGCGCCAGCATATCGGCGCAGGACGCGTGCCCGGTGTTGATGAAAAAGTTGGCGTGGCGGTCGCTGACCATCGCGTCGCCCACGCGAAAGCCCTTCAGGCCGAGTTCGTCGATCATCCGGCCCGCGGAAGCGCCCGGCGGGTTCTTGAAAATGCACCCGGCGCTCTTCTGACCCAGCGGCTGGCTCGCGCGCCGCTTCTCATTACAGATGCGAATACCTTGGAGAATTTCAGGGTAGGGTTTGGAGGGTAGCTCCAATTTCACCGAGAGCATAATATCATCGCTGGCGAAAGAAGTGTGGCGATAATCGAAGCGGATTTCGTCCCCCCGCAGGGTTTCGACCTCCTCCGCCTGCCCCCGGTAAACCTCGACTTCCCGCACATAGGTCCCGATCTGCGTCCCGTAGGCGCCCGCGTTCATGCGCAACGCGCCTCCCACCGACCCCGGCACGCCGATGAGCCCTTCCATCCCGCCGAGGTCCGACTTCGCGCAGAGGGTCACGGTGCGGCCCAAATCCGCCGCCGCATCCACGAATGCGAAGTTCCCCTCCAGGCGCACATCCTGTGGGTGTGAGGCAAGCTGGAGCACCACCCACGGGAGTTCCCCATCCATCACCAGCACGTTGGTCCCTCCGCCGAGGAAACGGTGCGCCAGCCCTTCGCGGCGCAGCAGGCGGACGAGTTCGGGCAGAGCGCTGTGCTTGCGGACCAGCAGCAGGTCGGTCGTACCGCCGATGCCCAGCGAAGTCAGGTCCGCGAGCGAAACCCGCGGGCGCAACTCCACGCCCAGTTCCGGGAGCGCGGCAACGATTTTGGGATTGTCAATTCTCATGTCGCGCCGAAATCTTTCCCGCCAGCAACAGCGCCAGTTCGTCCGAGGCGCGGCCCACGCTGCCCGCGCCGATGGTCATCACCGCGTCGCCCGACCGCGACTCTTGGAGCAGGAACTCGATTCCTTCCTGCATCGAGCTGCGGTAGATCACGTTCTTGTGGCCCGCCGCGCGGACCGCTTCGGCCAGGGCTTCGCCGGTGACGCCGGGAATCGGCGGCTCGCTCGCCGCGTAAATATCCGTGAGCACCAGCACGTCGGCCTGGTTGAACGCGCGGCAGAATTCGTCCCACAATTTTTCGGTGCGCGTGTAGCGGTGGGGTTGGAAGAGAACGAGCAGGCGTTTGAAGTCGCAGCCGCGTGCGGCCTCGAGCGTGACGCGGATTTCGGCCGGGTGGTGGCCGTAGTCGTCAATCAAGGTCACGCCCTCGAAGGTCCCTTTGATTTCGAAACGCCGCCCCACGCCGCGGAAATCTTCGAGCCCTTCGCGGATCAGCTCGGCGGGCACGTTCAGGTAAAGCCCCACGGCCGCGGCGGCCGCGGCGTTGCGCACGCTGTGCATCCCCGGCGGCGAATGCAATTCGAATTTGCCCAAGTCATCGCCGCGGTAGGTCAGCCGGAACTCACTTTCCAGCCCGCGCAACTTGATTTCGCTGATCACTAGGTCCGCCTGGCCCGAGGTGCCGTAGGTGATCACCGGCCGCTGGATGCGCGGCAGGATGGCCTGCACGTTGGGTTCGTCCAGGCAGAGGATGACCGCGCCATAAAACGGCACGCGGTTCGCGAAGACGACGAACGCGTCCTGGATTTCCTCGAGCGACTCGTAGTGATCCAGGTGCTCGCGGTCGATGGTGGTGATCACGGCGACCACCGGGGCGAGCATCAGGAACGAGCGGTCGCTCTCGTCCGCTTCGACCACCATGTACTCGCCCTTGCCCAGACGCGCCGTCGTGCCGGCCTGGTTCACACGCCCGCCGACCACGAAGGTCGGGTCCAGGCCCGCCGCGGCCAGCACCGCCGCGGTCATCGAAGTCGTGGTCGTTTTTCCGTGCGCACCGGCTACGGCGATGCCGTACTTCAGCCGCATCAACTCGGCCAGCATTTCCGCGCGGGGGATGACCGGGATTTTCAGCCGGTGGGCCTCGACGATTTCGGGGTTCTCCGCCCGAATGGCGGACGACGCCACCACGACGTTTGCGCCCTCGACGTAGCCGGATTCGTGCCCTTCGTGAATTGTCGCGCCGAGATTTTTCAGGCGTTCGGTGATGGGCGAGGTCTTCACATCCGAGCCCGACACCGCGTAGCCCAGCGTCAACAGCACTTCGGCGATGCCGCTCATCCCGATGCCGCCGATGCCGACCAGGTGAATGCGTTGAAAATTGCGGAAGACAACCATCATGGGCGCGCCACCCTTTCCAGCAGGTCCACAATGTCGCGGACGGCATGCGGGCGGGCCAGGGTGCGCGCACGCTGCTCCATCTCGGTGATTCTCTGGGGCTGGTCGAGCAGAGAGAAAATCTCCCGGGCCAGGCGTTCGCCGCCGAGCTCCGGTTCGGGGATGACCCGCGCCGCACCCGCGCGTTCCAGTTCGCGGGCGTTGCGGAACTGGTGACTGTCGGTCGCGGCGCCGAAGGGGATGAAGATGGCGGCGCGTCCCGCGGCAGCTACTTCCGCGGTGGTGATGGCTCCTGCGCGGCAGACGATCAAGTCCGCCTGCGCAAATCGCTCCGCCATGTTCTGGATGAAGGGCAAAACCTCCGCGATGAATTCGCGCCGCGCATAGGCGACACGCACCGCATTATAGTCGCGTTCCCCGGTTTGGTGAACGACCCGCAGGTCATTTTTACGCACGGCGAGTAAATCCATCGCGTCCACCACCGCCCGGTTGATGGGCAGCGCTCCCTGGCTCCCGCCGGTAATCAGCACGCGGAAGGGCGCGCGGTGCTCGTTCACCGGCGCGGCAAAAAACTCCGCGCGCACCGGGCATCCCGTCGCTACCACCTTCACGCCCCACTGGCGTGCTGTCTCGTCAAATCCCGTGGCGATGCGCTTGGCAAACCGTCCCAGCACGCGGTTCGTAAATCCCGGCTCGGCGTTGGGTTCAAACACGACGGTCGGAACCCCGCGCAACATTGCGGCCAGCATGACCGGCCCCGAAGCGTACCCGCCTACGCCGAAGGCCGCCGCAAAGCGGTGCCGCCGCAAAATTCCATAGGAATCCCACATCGCCGGCAGAAGCAGCGCCGTGTTCTTCGCCAATTTCACCGCGCCCATCCCTTTCAGGCCTGCGGCGCGGATGGTTTCGAGCGGCAGCCCGGCCGCCGGGACCAGCTTCGCTTCCAACCCGCGTTGCGTTCCTACGATCACGACTTCCCTATCTCCGCCGCGGCCCTGCCACTCCCTCGCCACCGCCAGCGCCGGGAATACGTGCCCGCCCGTCCCACCGCCCGCGATCAGCAACTTCATCTCTGTCCGCTTTCGCGGCCGAAACTCGAAAATCGAAAATCGAAACTCGGTTTCGGTTTACCGAATTTCGAGTATCGAGTTACGAATTTCGCCTTTCCCTTCATTGCGCCCCGCAAGACGTTCCTGTCTCCGCGTCCCTTGCCTGCTCAGTCGGCATGCTGGCTGATGTTCAGGAGCACGCCGGTTGCCAGAAGCATCACCAGCAGGCTCGACCCGCCATAGCTCACGAATGGCAGCGGCAATCCTTTGGTCGGCATCAGCCCGAGCACGACGCTCAGATTGATCATCGCCTGGGCCATCACCATCACCGTGATGCCCAGCGCGAGCAGCCGCCCGAAATCGTCCGGCGCGCCGAAGGCGGCGCGGAGGCCGCGCCAGCCGTAGATCGCAAACAGCGCCAGCACGACCAGCCCACCGATGAACCCCAGTTCTTCGCAGAGCACCGCGAAGATGAAATCGGTGTGTGCTTCCGGCAGGTAGAACAGTTTCTGCCGGCTCTCCATCAGCCCGACGCCCCACAGCCCGCCGCTGCCGACCGCGATCAGGGATTGCAGCAACTGGAACCCGCTGCCCTGCGGGTCCGCTTCCGGGTTCAGGAAGGAAATCACGCGCTGGTAGCGGTAGGGCACGCGCACGATCAGCAGGTAGATCGCCGGCGCCGCGGCCAATCCCGCGTAGATGAGGTAGCGCAACGAAAGCCCCGCGCCGAACATCATCGCCAGCGCCACCAGGAAAATTTCGAACGCGGTTCCCAGGTCCGGCTGGATCACCACCAGCCCAACAATCAAAAGGACAGGACCGAACGCCGGCACGAGCGAGTTCATCAGGTCGTTCACGCCGATGCTGCGCGGGCGCAGCCGCATCTCCAGGAACCACGCCAAGTAGAAAATCATCACCAGCTTGGCGAGCTCCGACGGCTGGAATCCCACCGGCCCCAGGCGAACCCAGCGATGCGTCGAGTGCGATTTGTCCAGGAAAAACACGGCGCAGAGCAGCACTAGCACCAGAAACATCCCCGTAAAAATGAAAACCGGCTGGCGAAACTTGCGGTAGTCGGTGTTCATCAGCCAGAACATCCCGCCCAGCCCGAAAACTAGCCACACCAGTTGCCGCAGGATGAACACGTAGCCATGCCCGAATTGTTCCCGAGCCATCACCGCCGACGCGCTGAAGACCATCACCAGCCCGACAAAGCACAGCGCGAGGGTGGCCACCAGCAACCAGCGGTCGGGTTGGACTACTCTTGGCATCGTCAGCTTGCCTTGGCCGCTCCGCCCAGCCGGACTTCACGTTCCAACTCGCGCACCACCTGCTTGAACACGCGCCCGCGGTGCTCGTAATTGTCAAACTGGTCGAAGCTCGCGCACGCGGGCGCCAGCAGCACCGTGTCTCCGGGCTGGGCCTGCGCGAAGCCGCAGCGCACGGCGCGCTCGAGCGTGCCTGCGGATTCCGCCGGCACCACATTGGCGAGCTGCGTCCCGATCTTTTCCGCCGCGGCGCCGATCAGCAGCACGCCGCGCGCATGCTGCTGCAGCGGCTCGCGCAGAAGCGTGTAGTCGCTGCCTTTGTCCTTCCCACCAAGGATGACCAGCAGCCCGCCCGCAAAGGCGTCGAGCGCCTTCAGCGTCGCGTCCACGTTGGTGGCCTTGGAATCGTTGTAGAAACTCACGCCCTTGATTTCCGCCACAAATTCCAGACGGTGCTCCACGCCAGCAAAGCTCCGCACCGCCGCCGCGATTGCCGAGGGTTGCGCGCCGGCCAGGTGCGCGGCCGCCGCCGCCGCAAGAACGTTTTCGACGTTGTGCTCGCCGCGCAGCCCGATGTCGTTGCGCCGCAGCAGGACCGTCTCCGCGCCGTCACGCCGGAAGACGATTTCGTCGCCGCGCACATACGCGCCTTCGGCCACACGCCGCGTCCGGCTGAACCAGAAGACGCCCGGCCGCGAAGGCGCTAGCGTGGCCGCGCCCGGGTCGTCGGCATTCAGGATGGCGGCGTCGTCTTCGGTCTGGTTTTCAAACAGCCGCGCTTTGGCCTGCGCGTACACTTCCATGCTCGCGTGCCGGTCCAGGTGATCCGGCGTCAGGTTCAGCAGCGCGCCGATTTCGGGATGGAAGGCCTCGATCGTTTCGAGCTGAAAGCTGGAAACTTCCGCCACGGTAACCGCGGAATCGCTCGACGTGTCGACGCGGGAAATCAGCGGCGTGCCGATGTTCCCGCCGACGAGAGTCGGAAACCCCGCCGACTCCAGAATGTGCCCGATGAGAGAAGTGGTCGTCGTCTTTCCGTTCGAGCCGGTCACCGCCACCAGCTTCCCGCGCAGAAACCTCCACGCCAGTTCGATCTCGCTCCAGACGGGGATGTCTTCCCCGCGGGCGGCCATCAGGTGGGACAGCTCAGAGGGCACGCCGGGGCTGGGAATAATCAAATCCTGTGCGAGGAACGTCTCGCGCCTGTGGCCGCCGAGTTCGAGGGTCACGCCCGCGGCGCGCAGTTTTGCCGCGGCTTCAGCGATGCGCGATTCTTCCTGCTCCTCGGTTGCCGTGACGCGCGCGCCGCGCGCCGCACAGAAAAGCGCCGTGGCGATGCCCGTCCGTGCCAGTCCCACGACCAACACCCGTTTCCCCACCAGTTCGATCCCCGGTTTCATTCAGCCCTTTGCCCTTTCAAACGGGCGCAGCGTGCTGCGCCCCTACAAATTCCGAAACACCACGGCGATGCCTACCTCAGTTTCAGCGTCGTTAACGAAAACAACGCGAACACAATCGCGCAGATCCAGAAGCGCACGATGATTTTCGACTCGCTCCATCCCGACAGTTCGAAATGGTGGTGCAGCGGCGACATTTTGAAGATGCGTTTGCCGGTGAGCTTGAACGACGCCACCTGCAGAATCACCGAGAGCGCTTCGATCACGAAGACACCGCCGACAAAGAACAGCAGGACTTCTTGCTTGATGATGACCGCCACCGTCCCGATCGCTCCGCCGAGGGCGAGCGACCCCACGTCACCCATGAA
>Ga0315268_10003534_pt1 | contig 17235 bp, 15 predicted proteins | sample C1_top_MG_FD_204535 | JGI IMG/M metagenome (GOLD analysis project Ga0315268, IMG submission 204535) | Sediment microbial communities from Yellowstone Lake, YNP, Wyoming, USA - C1_top | ecosystem: Environmental > Aquatic > Freshwater > Lake > Sediment | place: USA: Wyoming | collected 2017-08-01
TCTCGGTCGCTCCTCTCGTTCAAGTGGTTGTATAAAAACTCCACTTTGGCACTCTGATGCCGTTTCGGGTAGGGGCGACCATTCCATTATTGCGAGCGAAGCGTGGCAATCCAGATGAGGCGAGTGCATGAAAGTTTTCGGCTTTACCGGTTACAGCGGCGCGGGCAAGACCACGCTGATCGAGCAGTTGATCCCGCGCTTCGTCATGAAGGGCATCAAGGTCTCGCTGATCAAGCACGCCCACCACCATTTCGACATCGACCGGCCGGGCAAGGATTCCCACCGCCACCGCGAGGCCGGCGCCAGCGAGGTGATGCTGGTCTCCGACCAGCGCTGGGTGCTGATGCACGAGCTGCGCGGCGAGCCCGAGCCCCTGCTGGAAGCGCAACTGACCCGCTTCTCGCCTTGCGACCTGGTGCTGGTCGAGGGCTACAAATTCACCGGCATTCCCAAGATCGAGGTGCACCGCCCGGCCAACGGCAAGCCGCTGCTCTATCCCGAGGGGCACCACATCGTCGCCCTGGCGAGTGACGCCCGATTCGAACTGCCGCTGCCCTGGCTCGATCTCAACGACCCCGATGCGGTTGCCGATTTCATCCTGAATTATCTGGAGTTCTGATGGCCATGCTCTCCTTCGACGAAGCCCTGGTGCAACTGCTCGCCAATGCAAGGCAAGTGGCCGGGATCGAGTCGCTGCCGACACAGGCGGCCTGCGGCCGGGTGCTGGCCGCAGCGCAGTTCTCGGCGATCGCGGTGCCGCCACAGGACAACTCCTCGATGGACGGTTATGCCGTGCGCTGCTGCGACGTGTCCGTGACCGGCACGCGTCTGGCGGTGGCCCAGCGCATTCCGGCGGGTAGCGTCGGCCACCGCCTTAGCGCCGGCACGGCAGCGCGGATATTCACCGGCGCGCCGGTGCCCGCCGGCGCCGACGCGATCGTCATGCAGGAGTTGGTGAGCCGCGAGGGCGATGCGGTGATCATCAACCACCTGCCCGCCGCGGGCGACTGGATCCGCCGTGCCGGCGAGGACATCGGCCGCGGCGATCAGGTTCTCGCCGCCGGTCTCCGGCTGCTGCCGCAGCACCTGGGGCTGGCCGCCTCGATCGGGCTGGCGACGCTGCCGGTGTTCCGCCGCCTGAAGGTCGCGCTGTTCTCGACCGGCGACGAACTGGTGATGCCGGGCGAGATCGCGCCCGAGGAACTGCCGCCGGGCGCGATCTACAACTCCAACCGCTACCTGCTCGCCGGCCTGCTCTCGCAGTTGGGCTGCGAGGTCGGCGACCTGGGCATCGTTCCGGACAGCCTCACTGCCACGCGGGAAGCGCTGCGCCGCGCGGCGCAGCGCTTCGATCTGATCCTCACCAGCGGCGGTGTCTCGGTCGGCGAGGAGGACCACATCAAGCCCGCGGTCGAGGCCGAGGGCGTGCTCGATCTGTGGAAGATCGCCATCAAGCCGGGCAAGCCGCTGGCCTTCGGCGGCGTCGGGGACGCCAGCTTCATCGGCCTGCCGGGCAATCCCGTGTCCTCCTTCGTGACCTTCCTGCTGCTGGTCCGGCCCTTCATTCTCAAGTGCCAGGGAGCAACGGCGACGGTGCCCAAGCCGTTGACGTTGCGCGCCGATTTCGACCTGGCAAGACCCGACCCGCGGCGCGAGTTCCTGCGGGCGCGGCGCAACGATGCCGGCGGCCTCGAACTGTTTCCCAACCAGAGCTCGGGGGTGCTGACCTCCGCCGCCTGGGCCGACGGCCTGATCGACAATCCGCCGGGCAAGCCGATCCGCCGCGGCGACCCGGTGAGCTTCCTGCCGTTTTCGGAATTGCTATACTGACCGCCATGGTCAAGACCCTCTATTTCGCCGGCCTGCGCGAGGCGCTCGGGAGCGCCGGCGAGGAAATCACGCTCGGTCCGGGTGTGGCCGACATCGCCGGACTGCGCGCCCAACTGGCGGCGCGGGGCGAGCCCTGGGCGGCGCTGGCGAGAACCCGGAATCTGCGCGCGGCGGTCAATCAGCGCATGGTCGACGACACCGCAACGGTGAAGGACGGCGACGAGGTCGCCTTCTTCCCGCCGGTCACGGGGGGTTGATGATGTCGGTGAGCGTGATGAGCGAAGTCAGCGCAGTCAGCGTGCAGAGCGAGGCCTTCGATGTCGGCGCGGAAATCGCCCATATCACCGCCGGGCGCAAGACGGTCGGCGCGGTGGCGAGCTTCGTCGGTCTGGTGCGCGACGGCGACGGACCCGAGGACGTCAAACTCACCGCGATGACCCTGGAACACTATCCGGGGATGACCGAGGCGGCGCTCGAAGACATCGTCGCCCAGGCCAAGGCGCGCTGGCAATTGCAGGGGGTGCGGGTGATCCACCGCACCGGCCGCCTGGCGCCGGGCGATGCGATCGTGCTGGTGATCGCAGCCTCGGCGCATCGCGGCGACGCCTTCGCCGCCTGCGAGTTCATCATGGACTTCCTGAAGACCCGGGCGCCCTTCTGGAAGAAGGAAGAGACACGGGATGGCAGCCGCTGGGTCGAGGCCAAGGACGCCGACGACGCCGCGGCCGGGCGCTGGCAGGTGTAGATAGACTACTTCCTGGTGCTCTTCTTCTTCGGTGCCTCGCCACCGAAGGCGGCGGATGCCTGGCTGATCTGCTCGAAGGCCTTGTTGGCCTTGGCCATCGCCTGCTGCATGGTTTCCATCACCTGGGTGTTCTGGCCGGGCAGGGCGCCGAAGAAGGACTGGAAAGCCTCCATCATGTCCTTGCTGCCGCTGGCCAACTGCTCGGAGAGCAGGCGGCTGAATTCGCTGCGCGAGGCATTGCCGATCTCGGTAATCGCGCGCGCCGCCTCGATCATTTTCTGCGCCGTCTCCTGGGTGTAATGGGTGCGCAGCGTCACCGCCTGCTGCGGATCCTTGGCGGCGGCCAGCGCCTTGGCATTATCCACGCTGTCCTGGAACAGCGCCTTGGCGACATCCACTTGCAGCGTCACGATGCGTTGCGAATTCTCGATCGACATCTGGGCCAGCTTCATCGCCGCTTCCATGTTCTTGCGGTGCAGTTCGCTGAATTGTTCCGGTTTGGTGGCCATGGCGCATTCTCCTGGGCTGGCGAAAACACGTGTATACCATGAACCTCCGGGCGGCGGCTGATCTGCATCAAGCGGCGCTGGTTATGCAGGATCAGGCCTGGGCTGAGGCCTGGGCCCAGGCGAGGGTCTGGGTCATCGCCAGATTCCAGCCATTGATCAGCCGGCTGCGTTCGGACTCGGACATGGCCGGTTCGAAGCGGCGCTCGGCCTGCCAGTGCCGGGCCAGTTCCCCGGTCGACTGCCAGAAGCCGACCGCCAGACCGGCGAGGTAGGCGGCGCCCAGCGCCGTGGTCTCGATGATGCGCGGCCGCACCACGGGCAGGCCGAGAATGTCGGCCTGGAACTGCAGCAGCAGGTCGTTCATCGCGGCGCCGCCATCGACGCGCAGTTCCGTGACCGCCATGCCCGCATCCTGCTGCATGGCACCGAGCACGTCGGCGCTCTGATAGGCGATCGCCTCCAGCGCGGCGCGGGCGATGTGCGCCCGGCTGGTGCCCCGGCTCAAACCGAACAGGCTGCCGCGGGCGCGCGGCTCCCAGTGCGGCGCGCCCAGACCGGCGAAGGCTGGCACCAGATAGACGCCGCCGTTGTCGGCAACGCTCGCCGCCAGCTGCTCCACCTCTGCGGCATGTTTGATCAGCCCCAGGCCGTCGCGCAGCCATTGCACCGTGGCGCCGGCCATGAAGACGCTGCCCTCCAGCGCATAGCTCATTTCGCCGCCGATCTGCCAGGCCGCGGTGGTGAGCAACTGGTGCCGCGAGGGCACGATGCTGTGACCGGTGTTCATCAGCATGAAGCAGCCAGTGCCGTAGGTGTTCTTGACCATGCCCGGCTGCCAGCAGGCCTGGCCGAAGCTCGCCGCCTGCTGGTCGCCGGCGATGCCGGCGATAGGCACGGCGACGCCCAGCCAGCCGGGCTCGCACTGTCCATAGACTTCGCTGCTCGAACGGACTTCCGGCAGGAGCTCGCGCGGGATATCGAGCAGCCGCAGCAACTCCTCGTCCCATTGATGCGTGTGCAGGTTGAAAAGCAGGGTGCGCGAGGCGTTCGAGACGTCGGTGATATGGCTGCGCCCGCCGGTGAGCTTCCACGCGAGCCAGGTGTCGATGGTGCCGGCGGCGAGTTCGCCGCGCGCGGCGCGTGCCCGAGATCCGGGGATCTGGTCGAGCAGCCACTTCAATTTGGTGCCGGAGAAATAGGGGTCGAGCAACAGCCCGGTCCTCTGCTGGAACAGCGGCGCCAGGCCGGCGGCGTTGAGCTCGTCGCAGAGTCCGGCGGTGCGCCGGTCCTGCCAGACGATGGCCGGGGCGAGCGCACGGCCGCTCTCGCGCTCCCAGAGCACGACGGTCTCGCGCTGGTTGGTGATGCCGATGGCGGCCACCGCTGTGGCCGGCGTGCCGCTACTTGCCAGCGCCTCGCGGGCGACGGCGATCTGGCTCGCCCAGATTTCCTCGGCATCGTGCTCGACCCAGCCGGGCTGCGGGAAGTGCTGCCCGAATTCGCGCTGCGCCCGGCCGCGGATCCTGCCCTCGGCATCGAACAGCATCGCCCGCGAACTGCTGGTGCCCTGGTCCAGGGCGAGAATGAATTGTTCGGTGCTCATGATTTTTCCAACCAGTCGGCGAGTTCGCGCTGCTGCGCCTCGCTCATCGCGAGGCCCGCCTTGCTCCGTCGCCAGACGATGTCCTCGACGCTTACCGCCCATTCGCGTTCGACGAAGTAGCGGACCTCGCGCTCATACAAGCCGCCGCCGAAGTCCCGGCCCAAATCGGCGACTGAGCGCGCGTCCCCGATCACCGCGATCGCCAGGCTGCCGTGGCGGCGGGCGATCTGTGCAAGCCAGGCCGGCGGCAGATCCGGATGATGCTGTTGCAGTTCTGCGACCAGTTCCGGCAGCGTGCTGAAATCGCCGCCGGGCAAGGGTCGGCTGTCGGTCCAGGCCGGCCCCATATGCGGGAACCAGGGGGAGAGCTTCGCCAGCGCGGATTCGGCGAGTTTGCGGTAGGTGGTCAGCTTGCCGCCGATCACCGACAGCGATGGTGTTGGATCGCCGTCGTCCTCGTCGAGGACGAAACTGTAGTCGCGGCTGACCGCCGAGGGGTTGTCGCCGCCGTCGTCGGTCAGCGGCCGCACGCCGCTGTATTTCCAGACGACGTCGCCGGGTGTCACCGGGATCCGCGTGTAGCGACTGGCGGCGCGGCACAGATAGGCTATCTCGCCGGCCGAGACCGGGGTCGCTTCCGGCTCATCGACTCCCTGCTCGGTGGTGCCGATCAGGGTGTAGATCTCCTCGAAGGGCAGCAGGAAGACCACGCGCCGGTCGTCGTTTTGCAGCAGGAACGCGTGGTCCCCGGGGTAGAGCCTGGGCACGACGATGTGGCTGCCCTTGACGAGCTGCTCTCCGGCCCGCGGCATAGCCAGTCCGGCCATCACCCCGGCCGCCCAGGGGCCGGCGGCATTGACCAGGGCGCGGGCGCATATTTCGCCACGACCCTCGCCAGCCACGCCTTCCAGCGTCGCGTGCCAGATACCCTGTTCGCGTCTGGCGTTCATGAAGCGGGTGCGACTCATCACCCGCGCGCCCAGATCGGCGGCGGCGCGGGCGTTGGCGAGCGTCAGACGGGCGTCGTCGGTAGCGACGTCGTAATAGCTGAAGGCCTTGCGGTAGCGGTCTTGCAGCGCCTCGCCCAGCGGCGAACGTGAGAGATCGAGGCTGCGCGATCCGGGCAGGGTGGCCCGCCGCTTGAGACGGCCCAGGCTGTCGTAGAGCAGGAGGCCCAGGCGGATCATCCAGGCCGGCCGCAAGGACGGCACGTGAGGCATGACGAAGCGCAGCGGGCGGGTGAGGTGGGGCGCGATCTTGAGCAAGACTTCGCGTTCGGCCAGCGCCTCGGCGACCAGCCGGAACTCGTAGTATTCGAGATAGCGCAGGCCGCCGTGGATCAGCTTGCTGCTCGCCGAGGAGGTGGCGCCGCCGATGTCGCCTTGGTCGAGTAGCAGCACCGAGAGTCCTCGGCCGGCGGCGTCGCGGGCGATGCCGGCGCCGTTGATGCCGGCGCCGACGATCAGCAGGTCATACAACTTGTCGGTCGTGTTCAATGATGAAGCGGGCATGGCCCAATTAGACATGGGGCGCTGACCCGGGTCAATGCCATGACCGGCGTGTTGCCGGCGGGGGTTAGGGATTGCAGCTTTCCATGAACCATCAGGATTGCTTCGCCTTCGGCTCGCAACGACAAAATGGTTTGTCGTTGCGAGCCGAAGGCGAAGCAACCCAAGATCGCCACGCTGCCGTCCCCCAAGAGGACTTCCTTTCGCTGGGGATACCCGCACGGGTATGGGCGTCACTGCGAGGCCGCAGGCCGTGGCAGTCGCGATGACGGAATGAGGGTTCATGGTCCGTGTGCAGTTTCGTCCGGACCGAAACAGGCGTCTCGCAACCAATGGGCGGTAAAACAGGCTGCAACACGGGCTGCAACATACGGGCTTGACAATTATCGTATACGATAAGATGATATACACAATTCCATAGCCTTGTGACCGCGCCGATCTGCCGTGACCAAGCCCGCCGACGCCCCGCTTTCAAAGCTTTCCTTACCTGAAGCCGCCCGCCGCAGCACCTCGGATTTCATCGCCGAGACGCTGCGCGAGGCGATTGTTTCCGGCCAGTTCGAGACCGACGCCGTATTGCGTCAGGACGAGATCGCCGCGCGTTTCGATGTATCGAAGATTCCCGTGCGCGAAGCCCTGAAGCGACTGGAGGCCGAAGGCCTGGTGAGCTTCATCCGCAACAAGGGCGCGGTGGTGGCGTCGATGTCGCCTGACGAAATCTGGGAATACGTGGAAATCCGCGCCATGCTCGAAGCGCGCGCCGCCGAGCTCTCGGCGCCCAAAATCAGCAAGGCCAACCTCGCCCTGGCCCGCAGCGCGATGGCGGCCTTCGGCGCCGAAGTGCAACCCCAGCGCTGGGGCGAACTCAACTGGCAGTTGCATTCCTCGCTCTACAACGATGCCGGCCGGCCGGTCCTGCTGGCGGAAATCCGCTCCCTCTACGACAAGGTCGAGCGTTACGTCCGCACGCTCCTGTCGGTCACTTCGGAAATGCCGAAAACCCAGCGCGAGCATCAGGCGATCATCGCCGCCTTTGCCCGCCGGGACCCCGACGCAGCGGCATCCCTGACGCGGGCACATGTGCTCGACGGCGGAGCGTCACTCGTGAAGTACCTGTCTGATCACCGTTCCATCCACAACTGAGGAGATTTCCGATGAAAAGAAAACTGTTTGCTGTCGCTTGCGTTGCCGCCTTGGCTGGCAGCGTCCCCGCTGTTGCCGGCGCGGATACCCTGGTGGGCATCGCCGGCCCGATGACCGGGCAGTATGCCTCGTCGGGCGACCAGATCAAGAAGGGCGCCGAGATGGCGATCGCCGACATCAACGCCAAGGGCGGCGTGCTCGGTCAGAAGCTGAAGCTGGTCATTGGTGACGACGCCTGCGATCCGAAGCAGGCGGTGGAAGTGGCCAACGACATGGTCAACAAGAAGATCGTCTTCATGCACGGTCACTGGTGTTCTTCCTCGACCATCCCGGCCTCCGACGTTTATAACGACGCCAACATCCTGATGGTCACCGTCTCGACCAACCCCAAGGTGACCGACCGCGGCCTGAAGAACATCTTCGCCATCGCCGGTCGCGACGACCAGCAAGGGCAGGTGGCGGGCGCTTACCTGGCCGACCATTTCAAGGGCCACAAGATCGCCGTCGTCGATGACAAGAGCGCCTACGGCAAGGGTCTGGCCGACGAAATTGCCAAGGCCATGACGGAAAAGAAGGCGGCGCCCGCCCTGCGCAGTTCGATCACCGCCGGCGAGCAGGATTACTCCGGCCTGGTGAACAAGATGAAGTCGGCCGGTGTCGATGTGATGGCCTACGGCGGCTACCCCACCGAACTCGCGCTGATCCTGCGCCAGGCAAAGCAGGCTGGTCTCAAGCTGACGGTGATGGGCGGCGACACGATGTCCAACTCCGAACTGGTCTCCGCCGCCGGCGGCAATGCCGACAACGTGCTGTTCACCTTCGGCCCTGACTTCCGCAAGAGCCCGGCCGCCGCGGCCGTGGTCAAGGAGTTCCGCGCTGCCAAGATCGAGCCGGAAGGCTATGTCCTGTACGCCTACGCCGCCTTTCAGCTGTTCGACCAGGCGGCCACCAAGGCCAAGAGCGTGAAGTACGCAGCCCTGGACAAGAGCATGCGCACGGGCAAGTTCGACACCGTTATCGGTCACGTCGAATTCGACGGCAAGGGCAACTCCAAGGCGCCGGCCTTCGTCGTCTATCGCTGGAAGGGCAACCAGTACAGCACCGTCAAGTAAGACACTGAGCGCGGTTCCGGTGAGCTTCCCGTTCGCCGGAACCGCATCCCGTGTGTCCCGTTATTCGCAATTCCTTGCGGCCGCATCCCCGGCCGCAAGCCTTCCGCAGCATCGCCCACAGGCATCCAAGGACGGCATCATGAGCACCACAGATTCCCTGCGTAACCGCATCCACGAGCATCTTCGCTGCGACGAAGATGCGCTGCTCCTGCAGCTGATCGAACTCGCACGCTTCACCGACGAGCAGCAGGCCTCGATCAGGCAGCGCGCCCGACCATTGATTGCGGCGGTGCGCTCCCGGCGCACGCAGACCGGGGGCATCGACGCCTTCATGAACACCTACGATCTGTCCAGCCGCGAGGGCGTCGTGCTGATGTGTCTGGCCGAAGCGCTGCTGCGCATTCCCGACGCCGAGACCATGGATCTGCTGATCAAGGACAAGATCGGCCCGACCGAATGGGAGAAGCGCCTGGGCGCCTCGCACTCGCTGTTCGTCAATGCCTCGACCTGGGGCCTGATGCTGACCGGCCGCATCGTCAATCTGGACAACGAGGAAAAGAATCTTTCCGGCGTGCTGCGCCGCCTGGTCGCCCGCATCGGCGAGCCGGTGATCCGCCAGTCGGTGCTGACCGGCATGAAGATCCTGGGCAAGCAGTTCGTCATGGGACGGACCATAAACGAAGCGCTGGAACGCGCCCGCGATGCCGAGAAAAAGGGCTATCGCCATTCCTACGACATGTTGGGTGAGTCGGCGCACAGCGCGCAAGACGCCATCCGCTATTTCGAGTCCTACACCCGCGCCATCGAGGCCATCGGCCGGGAAGCCCATGGCCGTTCGGCGCTGCTCGCCCCTTCGATCTCGATCAAGCTCTCGGCCCTGCATCCGCGCTACGAGGTGGCGCAACGGCGGCGCGTCAGCTTGGAGCTGGCGCCGGCGGTGAAGGCGCTGGCGCTCAAAGCCAAAAGCGCCGGCATCGGTTTCACGATCGATGCCGAAGAAGTCGACCGGCTGGAACTGTCGCTCGACATCATCGAGTCGCTGGCCCTCGACCCGGAACTGTCGGGCTGGAACGGACTCGGCCTGGCGGTCCAGGCCTACCAGAAGCGCGCCCTGCCGGTGATCGACTGGCTGGCCGATCTGGCCCACCGGGCCGAGCGCCGGCTGATGGTGCGTCTGGTCAAAGGCGCCTACTGGGATGCCGAGATCAAGCTGACACAGGAACGCGGTCTCGCCGACTACCCGGTGTTCACCCGCAAGGCCTCGACCGACGTTTCCTATCTCGCCTGCGCCAGGCGCCTGCTCGCCGACCGCAGCGCCTTTTACCCCGCCTTCGCCACCCACAATGCGCACACCCTGGCTGCCGTGGCTGAGATGGCGGATGCGGCCGGCGGCAACGACGAGTGGGAATACCAGCGCCTGCACGGCATGGGCGAGGAGCTCTATGACGAGGTCGTGGGCGCAGACAAATGGGGGCGCGCCTGCCGCATCTATGCGCCGGTAGGCTCGCACGGGGATCTGCTGGCCTATCTGGTCCGGCGGCTGCTGGAAAACGGCGCCAACACTTCCTTCGTCAACCGCATCGCCGACGCCGACCTGCCGCCGGATACCCTGCTCGCCTGTCCGGTGGAGGCCACGCGAGCGCTGCCTGAAAAGCGCGCCAGCCGCATTCCCTTGCCGCGCGACCTGTACCGCGTGAGCGGCGCCCACCTTCAAGATTTTCGTGACAATAGCCGGGGACTCGACATGGCCGACCAGCCCACCCTAGACCAACTGGCCGGGGCCATTGCCCTGGGCCGTCGCACCGAGCATCTCGCAGCGCCGCTGATCGACGGACGGAAGACTGGCGAAGTCGCAGCCCTGGGCGCGCCGGTGAGCAATCCGGCCGATCGGCGCGAAGTCGTCGGGCGGGTCATCACCGCCACGCCTAATGATGTCGCCGCCGCCATGCAATCGGCTGCGAGAGCGCAGCGCGGCTGGGACGCAACCCCCGCCGCCACGCGAGCCGATTGCCTGGAGCGGGCGGCGCAACTGATGGAGAGTCGCGCCTTCGAGCTGGCGGCGCTGATCGTGCGCGAGGGCGGCCGCACCCAGGGAGATGCCACCTCCGAAGTTCGCGAAGCCATCGATTTCTGCCGCTACTACGCCAGCCAGGCGCGCCAGAAGTTTGCCGCGCCGATTTCCCTGCCCGGCCCCACCGGCGAGCGCAACACGCTCGAACTGCACGGCCGCGGCGTCTTCGTCTGCATCAGTCCGTGGAATTTCCCGCTGGCCATTTTTGTCGGTCAAATCGCGGCGGCGCTCGCCGCAGGCAATAGCGTGGTGGCCAAGCCGGCCGAGCAAACGCCGATCATCGGCAGCGTGGCCGTGAGCATCCTGCACGAGGCGGGCGTGCCCGCCGAGGTGCTGCATTTCCTGCCGGGCGCGGGCGAGGTCGGCGCCGCCCTGGTGGCCGATCCGCGCTGCGCCGGCGTTGCCTTCACCGGCTCCACCGAAGTCGCCAGGCTGATCAATCAGGCCCTGGCTGCGAAGTCCGGCCCGATCGTGCCTTTGATCGCCGAAACCGGCGGCCAGAACGCCCTCATCGTCGACTCCTCGGCGCTGCCCGAGCAGGTCGTGCGCGATGTCGTCGCCTCGGCCTTCAACTCGGCCGGCCAGCGCTGTTCGGCGCTGCGTGTGCTGTTCGTCCAGGCCGACATCGCCGACAAGGTCAATGACATGCTGGCCGGCGCCATGCAGGAACTGAAGCTGGGCGACCCGGCCGATCTGTTTACCGACGTCGGTCCGGTGATCGACGAAGACGCGCGCGCCATTCTCGAAGCGCACGCCAAGAAACTCGACGCCATCGCCACGCTGATTCACGCCATCGACGCCGACGTGCCGGTCCATGGCACCTTCTTCGCGCCGCGCGCCTACGAAATCGAGTCGCTGGCCTGCCTCGAACGCGAGGTCTTCGGCCCCATCCTGCATGTCATCCGCTGGCACGCCAAGGACCTGGACCGGGTCTGCGACGACATCGCCGCGACCGGCTACGGCCTGACCCTGGGCATCCATAGCCGGATCGACGAGACCGTGCGGCGCATCACCGAGCGTCTGCACGTCGGCAATACCTACGTCAATCGCAACCTGATCGGCGCCGTCGTCGGCGTCCAGCCTTTCGGCGGCGAAGGCCTGTCGGGCACCGGGCCGAAGGCGGGCGGGCCGCACTACCTGTATCGCTTTGCCGCCGAACGCACGATCTCGGTCGATACCACCGCCGCCGGCGGCAATGCCTCGCTGATGTCCCTGGGCGAGTGAGGACGGGCATGGAAAAGCGCAAGGCAGCAGTGACTGGCTGAACCCCCCTCCCGCTTAGGCGGGTAACGGACATCGAGGAGTTCTCATGGCGTCTTTCGTGCAGCAACTGATCAACGGCCTCACCCTGGGCGCGGTGTATGGCCTGATCGCCATCGGCTACACTATGGTCTACGGCATCATCGGCATGATCAATTTCGCCCACGGCGACCTCTACATGGTGTCGGCATTCATCGCCGTGACCTGCTTTACCCTGCTCGCCGCGGCGGGAATCACCTCGGTGCCGCTGGCGCTGACGCTGGCGCTGATCCTCACCGTGGCATTCACCTCGGCCTTCGGCTGGAGCATCGAGCGCGCCGCCTATCGGCCGCTGCGCGGCTCGACCCGGCTGGCGCCGCTGATTTCGTCGATCGGCATGTCGATCTTTCTGCAGAACATGGTGCAGGTGACGCAAGGCGCCCGGGTCAAGTCGATCCCGACGGTCATTTCGGGCGGGATCGACCTGTTCTCCAGGGGAGGCTTCAACGTCCATCTGGCCTATTCGCAGATCATGATCGTGCTGGTCACCGTGGCGCTGATGGCGGCCTTCACCTATCTCATCACCCGGACCTCCTTCGGCCGCCAGCAGCGGGCCTGCGAGCAGGACCGGACCATGACGGCGCTGCTCGGCATCGACGTTGATCGCACCATCTCGCTCACCTTCATGATCGGCGCCGCGCTGGCCGCGGTTGCCGGCGTCATGGTCACCGTATACTACGGCGTGGTCGATTTCTACATCGGCTTTGACGCCGGCATCAAGGCCTTCACCGCGGCGGTGCTGGGCGGCATCGGCTCCCTGCCGGGGGCGATGCTGGGTGGGCTGATCATCGGCCTGATCGAAGCATTCTGGGCCGCCTATCTGTCGGCGGAGTACAAGGATGTCGCCACCTTTGCCATCCTGATCCTGGTCCTGATGTTCCGCCCCAGCGGACTGCTGGGGCGCCCCGAAGTGGAGAAGGTCTGATGCGCGCCGCCATTCACGCCCAGCACCCCGTCACCGTCGGCGAGCGCCTCAGGGACGCGGGCTGGATCGCCTTCGTCGCCTTCATCCTGGGCATTCCGATGATCGGTCTGGTGACCGTCGATGTCGGCGGCAAACTGGTGGTGCACACGCGCATGCCGCTGCTGGTGGCTTTTGTCGTCGCCAGCTTTGTCATCCGCCTCGTGCTGCGCTTTGTTATCGAACAACTCAAGCGGCGTAAGGCCGAGCGTCTGGCGCGGGCCCCGCAACGACAGACCGCCGCGCGGTCTTTGCTCAAGCCGCTGGGCTGGCTGCTCGCCAGCGCTGCGCTGGTCCTGCCCCTGGTCTTCTCGGGAAACCGCTACGTCGTCGATACCGCAACCACCGTGCTGATTTACGTCATGCTCGGCTGGGGCCTCAATGTGGTGGTCGGACTGGCCGGCCTGCTCGACCTGGGTTACGTCGCCTTCTATGCGGTCGGCGCCTACACCTACGCGCTGCTGTCGACGCAATTCGGCTGGGGCTTCTGGGAGTCGCTGCCGGTCGCGGGCGGTCTGGCGGCTTTCTTCGGCCTGGCGCTGGGCTGGCCGACCTTGCGCCTGCGCGGCGACTATCTGGCCATCGTCACCCTGGGCTTCGGCGAAATCATCCGCATCATCCTGGTGAACTGGACTGAGCTTTCCGGCGGCCCCAACGGCATCGACTCGATTCCCCGCCCGAGTTTTTTCGGCCTGCCGTTCAAGGCCCCCAGCGACGGCGGCGCACAGACCTTTGCCGGTTTTTTCGGGCTTGATTACTCGCCCGGGCACCGCGTCGTCTTCCTGTACTACCTGATCCTGGTGCTGGCGCTGGCCACCAACCTGTTCGTCTCGCGGCTGCGCAAACTGCCGGTCGGTCGCGCCTGGGAAGCCATACGCGAGGACGAGATCGCCTGCAAGGCGCTGGGCATCAACGTGGTCAACGTCAAGCTGTCGGCCTTTGCGCTGGGCGCCATGCTGGGCGGCCTGGCGGGGGTATTTTTCGCGGCGCGCCAGGGTTTCATCTCGCCGGACAGTTTCGTCTTTTCCGAATCCGCCACCATCCTCGCCATCGTGGTGCTGGGCGGCATGGGCAGTCAGCTCGGCGTGGTGCTGGCCTCGCTGGTGCTGGTGCTGCTGCCCGAGATCGGCCGCGACTTCGCCCAATACCGCATGCTGCTGTTCGGCACCGCGATGATCCTGATCATGGTGTGGCGGCCGGGCGGACTGCTGTCGCGCCGCGAGCCGACGCTGACCGCGCCGGCAGGAACAAAGGCGGAGGCAAAGCCGTGAGCGAAAACAGGTCCAACATCCTGACGGTGGAGCGGCTGTGCATGCGCTTCGGCGGCCTCACCGCCATCGACGACCTGTCGTTCGCGGCGCCGGCCAGACAGATCACCTCCATCATCGGCCCCAATGGCGCCGGCAAGACCACGCTGTTCAACTGCATTACCGGCTTCTACCGGCCCAGCGCCGGCAGCATCGGACTGGCGCACCCGAGCCGCGGCGAGCTGATGCTGGAAATGCTGCCGAGTCACCGCGTCGCGCGCGACGCGAACGTGCTGCGTACCTTCCAGAACACCCGGCTGTTCCCGAAAATGACGGTGCTGGAAAATCTGGTCGTGGCGCAGCACAATGCCTTGCAGGCGGCCTCGGCTTTTTCCCTGGCGGGCCTGCTCAAACTGGGGCGTTATCTGCGCGCCGAAAAACTGGCCATCGAGCAGTCCATGAGCTGGCTTGCGCGCCTGAACCTGGTCGGGTTCGCCAATACCGCTGCGGGCGACCTGCCCTACGGTACGCAGCGGCGCGTCGAGATCGGCCGCGCCCTGTGCGCCAACCCCATCCTGCTTTGCCTCGACGAGCCCGCCGCCGGCCTCAATCCGCGCGAGTCGGCCGAACTCAACGAGCTGCTGCTGCAACTGACGCGCGAGCGCGGCATCAGCGTGCTGCTGATCGAACACGACATGAGCGTGGTGATGAAGGTCTCCGATCACATCGTCGTGCTCAACTACGGACGCAAGATCGCCGAGGGCACGCCCCTCGTGGTCCAGAACGACCCGAACGTCATCAAGGCCTATCTGGGCGAAGAAGAACCCGTGGAGGAGCCGATATGAGCATGCTGCAACTCTCCGGGGTGCACGCCCATTACGGCCACATCCACGCCCTGAAGGGCGTCGATCTCGAGGTGAACACCGGCGAAATCGTCACCCTGATCGGCGCCAACGGCGCCGGAAAATCCACGCTGATGATGACCCTGTTCGGCGCGCCTGCCGCCAGCAGCGGCAGGGTCGTCTTCGATGGCGAAGACATCAGCCGCCTGCGGCCCCACGAAATTTCGCGCCGCGGCATCGCCCTGGTGCCCGAAGGCCGGCGTATTTTTCCGCGCATGACGGTGCTGGAAAACCTCCAGATGGGCGCCTGCTTCGCCGATCCGGCCAACTTCGACGCCGATCTGCTGCGCATGTTCGCGCTGTTCCCGATTCTCGAAGAGCGCCTGTTGCAACGCGCCGGCACGCTCTCCGGCGGCGAACAGCAGATGCTGGCGATTTCCCGCGCGCTGATGGCCCGGCCCAAGCTGTTGATGCTCGATGAGCCTTCGCTGGGCCTGGCGCCGCTCTACATCAAGCGAGTCTTTGAGATCATCCGCGAACTCAATCGCGATCATGGCATGACCATCCTGCTGGTGGAACAGAATGCCCACCACGCCCTGCGCGTGGCGCACCGCGGGCTGGTGTTGCAGCAGGGGGAAGTCGTGCTCCGGGGCAGCGGCCAGGAGCTGCTCGCCAGCCCGGAAGTTCGCGCCGCCTATCTGGAGGCGGGTCATTGAATCGGGAATCCGGCTGGCAGCACAGCCGCCTCCCGACCTGGCTGCCCTTCCTGGTGCTGGGTGTCGGCCTATGCGCGATCTCCTTCGGCGCGATACTGGTCCGGCTGGCGCAAGCCGGCGGGGTGGCATCCCTGAGCATCGCCGCGTGGCGTCTGGGTCTGGCGGCAATGCTCATCACGCCGCTGGTGCTGTGGCGAAACTTCCCGCAACTCGCGGCGCTGGAGCGCCGGCAGATCGGGCTGGCGCTCGCTGCCGGCTTGTCTTTGGCGCTGCACTTCGCCGCCTGGGTCACTTCGCTGGAATACACCTCGGTGGCTTCCAGTACCGCGCTGGTGACCACGAATCCCCTGTGGATCGGCGTCGCATCCTTTGTCCTGTTCGGCGAGCGGCCCGGCCGCGCGCTGCTGATCGGGATCGCGTTGTCGCTTTCCGGCTCGGCGCTGATATTCTTGAGCGACAGGGAGCACGCGGCTGGCGGCGCGAATTCGCTGCTCGGCAACGGCCTGGCCCTTTTCGGTAGCTGGTGCTTCGCCGCCTACCTGATGATCGGCCGCCGCCTGCGTGCCGGTCTCACGCTCCCGGTGTACATCTGGCTTGCCTACGGTGTCGCCGCGCTGTTCCTGTTTGCCGCTGCCGGCGCGAGTTCGGCGGCGCTGACCGGCTTCGGTCTGCAAAGCTGGCTCGCGCTCATTGGACTCGCCGTCGTGCCGCAGTTGATCGGCCACACCAGTTACAACTGGTCGTTGAAGCATGTTTCGGCCACCTTCATCGCCGTCGTCACCCTCGGTGAACCCATAGGCAGCGCATTGCTGGCCCTCGTCTTCTTTGGCGAAACCCTGGCTCCCTTGCAAGCGCTTGGGTTCGGCCTGTTGCTGGCGGGAATCTACATGTCCGCCCGGGGCGAACGGAAGTAAGAAGCGTCGTGGCCCGGAAGCTCGCATCGGTGCCCCGGGTCGGCTTTGTAAATGGCGCGATCGCGCGTCATTTACAGTTGTGATGCAGTTTCCACATTTCGGCGTGGCCCATCGCGACGGCCCAGTCCGGGGGGGTGCATTGGCTGTCGCTCGCCGCCACGGGCACGCCTGAATTGACTGGGGCAACAGCCTCGGTCGGTGGGATAAGCCGTTGGCTGACGAATCCGATCAGGCCCAGGAAAACTGCGACGATCGCCAGTTGCGCGAAGCCGGTTTTCGGAATTTTCTTGCTGTCGTTTACCTCGCAGGCGTCGCCGGGACACAGCGCGGCCTTCTCCCGGAAGAACAGCCTGTAGATCCGGCAGGCGAGGCAGATCCCGAACGCCGCTTCGAAGAACAGCAGCAGCAGGCAGGTCGAGCAGATGATCAGATTGATCGGACCGATGACATTGTTGATCACGACCAGAAACAGCATGGCCAGCGCCAGGGCCAGGCCGATGCTCCAGGCGAAGCGCTTCTGCGCGGCGCCGACGTATTCGGGCGCCTGGTTTCTCACCGCTAAGCGGCCCAGGATGATGCTCGGCGAGAATCGGGGATTGACCAGGATCCGGAGCGCGAAGTCGATGAGGAAGGCGATGACGAAAATCCTGGTGATCCGGAAATTCCCCATGAGCCAGGCGTTCATGAAGGCGATCATGGCGAAGAAGAACAGGATCCCGGCGGCAGCCCTCACCT
>Ga0315268_10003535_pt1 | contig 17228 bp, 14 predicted proteins | sample C1_top_MG_FD_204535 | JGI IMG/M metagenome (GOLD analysis project Ga0315268, IMG submission 204535) | Sediment microbial communities from Yellowstone Lake, YNP, Wyoming, USA - C1_top | ecosystem: Environmental > Aquatic > Freshwater > Lake > Sediment | place: USA: Wyoming | collected 2017-08-01
GCGGCTGGAGGACGCCTTCAAGCGCTACGTCTCACCGCAGGTGCTCGACAAGATCCAGTCGGCGGGGACCAACATCCACTTCCACGGCGAGAACCGCCGCGTCGCTGTGCTGTTCTCGGACATCCGTGGCTTCACCACCATGAGCGAGAAGCTCAAGCCCGAGCAGGTGGTGGCCCAGCTGACCGAGTACTTCACCGATATGGTCGACGTGGTGATGCGCCACGACGGCTACATCAACAAGTTCGTCGGCGACGCGATCATGGCGGTCTGGGGCGCCCCGCTCGACCAGGACCAGCTGGAGTCACGGGCGGTGCACGCCGGGGTCGACATGCTGGAAGCGCTGGCGGCGCTGAACAACCGCCGCGCTGCGCGCAAGGAGCCGCCGATCGAGATCGGCATCGGCATCAGCACCGGTTTTGCGATCGCCGGCAACATCGGCCACACCGACCGCCTCGAGTACACAGTGATCGGCGACGCGGTCAACGTGGCGCAGCGCATCGAGGCCGAGACCAAGAAGGTGCACCGCACGCTGTTGATCTCCGAATCGACCTACCGGTCGCTGGCGGACAGCCTGATCGCCGACGAGCTGCCGACAATGATGGTCAAGGGCAAGGAGGAGCCGCTCAAGCTGTTTGCGGTGCGCGGCTTTGGCGGCGACGAGCGCACGCAGCGCGAACCGGTGGCCCCCGAGGCGACCGCACAGCTGCCGCGGGTGGCGCCCGAGCTGACCGTGAAGCAGCCGACGCTGGCGCCGGTGGTCTCCTCGTTCACCCGACCCGACAGCATCCCCACCGCGCCTGGCTTCGCAAACACCTTCACTTCTCGCGAAGTGAAGGTGACCCTGCAGCCGACCGCGCCGTTCGCGCCGCCGCCGCCCACGGTACCGGCCTACCAACCGGGGCAGAGCGGCCAGATCCCGCTAGTCCGCGGCAAGCCCGAGGTCAGCAACAGCGGCACCTTCGTGCCGCAACCGATCACCGGTGTCATGAACAAACCGCCCATGGACGTCGAGACCACGGCGCCGCAGGAGCGCGCACTGGCTCGCGTCTCCGAGACGACGCCCACGGCTGCGACCGTGGCACCGGCAGCGCCAGCTCCGGCCGCTGCCTCAGCCGCCGCCAGCAAGGCCGAGCAGGCGCACCAGCAAGGCGTCGATGTACCAGTCGACACAACTGGCGAGTTGGATTTCTGGACGAAGCCGGTCACGAAGTTTGGACCTGACGGCGGTTGACCGGCTTCGTTGTCTACAACGGGGAGGCCCTGCGGCCTCCCCTCGCCGAGGATGAACCTCGGCGAGCCTCCCCTCCCGGCTCGCGCGCTGCGCGGCCTCGTGGGACGAGTGGCTGATCTGGCAGGTGCCAGGCAGTTCGCGTCGACGTGTCTGCAAGTTGATCGCTGAAGTGTGCACTGAGGTGCAATTCTGATCAGCAATGCGACGACAGCGTGCGCGCGAAGCGCGAGCCGGGTGGGGGGCCCCGCCGGATTCACTCCGGCGGGGGGCGGCTGCAAGGCCGCCCGATGACGCTACGGCGCGGCGCGCGTCGCAACCTCGGTCACCGCCTCACGGCAGCTGTCCAGGTTCTTGGCGTCGATGATGCCGAGCAGCTGCGCGCCGGTGACGAACAGCGCATGGGCGTGGGTCTTGTCGCTGATGCGGATGCCGCGAGTGCCGTTGCGCTCGAGCGGTGCCACCTCCATGAAGTTTTCGAGCGCGTACCCCTGAAACGCCTCGAGCGCCGTGCTGGCGGCTTCGGCGCTGTCGAAATCGACGACGATGGCGCGGGCGCGACTGTTGCGACAATTGACCTCGGCGACCAGCGCCGGCACCTTGAGTGTGGGCAGCGCGCCAGTCGGCACGATGCGCTCGCTGTCCGGCACGATACTGTTCTCGGGCAACGCTGCGCTGCCCGGAATCTGCGGCACCGCATCGCCCGGCAATCGCGTCACCAGCGCGCGCAACAGACCGCGCGCCGGCTCGCGCAGCGGTTCGCTCGACGCCGTGCGCACCTCGACCACGAAATTGGTACGCCAGGCACGGGCCAGCCCTTTCTCCTCGAACGATCCTGGCAGGTCGGCGACGCGCAGCGCGCGGTCGCTACGGCCAGGCGTAAAGCCGCAGAACGCGCCACGAGCGTCGGCAAAGCTGACGATCGTCGCCCGCAGCACCAGGCTGGCGTCACCGCTCGAGCGGTACTCGGCGGCTGCGGCTGCACTGGCACCACAGATGCGCCAGCGCTCGACGTCGTCACCCGGCAAGTTGCCCAGCTCGGCGACGCTGGCGGCGCTGCTGATCGGACCCCGCTTGAGGTCCTGCACGACGTCACTGTCGACGAGAAAATCGGTCGGTTGGGGTGTCCGGGTCGATGCCGGCGACGGCTTGCTGGTCGCACACGCCAGCGGCACCGCCACCAGCGCGAGCCACAGCACGTGGCGCATCGCAGCCTCGAACGAAGATCTCAGTAGTAGGTCAGCGACTTGAAATCTGGCGCCACGCCCATGACCGCCTCTTCGGCGTCATCGACCTCGGCCACGGCCTGCTCGGCACTCTCGGGCACGATCAGCACCTTGACCTGGGTCATCACGTCGGCCTGCAGGCGCACGTCGACGGTGTACTGGCCCAGTGCCTTGATCGGCTCGGCCAGCTTGACCGAGCGGTGGTTGATCGTGTGACCGAGATCGGTGAGCGCCCGTGCGATGTCGCGCGCGCTGATCGACCCGAACAGCTTGTCCTGCTCGCCAGCCTTGGCGGCGATGGTCACCGACACCTGCTTGAGCTCGCCCGCCAGCTTCTCGCTCTCGGCGCGCAGCTTGAGCTTGCGGTGATCGGTCAGCCGCTTCTGGTGGTCGAACGCACGCACGCTGCGCTTGTCGGCAACCAACGCCTTGCGCTGCGGCAGCAGGAAATTGCGCGCGTAGCCCGGGCGCACGCCGACGATCTCGCCGACCTGGCCCAGATTGGCCACATCCTCTTGTAAAATAATCTGAACGGTCCGTGCCATGGCAGTGTGCTCGACTCGCGGGTCCGTGTCCGGCGCCCGCTGCTAGTTGCCGGTGCTGGTGTAGGGCAGCAGCGCCAGCTTGCGCGCGCGCTTGACCGCCCGGGTGACCTTGCGCTGGTTCTTGGCGCACAGCCCCGAGATCCGGCGCGGCACGATCTTGCCGCGCTCGGTCACGAAGTGCTTGAGGATCGACGGGTCCTTGTAGTCGATCTTGAGCGACTTGTCGGCCAGAAAGCGGTCGACCTTGCGCCGCGAGCCGCGCCGCATGCCACCGAAACCACCACCGCGGTCGCCGTCGCCAGCCTCGTCATTGTTGCGATCTTCCCGGAAGCGTCCCATGGTTAATCCTCCCACTTCGCGGCGGCCGCGGGCGCACCGGTCGTGGCATGATCGTCCGCCCCCGCACGCGGCCCACGGTGGCGATCGTCGTCGCGGTCGCGAGCCAGCACGTCGCCGTCTTCGCGATCCATGTCGCGCGGGCGGTCGTCGTGGTCGCGATCGCGCTTGCCGGGCTCGCGCACGGGCGCAATCAACACGTCGGGTTCGGCTGCGCGCGTGCTGGCGTCGACGGCGTCGGCCAGGCGCGAGGTCTGATAGATCAGCGCCTCGTCCATGATCTTGAGGACGCGCTCGTACTCGGCGACCAGCTTTGGGCCACCCAGATAATGGTGGTAGATGTAGACGCCCTTCTGGACCTTGTCGATTTCGTAGGCGAGCTTTTTCTTGCCCCAGTTGTGGATCTTGATGCTCTTGCCGCCCCCTTGCTCGACCACGCCGCGCATGCGCTCGGCAACCTCGATCACCTTGTTGTCCTCGAGGTCGGGTTTGAGCACGTAGATCGTCTCGTATTCGCGCAGATAATTGCTGGCCTCAGCCATCGTAACCTCCTCCTCCGCTGGTTCCCAGCGCAGCACGCGCCAGGGCGAGGAGTCCTCCGCGGGGCCACTGGCCCCTGATCTGTGCCATCCCAAACTGGTTGGCACCTTGAAAGATGGGCTCAGTAGCAAGCCAAATGGCTGGTATCAAGCTAAAAACGCGTTCCCCTCGCCAGCAGACCAGCTGCCGGCACCTCCAGCAGAGCATTTTTTGGGAGGATTGGGTATACAGCGGACATTGGGAAAGCTTGGGCTCGCACGAAAATCAGCAGCGGGGACGAGGCAACAATGGCAGGCCAGACGATCATCGAGAAGATCCTTTCGGCGCACGCCAGCCGGCGCGCCGAGCCGGGCGCCGTGCTGGACGTGGCGCTCGACACCCGCGTTGCACGCGACTTTGGCGGCGCCAACGTGGTCGCCCACCTCGAGCAGCGCGGGCTCAAGCTGGCGGATCCGGGGCGCACCGCCTTCACCTTCGACTGCAACCCGGCCGGCTCGGATCAAAAGTACGCCGCCAACCAGCAGCGTTGCCGCACCTTTGCCCGGCGCCAGGGCGCGCGCGTGTTCGACCTGGGCAGCGGCATCGGCACCCACCTGGCCGTCGACCAGGGGCTGGCCTGGCCCGGCTCGACCTTCGTCTCGACCGATTCGCACGCCAACATCCTGGGCGCGATCGGCTGCTTCGGCCAGGGCATGGGCGACATCGACATCGCGGCCGCCTTTGCCCACGGCACGATCTGGTTCGAGGTGCCGCCCACGGTGCGGCTGCACCTGCGCGGCACGCCCGGTCCACAGGCCACGGCCAAGGACATCGGCCTCAAGATCCTGTCGGTCACCGGCGCCAGCGGCCTGCTCGGGTGCGCAGCCGAGGTGGTGGGCGACGTCGTCGACCGGATGAGCCTCGACGCGCGGCTGACCATCGCCTCGCTCGGCACCGAGATGGGCGCGATCATCCTACTGTTCCCGCCCAGCCCGGACGTCGTCACTTATTGCCGCGGCGTCAGCGGCGACAGCGGCGACAGCTGGCAACCGGTGTCTGCCGACCCCGACGCGCGCTATGAGCGTACGCTCGAGGTCGACCTCGAAGGGTTGCAACCGCTGATCGCGCGACCCGGCCACCCCGAGGACGTGGTGCCGGTGGCCGAACTGCGCGGCACGCCGGTCGACTCGGCCTTTCTCGGTTCGTGCACCAACGGCCGCTGGGAGGACCTGCAGGCCGCGGCGCGACTGCTCGCGGGCCGCCGCATCGCCAGCGAGGTCGTGCTCAAGGTGGTACCGGCGACCGATGCCGTCTGGCAGCGGGCGCTCGACAGCGGTCTGCTCAAGCAGCTCAAGCAGGGCGGCGCACTGATCGCCAGCGCTGGCTGCGCCGGTTGCGCCGAGGGACAGATCGGCCAGAACGGCCCGGGCGAAGCGACGGTCTCGACCGGAAACCGCAACTTCGCCGGCAAGCAGGGCAAGGGGCAAGTTTACCTGGCCTCGCCCGAGACCGCAGTGGCGTCGGCGATCCTGGGCGTCATCGCCACTGCCGAAGACGTGCGCAGCGGCCACCAGGTCGAGCGCCGTGCCTCCGCTGCGCTGCCCGCCAAGCCGACGCCACCGGCCAGCGCGACCGCGCGCGCGCGGCCGACCGTGGTCGAGGGGCGGCTGTTCGTGATCGCGGTCGACAACGTCGACACCGACATGATCTTTCACAACCGCCACCTCGCCATCACCGAGCTGGCGCAGATGGCGCCGCACGCCTTTGGCAACCTCGAGGGTTACCAGCAATTTCCAAAGTGGGCGCAGCCGGGCGACGTGGTCTGGGTCGGCAGCAACTTCGGCTGCGGCAGTTCGCGCCAGCAGGCAGTGGATGCGCTACTCGCGCTGGGCGTCGGCGCACTGCTGGCGCCGAGCTACGGCGCGATCTACTGGCGCAATGCCGTCAACGGCGGGCTGCCGGCGCTGACCTGCGCAGTGCGGCCGGCCGCCGTGGGCGCTGCTACCGGCGACCGGGTGCGGCTGAATCTGGCGACGGGCCGCCTCGAACTGCTTGACCAGGGCAAGACCGTGGCCGCGCAGCCAATGGGCGAGGTGCCATTGTCCATTTACCAGCGCGGCGGTCTGCTATGATGGTTGCCATGTACTGGCGCGTCGTCATCGCAGCTCTGTTCACGGTTGCGCTGGCCGGATCGGCCGGATGCGGCAATAGTGACAACATCAAGCCGCTCGTCGTCGATCTCGCCGGCAACCGCGTCGCGAGCGAGGACGCGGGCAGTGGCGCTGCCAGCGCGCCGGCGGCCACACCTGGCAACCCAGGCACTGACGACGTCGAGCCAGCGAGCGGCGCCGCCGACGACGGCGCCGAGCCCGCGCCCGATCCGCGCGAGGCCAACGTGAACAAGGGCACGCTGCCCGACGACGCGATCGCCGACGTGTTCGCGCACGGTTCGCCGGCCGTGCGCAAGTGCTACGAGCGCGAGCTCAAGCGAACGCCGGCGCTCGCCGGCCGCATGGCGTTTGCCATCAAGATCGGCCGCACCGGCAAGGTCGAAGCCGCGCGTCTCAAGTCGAGCACGCTGAAGAACAAGGTGGTCGAGCGCTGCATCCTCGCCACCATCAAGCGCTGGAAGTTCCCGCGGCCGGCCGGTGGCACGGTGCTGGTGACCTACCCGATCAACTTCACAGCCAAGAGCAACTAGCGAGACAGACGCGCTAGCGCCGCTCCCCGCGCACGAACGATCGTCCCAGCGCAGCCGGCGCGCCCAGGCCGCGCTGCTGCCTGCGCAGGTTGCCCACGACCAGCACGCCGATCACGAACAGGTAAGGCAGCATGTTGAAAAAGTAGCCGCTGCTCGGGTTGGCCAGCCAGCCGACGTCGAGCCCCTGCACGTCGAGCGGCAGCCGGCGAATGGCGCCGAACAACAGCGCGCCGGGCACCGCAGCGAGCGGATTCCAGCGCGCAAAGATGGTCAGCCCGAGTGCGACGAATCCCATACCCGCGGTCATGCCGTCGACGTAGCCCGGGGTCAGCGCCAGCGACAGCGCAGCGCCGCCAACGCCGGCCAGCCCGCCGCCAAGGCAAACCGCAGCGTAGCGGTAGACGGTGACGTTGACGCCGAGGCCATCGGCCGCTTCTGGGTTCTCACCGACCGCGCGCAGGTGCAGGCCAATCCGCGTGCGCTGCAGCAGCAACCAGCAGAGCGGCGCGGCCAGTAGCGCGCCGTACGTCAGAACATTGTGCGCGAAGAGCACCGGACCGAGCACTGGCAGCTCCGAGAAAAACGGCACTGGCCGAACCGCGAAGCGATCGAGCTGCGCCTGAGCGCCGACCAGCGGCGCGCCCAGCATCGACGCCAACCCGATGCCGACAAATCCAAGGCTCAGCCCGGACACCACCTGATCGGCGCGCAGGCTGACGCAGACCACGGCGTGCGCGGTCGCGAGCAGGGCGGCCGCGGTAAAGGCCGCCAGCAGACCGAGGCTGGCCGAACCAGTCGGCAGCGCGACCAGCACGCCGCTCATGGCGCCGACCAGCATCAGGCCCTCGAGCCCGAGGTTGAGCACGCCACCGCGCTCGGCGATCACTTCGCCCAGCGTGACGATGAGCAGCGGCGTACCCGAGGCCACTCCAGCCGCCAGCAGGTTGACCACGAAGGCCAGTGCGCCACCTTCAGCCATGCGCGCTCCAGCCGCGCCACTGCGCGCGATAGCGGGCGAAAAACTCGCTGCCGACGACGACCAACAGCAGGGTGCCCTGCAGCAGCATCGCGATGCCGGCCGGCTGCACCTCGCGGCTGCCGACCAGCAGGCCGCCGAACAGCAGCGCCACCACGACCACCAGCGCCGGGTTCAGCCGCGCCAACCAGGCCACGATGATGGCGGTGAAGCCGTAGCCGGGCGAGAACCGCTCCTGCAGCCGCAGCACCACGCCCGACACCTCGACCATGCCGGCCAGCCCGGCGCAGGCGCCGGACAGAGCCAGCACCAGCACCGTGGTGCGGCCGACGTCGATGCCGACGCTGCGGCCACAGGCCGCGTTGTCGCCCAGCACGTCGATGGCAAAACCCAGCCGGGTCGAGCGCAGCAGCCACCAGACCGCTGCTGCAGCCAGCAGCGCCAGCGCAAAGCCGGCGTGCAAGGTGATGCCGGACAGCGCCGGCACCGCCGCAGCAGCGTCGGACAGCCGCCACAGCTGGGCGCTCGGAGCGAACTGCGGGGACAGCGGAAAGCCGCTCTGCGACCACGGTCCAAAGATCCAGAAGTTGTTGAAGTGGCTCGCCACATAGACCAGCATCAGCGTCGACAGGATCTCGTTGACGTTGAGCCTGGCCTTGAGCCAGCCCGCAAGCGCCGCGTAGCCGGCGCCGACGACCACGGCGGCCAGTGCCATCGCCGTCAGCAGCAGCGGTCGCGGCAGGGTCGCCGGCAACCAGAAGCTGGCCACGCCGGTCGCGGCCCAGGCGCCGAGCAGCAGTTGCCCCTCGGCGCCCACGTTCCACAGTCGCATGCGAAAAGCGAGTGCGCAGCCCAGCCCGCACAGGATCAGCGGCGTCGCCTTGACCGCGGTGTCCGAGAGCGCATAGGCGCCGCCCCAGAACGCGGCGCGGCCGATCGCAGCATAGGCAGCCAGCGGGTCGACGCCGGCGAGCAGCAGGAACAGACCACCCAGCAGCAGCGCCAGGCAGACCGCGGCCGCCGCAATGCCGGCCTGCTGACCGCGGCCGATCGCGTGGCGCGGCACGATGCGAACCGGCGACCGCATCACGGCTGCCCCAGCATCAAACGGCCGATCGACTCGGCACTGGCCACCGCACGCTCGAGCGTGCCCGCAACCCGGCCCTTGAAAAGCACCACGACCCGCTGCGCCAGCGCCAGCACCTCGTCGAGGTCCTCCGAGACCAGCAGCACGCCGCAGCCGCTCGCGGTCAACTGGCGCAACCTGTCGTGCACCGCCCTGGTGGCGCCCAGATCGAGGCCACGCGTCGGTTGCGCGGCTACCAGCAGGCGCGGTCGCGCATCGATCTCGCGCGCCAGGATCAGCTTCTGCACGTTGCCGCCCGACAGCTCACCGGCCGCCTGCTCGAGCGACTGCAGCCGCACGTCGTGCGCAGCCACCAAGTCGGTCCCGCGCTGCGCCAGCGCGGACCACGGCACGAGCCACGGCGGCCGTTGCTGACGGAACAGCCCGAGCGCCAGGTTGTGCCGCACCGACAGCGAAGGCGCGATGCCATGACCCAGCCGGTCCTCGGGAATGTAGCCCAGCCCCAACGCCAATCGCTCGCGCACCGAAAGCCGCGTCAGATCGCGGTTGCCCAGCACGATGCCGCCGGCCGTGGACGGTTGCAGTCCGACGATCACCTGCGCTAGCTCGCGCTGGCCATTGCCCGAGACACCAGCGACACCGACGATCTCGCCACAGCGCACCTCGAGATCGACCCCGGCGAGCGCCACTTCGCCGCGCTGGCCGAGCGCGCTGACGCCGGTCAGACGGAGCAACGCTGGCGCCGGTGCCCGGACGACCCCAGCCGCCGGCGGCCGATCCACGCCAACCACTGCCGCCGCGCTCGTCACCGCCGCCGGAGACGGTGCCGATGCGTCGTCGCCGCCCAGGATCAGACGGCTCAGCTGATCGGCATCGACGCTGCGGGTCGACACGTCGCTGGCCACGGTGCGGCCGCGGCGCAACACGGTGACGACGTCGGCAGCAGCCATCACCTCGGCCAGCTTGTGCGTGATCAGCACCAGCGCGGTGCCGGCAGCAGCCAGCGCGCGCAGCGCTTCGAAAAACGGTGTCAGCTCGAGCGGACCGAGCACGGCGGTCGGCTCGTCCAGGATCAACACGCGCGCCCCGCGCCATAGCGCCTTGAGCAGCTCGACCCGCTGCTGCTCGCCCACCGACAGCGCCGCGACGCGCGCCGCTGGATCGACCGGCAACTTGAGACGCTGGCCAAGCGTTGCGATCTCGTCGTGCAACGGCCGTGGTCCGAGCCAAAAGCGCGGCCAGTCGGTACCGAGCAGGATGTTTTCGGCCACGGTCAGCGTCGGCACCAGCTGAAAGTGCTGGTGCACCATGCCGATGCCGCGCGCGATCGCCTGGCGTGGGCTGGTCAGCTCGATCGCAACGCCGTCCAGCCACAACTCGCCTTGGTCGGCAAATTGCACGCCGGCGAGCACCTGCATCAGTGTCGTCTTGCCAGCGCCGTTCTCGCCCAGCAACGCTGCGATCTGACCGCGCTGGACCGTAAAGCTGGCGCCGTCGAGCGCCAGCGTCCTACCAAAGCGCTTGCTGATGCCGCGCAGCTCGACCGCGGGTGGGCTCGTCGACGGCGTGGCGCTCACTGCCGGGGCAACTCGCCGCTGACACCCTCGACCAGCCAGCCCATGCAAATGGTGCAGTCGCGACGACCGGCGATGCCACGAATGCCCTCGAGATCCTCCTGCGCCAGCAGCTGGCCAGCGCCAAGCACGGCGCCGCCCTGGTTGTTCCTGAGTGGCCCCTTGAACAGATCGAAGCGCGTCAGTTTGCCGCCGCGCATCTGCTCGAGCGCCGCCTGCACCTTGGGCACGACGTCGGCCGGCACGCCCGGCGCCGGCTTCTCGCCCGCCATGAAACCGGCCAGCCCGACGATGCCCGAGTCAACGTCGCGGTAGTCGTTGCTGCCGCGCCAGGTGCCGGCCTGGATCTGCTTGACCAGATCGGCGTAGACCGGACCCCAGTTCCAGTAGGGCGTGGTCAGGCAGCGCTCGGGGCTGGCGCCGCAGGCGTTGGCAGAATCATAGCCGATGCCCCAGCGACCGCGCTCGGCGGCCGCCACCAGCGGGCCGGTGCTATCGGCGCCGGTGACGACGACGTCGGCGCCGTCGGCCAGCAGGGACTCGGCCGCCTCCTTCTCCTTGACCGGGTCGAACCAGGTATGGATCCAGCGCACCGACAACGTGCATTCGGGGCAGCTGGCACGCACGCCCAGCGCCAGTGCATTGCCCAGCCGGATCACCTCGGCGATCGGGAACGGCGCGATGTAGCCGACCTTGGGCCGGCTGTCGGCCTTGGCGCGCGCGCCCGCGATCATGCCGGCCAGGTACTTCATTGACTCCATGGCACCGAACAGGTTGCCAAAGTTGCTGCCGTTGCTCTTGAAGCCCGAGACGTGCACGAACCTGATCGCCGGGAACTCGGCCGCCACCTGCTCGGTGGCATCCATGTAACCAAAGCTCGTCGTCACGATCAGCTGAAAGCCCTTGCGCGCCAGGCCACGGATCGCCTGCGCCGCGTCCGCGCCCTCGGCCACCGACTCGACGTAGGCGGTATGCACGTCGGGCAGCAACTTCTCGAGCTGCTGCCGGCCCTGGTCGTGGGCATAGGTCCAGCCGCCGTCGCCGACCGGCCCGATGTAGACGAAGGCAACATTGAACTTGCCTGCGACCAACGCCGGGATCGCCTTGCTGGTGCTGCTCGGGGTCGCGCTCGACGGACGGTTGCAGCCGGCGACCAGCAGCGCCATGGCGACGGCGAACAGCAGCCTGCCGAACACAGCCCGACCCGCGGCGAGCGATCTCATGACTGCCTCCCGTGGACCGCGATCACGCCGGGCGCGGTTGCGCGGCGCGGCCAAACTTCTCGATCGCAGCCGCTGGAATCTCGAAACCGACGTCACTGGCCACCTGCAGCGCGATCGCCAGCTTGTCGTTCCCGGACAGCACGTCGGCAGCGCTGAACAGATCGGCCTGCAATTCGCCAATCCGGCCGAGCATGGCCCGGTAGTAGGCCACGATCAGGCTCAACACGAAGCGTCGGTCTGGCGCCAGCCTCGGCGCAACCCCGGCCACCGCCTGCGCTCCGCGCTGCTCGAACGGTTGCGCGCGACCGACCAGCAACCGCACCAGCTGCGGCCAGCGCGCGTCGCTGTGTCCCGCCTCGGCCCATTGCCGCAGATCGCGATCGGTCAGTGCGCAGGCCGCCAGATCGGCCAGACTGAAGTAGATCAGGCCGCGGCTGCCCACCAGCGCGTCGCTGCGCACGTCGCGTAAAACGTGCGCCAGGTAGGCAAACAGCCCCAGATCGCGGCCGCACTGGCGATAGTCGAAGTTGGCCACGCGAAACACGCCGTCGTCGCTGCGCTCGGCCACCAGCAGGTAGACGTAGATGGTGGTCGGCGCCACGGTGGCGCCCTCGGCGTAGTCGACGAACGCGGCGAAGTCGGCAAACCGCGAATGGTCGACGTCGTAGCGCATGGCGTCGACGAAGTTGTGCCAGAGCGCGATCGGTACCGGGAACTGCTGCACCGCCCACGCCAGTGCGCGATCGAGCGGCTGGTCGCCGGGCTGACCGGCGTAGGCTGCCTCGATGCGCGCCTGCCAGCGGTCGAGATCCGCATGCAGTTCGGCGCGACCAGCTGCATCCAGCCGGTCCTTGTCGATCACGTTGTCGATGGCGTCGTCGATCACGCGCATCAGCGCGTACATCGCGCAGAACGCGCGATAACGCTCGGGCTCGGTCAGGAACTGCGAGGTCAGATAGAGGTTGGAGCGGTCCTTGGCCGCCAGCGCGTGGGCGGCCTCGAAGTCGTCGTCGCGCAACTCGACTGGCATGAAAGCTCCCTGGATTGCGCCGCCCCGCTCCGATCGACGGGGCCCCGGCCCCCGACCGACCAGGACCAATGTCTTATCCGGAGAGTGCTGCTGTCAACGCCCGGTAGCAAATCGGAACATGGTCGAGGGATTCAACCAGGTCGGCCGCGGATAGGCATGTCCGATCAAGCCGCCGATCAGCTGGCGCCGCCGGTCGCTGCGAGCCGTGAGCGCCAGCATGGCCTCGACCCGCGCCCGGCTCGCGCAAAACCGTTGCAGCGCCCAGCCGAGCCACATCTCGACGCCAAAGCGCTGCTGCCACAATCGGTCGAAGCGGCCGAGCGCGTCCGCGCCGACGTCGCCGCGCGCCAGGGCAGCCGCCAGCACCTCGGCTGCGAGCTGACCTGCGATCAGCGCGGTGTGGATGCCGTGGCCGGTGAACGGGTCGACCATGCTACCAGCATCGCCGATCAGCAGCGCGCCCGCAGTCGCGTGCGACAGCGGCAGCGATCCCCCCGGCAGGCTCCAGCCGACGACGTCGCGGACGGTTGCCAGGTCGCGGCGCAAGTCCGGGTAATGGCGCGCCACCTGGTTGAGCAACGCGCGCGCGCCGACCCGGCGCCGGTCGAGATCGCGCCGCAGCACGCCGAGCCCGACATTGGCGCGGCCCTGCCCTGCTGGCACGTGCCAGGCGCAGCCGGGCAGCGTGCGCGCGGTGGTGTAGATGTCAAACACCGATGATTCGCTGCGCTGGGAAGCGGCATAACCGCGCACCGCGACGCACAGGTGCGCGGGCGGCCGCTCAAAGCGACCGAGCGCGCGCGCCATGACCGAGCTCGCTCCGTCGGCCGCGATCACGGCCGCGGCCGGCAACTCGGCGCGATCGCCGTTGGCCAGCCGCACGACCACGCCGCGCACAGCGGCGTCGCGCACGACGACGTCGATGGCGGTCACCTCTTCGCGCAGCTCGACGCCGTCCGCTCGGACCAACGTTGCCAGCAGCGCATCGAACTCAAGGCGCGGCACCACCCACCAGGGCTCGACGTCGCCGCGCAGGTCGCAAAATGGCAACTCGACGCTGCGGCCGGATGGCCCGTGGTAACAGCAACGATCGATGCGGTGGCTACGCGCAGCGAGCGGCGCCAGATCGACCCCCAGCTCGGACAGCGCCTGCCGCGCCTCGGGCAGCAGCACGTCGCCGCACACCTTGTCGCGTGGAAAACGGGCGCGCTCGAGCAGCAGCACCTCGACGCCGCGCCGACAGAGCGCCAGCGCGGCTGCGCACCCTGCCGGTCCGGCACCGACGACGATGACCGGCGGTCTCGTTGCGCTGCTCACCGAAATGGATCCCTCACCGCGGGTCGACCGGTCCGCTCCAGGTCAGACGAACGGCACGTTGTCCAGGTTGCGCCGCGCGATCTCGGCCATGATGACGTCGGGCAGCAGCGGCAGCTCGGTCATGCGTACGCCCAGCGCGTGCGACACCGCGTTGGCCAGCGCCGCCGGGGCCGGGATCAACGATGGCTCGCCGATGCCCTTGGCACCGTACGGCCCCTTGGCCTGGTTCGCGGTGCCATGACCCTTGGCGCCGCCCTCGTCACCGGTCTCGATCAGCGCGATCGCCACCTCGGGCATGTCGTGGATGGTCGGGATCAGATAGTCGGTGAAGTTGGGGTTGAGGATGCGGCCGTCACGCACGACCAGCCGCTCGGTCAATGCGTAGCCCATGCCCTGTACCGCACCGCCCTCGATCTGGCCGCGCACGCCCTCCGGGAAGATGGCCCGGCCGACGTCATGGGCGCAGAAGAACTTCTTGGCGCAGGCGGCGCCGGTCACCAGGTCGACCTCGACCAGCGCGATCTGGGTCGCATAGGCATAGGCGCTGTACGGCTGCCCCAGTCCGGTGGTTCGATCGTGCTTCTTGCGCGGCGGCGCATACCAGCCGCTGGCAGCCAGGTGCACCTTGGCCCGGAACGCCGCCATGGCGACCTCAGCAAAAGTCAGCTTCTTGCGGCCCGCGCCACGTACCCAGCCGCCAGCGAACTCCACCTGGCTGGCGCGACAGCCGAGCAGGCCGGCCGCGACCGGCAGCAGCTGCGCCCGCAGCTGGCGCGCGGCATCAGCCACCGCGTGACCGGCCATCGGCGTGGTGCGCGAGGCCACGGTCGGCCCCGAGTCGGGCACCAGCGCGGTATCGGTCGGCAGCACCTCGACCTGCGCCGCCTCGACGCCAAGGATCTCAGCGGCGATGCGCGCGGCCACGGTGGCCGCCCCTTGCCCCATCTCGGTCAGACCGATCGCCACCGAGACCGAGCCGTCCTTGTGCACCTGGGCCAGCGCGCCGCAGCCTTCGAGGTGCTGACCGCCAGCGTGCAGGCAGCTGCCGTACATGCAGCTGCCCACACCCAACCCGAGCCGGGTCCGGCCGCCCGCCTGGTTGTGCGCCTCGACCTGGGCGCGCAGCACCTTCCAGTTGGCCATCTTTTCGGCTGCGGCCAGCGTGTCGAGGTACTCGACCGGCGGCGCCAGCTTTTCGCCCCAGGCCGTCACCGCATAGGGGCGGACCGCGTTCTGTCGGCGCAGATCGAGCGGGTCGCGGCCGAGCCGCTCGGCCAGCGCGTCGAGCTGCCCCTCATGGGCGAGCGTCGCCTGCGGCGCACCGAAACCGCGGAAGGCGCCGCCGAACGGATTGTTGGTGTAGATGGTGCGCGTATACACGCGCACGTTGGGCACCAGGTAGGGGCCGATGGACGAGCTGTTGGCGCGCTCGGCCACGATGCCGGTCAGGCCGCAATAGGCGCCAGCGTCGACCAGGATCTCGATGTCCGCCCCGAGCAGGGTGCCGTCGTGGCGCGCGGCCAGCCGGTGCAGGATCACCATCCGGTGGCGCTTGGTCGACCACTGAATGTCCTGCTCGCGATTGTAGACGAACTTGACCGGCCGCCCGCTCTTGTGAGCGAGCAGCGCGGCGCAGCAAGCCGGCTCCGACGGATAGTCCTCCTTGCCGCCGAATGCGCCACCGGTGATGGTCTGCACCACGCGCACCCGCGACATCGGCAGCCCGAGCAGCCGCGCCACCGCGCTCTGCACGTAAAACGGACACTGCATGCTGCCGTAGACGGTCATGCCGCCGCGCTCGGGCACCGCGATCACGCCCTGGGTCTCGAGGTAGGCGTGCTCTTGCCACGGCGCCACGTAGCGGTTCTCGACCACCACGTCGGCCTGGCGCATGGCGCGCTCGACATCGCCGCGCTCGATCCTGAACTCCTCGATCTGGTTGCCACCGGCGTGGAGCGCCGGGGCCCCGGTGACCAGTGCCTGCTCGACGTCGAACACGCCGGGCAACGGCACCGCGTCGATCTTGACTACGCGCGCCGCGGCCTGGGCGGTCGCGGCATCGGTGGCCGCGATCAAGGCAACCCGATCGCCGATCCAGCGGGCACGGGTCTCGACCAGCAGCGGCTGGTCGGGTCGCACGCAGCCCACCTGGTTCTGGCCGGGCACGTCTCGAAAGGTCGCCACCACCACCACGCCGGGCACTTGCTGGGCGTCGGTGACGTCGATGCGCAGCACCTCGGCGTGAGGCAGATCGCTGGTGCGCACGGCCGCGTACAGCATGTCCGGAAACCGCAGATCGTCGATGTAGCGGGCACTGCCGTCGACCTTGGTCACGGCATCGACGCGCAGACCGGGCTGGCCGACGACGCGGGTCGACTTCGGCCTGGCGCGGCGCTGGGGTTTGCGTGCGGTCACGGCGCCACCTCCTGCCGCAGATCGTCGGCAGCGCGCTGCACGGCACGCACGATGCGGTGGTAGCCAGTGCAACGGCACAGGTTGCCGGCAAGCGCGCGCTTGATCTGTTCGACGTCGGGTTCGGTGGTGGCGGACAGCAACTCGGCGGCGGCCAGCACCATGCCGGGGGTGCAAAAGCCGCACTGTGTCCCCATCTCGTCGACAAACGCCTGGCGCAGCGCCGCCACCACCGGCTGGCCGGTGGCGGCCACGGTCACCACCTCGGCGCCCTCCGCGCTCTGCGCCAGCAGCAGGCACGAGCACACGGCGCGGCCGTCGAGCAGCACGGTGCAGCTGCCGCACTCGCCCTCGCCGCAGCTCTCCTTGACGTCGAGCCAACCGGCCCGGCGCAATGCATCGAGCAGCCGCTCACCCGGCGCCGCGTCGAGCACGGTGCGCCGGCCGTTGATCGTCAGTGCGACCGGGCTACGCCCGAGATCGGCTTCGCTGACCGCCATGGGTCTTCTCCGCCGCGACCTGCGCCGAGATCTCCTCGAGCGCCAGCCGCACAAAGTTGCGCGCCACCCGCCGCCGGTAGCTGGCGGTCGAGCGGACGTCATCGATCGGTGAGATGTCGTCGACTGCCGCCTCGGCGGCGGCCGCGATCACCTGATGTTCGAGCGCCTCGCCCTGCAGCAGCTTTTCGGCCGAGCGCGCGCGCACCACGGTTGGCGCCACCGCGCCCAGCACGATATGCGCCTGCTCGATCTTGCCGCGGCGCAGTCGTACGCTGATCGCGGTGTTGACCACCGCGATCACCTGCGCACCGCGAAAACCAAGCTTTAAAAAACGGCTGTGCTCGTTCTCGCTCGGCAGCGGCTTGGCCAGGACCACCTCGACCAGCAGTTCCTGCGGGGTCAGCACATGCTGGCCGGGCCCGGTGAAAAAGCGCTCACTGGCGACCTCGCGCACGTCGTCACCGCGACGCACTCGCAGCGTCGCCTGGTACGCAATCAGCGGCGTCACCAGATCGGCCGCCGGCGACGCGTTGCAGATGTTGCCGCCCAGGGTC
>Ga0315268_10003536_pt1 | contig 17227 bp, 15 predicted proteins | sample C1_top_MG_FD_204535 | JGI IMG/M metagenome (GOLD analysis project Ga0315268, IMG submission 204535) | Sediment microbial communities from Yellowstone Lake, YNP, Wyoming, USA - C1_top | ecosystem: Environmental > Aquatic > Freshwater > Lake > Sediment | place: USA: Wyoming | collected 2017-08-01
TCGCGAACTCACACTGCTACGTGGCTGGCTGACCAAGCAAGGCGTAAGCGACACGCTGGTCAACCGGGCGCTGCATGAACTGAACAAGGTAGCGACAGACACCGGCAAGAGCCTGTACGACCGCAATAAGGACGTTTACGACCTGCTGCGCTACGGCGTCAAGGTGCAGCCCGGCGCGGGCGAGAACAATGTCACGGTCTGGCTGATCGACTGGCAGCACCCGGAGAACAACCACTTCGCCATCGCCGAGGAGGTGACGGTCAAGGGTGCTGATCTGGTGAATGCCGCCAAGGCCAGCACCAAGCGGCCAGACGTGGTGATCTACATCAACGGCATTGCGCTGGGCGTACTGGAACTGAAACGCTCCACCGTGTCCGTCACCGAGGGCATCCGCCAGAATCTGGACAACCAGAAGAAGGAATTCATCCAGCCCTTCTTCTCGACCATGCAGTGGGTGATGGCGGGCAACGACACCGAGGGACTGCGCTACGCCACCATCGAGACGCCAGAGAAGTATTACCTGCGCTGGGTGGAAGAAAGCGGCCCCTATGCTGCCGAGCCGAACCTGCTGGATCGCCACCTGTTGCAGGTGTGTCGGAAGGCGCGGCTGCTGGAACTGATCCACGACTTTGTTGTTTTCGACGCGGGCACCAAGAAGCTGTGCCGCCAGAACCAGTATTTCGGCGTCAAGGCCGCGCAGGAGTTCATCCACCGCCGCGAGGGCGGCATCATCTGGCACACGCAAGGCAGCGGCAAGTCGCTGACGATGGTGTGGCTCGCCAAGTGGATTCGTGAAAACCGCGAGGGTGCGCGGGTGCTGATCATCACGGATCGTACCGAACTGGACGAGCAGATCAGCACAGTGTTCAAGGGCGTTAATGAACAGATATACCGCGCTACCAGCGGCGACGACCTGATCGAGAAGCTGAACGGCACCGAGGAATCCTTGCTGTGTTCGCTGGTGCATAAGTTTGGCCGGCAGGGTGATGACGAAGAAGGCACCAAGGAGTTCATCGCCGCCCTGCAAAAGCTACCACCCGACTTCAAGGCCAAGGGCGACATTCATGTGTTTGTCGATGAGTGCCACCGCACCCAGAGCGGCGACCTGCACAAGGCCATGAAGGCGTTGCTGCCGAATGCGATCTTTATCGGCTTCACCGGCACGCCGCTACTGAAGGCGGACAAGCAGAAGAGCATTGAAGTCTTTGGCCGCTACATCCACACCTATAAGTTTGACCAAGCCGTGCGCGAGGGCGTGGTGCTGGACTTGCGCTATGAAGCGCGGGACATCGACCAGACGCTGACCAACCGGGCCAAGATCGACCAGTGGTTCGAGGCCAAGACCCAGGGGCTGAACGATCTTGCCAAGGCGCAGCTCAAGCAGCAATGGGGAACCATGCAGCGGGTGCTGTCCAGTCAGGACAGGCTGGAAAAGATCGTCGCCGACATCCTGATGGACATGAGTACCAAGCCGCGCCTGATGGACGGCCACGGCAACGCCATGCTGGTGGCCGGCAGCATCTACGAGGCGTGCAGGTTCTATGAGTTGTTTACCAAGAGCGAACTCAAGGGTAAGTGCGCCATCGTCACCAGCTACGCCCCCAGCGTGGCCGATACCAAAGGCGAGACAACCGGCGAAGGCGATACGGACAACCTGATCAAGTACGGGATTTACGCCCAGATGCTGGCTGACTGGTTCAATGAACCGGCGGAGAAGGCCATCAACAAGGTGGAGAAGTTCGAGCTGGCAGTGAAGAAAAAGTTCATCACCGAACCGGGACAGATGAAGCTGCTGATCGTCGTGGATAAGCTGCTCACCGGCTTCGATGCGCCACCGGCCAGCTTCCTCTACATCGACAAGCAGATGCGCGACCACGGCCTGTTTCAGGCGATCTGCCGCGTCAACCGGCTGGATGGCGACGACAAGGAATACGGCTACATCATCGACTACAAGGACTTGTTCCAGAGTCTGGAAGGCGCAGTGGGGGATTACACCAGCGGCGCACTCGACGGCTACGACAAGGAGGACGTGAAGGGTCTGCTGGAAAACCGCCTGGACAAGGCGCGGGAAGACTTGGAAGATGCCCGCGAGGCGGTCAAGGCGCTGTGCGAGCCGGTCGCGGCACCGAGAGATTCGGCGGCCTACCTGCATTATTTCTGCGCTGTTGATTCAGGCAACGCCGGGCAGCTCAAGGACAACGAGCCGAAGCGGCTGAAGCTCTACAAGTTTGTGGCGGCATTGATCCGTGCCTACGCCAGTATCGCCAACGAACTGGCCGAGGCAGGCTACCAGCCTGACGCGATCGGGAAGATCAAGACCGAGGTGGATCACTACAGCAAGGTGCGCGACGAAGTGCGGCTGGCCAGCGGCGACTACATCGACCTCAAGGCTTATGAGCCGGCCATGCGCCACCTGATCGACACCTACATCCGCGCCGAGGAGAGCGAGAAGATTTCGGCCTTCGACGACATGAGCCTGATCCAGTTGATCGTCGAGCGTGGGCCGGAAGTGGTGGATGCAAAGCTCAAAGGTATCCTGAAGACCGATGAGGCGGTGTCTGATACCATCGAGAACAACGTCCGCAAGCTCATCATCAACGAGTCGCCGGTCGATCCGGCCTACTACGACAAGATGTCGAAGCTGCTGGACGCGCTGATCGAACAGCGACGCAAGGGGGTGGTGAGCTACAAGGAATATCTGGAGAAGATCGCCCAGTTGACCAAGGACGCGACGCTGCCGGGCGGCGGTCCGGGGGGCTATCCGGCAGGCGTCAAGACGGCGGCACAGCGGGCGCTCTACAACAATCTGGGCAAGGACGAAGGGCTGGCGCTGGCGGTGGATGCGGCGATCATGGGCAGCCTGCAAAACGGCTGGAAGGCCAACGCCATGAAAACCAAGAAGGTGCGGATTGCCATCCGAGAAGCCTTGATTAAAGCGGCAGCCCAGCCGGTAGCGGTAAATGCGACCAATCAAAACATGGCTCGGGACAATTACCCGATTGAAGTGATAGCCGACAGAATTCTGGATCTAGCGAAGCACCAGAATGACTACTGAGGTGCTTGCCGAGATTCACCACCTCACCGTCAGCAGCATCAAGGTGGAAGTGGTGCGGAAGGACATCAAGAACCTGCATCTGGGCGTCTATCCGCCTCATGGCCGGGTGCGGGTGGCGGCACCGCTGGTGGTGAGCGACGAAGCCGTGCGACTGGCGGTGATCGACAAGCTGGGCTGGATCAGGCGGCAGAAGGCCAAGTTCGCCGAGCAGCCGCGCCAGTCACAGCGCGAGATGGTGAATGGCGAAAGCCACTACTTCCTCGGCCAACGCTATCGACTGCGCGTGCATCCCCACGATGGCCCAGCCCACATCGCCCTACGCGGCACCACCACACTCGATTTGTTCGTCCGCCCCAGTACTACGGCAGAGCAGCGGGAGGCGGCTCTGCTACGCTGGTATCGTGAGCAGCTCAAGGTGCTCATCCCGCCAATGCTGGAGAAGTGGCAACCGACCCTCGGCGTGGAGGTCGATGACTGGGGTATCAAGAAGATGAAGACCAAGTGGGGAAGCTGCAACCCTATCTCTCGGCGCGTCTGGTTCAATCTTGAGCTGGCAAAAAAGCCAGTGCAGTGTCTGGAATACATCGTGGTGCATGAGCTGGTGCATCTGCTGGAGCGGCACCACAACGAGCGGTTTGCGGCGCTGGTAGAAGCGCACGTTCCGCAGTGGCGGCAGTACCGGGAAATCCTGAACACGGCACCGTTGGGGCATGAGGAATGGGAGTACTGAGAGCGCTGGCAAGACGGCGCAAGCATGGCGATCGGGAATTTCTACGCAATATTCAGTACGCAAAACTTAATCCGGATTTAGAATCAGCCGCGCCAGTATCAGGCCTGCGCAACATAAATTCTTGGGAGAAGGGTCATGAAGCTGCTTCGCCAATCCTTGACGATGTTCATGGTGATGCTCAGCGCCGCCGCGATGGCTGCCGATGCCCCCAAAGCCGTGATCGCCTTCGCCCAGGACGATCTGCAAAACGACTTTCGCAAGGCACAGGTGTTCGAAGTGCGTGACGCGGCAGCCAAGTACCCTGAGCTGAGCTTCACCTACGCCGATGCGCGCGGCCAGACCGCGTTGCTAATCAATCAGATCGAACAGTTTATCGCCCAGAAGGTGAGTGTCCTGGTGGTCGGCACCAATGACGAGAATGCCGTTGTGCCGGTGATCAGCAAGGCGCAGAAAGCCGGTGTGCCGGTGATCATTCTGGATCGCGGCATTGCCGGCAAGGACTACACGACCTTCATCAATTCCGACAATATCAAGATCGGGGCGCTCGGCGCCACCTATATTGGCGAGAAACTGAAAGGCAAGGGGACAGTGCTGCTCTTCGAGGGCCTGCAAAGCGCCGACGTGACCCAACTGCGCAGCAAGGGCTTTCTCGACGAGATCGCCAAGCATCCCGGCATCAAGGTAATCAAGCGCACCGGCAACTATCTACGCAAGGATGCGCTGGCAGAAATGGAGAAGCTCGTCGCCGAGGGCATTCACGTCGATGCAATCTTTTCCGAAAGTGACAGCATGTTGAGCGGGGTGCGGGTGGTGCTCGACAAGCACAAAATCAATCCGCGCTCAATCATCATGATCGGCTGCGACTACACCAGCGAAGCCAGGGAGGCGATCCGCAAGGGGGCGCAGACCGGTTCGGTGCTGTTCCCGCTCGGCGGCACCCGCTCGGTTGAGGTCGCGCGCGAAATCCTCGCGGGCAAGACCGTACCGAAGCACATCTCGATACCGGTCAAACTGGTCACCCAGGAAAATGTCGAGCAGGTGACACCGATTTTCTGAGCTGACGCGACCCTCGTGACTTCGCTAACACCGTGACCGTCCCCCTGCAAGCGCGCTGGCGGCGGCTTTCCCTGACGAGCAAATTAACGCTGCTGTTCACGACGGTCGTGGTGCTCGTGGTGGCTTTGCTCGGGCTCTATTTCGATCACTTCATCCGTGCGAGCTTTCTGGAAGCCACCCACTTGCAGATGGATCACGGCTTCAAGCGCCTGACCTTCAACCTGCAAGTCACCGAGCGCGAATTGCAGGAGGCGACGGAGTTCATCAAGAGTGATCAGTCAATGATCGCCTCGATCCAGCTGATCAACAATTACCAGGACAAGAACAATTACAACGTCTTTCTGATCGACGAGGAAAAGAAGCGTATCGCCCGTGAATTGCTCGCGCGCGTCAAGCTCTCTTTCAAGAGCGATATCGCGCTGTACGACCAGCACGACGAATTGATCGCCTTCGCCACGCGCGTGGGCAAGACCTATCGGATCGGCTATATCTCCTTCGCGGAAGGGCAGATGAGGGTCAATAGCCGCCTTGAAGATGCGGTCGAATATAGCCAAAGTGCTGACGCTCCCACCAAGGTTCTGGCGCTGCAACATCCCATCTTTTATAGTCCGGAAGAACTCAAAGGTGGCAGCATCGTCACCTGGCATCGCCAGGGAGACAGTCTGGTCATCAAGTCTCACCGCAGCTTGTTCGATCCTGCGTCCGGCAAGCAGATCGCCCACGTCGAGCTTTCCGATCTGCTCGACGTGGCATATTTCGAACGGCTGTCACACGACCTGGATCTCCACCTGACAGCCAGCTTCGACCCGCGCTACGGCGCACAGGCAACGGCACTCGATGCCAAGGCCGACTTCGGCAGCCTGAATATCATCGGGGATGAAGCCAGCTATATCAGTGTTCTGCAGCGGGCCACCAAAGATGCCCCGGCGTTTTTCGTCGTGCGCCTTGCCAAGACCCGTCTGCATGCCGATCTGGATAGCAACCGTCAGCAACTGCTATTGATTCTCGCGATGGCGGCCTTGTTGTTCTCGCTAGCGATGCGTTACCTGATCAAGCGCGGGGTAGCCCGACCCTTGGGCACTCTGATGGCGCAGATCGAGAAAATCGGGCAACAAGACTATTCCCATTCGTCGCCGGTAGCGACGGGGGATGAACTCGAAACGATCTCGATCAACATCAATCGTCTTTCCTCGACCGTGCAGGAGCGTGAAGTTTCACTGGCGGCAGCGCACGAGGCACAGCAGGAACTTAACGAGGAACTGGCACGCGAACGCGACAACCTCGAAGAAAATGTGCAGCAGCGCACCGCAGAGTTGCAACAGGCCAAGCTAGCCGCCGAAACGGCCAGCCGGGCCAAGAGCACCTTCCTGGCCAACATGAGCCACGAATTACGCACCCCCCTGAATGGCATCATGGGGATGACGGCCATGGCACTGCGTCGATCATCCGACCCCAGACAGATCGATCAACTCGGCAAGGTCACCCAGGCCTCCCAGCATCTGCTGGGCGTCATCAATGACGTCCTCGACATTTCCAAGATCGAGGCCGAGCGCATGACGCTGGAGCAGGTGAACTTCAGTCTCGGCGTAGTCCTGGAAAACCTCATGAGTCTGATCGGCCACAAGACGACGGACAAAGGATTGAAACTGCAGGTGGACGTGCCTGCGGAAATTTCCGGCTGCTTATTCAATGGTGACCCGCTGCGCCTGGGGCAGATTCTGCTCAACCTCACCGCGAATGCCGTCAAGTTCACCGCACAAGGCTCGATCACCGTGCGCGTCCGGCTTACCGAGGAAAGCGCAACGGCGGTACGCCTGCGTTTCGAGGTACAAGATAGCGGCATCGGCATCGCACCGGATGACCAGAAGCGCCTATTCACCGCCTTCGAACAGGCCGATGGCTCGACAACACGCAAGTATGGCGGCACCGGTCTGGGGCTCGCCATCAGCAAGCGACTAGCGCATATGATGGGGGGCGAGATCGGGGTGGAAAGTGCTGTCGGGCAGGGCAGCACCTTCTGGTTTACCGCTCGATTGAGTAAGGCAGATGGCGCCGTCTCGCCAGCGCCGACTTTCACACATGACACGGCCGAAGCGCGGCTGAAAAATCAATTTTCGGGGGCGCGCATCCTGCTGGCAGAGGATGAACCGATCAACCAGGAAGTCTCGCGCGGCTTGCTGGAAGATGCCGGCCTCGCGGTAGATCTGGCCGAAGACGGAGTTCAGGCTGTGGAGATGGCCACCCTCACCCCTTACGATCTGATCCTGATGGACATGCAGATGCCGCGCATGAACGGCGTCGATGCCACACAGGCGATCCGCCTCCTGCCAGGCCATGCCCAGACGCCCATCCTGGCCATGACCGCCAATGCCTTCGACGAAGATCGCAAGATCTGCATCAACGCCGGCATGAACGATCACATTGGCAAGCCGGTCGAGCCTGAGGTGCTATTCAATACCCTGCTGCAATGGCTGTCGAAATCCCGAAGCTAGATCATTAAAAGGCAGGACGGCGCTTACACGCCGGGAAAGCGCAAGCGCACCGTGAGCCCTGGCGCCCCCATACCATCGGCCAGCTCAAGTTGCGCACCATGCAGTTCGGCGATGCGCGTGACGATGGATAGCCCCAATCCGCTGCCCTCGGTTTCCTGCCCGGCGAGACGATGGAAACGCTGCAGTGCTTGAGTACGAGCATCCGCAGGAATGCCCGGCCCGCTATCGCTGACCGACAGCATGACTTGCCCGGCCGACACCCCGACACCAACGCGTACTTGACCGCCCGCTGGCGTATAGCGCACGGCATTGTCAATCAGGTTGCGCAACAGGATGCGCAGCATGCCTGCGTTAGCGGGCACGCTCACCGCCGTTGGTGCTTCGAGTTCGAGCACCAAGTTTTTTTCCAAAGCCGCCAGCCCATGATCGGCGCAGATTTCGGCGGCCAGCTGGTCGAGGCGAACCGCGCAGAGTGGCAAACCGGCAGCCGGATCGAGCCGCGCCAAAGTCAGTAATTGATCGAGCAGATGGCTGGCACGGCGCGCACCTGCCGCGATTTGCGCAATGGCGTGATCACGCTCCGTCGCATCGCGGGCACGCAGCGCCACCTGTGCCTGCGTGGCTAGCGCCGCCAGCGGCGTACGCAACTCATGGGCGGCATCGGCAGTAAAGCGCCGCTCATTGTCGAGCGCTTGCCCAACCCGGCCAAACAGGGTGTTAAGTGCCTCGACGAGCGGACGGATTTCGACCGGCGCAGCGGCGGGCGCGAGCGCCTCGAGATGATCAGGCGCCCGGCTGGCAACCTGGCGCGTGACCGCATCAATGGGCGCCAGGCCACGCCGTGTGGCGAACCAAACCCATAAACCAAGCAGCGGCAAGCCAAATAATCCTGGCATCAACATACGTTTGACAAATTGCTCCGTCAGCTCTTTGCGGATGTGCGCGGCGTGGTCGCTATCCTCGGTCTGAACGATGCCCGAATCGAACAATTCATCCATTTCATGGCGTGCGCCAACATAGGTAAATGCCAGGATGACCACCCAGCCCACCGTCACCCCACCCAGCAGCAGCAACAACAAGCGCTTGCGTAGCGAGAACCAGCGCGTAGAGGTAAGCGTTTCGCCGCTCATGGCTTGGCCATCACGTAACCGACGCCGCGCAAGGTCTTGATCAGATCGGCGCCCAGCTTCTTGCGCAGGTGGTGGATATGCACCTCCAGCGCATTGCTGTCCGGCTCGTCGCGCCAGCCATACAGCGAGGCTTCGAGCTGGGACCGCGTCATCACGCGACCGGCATTCTGGATTAGCAACTGCAGCAGCGAGAATTCCCGCGCCGCCAGTTCGACAGGGACACCGCCCAGTGTCACCTGGTGCGCAGCCGGATCGAGCTCAATCTCGCCGTGCTGCAACACGGGGTTCGCGCGGCCGGCTGAACGCCGCGCCAGCGCCCGTACGCGCGCCGCCAGTTCGTCGAGGTCGATTGGCTTGACGACATAGTCGTCCGCCCCGCTGTCGAGCCCGGCGATCTTGTCGCCGGTGGCATCGCGCGCGGTGAGAATCAACACCGGCAAAGTCTGTCCGCGCCCGCGCAGCCGCGCCAGCACTTCCATGCCTGTGAGACGCGGCAGGCCGAGATCGAGCACCAGCAGATCGAAACTTTCCGTCTTCAAGGCAAGATCGGCGGCGATGCCGTCCTTCACCCAGTCAACTGCGTAACCATCCTGGCGCAGGCCAACAGTCAGGCCATCACCCAGGGTTGGATCATCTTCAGCGAGCAGGATGCGCATGGTCGGCAGATTCTATCTGGCCAGCCACCAGGCGCAAGCAGCCACCCAAGTGAGGAGAAGAACCACTGACAGCGGGCGCGCATTGGCAATCGCTTCATCGGGTTTGCCCTGCTTCAACCCGGTCAACATGGCGCGCACCAGGTTTTCGCGATGGGCCAGACTGCTGACGATCACACCGGCGACATGCAACAGAACGACCGTCAGCAGCGTCGCCGACATGGCCTCATGCAACTCTCCGAGCCATTCCCCGCCAACATCCTGATAGGCCAGCCAACCAGTTAAGCCGGTCAGCAGCCCCAGTGCCAGCAAGGCGACGATCGCCCAGCCGCCGGCGGCATTGTGACCTGCCGTGTGCGATTCCTCCCGCTTGAGCAAGCCGATCAGGTAATCCATCACCGCGCCCGGCCCGCGCACGAAGCTGGTAAAGCGCGCATGGCGCGTTCCCAGCATGCCCCAGAGCAAGCGAAACAGCACGACACCAACGACAGTGCCGCCAGCAAAGGCATGCACCAGGCGCCATTCCTCGCTCTCGCCGGTAATCCACGCTAGAGCAAAAGCGCCGACCAGCAGCCAGTGGCCGATGCGCACCGGCCAATCCCACACCAGAACCTTGTTCATCATCAATCCTCCCAGCGCCGCCCGCTCGGCATGACGATCTCGCGTTCGCGGTAGCTGCCTTCTGCGGCCTTGGTATGACACGCTAAGCAATTGGCGGGGCTCTTAACCTTGGCATGGCGCCAATCGGCCAGCGGCACCTCGTGGTGCTTGCGCTTGAACCAGGGCGTGGTGGTCAAGCGTGGCGCCGTCCCGCCAGCGCCGACTTTTTCACCCCCGGCGTTGCGCACGAGAAAATCCTCAAGGCTGCGGCGGGTCTTGTCGTCAAGGCTGGCGTTGTCGCCATAATGCTTATCGAGGGTCGCCATGACACGCTTCCAATCCTCTGCCGCCAGAAGTTGCGGCGGGAAAGCCACGTGACAACTCGCGCATTCGGCCTTGAATGCCGGTGGGGCATCGGTGGGCAAGCTCAGCTTGTCGGCATACGCGGCAAACGGTAGTGACAGCGGTAGCAGGGCGGCAAACAGTCTCAGGCTTTTCATCTCAACGGGCCTCCATCAGATACGCAATGAAATCCGCCTTCTCGGCGGCGCTGCATTCGCGACCGACCACTTCCGTGCAATTGCGCCGAAACCATTTATCCACCTTCGCCACCGCCGTGAAGCGCTCGGCGTTAGCCAAGGGCGAAAGCGGCTGGATCGGCTTGTCGGTAACAACATGACGACCGGCTTGGCGCGGATTGTCGGTGTGACAGGTCGCACAGGACGGCATCTTTGTCGAATTACCGAAGCGACGCGCATAGAACTCGGCGCCGCGCTGGGCGGAAGGCTGGAAGCCGGCCGTTTGCTGCGCGGCTTCTGTGCGATAGGTGCCGAGCAAGTCGGCGGGCGTAGCGGCATGCGCCAGAGGAACGCACAGGGCAAGCAGTAACGGAAGGGTGATTTTCACGATCGGGTCTCCTTTGAAAGAATGGCCCGCAGTATGCACAAGCCAGATTAAGCCAAGCTTAGCAAGCGCTTACCGGAAAACCTGATTGATCGCTCCTCCCTCTGATAGGGTGTCGTTACGACCATAAACCGGCATACAGGATTGACAGCCGACTTCCGAGCGTCTATTCTCTTGCGCATGACAACCGAACTTTCCGCAAAACCAAATTTCCTTGATGGCCTCGACGAAGGCCTGCGGGACAGCCTGCGGCGCTCCATTCGCGATCTGTGGTCGCATCACTCGACAGCGCTGGAGGGCAACAGTCTTACCCTCGGCGATACGCAATTCGTTCTATCCGAAGGGCTAACGGTTTCCGGCAAACCGCTCAAGGACCACAACGAAGTCCATGGGCACGCGCGGGCCATCGAACTGATCTATGCGATGCTGGACAAGAACGAGCTGACCGAAGACGATCTTTTCCTGCTCCACAAGGCGATCATCACCGAGCGGATCATGGACATCTACAAACCGATCGGCGCCTGGAAGGCAGAAGCCAACTATACGAACTTCGTCTCCCGGGCCGGCAAACCGGGGTTGCGCGAATACCCGGTGCCCCTGACAACGCCCCAATTGATGCGGCAATGGTTCGACGCATGCAACAGAGCCAAGCCCTCAACCCGTGATGAGGCTTGCCGCAGCTACGCCGAACTGCACATCCTCCTGGTCACGATCCATCCGTTCTTCGATGGCAACGGACGCATGGCGCGGCTGGTGGCCAACATCCCGGTTCTGAAGGCCGGATTCCCACCGATCGTCGTGCCGACGGAAGACCGCAAGCGCTATCTTGAGACGATTTCCGCCTATCAGGAATCCATTGCGAATCTGGCCGGTTTGACAGACTTGGGCGGTCTTCCTGCCCCCGATGCCTTCGTTACTCTTTGCGCGGACTATTGGTCCGAGACCATGCGCCTTGTCGAGACGGCGCGCCAAATGCAGAACGAAAAATTCGTGTAAGCGTCTTGCAACACCTAGTCCAAATCGGGACGGCACCACCGTGAGCGTCCCCAACTTTCTCAATCTCTCTTCCCTCACGATTCTGTCCGTCGGCGAGACCGAGCACGATTACCACGTCACGGCGCAATCGGCATCGCCCCCGCTGTCATGCACGACGTGCCGGAGCAAGGAGATCGTGGGCTTCGGCAAGCGTGCGCAGCTTTACAACGATCTCCCGATTCACGGCAAACGCGTCGCCGTCACGATCAACCGCAAGCGCTACAAGTGCAAGGCATGCGGCGTGACGTTCTACGAACCGCTGGTGTCGATCCACGAATCACACCGTGCGACGATTCGCCTCGTTCGCTACGTCGAGCACGAATCCATGCGCCGGACCTTCGTCAGCGTCGCGGAGGACACCGGCATCGACGAGAAAACCATCCGCAGCGTCTTCAAGCGACATGTGGAACATCTCGACAAGACCGTGCGCTTCGAGTTGCCGCAATGGATGGGCATCGAAGAAATCCACATCATCAAGAAGCCACGGTGCGTGATCACCAACGTGGAGCACAACACCGTTGTCAACATGCTCCCGAACCGGGAGAAAACCGCCCTCACGACGTACCTGAAGGACTTGCCCAACAACGGCCGCATCCGCTACGTCGCGATGGACATGTGGCGACCGTACAAGATCGCCGTGAAGGCGCAGATGCCGGACGCCAAGATCATCGTAGACAAATTTCACGTCGTGCACATGGGCAACGTCGCCCTGGAGATGCATCGCAAGGCCATCCGCCGCACGCTCAACAGCCGCCAGCGCAGCAAGCTCATGCGGGATCGTTTCATCCTGTTGAAGCGCCCGGCCGACATCACCACCGAGGAACGGGATCTGATGGGGCCGTGGTTCGAAGCGTTCCCGACGTTGGGCCTGGCGTACGAACTGAAGGAAAGTTTCTTTGGCGTTTGGGAAAACTCACATTCACGTCAGGACGCGGAATCTCTCTACCAGGCATGGAAAACAAAGATCACGCCGGAGGTGGCGCCGCATTTCAAGCTGATTGTGACCGCGGTCGAGAACTGGCATGAGGAGATCTTCTCTTACTTTGAACATCCGCTCACGAACACCTACACGGAGTCCTTGAACAGTCTCATCCGCGCCATCCACCGGAATGGACGTGGGTACAGTTTCGAGGCGTTGCGGACCAAGGTGCTGTACACCGAAGGCACGCACCGGATCGTGTCGGGCCGCATCGTGAAGACCCACATACCCAAGGCCCGGAACTACGGCGCGTTCATTCCGGCTGTGGCGGAGGTGTTGGAAAGGGAAGTAAAAAAGTGAAAATCAATCAACTAATCCGGATAGCCATTTAATCGTGCAGTGTTCCCCAATATGCTGGGCGACGACCATGCGACGATAAAATCCGTAGCCTCAACCTCAAGGAGAAAATACATATGTCCGGTCATGGCTTCCATGTACATGGTCCTCACGACCACCACGTTGAACATGTCACTCAGCATGGTGGCGACGATTTCACCTCAAGGCTGGCGGTCATGACCGCCATACTATCCACGGTCGGGGCCATCTTCGGCTATATGGGCGGCCACTCGCAGAATGCGGCACTCCTCTACAAGAACGAAGCGGCCATTCAAAAAACGTCGGCATCAAACCAGTGGAACTATTATCAGGCGAAGAGCAACAAGCAAAATCTCGCGGAACTTTCGGTCACCCTGACCACGGGAGAGGCTCAGGACAAGTTCAAACAAGCCGTCGAGCGCTACAAAGCAGAAAAAGAAGAAATCAAGGCAGAAGCTGATAAGCTCGAAATGGCCGCCAAAGAAGCCGACAAGAAGAGCGAAGCGGAAATGCACGTACATGAACGCTGGGCGCTTGCCACCACACTGCTACAGATTGCCATTGCGCTTGCGGCAATCACCTTGCTGACCAGGAAACGTTGGTTGCTTGTCGGTGTTTTTGGAGCCTCTGGACTGGGCGTAATTGCCGGGGTGATGGGTTATTTGCATCTGTGATCTCGGTGTTTACCAGCCCCGCATTCCGACAGGCACTCCTTGGACTGGTCTGTTGGTTGGCATCGCTACCGGCGCTTGCCGGCGATACCTGCCGGGTTGTATTCGACATGGGATCGTCGGGTATTCGCGCGGGAGTCTTGAACAGCGAAATCATTGTTCGTGCCGACTTTGACTATCTCAGTGAATGGTGGGCCAAGCACAGCCTCAAAGGCACTGTCGCTACAACGGTGACCTCCCTGCACGATTTGTCGCTGCAAGCCGGATTCCCGACGGATTGCCAAAAGGTTGGCGGGGGATTCTCGGTCTGGCGCCTGGCTGCGCAGGCTAACGTCGATGAGTTGGCCGACATCCTCGAATACATCTATTCGACAACCGGGGTTGCAGTCCTGGTCATCCCGCAGCAGCAGGAAGGTGCTTACGGCTTCTTCGGGAGTCGTCAGGTGCTGGGAAGTCGGCTCACCACCACGCACGTACTCGATATCGGCGGGGGCAGCCTACAGATTTCTGGGGAACACAGTTCGTTTGGCGAGGCACTTGGCCAAAAGATTTGGCATCGAGAACTCTGCCGAGTCATCCGAAATACGGACACGACGCCTTGCACACTTCAGCCTTTGAGCGAAAAGGAAGTCGCTATTGCACGCAGCTTATTGATGGAACGACTGAAACCCGCTGCAGACAAACTTTCCGGAACGGTAAGCTTAACCGCGATCAGTCGTCCGGTGAGCCGCAACGTCTTCCCCGCGGTCAAGCGGATGGTTGTTGAGGAGACCGATCACCAGGGTTTCAGCCGTTCAGCAATCAAGCAGGCCATTGATCACCTTGCACCGCTCAAGATGAACGAGGCTGTGTTGCTATCCGGGAGTGAGCCGGCTTATGCCTCTTACCTGATTTCTGACATGCTGTTGGTCGAGGGTTTGTTGCAAGCCACTGGCGGAAGCTATCTGCATGTTGCCGAAATAGACCTAACCAACATTCCTGGTGTACTCAACGATGAGCACGCGTTCAGTTGGAGGCTGCAGTATGGTTGCTATCTGGAGCGTTTGCGCCATGTCGGCGTGCCGGCTTATGCGAGCGAACCGGCGAGTTGCCCGCAGTAACAAGCACGCATTGTTCAGCGCAGCGGTCGATCGAGCTCCTGGTCAATCATTGACAAGGGGTCTTCGATTGGCTCGAGGTGGGTCGTAACGTGCGCGTGTGGCAAGGCACGCCGGATATCTGCCTCGATGCGCTCCGCCCAGTCGTGGCCCTGCTGCACCGTCCACCGCCCCGGCACCAGAACATGCAAGCTCACGAAAGCGCGACTCCCCGCCTGGCGCGTGCGCAGAGCATGAAAGGCGAGTCCTTGAGCACGATACCCCGTCAGCACTGTTTCGATTTGCATCAGTTTTTCGTCGGGCAGGGAGATGTCCATCAGGCCGGCCGCCGAACGCCGCATCAACTGCCAGCCGGTCCAGACGATATTCGCCGCCACAAGCAGCGCAATGGCCGCATCGAGCCAGAGCCAGCCAGTAAACCAGACCAGCCCGACACCACCAATGACACCTACCGATGTCCATACATCGGTCATCAGGTGATGTGCATCGGCTTCCAGCGTGATCGAATTGTGTTCCTTGCCCACGCGCAACAAAATTCGCGCAGTAGCAAAATTGACGACAGAGGCGACCACGGAGACGATCAGCCCCAACCCCACGGCTTCGAGCGGCCGTGGACTCATCAGGCGCTCGATGGCGGTATAGCCGATGCTTAACGCCGCCAAGAGGATCAGGAAGCCTTCGAAAGCACTGGAGAAATATTCGGCCTTACCGTGTCCATAGGCATGATCGCCGTCCGCCGGCAACGCCGCCAGTGTAAGCATCCACAGTGCCATCAGCGCTCCGGCAAGATTGACGAAGGATTCGATGGCGTCCGACAACAGCCCAACCGATCCGGTTAGCTGCCACGCCACTCCCTTCAACAGGATGGTGACAATGGCCGCAGCGATGGATAGCCAGGCGTAGCGGGTCAGGTTTTGCGGCGGCAGGGCGGCAACCTCAATCATCGTGTTCCCTCCGACCGTGCCCGCCCTCGCGCTGACCTTCGCCCTTGCCCTTGCCATCACCATAGGGGCCGCGAATGTCATGCTCGTCGGCATTGCGGTGGCACTCGACGCAATTGTCGTAATCGCGAATGCCTTCCTTGATGTGCTTGCGGCGGATTTTGTCCGACGAGTGCTCATGACAGCCGTAGCAGGTGTAACGGCTGTAATCGTTGCGCACGTGGCAGGTCACGCAACGGTCGTTGTGGTCGCGGTCGAGCTCGAAATACTTGTCGTGATCGAAGGTCGCCGGCACCCACTTGTCCTGGCTATGGCACTGGCTGCAGTTGCCGGTGATCTGCTGGTGCAGGTTGTCCTTGGGCGACTTGTGGCAGCTTTGGCACTCGTCGCGTGTTGCCTTTTCAAGCAATCGATGATTGAAATGCCCGACCGGCCGGAAGCGCTTCACGCCGGCATGATCGCTGTGACAGGCCACGCAGTCCTGGCTGACTAATTTCTGATGGAAAGGCGTTGAGGTCAGTGGCTTTGCGATAGGCAAGCCGGCCGATGTCAGCCGGCCGATTTCCGCCGGTTTGTGGCAGGTAACGCAGCGCGGCGAATCCGCCCCGGTAAAAGCCGCATGGCAGGCGAAGCAATCCGCCTCCAGCTGCTTGTGCCCGGGAATCAGCTTGCCCGGCCCGACCATCAGGTGCGGATAGACAAACGCCAGCACCGCCAGCACGATCAGGTTGGCGGCCAGAATGATCTTGAGGAAGCGGCTCATATCCAGCCCCAGAACAAAAAGATGCTGATGATGTGGCCCAGCGACAACACCGCGAAAACGATAAAGATCGGGATGTGCACCTTGCGCCATTGGTTCATGGTATCGAGGGTCACCGCATCCCAAAACACCGCACGCTCCACTTCAACTTTCGCCAAGCCACGCAACTGGTAATGCTCGCGCTGCCCCAGCACATGCTCGCGCGAACGCCTGAGGAGCAGTTTGCCGACCATGCCACTGATCACATTCACGCCCATCGCCACGGTCGCCAGCCAGGGCAGGATGGCATTGAAGTGAATGCCGGCATGGATCAACACCATCAGCGACCCCAGCCAGGTACCGACCTCATGCAAAGTCAGCAAGGTTTTGGGGTTGCCGGCCGTAATGTATTTGCGCTTCCGCAGCGAATAGACCAGGGAACCGATGATCAGCAGCGTGCCCGGAATGCCAAGGTAACGGCCGACCCACACGAGATTCAAGCGGTGGAGCAGGTAATCGCCGGCGATAGTGGCCACCGCCAGCAAGCCGAGCAGCACGGTAAAGGGCAGAACATGCTGGCGCCAGAGAGAAGATGTCATTTACGCCTCCAGGGTCAGGCTGGTCTTGGGTGAACAGACGCAGAGCAGGCAACTGCCTGGCTCCGGATCATAATCCGGTGACTGGTGGTAAGCCACCTCGCCAGCCTGAATCGTCGTCTGGCAGCTGCCACAACCACCCGCGCGACATCCGGAATTGACAGCAATGCCATTCGCCTCGGCGAATTCGAGCAGACTGCCGGACGCAGCTTGCCAGGGCAATTGTTTGCCGGAT
>Ga0315268_10003537_pt1 | contig 17216 bp, 16 predicted proteins | sample C1_top_MG_FD_204535 | JGI IMG/M metagenome (GOLD analysis project Ga0315268, IMG submission 204535) | Sediment microbial communities from Yellowstone Lake, YNP, Wyoming, USA - C1_top | ecosystem: Environmental > Aquatic > Freshwater > Lake > Sediment | place: USA: Wyoming | collected 2017-08-01
TGCGACCCTGCGTCCGCAATCCGTCATTTTAGCAGCGGCGTTACGCGGAAGTTGAATCTCGCAGCCAACGGACTATAACTTTAGCCGTACCGAGAACGAGTTCCCAGATCGGAGAGCCGATGAAATTCTCGCTGATCCTTTCCACGGCTTCGTCGAAAGACGAGGCCCAGGACATCGCGCGCGCGCTGGTGGAGCGCCGGCTCGTGGCTTGCGTCAATATCCTCGGACCCGTCGATTCCATCTATCGCTGGAAGGGCCAGGTCGAGGAGTCGCAGGAATTCCTGATGCTGATCAAGACCCAGGCCGACCGCTTCGAATCCGTTCGCGAGGCCATTCGCGGCCTGACCTCCTACGACACTCCTGAAGTGATCCAGATCCCCATCGAAGACGGGTTGCCTGCGTACCTGCACTGGATCAGCGAATCGATCGGTTGAAGCCCGAGTCGCTTGAAGCTCGACGGCAGATCGTGCGACTTTGCCCAGATCAAGCGGGAGCACATCTTCATCGTGCGTGCAGTGTTTAGTAGGCCAGCCGAAGCGCCTCGCCGTGTTAGATTTTCACCATGGACGCTCCGGCCAAGACACGGCTGCTTTCGATCGACGCCTTCCGCGGGCTGACCATCGCGGCCATGATCCTCGTCAATGATCCGGGAACGTGGAGCGCCGTCTATGCTCCGCTCGAACACGCCGAGTGGAATGGCTGGACCCCGACCGACCTGGTCTTTCCCTTCTTCCTCTTCCTGGTTGGGACCTCGATGGTCTTTTCGTTCTCCTCGCGCCGCGAGCGCGGCAGCACCAGCCGGGAACTGCTGCGGCACACTCTCCGCCGCAGCCTCTACATCTACGGCATCGGACTGGCGCTCCATCTCTATCCATTCACTCTACGGCGCATCGAACACGTCCGCGTCATGGGCGTGCTCGGGCGCATCGCGCTCTGCTACTTCCTGGGGTCTCTGATCTATCTTTACTGCTCGCGGCGCGTCCGTGGCGCCATCGTCGCCGTCATCCTTGTCGGTTATTGGCTGATGATGCGCTTTATCCCGGTGCCGGGATTCGGCGCAGGCGATCTTTCGCCCTTTGGCAACCTCGCCGCCTACATCGACCGCATGGTCTTGGGGACGCACATCTGGAAGCCGATGTGGGACCCCGAGGGGTTGCTCAGCTCCCTGCCGGCGATCGCGACGCTGTTGCTGGGAACCTATTGCGGCGAGTGGCTGCGCGAAGTACGTCCGGCGATGGTCAAGGTCTATGGCTTATTGGGTACGGGACTCTTCGGCCTGGTCGTCGGCGAGCTGCTGCATCCATACTTCCCTATCAACAAGAATCTCTGGACCAGCACCTACGTGATCTTCACCGCCGGCTTTGCCTGCGTCCTGCTGGCGCTCTTCTACTGGCTCATCGACGTCCAAGGCTGGAAGCGGTGGGTGATGCCGCTGGAAGTCTTTGGCGCCAATGCCATCCTCTCGTTCTCCATCGCGACTTTCGTCATCAAGCAGATGATCATCACCAATATTGGCAAACACTCCGTGCTCGAACAGGTCTACCGGCACCTCTTCGCGCCTTTGGCGGCGCCCAAGATGTCCTCGCTGCTCTTCGCACTGGCCTTCACCTTCTTCATCTGGATCATCATGTTGGGGTTCTATCGCAAGAAGGTCTTCTTGAAGGTGTGAACATTTACCCGCAGATATGTTCTTGACCTTTCGACTTCCGACATCAGACTTCCGACTGACTCACGGCCGCTTGGCGCGAACCGAGAGGCGAACGTAGTCGAGGGTGTAGGGTGGCGCGTCTTTGGAGGCCATCATCGCCAGGCGCTCGACGAAATCTTCTTCTACCTCGGGCGGAAACTTCGCCACATAGCGGTGCAGGTTCACGCTGCGCACGAAACTCTTGAAGGCCATGGCGTCCGGAAACGTCACCGGCTCGGGGTGCAGTCCGGCGACGACATCGATGAAGCCCGCATGGTGCATGCGCTGGATGGTCGGCTCGACCGGCTCGTAGTGGGCCACCTCGTCGAACTTTTCGAGGTAGCGCCGGAAGGGTTCTTCGTCGCGCAGGACTGCGACCCGCGACTTGAGGCGCTTGAGGTTCCCTCCCCCGCCGAACTGCGCGATCAGCCATCCGCCGGGCTTGAGCGCGGCAAACAGCGCGCGGAACATCTGCGCGTGATCGGGAACCCAGTGGAAGACGGCGTTGCTGAAGATGCCGTCCACCAGCCGTGGCAACGCAAAATCCGTAAGGTCGGCGTGACGTATCTCGATGCGGCGGAGATGGTCGCGAAGGCGCTCGCGCGCCGTATTCACCATGTTCTCCGAGGCGTCGACGGCGATGACGTGCCCCTGCGGCAGCCGCTTGAGCAGTTCGGCGGTAAGGCGTCCGGTGCCGCAGCCCGCGTCGAGGACGGTCTCGTCCCCACGCAGTGGCAGCGTCTCCATCAACTTCATGCCCCATCCGAATTGCGGGTCCGAGAGCCGGTCGTAGGCTTCGGAGTCCCACTCGACGTGCGTCATACCCTAATTATGAATTACGATTTACGAATTAAGAATTGAAAAACGCACTTACAAACCGAATACGGACGCAGGCGTGCGATTCATTCGTAATTCGTAATTCCGAATTCGTAATTGTTTAGATCGCCGCCAGCGCCTGCTCCAGGTCGGCGAGGATGTCTTTCACGTCCTCGATGCCGACCGAGATGCGGACCATGCCATCGGTCAGCCCGATCTTCCTGCGGCCGGCCGCGCCGATCGCCGCATGGGTCATGGTCGCCGGATGCGAGATCAGGGTCTCGACGCCACCCAGCGATTCGCCCAGCGTGCAAACCTTCACCTGCTTCAGCATGCGCTTCGCGTTCTTCAGCGAGCCGGTCTCGAAGGTGATCATCGAGCCGAAGCCGGACATCTGCTGCTTGGCCAGCGCGAATTGCGGATGCGTCTTGAGGCCGGGATAGAAGACCTTCTTCACCTTGCGGTGTCCGTTGAGGTAGTCGGCGACGATGCGGCCGTTGATGTCGTGCTGCTTCATGCGGACGGCTAGCGTCTTGACGCCGCGCAGGATCAGGAAACATTCGAACGGCGACATGATGCCGCCGGCGGCCTTCTGCAGGAACGCTAGTTGATCGGCCTGCTCCTGCGTTTTGCAGACGATGACGCCGCCGAGGCCGTCGCTGTGGCCGTTGAGGAACTTGGTGGTCGAGTGCATGACCATGTCGGCGCCGAGCTCGAGCGGGCGCTGGAAGTACGGCGACATGAAGGTGTTGTCCACCACCACTTCGACGCCGCGCTTGTGTGCGATCTTGCAGACCGCGGCGATGTCGGTGAGCGACATCATCGGGTTGGTCGGGGTCTCGACCCAGAGGTAGCGCGTGTTCTTGCGGATCGATGCTTCGACCATCTTCAGGTCCGATGTATTGACATACGAGAATTCCAGCCCGAACTTGGTCATCACCTGGTTGAACAGGCGCGGCACCCCGCCATAGACGTTGCTGGTGCAGACCACGTGGTCGCCGCTCTTCATCATCGAGCAGAAAGCCATCACCGCGGCCATGCCGCTGGCGTAGACCCGCGCGGCGATGCCGCCTTCCAGCGACGCCAGGTTGGTCTCCAGCCGGTCGCGCGTGGGATTGGTGACGCGGGCGTATTCGTAGCCGAGGCGCGGCTTGCCGATCCCATCCTGGGCGTAGGTGGAGGTCGCGTAAATGGGAACGGCGACCGCTCCGGTCAGCGGCTCGGGATGTTGTCCATCGTGGATGGCGCGGGTGGAAAAGCCGGCAGTCTTCTTGTTTTTTGCCATAGTAAGATCAAACCTTAGGAAGCGGGATCCGCGAATCGCAAAGTGCACGCGCGGTGATGATTGCCATACATGAGGCTACTTCAAGTAATTGAAAGGATCCTTGGAAAGATAGCGTTCCGCGGAATCGGGAATGATGGTGACGACGCGCTTTCCCGCGCCCAGCCGACGGGCCAGCGTGATTGCCGCCACCACGGCTGCGCCCGAGCTTGAGCCGCCGAGCACGCCTTCTTCAACGGCCAGCCGGCGCATCATGTCAAAGGCGTCCTGATCGCTGACGGCGATGACCTCGTCGGCCAGCGACATGTCGGCGGTCTTGGGGATGAAGCTTGCGCCGATCCCTTCCACCGCGTGGTCGCCGGACTTTCCGCCACCGTAAACCGAGCCTTGGGTCTCGACCAAAACGGCCTTGGCCTGCGGGCAGCGCTCCTTGACCGCGCGTGCGACGCCCGTGAAAGTCCCGCCCGTGCCGGCTCCGACGCAGACGGCGTCGATGCGCCCTTCCATCTGTTCGACGATCTCGCGCCCGGTGGTCTCGTAATGGATGTCGGGATTGCCCATGTTCTCGAACTGCGCGGCGAACCAGTGATGCGGCTTCGACGCTGCCAGTTCGCGGGCGCGGCGGATGGCTTCCTCCATGCCCTTCTCTGTCGGAGTGCGCTCGACCCTGGCGCCGAAGGCTTCCATCAGCATGACTTTTTCTTTGGAGAATTTTTCCGGGACGAAGAAGACGACTTTGTATCCGCGCTGGACGCCGACCAGGGCGAGCCCGACGCCGGTATTGCCGGCCGTGGCTTCCACAATGGTATCGCCGGGATGGAGCGAGCCATCGCGTTCGGCGCGCACGATCATGCCGAGGGCGGCGCGGTCTTTGACGCTGAATCCGGGGTTGAAGGCCTCGAGCTTGACGTAAATGTCAGCCGAGCCGGCGGGGACGACGTTACGCAGCTTGAGCATCGGCGTGTTGCCGATAAGGTCGAGGATATTGTCTGCTACGCGCAGAGCATTCATCGCAGGTTCAGCGGTCTTCATGGATTTCCTTGGCCTCTGCCGAGGGCTGGGAGGCTTCCGGCGCAAACAGAAACCCAGGCCGCAGCCTGGGTCAGCATTGCGACTAAGAATTGTACTATTTCGAGGCCGACTGTTGCGTCTTTTGGTTGGCGTAGTATCCGTTCTTTGTCCGGACCTGTAATTTCTTGTATCCAGGCGCGCTGGCCGTCACCTTGACCATGCGGTAACCGCCCACCGTCTTGGCCGTGGTCGGCTGGTATTGCAGGATGTACTGGTTGCGTATGTCGTGGGCGATCTGCCGCGAGATGGTGTCCACCTCGGTGATGTCCTTGGGGAAGAAAGCCACCCCGCCCGTCTCTTCCGCCAGGATGCGGAGCGCGCGCCGCGCCCGCTTCTCTTTTTCACCGCCGAGCAGGCCGATGGTATAGACGGTGGGCCCGCCATCGACGGCGATATCCTGCACCGCCCGTTCCAAGGTCAACGTGCTGGCGTTGTCTTCGCCATCGGTGACCACCAGGATGACTTTCTTTTCGTTGGGATCGCGCATCGTCATCAGGTGATCGGAGGCAGCGGCGACGGCGTTGAATAGAGCGGTGCCGCCCCGCGAGTCGATGTGGTCGAGCGCGTCCTTGAGTTCCGCGATGTTGCCGGTGAAGTCCTGGTCGAGATACGGCTCGGAATTGAAGTTGACGATGAAGACCTTGTCGTCCTTGTTGCTGGAGCGGACGAGGTTGAGCGCCGCCTGGTTCACCGCCGGGCGCTTGTCGCGCATCGAACCCGAATTGTCGATGACGATGCCGAGCGCGACCGGCACGTCTTCACTGCGGAACGACTTGATGGTCTGCGGCACCCCGTTCTCCCAGACCTGGAAATCGCTCTTCTGCAGGTTGGTGATGAGCTTCAGACGCTCATCCACGACGGTGGCGTAGAGCCGGACTTCTTCCACGTTCTTGACGATGGAGAACTCTCCACCGCGCTTGGTGACCACGCTGCCCTGCGGCACGTTGACCGAGTCGGAGGGCGGATTGCCGGGCCGGTTTGCCGGCGGAACGCTGGGCTCCGCCGCGGGATTCGCGTTGCCGGCCGGGGGCGTCGCCGCATTCGTGACCGAATTGATGGTTGGCCCCGACGGCAGGCCGGGACCTTGGGCGCCGGCCGGAGGGCGTCCGGGAAGCTCGAAATTCGGATCGGGGGCCTGGGTAGCTTGTGAAGACGCAGGCGGCTGCGCCTGTTGTGGCGCTGCCGACAGGTACAGAACACAACAGAGAACGAGAAGAACGGGAATAAAGTACGGCTTATTCAGTCGGGGCATAGTATCCAGTTTTAGCGTACACCGTCAGCGGCGGCAGGCCCTTGGGAGGCACCAGCTTCACCTTGATCTTCCGCCACTTGCCGTCGCGGGCTGCTCTTCTTGGACGGTAGCCGAGCACATATTGGTTGCGCAGCTCGATCCCGATCTTGGTCGCTACGTCGGCAAGGTCACTGGGACTGTCGATGGTAAACGTCCTGCCTCCTGTCACATCGGTGACTCCGGCGAGGGTGAGCGGACCGGTCGACTCTTCCGTGGTGGTCGGATTCACGTCGAAGATGCCGATGGCGTAGATCTGCACGTCGGCTTCCTTGACCATCGACTTGATCTCGCCCTCGGTGTAGCGGCTGTGGTTATCGCCACCGTCGGAAATGATGAGCAACGCCTTCTTCTGGTGCCGGGCTTTGCGCATCTTGGTCAATCCCATGTAGATGGCATCGAGCAGGGCGGTGCGCCCACGCGGGATCGCATAGACCAGCTGGCCCTGGATCTGTTCGATCGAGTTGGTGAAGTCGGAGATCATCTCCGGCTTGTCGTTGAAGGCGACCATGAAGAACTCGTCTTCCGGATTGGCGGTCTTGAAGAATTCGACGACCGCTTCCTTCGCCTTGTCGATCTTGTTGTTCATCGATCCGCTCATGTCGAAGATCACTCCCAGCGAGATCGGCGCATCTTCACTGGAGAAATGGCGGATGTCTTCCTTGGTCCCGTTGTCCCACACCGTGAAATTATCTTTTTCCAGGCCGGTGACCAGCCGGTTCATCGGATCGGTGACCGTCACCGGAACCAGCACCAGGTCAACATCCACGCGCAGGGGCTTGGCATGCGGCTTCAGCGCCGGTTGCAGGTTGCCCGCGGTCGGAGCCGGACCTTTGTCGTAGACGGGTGCGTCTTTCTTATCCTTATCGAGCGCGCGCGGCTTGACGTGGACTTCGTCGTAAGTGCTCTCCACCGGGAGCGGGGTGGCCGTCGCTGGGGTCGAGCCGGCGGGAGCCGTTTCGGTGCCGCCCGGCTGCGTGGTCGAACCGGACTGCGGCGGCGCGTTCGCCGGGGTGGAAGCCGCCGGAGTTGTTGCTGGAGGCGTGGTGGTAGGAGCGCTCTGGGAGAACCCGAAGCCGCACAGTACGACAAGCAAAGTTAGGAGCAGAAGGGTGCGCTTTGCCGCCCCTTGCTCGTGGTTCCCCGGGTGCTTGTGCGATTGAACTGACCCGCACCCGTGGCTTCTATAGCGGGCCATACCAACCTCGAAAGTGTGTGCCGATGCTACCACAGAAAATCAGCCGTAGAGCGACTCCCGTTGCACCCTTCCGCTATTGCTTAAGATGTCGAGCAGCCCTGAAGGGTTGATTTTTCAGCGGCTTCGGAACCGCTGATTCCCACCTTGGTGGACGTCAGGAATCGTTGCCGTTTGCGCCCCAGCAAACCGCTCCCAGGGCCAGCGTCCGGCATCCATTCCCTCTCCCTATTTGTAGTGCAAATCCAAGGAATAAACCGCTTCGCGACTGAATCTTCACCAGCTTTTTACATCCGCGAGACCGCCGAGGGCTTTTGCGTGCTTCCGGGTGGGACCAACCCAGGGGGTTTGCCCTGCAATCAAATGGCGCAACCCTCTGCGGAGGTGGCAACGTAGCTTACCGGCTCCATCCTATTCATTCCGAAGAGCCCGCAGAACTGGTAAAACATCAGCAGATGCTTCCTCTGGCTTCAGTTGCGTTCGATGTTGCCGGGTTCGGGGTGCGAAACCGTGCGCGGTGACCGCATGCGACGGCCGCTGATCGCCCTCCTGGCGCTCGCCATCCTGGCCGGCACCGCTGCGCGCGTACTCAGCGCGGAACCGCGGAAGCTGATCGTGTATGCGCCCAACACCACTTACTCCCTCGATCTCGCCGACCACAATGGCGCGGACTACGTTGGCCTCGTCGAACTGCTGGAGCCGCTTGGGAAAGTGGAGGCAAGGCCGGATGGCAAGGCCTGGGTGCTGGATTTCTCGACGGCTTCCAAGACCGTGAGAGCGCGCTTCCGCAACGGCAAGAAAGACGTCGATCTGTCGGGGCACAAGATCCGTCTGGGGAGCGACTTCTTTGCCGCCGACGGCCGCGGCTACGTTCCCATCGACTCGATGCAGGAGCTGGTCACGCAGATTACGGGCATGGCCACCATCGTCCACCCTTCGACGCGGCATCTCTATCTCGGCAACGCCGTGGTCCGCTACGCGTGGGAGCTGCGAAAGAATCCCTCGCGGCTGGTGCTTTCCTTTACCGCTCCGGTCGCGCCGAAGATCACCGCCGAGGGCAACGCGCTGAAGATCGAGTTTGCGCGCGATCCCGTGTTGAGCGGCGGCAGCGACACGCTGGATCTTCACGACCCGGCGATCCTCTCCGCTACTTTCGCGGAAACCCCGAATGGAGCCGAGTTCGCCGTGCGCGGCAGCGCGCCGATGGTGGTGAACTCCTCCGAGGCCGGCCGGGTGCTGACGGTTTCGACACAGGCTCCGGCGGCGGCCGTAGCTGCCACATCCCCCGTGGCGACGGGTGGAACTTCCACGTCGGCGACGACCGCAACTCCGAATCCTTCCACCCCGCCCGCCCAGCCTGCAGCCCCGGCCCGGCCGGCCTTCCTGGTGGTGATCGATGCGGCGCATGGCGGCGAAGACCTCGGCGCGACGCTGGCACCCAAGATTTTCGAGAAAGACCTGACCTTGGCGCTCAGCCGGCGCATCGCGCATGAGCTGCAAAATCGCGGGATCCAGGTGATGTTGCTGCGAAATTCCGACTTCACCCTGGGAGCCGATCAGCGCGCCGTGTCGGTGAATACTTCACACGCCGCGATCTACGTGGCGGTGCATGCTTCCAGCGTCGGACACGGGGTCAGGCTCTTCACTTCCCTGATGCCGCCTACCCCGGTCACGGAAGGAAATCGCGCTTTCGTCGCTTGGGATGCGGCGCAATCGCAATATCTCGATCGCAGCAGCGCCCTGTCGGGCTCCATCGCTTTTGAGGGCAACCACCGGCAACTCGCGGTCAAAGCCTTGCAGGGAGCGGTCCTTCCCCTGAAGAATATCGCGGCTGCCGCGGTCGCCGTTGAGATGGCTCCCAACCACGACGGCATCGAGAGTCTGAGTTCCCCGGAATACGCGCAGGAGATCGCAATCGCCGTGGCCAACGGCATCGCCGCGCTCCGCACCGGCGAGGGAGAGAAGAATCCATGATCTCCCGTAGACTACAGATCGCGCTCATGCTGCTGGTCGTGACCATTCTTGGGATGAGCTACTACGCTTTGCAGTTGAAGCAGAAAGCGGAAGCGGTGGAGTTGAATTCCCAGGTGCGTCCTGCCCTGCCTTCGACGATGGGACCGAAGGAGCCGGTCACCGTCTACGTCGCCTACGATGAAGATGTGACCCTGCGGGCGCGGCAGATCCAGGCCGACAAATCGGCCATGCCCGATGAACGGGCGCGGGCGGCGCTGCGCGCCCTGATCGGCTATTACACCGATAAGCAGTCGCCCCATCCCCTCGGCCAAGGTGCGGACATCAATGCCGTCTACCTCGCCAACGAGACGACGGCGGTGGTGGATCTGAATTCGGCTTTCGCCGGAACCCACCGCTCGGGCATCATGGAAGAAGAGCTGACCATCGTCTCGATGGTGCAGACGCTGGCCGCGAATCTACCGAAGCTGACGCGGGTGAAATTCCTCGTCGATGGCAAAGAGCGCGATACCCTGGCCGGGCACGCCGACTTGAAGGGTTTCTACGACGTTGCAACCATCGCCCAGGTAGCGAGGGAGCTGCAGTGAAGAGATTGCGTATCGGTGTCTTCGATTCCGGCGTGGGCGGGCTGACCGTGTTGCGCGCGCTTTCTGAAAAGGTGCCCAACGCCGACTACCTCTACTTTGGCGATACCGCGCGCCTGCCCTACGGCACCAAGTCGCGCGAAACGGTAGCGAAGTACGCCATCCATGCGGCAAAATATCTCGAAAGCCTCGGCCTCGACATGCTGGTGATCGGCTGCAACACCGCCAGCGCGCTCGCCCTCTACGACATCAAGAGTGCCGTCGGAGTTCCGGTGATCGGCGTCATCGAGCCGGGTGCCGACGCCGCCACTGCCGCCAGCAAGAACCGCGAAGCCCTGGTCTTTGCCACCGAAGCGACGGTCAGCAGCCATGCTTACCAGCGGGCGCTGGCGCGACGCGGCTTCGTGACCCACGAGAAAGCCTGCACCCTGCTGGTGCCCTTGATCGAAGAAGGCTGGGTGGATCATCCCGTCACCGAGCAGGTGACGCGCATTTACACCATCGAGGCGCTGCGCGTTGCATCCATCAATACCGATGTATTGGTGCTGGGCTGCACCCACTACCCCTTGCTGCGAAACCTGCTGCGCCGGGTGGTGCCCCAGAAGATCCAGATCGTGGATTCCGCCGAGTCCACGGCGCTGGCCGTCGCCCGCGAGATCCAGCCGTCCGCCGGCGACACCGCGACTCCAAGCTTCCGCTTCTTCCTCACCGACGCCAGCGACCGCTTCAAGCGCATCGCGCCGCTCTTCCTCGGCTTTGAGGCCGACCAGGTCCAGTGGGTCGATCTCGGACCTTAAGGCTGCCAACGGCCCGCGCGGCAGATTCGGCGCCAGCGAGCCCGATGATTTACACTTTGGAAGATGCGAACCACCGTACTTACCGTGATTTTGCTGGCTGCGGCTTCGGCCGTGGCCGTGCCTCCCTGCAAGCCCAAGCTCGAGCACCTCAAACCCGATCAAGCCCGGATCGAGAATCTGCAGGTCCAGAAAGTCAACAGCGGGAAGGAAGACTGGCGACGCGATCCGAAGCAGACCGTCCAGCACGAGATCTACGGCGGCCTCGCGCAAAGCCAGGCCAAGACGCCGGACATGATCCCGGTGACCTTCGTGAAGGGCGACGATAAGACCCAGGTCTTCAGCTATACCGCGCCCGACCGCCGCGTGGAGATCACCTTGAAGAAGCCGGAATGGCTGCTTCCCTACTCCGGCATCTACAAGCTGATGATGTGGGTGGCCACCGACGTCAAGACCGTCTGCACCAAGTAGTGTTTCGCCGCCTAACCGCGAATTAAGAACTGAGAACTTATCGATGACCTTCCGCTCCGATAACCGCCGTCCGGATGAAATGCGTCCAGTGACCATCACTCCTGAATTCATCAAGACCGCCGAAGGCTCGTGCCTGATCGAGGTCGGCAACACCCGCGTCATCTGCACCGCGACCATTGAAGAGAGCGTCCCCAACTGGATGCGCAACAGCGGCAAAGGCTGGATCACCAGCGAGTATGGGATGCTGCCGCGCGCGACCCTGACCCGCACTCCCCGCGAAGCCGCGCGCGGACGCGTCGGCGGACGCACCCACGAGATTCAGCGCCTGATCGGACGTTCGATGCGCGCCGTCGTCGATCTGCATAAGTTGGGCGAGCGCACCTTGTGGATCGACTGCGACGTCATCCAGGCCGACGGCGGCACGCGCACCGCTTCCATCACTGGAGGCTTTGTGGCGATGGCGCTGGCCCTGCACAAGCTGGTCGCTGCCGGAACCTTGAAGACGCTGCCGTTGCGCGACTTGGTGGGCGCCATCAGCGTGGGCATCGTCGAGAACGATGTCCTGCTCGACCTCGCCTACGAAGAAGATTCCCGCGCCGAGGTGGACATGAATTTCGTGTTGACCGGCTCAGACCGCTTCGTCGAGATCCAGGCCACCGCCGAACAGATTCCCTTCACCGACGACCAATTGGCGAAGATGACGGTGCTGGCGCGCAAAGGCATCAAGGAACTTGCGGAGAAACAGCGCGCGGTCTTGAGCGCCGCCGGCGTGAAGACTTAGGAAGATCGCCAAGCGTACCTCCGGGCGTAACGCTTGGCGAGAGGTTCTAATGGCGCGAGAACAAAAAATACGCTCCGACAGTGATCACGATGGCTACGAAAATCAGTACTGGGCTGGCAGCAATATTGACCAGCGCACCTATACCAATCGCAGTACGTCCTCTTAGACCTGTCCGCGCCACCAAAACCACGATCAAGAGACCGAAGTAGCCCATTTCCCCGACAAACAATGCCGCAAATACGTTCCTCAAAATATTCACTCGGCCTCCAGCAAAACACTAAACTCCATGGTTAACTACTTACTGCATACGGCACGCGGCATGACACCCCCGGGACCTGTCGTCTGCAAAGCGTAGTCGAGATAATTAGGACAATACCAGGGAAGACCCGGGAGAATGCGGACACAGAGGGCTCCGGTCTCCCAATACCCCAACGGTTGCACGAACTCCAAGTCTCGCACCAGATTGACATTGTTCAGGGGCGGAGTGGTCTCCGGCGTGCACCAAGACTCAACTCCATAGTCGCACAGGTTCGGTGATGGCCCGGTGCAGTTCGATTGTGTTCCCAACCAGTGGACTCGGGTATACGCAGTTCGGAAGAACTTATCAAAGAATGACGAAGTAGATTGCCAGCAAACGGCGGTAGCTGTGCTCGATCCCCAGATTTCCCCGTCACCAAAAGACTCGCCCTCTGTTGAAGCCTGGATTACCGCCTCAGCAACAAGGGCGCCACTTGCTGACCCATCAGATTGGTATCCGCTTGGCATCCTAAAATGGACCTCGACGTAAGTCGAGGACTGTGAACAGTCGGCCTCCGCGTAATTCTCTCCTATCGCGTTCCCGCTGCTGTCGAGCCACTGATCCTGGTAGGTATACATGCCACATTGGGCATTCAAACGAACAACGCATACAAATACGAATGCGATCACAACCTGCCTTGAGTTCTTCATAGCGCACCCTCTGCCTTCCGAGTTGCAATCGACGCAGTTGAAGATCCATCGGGTACGAACTTGATCTTTGTCTTCATCCCTTCGATAAAGGCGTCCAACCTCCGTCTTCCTTCCGGGCTGAGTCGCTGTTGGAGGGCCGCGATCTTTGCCCGCATCACGCTGCTTCTCTGGTCCTTGATGCGCTGAAGTTCTTCCTTCTGACCCGGCGCTCTTCTCAAATCAGCGATTCTGTACTCTAGAGTCGCCATTTCATCATGGAAACCAGTCAGTTGCTCAGCGACGATTTTCGAATCTTTCTGATCAAATCCAACGGCCCGCTGTACTAGTTGGCATTTCTTCCGGTACACCTCAGGGTCTTCAGCAGAGCACGACACGATGTGAAGGAAAATTCCGTAGACAATCTCGGTGGGAATTCCCGCTGGTGTTTCGCCGCCATTGATAGTGTCTCGCGCGTCCACAGGTGGGGCAGGTAGTAAGGGCTGTACCGACAGAAACACATCGTACGCGAAAGGTCCCGCTTCCGAATCAGCCATCCCGGCATTCACGGCGGACCGGTAACGAAACTTATTCCCATAGCGATCCCGCTTCGCCGATAGCTTGTAGTCCAGCGAAATTGACTCTATGCCCTGCGACGCCAAGCCATACAGTTCTTCCGGCTCGGAGATGCCGTTGTGATTGCTGTCAATCCAGAGCCGAAGGCTGGAATATACATGGTCTCCACTGTCGATCAGCCCGTTGTCGTTCCCGCCGTTCTCCAGCTTATCGAATTCCGCGAGGGCAAGGAAGCCATTCGGACTCTTGCAGGTAGGCTGCGGGGTAAAATTCCCAAACAATTCCTTTCCGTCGTCGATTTTCCCATTCCCATTACGATCCAAGGCGAGCCACGCCACACGGCTGCCCGCCTCCGTCCAGGCAATCTTGACCGGCCTTCCAATTGCCGCAATGTCGAAGACGACTCCGTTCGCGGCATCAGTGAGCCGAACTGCCTTACCGTCCAGACTGATGAGGATTGGAGAGCTGCAGGGGCAAATATAGCCGTCTTCGCAGATCGTTATTCCCCAGCCCGATCCCAACGCGCCCACTAAGAAAAACGCAAGTAGACCGATGATTCCTCGATTTACGCCCATGATTCTCTACCTCCGTCACTTTCGATCAATTTGAATAGAACAACCGGACTGACCGAGCGACTGTGAGACTGTTCCTCCCTCTCACTAAATAGAAATGAACTCTCACGTTTCTTGAATCGGATTCCCATTCCCGAACAAACTCCAGGCGGGGGACTAACACGGAACCAAATACATCGAGCGCGGCTCAGCGCCGCGCTCTTCTATTTCTTCTTCCGTTTCTTCGTCGGCTTGGCTTTTCGCTTCGCTGACTTTTTACGTTTCGGCTTAGACCGTGACTTCTTCCGGTTGCTCCTGGTGCTCGTGGTGCTCGATCTCCGGCGGCGGGGCTGGAATCCCCTCCTTCGCTCGAGCCACGAGCGCCGAGAGCAAGCCAGGAATCGTATATTCCGCGGCTTGCATGTCGACCGACAATTCGAAGTCCCGAAGCGTTTCCGAGGTGATCGGTCCGATCGACGCGTTCAACACTCCACTGACCAGTTTGGATTTACCCGAGCGGATGCCCAACAGGCTGACGTAGTTCTTGACCGTCGACGAGCTGGTGAAAGTGATGAGGTGCGGACGACGGCTGGGGTCGCGCAGCGCGGCACGCAGCTTCTCGCGCGAGCTCTGCGGGATCACCGTCTCGTAGGCCTCGACGACATCGACGTAAGCGCCCGCCCGGCGTAGTTCGCGGGGGATGACATCGCGCGCGATCTTGGCGCGGCACAGCAACACGCGCTTGCCCTTGATGCGTCCGTTCAGCGCTTCCACCACCGCCTCGGCGACGTACTCCTTGGGCGTGACCGCCACCGCGAAGCCCTGCTTCTCGATGGCGCACTTGGTGGACGGGCCGATGGCCGCGATCTTGAGGTGCGAGAGCGCGCGTTTCGGGATGCTCAGTTTCTCCATGCGTTCGAACAGCGCGTTGACGCCGTTGACGCTGGTCAGCACCAGCCACTCGTACTCCGAGATCAGCTTCAGCGCTTCGTTGAGCGCCTTGTACGAGCGCGGCGGCCGCACCTCGATGAAGGGGATCTCGAGCACGTCGGCGCCATTCTCGCGCAGCAGGTCCGTCAGCGTCCCAGCCTGCTTCTTGGCGCGGGAAACCAGGATGCGCCACCCGTTCAGGGCTTTGCCATGGCCGTTGCCATTCCCGTTGCCGTTGCCATTTCCATTCCCGTTGCTTCCGGATTTTGAGGTTCTGTAGGTTGTCATAATTACGGCTGTTGAGGAGCTGCTACACCCGCTCCATATACCTCTTCCAAGATCTTGTCGGCCCCGCGCCGCAAGAGAATGTCGCCCGCGCGCTCACCGACTTCTACTGGGTCCGAACCGCTCTGTTGTTCCCGCAGCACCAGCGACCCATCGGGATGGGCACACACGGCTGTCAGGAATATCTTTCCTGCCTTGACTTCGGCGTAGGCGCCGATCGGCACCTGGCATCCCCCGCCAAGCTTGTTGAGCAGGGCGCGCTCGCAGATCGTCGCGGCCCGCGCCTCTTCATCGTTGAGGAAAGCGAGGATCTCGCGCATCCGCGTGTCGCCCTTGCGGATCTCGATGCCGAGCGCACCTTGTCCCGCGGCCGAAACCATCACCTCCGCGGAGAGAACCTGCTTCACCAGTTGCGTCTTGCCGAGCCGCGTCAGACCGGCAGCGGCCAGGATGATGGCGTCGTAGGCGCCTTCTTCCAGCTTGCGCACCCGTGTATCCACGTTGCCGCGCAAGGGATGTATGTCGAGATCAGGACGGATCTTCATCAGCTGCGCCTGTCGCCGCAAGCTGCTGGTGCCGACCTTGGCGCCTTTCGGCAGCGCCTCGATCGACTCGTACTTCACCGAGAGGAACGCGTCGCGCGGATCCACCCGCGTGGTGATGGCGGCGATCTCGAAGGGTCCAGCCAGCGCCGTCGGAAGATCCTTCAGGCTATGCACGGCAAGGTCGATCTTGCCGGCTTCCAGCGCCTCTTCGATCTCCTTGGTGAACATGCCCTTGGTGCCGACCTTGGCGAGCGCGACGTCGAGGATCTTGTCTCCGGTGGTCTTGATGATCTCCAGCTCCACGGTATGGCCCTTGCTCTCGAGCAGCGCCTTGATGTGGTGCGCCTGCCAGAGTGCCAGTTGCGATCCGCGCGAGCCTATGCGAAGTAGAGCCATATCCACCTTTACGAATTTGTCTTCTGTTCGGCCTTGCCCGATGACGCCAATTCATCCGCCGGCTTGGCCGGCTCTTCCGCCTCGGTTGCTTGAAGGTTGAAGATCTTGCGGACGATATCCACCACCGTGGTGACGTGCGCTCCTTCGCGCGCCGCACTCTTCAGGGTGGTGATCGGCGTATGCATGATCTTGTTGACGATGCCGCGGGTCAGCGCATCGACTGCCGCTTCCTGCTCCGGCGAAAGCTCTCCGAGACGTCCGCGCAGGCGGTCGATCTCGGCCTGCCGGATGGTTTCCAGGTGCTCCTGCAGCGAGACGATGGTGGGAACCACGTCGGCCTGCTGCATCCGCTGCTGGAAGCGCACGACTTCTTCCTCGACCAGGGTCTCGGCACGGCTGGCTTCGCGGCGGCGGTCGCCCATGTGCGACTGAACCACCTGCTGCAGGTCATCCACGTCGTAGACAAAGATGCCGTCCAGATCGTTGAGCGCCGCATCCACGTCGCGCGGTACCGCGATGTCGATGAAGAACATCGGCCGGTTCTTGCGCTGCGCCAGGAACTTCTCGCCATGCTCCTTGCGGAAGATGGTGTGCGGCGCGCCCGTCGAGCTGATGATGATGTCGGCCTTCGACACGGTTTCGTAGAGATGCTCGAATGGAACCGCCTCGCCGTTGAACTTCCGTGCCAGCGCGACCGCGCGCTCGTAGGTGCGATTGGCAACGTAGATCTTGGTCGCGCCGTGGGCGATGAGGTGGCGCGCGGCGAGCTCGCACATCTTGCCGGCGCCGACCAGGTACACGGCCTTGCCCGCCAAGGTACCGAAGATCTTTCCCGCCAGTTCGACCGCCACCGAAGCGACGGAGACGGACGAGTTCGCGATCTCGGTTTCGGTGCGTACTTTCTTGGCGACCTGGAAGGCGCGGCTGAGCAGCGCGTCAAGCTGCGACTGCACGGCCCCGATGGCGCGCGCCGTGGCGTAGGCTTCCTTCACCTGTCCGAGGATCTGCGATTCGCCGACCACCATCGAGTCCAGGCTGGAAGCGACGCGAAAGACGTGCTTCACCGCCT
>Ga0315268_10003538_pt1 | contig 17214 bp, 19 predicted proteins | sample C1_top_MG_FD_204535 | JGI IMG/M metagenome (GOLD analysis project Ga0315268, IMG submission 204535) | Sediment microbial communities from Yellowstone Lake, YNP, Wyoming, USA - C1_top | ecosystem: Environmental > Aquatic > Freshwater > Lake > Sediment | place: USA: Wyoming | collected 2017-08-01
CCGAAGGCGTCACTGGAGAACAGGAGCTGGTCCTCCTTGAGGAAGGTCATCATGGAGTCCGGCCAGTGCAGCATGGGCGTCTCCAGGAAGAGCAGGTTGCGCCGGCCCAGGGAGACCTCGGCGCCGGTCTTGACCTCCACGAAGGGCCACTCGCTCCGGTAATGGCGGCTCAGGCCGGCATGGCCCATGGGAGAGCAGAAGAGCTTCTCAGGCCTCACCCGGGCCATTACCTCGGGCAGACCCCCGGAGTGGTCCATTTCCGTGTGGTTGGAGACGATATAGGTGATCTTCCCGGGGTCCACGATTTCCGCTATCCGGTCCAGCATCTCCGGGACCAGCTCCTTTTTGACGGTGTCGATGAGGGTGATCTTCTCATCCAGGATCAGGTAAGCGTTATAGGTGGACCCCATCTCGGTGAGGTAGCCGTGAAAGTCCCGGAGGATCCAATCGACGGCCCCCACCCAATAAACTGAGGGGACGAGTTCAACGGGCATGGTGCCTCCTTGCGGCAGGGGTCAGGGGTCAGGGGCCAGGGCCAGCAAAAACTGGAGAGGTTATTTGATCGGCGCTTATAGTGGTTTGCCAATCGGCCGTCTACCAGGGTTTAAGAAAAAGGAAGATAGATTCTGACACGAAATTCTGGAAAAGACCTTGGCGGCAATCAACATCTGATTTCCGACAACTGGCCCCTGGCCCCTAACCCCTGCCCCCTAAATCCCCTCCTTGGTCAGTTCTTCCAGGAGGGCTTTTTGCTTTTTGGTAAGGTTTTCCGGGGTGTCGACAATGATCCGGACATACTGGTCTCCCCTGGTCTTGCCGTTGGCGTAAGGGAGACCATAGTTTTTCAGGCGCATTTTGGTGTGGCTCTGGGTGCCGGGGGGCACCTTGAGGCTCATGGTCTTGCCGTCCAAAGTAGGGATAGTCACCTTGGTGCCCAGGGTGGCTTCAGTAAACCGGATGTGGCGGTCCACGTAAAGGTCGTTGCCTTCCCGTTTGAAGACCGGATGTTCCACCTCCCGGAGCCGGATGTAAAGGTCGCCCGGCGGCCCCCCCATGGGGCCGGGCTGGCCTTTGCCGCTGATTCGCAACCGTTTGCCTGGGAGCGTGCCGGGAGGAATCTTCACCGCCACCTTCTCCACCTGGCCATCCTTGCTCAAGGCCACGATTTTTTCGGTGCCCGCGGCAATTTCGTGCAGGGTGATGGGCACCTCCATCTGGAGGTCATTGCCCCTCATGGACTGGGGCTGGGGGCCAAAGCCTTCTGGGCCGCCGTAGCGGAAGATGCGGGTCCGGCCGCCCCGAGGGCGGCCGCTGGCGCCGAAGCCTCCGCCCAGGCTCCCGAAGATGCGCCCCAGAATAGTGTCGGAGAGGCCCAGATCACCGAAGATATCCCCGAAGTCAGATCCTTTAAAAATGTCTTCCTGGGTGAATTTCTGCTTGAAGGCCTGGGAGCCGTATTCGTCGTAGTCCCGCCGCTTTTCCGGGTTGCTCAACACCGCGTATGCTTCGCTGATCTTCTTGAACATCTCCTCGGCCTGGCGCTTGTCCCCCTTGGCCTTATCCGGGTGATATTTCAGGGCCAGCTTGCGGTAAGCCTTCTTGATTTCTTCGGGGGTGGCGCTACGGTTAACCCCCAGGATTTGATAGTAATCTTCGGCCATAAAGCTCTTCCCGCTTCTCGGAGAATCCTAGCCTATTATAAATGCAGGTGGTATTTTGTCAAGCGCTTCCCGTGGATAACTTTCGCATTTTATTGGCAAATTTTCCGTAGCCGCTGAGGGCTGGAAAATTTATCTGCTTGCGTAATTCCCATCAATGTGGTATCAAATGATTTTTATAAAGGACTGGCCCGGTTCCGAACCGGCGGCGATAATTGGATAACCACTCTCAAGGAGGTAAAGCATGACGGCTTTGATCGGCGGATTGGTAGCGGTAGCGCTGGGATTAATCGGCCTGGGCCTGTGGTGGCGGGATTTTCTCACCTTACTGGCCGGCGGCGTGCCATTATTGCTTTTGTTGGGGGGAGCTTTGGCAGTTTATTTGGGATTTGAAGAAGCCAAAGATAAATTCTTCAAGAAATCGGAGACCCCGGCCTACGAGCCTCCCAAGGTGTCCGAGGCGGATGTGGAAAAATATAAGGCGGAAGTGGAAACCCTCAAAAAAGAGATTGAGGACATTAAGAAGAAAAAGTCCGAGAAGTAGGACTCACTTGCCATCAACTGCCCCCGGCCCCGACCACCTGGGGCCCGGGGCCAGTTCACCGGAGCTGATCCGGATAATTTCCCCCGCGCCGGTCTGGAGGAGCAGGGCTCCGTCCGGCGCTACGTCCAGCGCCACACCGCTTATTTCCCGCAAACCTTGACGCACCGTGACCGCCCTCCCGAGGGTGACGGTGTAAGCCTTCCACTCCGCCAGGATCCCGGCGAAATCCAAGGCCAGGAACTGCTCATAGAGGCTCTCGAACTCTTCCAGCCAGGCCTGCAGAATGGCCCGGCGGGAAAAGGTGCGTCCGGCGGCCCTGGCCAGGGAAGTAGCCAGGTCCTGCAACCCCGCCGGGAACTCGGGGTTGTTGACGTTGAGTCCCAGACCCACCACCAGGAAACGGATCTGATCGGCCTCCGTTTCCATTTCCGTGAGGATCCCCCCCACCTTCCTGGCCTCCAGGATCACGTCGTTGGGCCATTTTATCCCCGGGGTAATGCCGGTTGCCCGTCTCAGCGCCCGGGCCACCGCCACCGCGGCGGTCAGGGTGATCTGGGGGATCTGGGTGGGTGGCAGAGGCGGCCTGAGCAGCAGAGAGACGTAAAGGCCGAAACCGGGGGGGGAATCCCACTGGCGGCCCAACCGGCCCCGCCCCTGGGTCTGGGTTTCGGCCACCACCAGCGTGCCCTCGGGAGCTCCCTGGGCCCCCAGCTCTTTAGCCAGATCATTGGTGGAGGGAAGGCGGTGGAAGTGGTGCACCGGCCCTTTGAGGCGCCTGGTGGCCAGCCCTGGGATAATCTCCTCGGCCAGCAGTTTGTCGGGGCTCCCCAGGAGCCGATAACCCCGTCGGGGTTCCCCGAGGATGGCATAACCCATGGCCTTGAGGCGGTTGATGCGCTTCCACACCGCAGCCCGGCTCAGACCCAGCCGGTTGGCCAGACTCTCCCCGGAGACGGGGGCGGTGGCCCTTTTCAAGGTCTGCAATACCTCGGTGAGAACGGCATCGGCGGGAAACGTCCGCCCCGCCAGTTTATCTCGGCTCATTTCGAAAAATATTTCTCACTCCAGGCTACGTTCAACGCACCAAGAAGGCGCGCAAGGCGCACCCTTCTTTTGGCCTTTGCTGACAGCTGACAGCTATTTCCCGGCCGCCGACTCGGCTCGCTGGCGGTCCAATATTCGATTTTTCAGGGAATTGTTATAGACGGCCGCCCCCAGCAATCCCCCCGCCACCAGGCCGATAATGGCCGCGATGGGGGTGGGCGACACCAGAAGCGCGATGCACAGCCCGGTAAGGCCGTAGGCCAGAGGAATGTAGACCTGGGCCGCAGTCCATTGACAGGCCGGCACCAGAGCCAGTATCAAGGCCAGGACCACCATTTTGCGCCCCCATGAGGGGATTCTGTTTTTTTGCCGGCGCCTCATCGAATTATCTTTATAAATACTAATTATCCATTAGACTCGGGTTAAATACAACTGCATATTCAACCTGTTCGGGCCGCTCGACCGGAACATAGGCTTAAGAAATCCTGCCCTCCCCTGTCGCCTCTTTCCATGGGTCTGGCAAATCAAGGTCCGGTTACAGGAAATGGTAATTGTTTACATCAGCCAACCGGCCGATTCCCAGTCCCCTTGCAAGAGGTGGGAGGAAAAAAGCGCCCGGTTTTTCGATAAAGCCCGCGGATTTTAAAGTCGAGCCGTTTTAGCCGGGCTTCCTAAAGCCGCAGCCATAAACCCAGGGCAAAGACCAGTCCCATACCCAGGTGTAAGCTCAAGGTAAGCCGGCACAACCGCACGAGCCCCGTCTCCGTTCGGTAAGCTCGCCGCTTGATGAATTCTTGATTGACTACCGCCAGGACCATCAGAGGCCACAGACCCAGCCGGGAAGGAAGTGGCGCCGCGGGAAAGACTACACAGATAAACAGTCCGGCGATGGTCAGAATGTTAGCCACGGTATAGACCAGGGCCCCTGCCAGCGGACCGAACCGCTCGGCCAGAGCGCCTTCACCCGGCGACGGCGCCGTGCCGGGCCTGGGAAAGCCGTGAATCAAGAAGAGATTGAAAGCAGCCAGGGACAGGGGGAAACCATATACTAAGATCTCGGTCACCAGCCGGCCAGATTGGAGATAAAAGCCGGCGCCCACCGGGAGTAAACCGAACCCCAGGGCCCCCACCAGTTCTCCCAGGCCCCGGTAATGCCACCGCACTGGCGGGGCAAAATAGAAATATCCCCCCAGGATGCCCAATCCCCCTAAGGGTATCGTCCAATCCCCGGTAAGCCCGGAAAATTGCATCACAGCCAGCAGGCCCGCGGCCAAGGCCAGGCAGCCCAAGGCCAGACGCCTGGCTGCGGATGCGGGCCCAAAATCCAGAGCGGGCCAAAGGCCGACCCCCGGCGCGAAGGCTTCCCGGCCGGCGCCAGCCGCCAGGATCAAGGCCGCCGCCGCCACCAGGACACCGGCGAACACCCCGGCGGAAACAGGCAGGCCGCACGCGCCCACCAGCAAAGTCCCTACTACCAGGGGCAGCAAACCGGTGAGCAGATAGGGGAGGAGAGCCAGCCAAATTGGAGGCATTTTCCGGCCCGCCGCCATCATGAACACCTTTTTAACACCATATTAACCATAATGGCTTGATTTAACAAGGGTTTGCGGCGCGATGAGCAAGTCCCCGGAGCCACGGTCCCGCCTGTCGACTCAGGACCGCTCCACGGACAAAATTGGGGCTGTTTTTGCCTCCTTTTTCGCGGTTACTAAGATCTGTTCTGAAAAGTTCAAACGTAGGGTGCGCACTGCGCACCAAATTCGGCTGGTGGCGGGCACGGAGGCCCGCCCTACCGGACTTTTCATGATTTACGGGTGAGCCGAAGGCTCATGAAGCTCTGCTTCGAGAAGGTCTTATAAATTGGTGGCACCGGCGTCTCGCCTGGACACTATTTATGCCGGAAGCCAGCCCAGGTCAAGGAATTTCCCGAGGGGTGCGGTATCCAAGGGCTTTCCGGCAAAAAAATTGACAGCCCCAGGAGCCGGTGGTATATAAATCAATTCATAACATCCACGGGGCCGTTAGCTCAATTGGTAGAGCAAGTGACTCTTAATCACTAGGTTTGGGGTTCGAGCCCCCGACGGCCCACCAGAGAAATAAAGGGGTTAGCTGATTTGGCTAACCCCATTTTTATTTCTGGGTACCATTCTGGGTACCATTCGGTGAACACTATCAGCTGCCTCCTCCTTGGGTACCGACTGGGTACCAAAGGCTCTTCCCAGAGCCCGTGGGGACTGATCATGAGAACGGGATTTTAATAATATTATTCTCGAGTCCCCACGGGCTCCTTTTTTGCATTGAAAGCTCTCCCACCGAGAACCAATCCTCAAGACATACCTTTCCAATGGGCCCTTCTCGACGGATTCTTGCTAACACCTTTGACAGTTAGACCAAAAATCCCTGTTAGCTTCCTAATCCCCGATTGAAAGAGACCCCTCGACAAGGCATTTGGGTATTTTTACCTATATTAAAATGAGCATTTCTAGGCGTACCCTGCTTATTTTCAAATGCTTAATTTAAAATGGGGACCCAGGGTTGGAGATATAAAAGAAGAGAAAACTTATGAAAGCATTACTTTTGTTGATTGCATTAATTTCATTATTACTTTTTGGCCCACAAGTTCAAGCTCAAGGCATGGACCAAAATAATGCTATTTATAATGAATTGGCCGAACAAGGAAGGATGACGACAGGACAGATAACTATTGTTTATGGCGTGCCATGCGTAGAAGTTATGCTGAATAGTGGTGAAAGCATAAAGACCTTCGTTCATTCCGTACCTTCTCTAAAGAAAAAGCCTATTATGGCGCAGGACAGGATTGCTCTCATTAATGGAACTCATTATCTCCTGGTCGTAAATGGGTCCGGCAACATCAGCACGGATAAGAACAGGATATTCATTCCCCTGGATTTTTCGATAGACCCGAAAATTCTGCCGGAATTCTTGTCTGATGCTGCCAATCATGAAAAGTACATACTGATAAACCGCCGCCAGCAATACCTCGGCCTTTATGAGTTTGGAAACTTGAAACACTGTTTTCCAATTTCCTCCGGAACCCATAATTCGACGCCTCTAAGAAAATTCGTGGTGCATTATATGGATGAAGTTCATAACTCCACAAAATTTGACCAGGCGCCCATGGATCACGCCCTGAATATTGGCGGCGATTATTTCATTCATGAAGGCATAGTTCCTGGGTCACCGGCCTCCCACGGCTGTATCCGGATATTTCCTCTTCATGCTCGTTTTCTTTTTTATCAGTGGGCCAAGCCGGGAATTCCCGGGAGCATTATAGGCTGAGTCTGTTGCAAAAAGATATTTTCAGCATTTCGTTTGCTGACGGCGGTGTTGGTGGGGGGGGTGGGGGCGATAGTAGAAATCCTGGAGGCAATGGCCATTCGCTTTAATTGAGTTACCTGTCCAGGAGAATTCGCAGATATGATCTCTATATCAATAATGGAAGATTCTGGGATCCTGCGGATTTAATAATATAATAATCGACGGTTCAATACATAAAATTAAATTATCAATACTATCACAACAACAATTAGTACCCCTCTCAAGAAACCTTTTATAAATGCCCAGAGCAAATTATAGTTACCCCTGTTACAAAAATAAACGAAGAAATTGAAGGTTAGTTTTTTTCAATTCTACCTTTAAGATCATAGTCAGGCCCATAAATTTTGTTATTATCAATTCTCCCTTTCAGTTGATAATCCGGCCCATAGATTTTATCTTCATGAATCCGGTATTTTAAGTTATAGTCTTTGTCATATACCTTGTTATCCTCTATCCGGTATTTTAGCTGATAATCCGGAGTATAGATTTTGTCTCCCTGGATTCGGTATTTTAGATTATCTTTATCATACGCTTTGCCTCTTTCTCTGGCATTTGCTGCTCCCATAAAACTGCATAAGGATAAACTAACTAAAAGTGCTATGATGAATTTCATCTTTATCCCTACCTTCATATAGTTTTGTCGCTAATGACCAGATCAAATCATTTTTAACCAGTTTCGTCCTCCATTCCAGAGGAATACCTTCCTCGCCGTAAATAGCCCCTGCTAACTGGCCATAAACTGCGCCCGTGGTATCAGCATCGTCTCCCAAATTAACCGCCAGCAAACAGCCTTCTCTAAAAGATTTCCCATGCCACAACCCCCAGAGAGCGGCCTCAAAAGATTTGACGACATACCCGATTCCTTTGATCTCTGGAGGATTACGTTTTTTGAAAGATCCCGAAGCAATTTCATCGATCCCAGGAGTCAGCGGATGTTTCTGCCAATATCCGGGGACGGGGCTGTAATGATCGCTCAGTAGAACTTCTTTACTTACCCCGTTGACTGCGCCGACAATCAAGCCACCAAAATATTTACAGCCATCAATACAAGTTAAGGCGCCGTGAGTGGTCCAAGAACTCTCGCCAGATAGCCAGTTTGCTTCTCCGGGCAGGAGAAAAACCATCCGAACAGATTTTGGCCCTAGTTATCCAGTTTTCGGACAGTAAAAGGAGCCCGAAAATTTTTCACTTCAGCATCTTCAACAACTCCCCCGCCGGCCAGGCGTTGATGATGTCCTGCTTCTCGGCCCAGCCCCGGCGGGCCTGGGAGATACCGAAGTTCATCAGATGGAGTTGGGTCACGTTGTGGCTGTCGGTGTTGATGACCATCCGGATACCGGCCTGCCTGGCGGCCAGGATGTTCACGTCGCCCAGGTCCAGCCGCTCCGGGTAAGAGTTGATCTCCAGGCACGTGCCCGTCTCTTTGGCGGCCTTCAGGAGATCGTCGATGGCCACCTCGTACTCTTCCCGGCGTTTCAAGATGCGGCCGGTGGGGTGCGAGATGATGTCCACGTGGGGATTGGACATGGCCTTGAGGATGCGCCGGGTCATCTCTTCCCGGGGCTGCTTGAAGTGGGAGTGGACGCCGGCAATGACATAATCCAGCTCGGCCAGGGCCTCGTCGGCGATATCGATGCCGCCGTCCGCCAGGATGTTGGCTTCGCAGCCCTTGAGCACCCGGAACTGTTTGCCCTCCCGGGCCAGCCGGGCGTTGAGCTTATCAATTTCCAGGTTCCGGGCCCGGAGCTTTTCTTCGTCCAGGCCGTGCTCGATCTTGAGAAACTTGGTGTGGTCCGAGATGCCCACATATTCATAGCCCAGGGCCAGGGCCGCCTCGACGATCTCCTCAATGGAGTTGGCCCCGCCGTCCCAATTGCAGTGCACGTGCAGGTCGCCCTTGATGTCGCCGTAGCCGATGAGGTCCGGGAGCCGCCCCGAGAGGGCCGCGGCGATCTCCCCCCGGTCCTCCCGCAGTTCCGGGGGAATCCAGGGCATCCCCAGTTTCCCGTAAACCTCTTCCTCCGTATGCGCGGCGATTATCTGGGAGCCCTTGAAGAGGCCGTACTCGCTGAGCTTGAAGCCATGGTCGATGGCGATTTTGCGCAGCGCGATATTGTGGTCCTTGGACCCGGTGAAGTACTGGAGGGCGGCGCCGTAGCTCTCCGGGGCAATCACCCGGATGTCCATGTCGAAGCCTTCCTGCAGGCGCACCGAGGACTTGGTGGCCCCCTGGCCCCAGACCTTGACCACCCCCGGCAGGGACACGAAAAAATCCATGACCCTGGCCGGGTTGGTGGAGATCACCAGGAAATCCACGTCCCCGATGGTTTCTTTCATGCGCCGCACCGATCCGGCGGTGTCGGCCCGTTCCACCTCCGGCAGGCTCCGCAACTGCTCCAGGACCCGGTCGGCGATGGGCAGAATCTCCCCCAGGAGGAACCTGCCTTTGCTGCTCTTTAAAAAGTCGATGGCCTGGAGGATATTCTTTTCGGTCTTGTCCCCGAAGCCGAACAGCGGGGCGATCTTGTGAGCCCTGGCCGCCTCTTCCAGTTCTTCCAGGGTCTTGACGCCCAACTTTTCAAACAGCACCCGGGCCTTTTTCGGACCCACGCCTTCCACGCCCACGATTTCATCCAGGGCAATGGGCATTTTCTTTTTGAATTCTTCGTAGTATTGCATCCGGCCGGTGGTGAGATACTCTTCGATTTTCAGAGCCATGCTTTCCCCCACCCCGGGAATGGACTTGAGGGCCTTGAGGCCGCCGGTTTTATAGAGATCTTCCACGTCGTTTTTTAAGGTCTCCAGGGTGAGGGCCGCCTTCTGGTAGGCATAGGGTTTGAACTGCACCCCTTCCATTTCCAGGTATTCGGCGATTTCATTGAAGATCTTGGCGATTTCTTTATTCTTCATGGCTAGACGCCCCAATCACAATGCTTTGCCCGGATGATTGCTTCGAGCTCGGCCATCCGGTCTCCCGGCCCTTTTTAAGAAACTAACAGTTAATTAAGGCTGGTCAGGGAGCTTGTCAATGTAAAGGCAGATACCTGGAGAAATCGACGCCGGGCGGCAAGGCTTTCAGGCAGGCGCTGCATCTCCGGCATTGATTAAAGCCGCTTGCCGCGCGCTTCCCTATTCAGGCAAATGAACTTTGTTTTTAGCCATTGTCTTTTTAATCAGAATATTTAAATTATCTTATAAACTTGCTTCCCAACCAGGGAGTAAACCCTCGACCTCCGCCCGGGTGGGGGTCTGTCTTAGTAATTTTTAGGGGAGAACGGCAATGGAAAAAGAAGATTTCTGGCGCAAAGCCTGGTTTTTCGGCCTGGGGTTGGCGAACTTTACCAGATCCAAGATTCAGGCCCTGGTGGAAGACATGATCAGACGCGGAGAAATCAGTCAGCAAGAAGGGTCCAAGGCGGTAGAAGAGATCATGGCCCGGATGGAGACCGCCCAGGAGGCCTTCTTTGCAAAGGTCAAGGAGGTGGTCCACCAGGCCATTCAGGATATGAAACTGGCCCGGGCCGCTGACCTGGAGGCCCTGGAAAAACGGGTGGACTCCCTGGAAAAGGAACTCGTGTCCCGGGAAATCGAAGGGCGCCAGGGGGTCATCGAGGACTAAAGCCACGGGGCCGATGACCGTTATTATTGGTGCATAAGAACCCTACACCCCGGTGCCACCGATTAAAATTTTTCAGGCCAGTTCTTCATGGGCCATTAGCCCTCCCATAAGTTATGAAAATTTCGTGGGGCGGGCCTCCGTGCCCGCCATTAGCGGTGGCAATGGTGCGCATTGAACTTTGAACTTTTCCAAGGAGGGGTGCAGGCTTGACTAACCAGATTTTAATTTAGGAAGGGAAGCCGTCTCGCCGCCTGATACCCCGGCCATGAGAAGGCCCGGTATGATAATTTCGGCCAGTCAACCGTATTTTTGCCCGTTTCCAGGTTTCTTTTACAAGGCTTTCCTGGCCGATGTCATGATCATTCTGGACGAAGTTCAGTTTCCCCTGGGCACCACCTGGATCAGCAGAAACCGCTTCAAGAACGATCAGGGCACCCTCTGGCTGACCATCCCGGTTTGGCGGAAGGGCTTGGGACTGCAGCCCATCAACCAGGTGAAGATTTGCTACGAGGGCGGCCGCTGGTCGCGCAAGCACCTGGAAACCCTCAAGCGGGCTTATGGCAACGCTCCTTACCTGGGAGACCATCTCGGCTTTGTGGAAAAGATGTTTTCCTCCCGATTCGACAGGCTCATCGACCTGAACCTGGCGGTTATCCGCTACCTCATGGACTGCCTGCAGATCAAAACGCGATTGGTCCTGCTGTCCGAGTTGGGCCTCAAGGCAAAGGCCACCCAGCTTCTCATCGAGATCTGCAAGGCCGTGGGCGGCTCTACTTTTCTGGTGCCAAGCCAGGCCCAAAAATATCTCGACGCGCCTCTTTTCCAGGAGAATGGCCTTGAGCTCAGCTTTTTCAGATACGCCGCGCCCATCTACCCCCAGCTTTGGGGAGACTTCCTGGCCAACCTGGCCGCTTTTGATCTGGTTTTTAATTGCGGGCCCAAGGCCCGGGATATCCTGTGCCGCCACCAGCCGGAGCACGTTCCGGGATGACCCGGGGCCCTGTTGTGCCCCCCCCCTTTACCGATGCTTCGTCGCCTCCATCCACGAGATGGTCGGCATTAAAAAACCTCGCAAATCCCATCAAAATGGGATAGAAAGTTCCCGCGCGGATAATGGCGGAAAACGCCGACAGGCTGCCCCGTAAGCTCGGCTAACCTAAGAAGATAAGGAGATAGAAATGGCAGACAAGCAAATTGCTTTTTCAGATCAGGAGCAGCAGCAGATTGAGGCCATCGTCATCGATAAGGACAAGGACGAGGCCATCCGCTATCTGGCCAAACTGGTGGAGAAGATCAAGGGGATTCCCGGCCACGTCTGTGGCCCCGGTCCGATTAAATAATCATTCGGCCAACCACCTGGACCCCGGCATGAGTCAGGTGCCGGGGCTTTTTTTATGGGCGGAGGGAGCTTGAGGCAGGGTGTCAATAGGTCTGCGGCCCCGGGAGGCCCCTCCAGGTGGAGTCAGCTAACCCCGGCCCAGTAGGCGTCCACCCTGGCCTGAATTTCCTGGATGAGGGCTTCATGGCGCTCAGGGTGGAACAGGTGGGCGAAGCGCCCCTGGGTTTTCAGGTACGCTTCCACCGGCAGGCGGGGGTGGGGGATCTTGGTGTGCACCAGCCTCCCGTCCAGGTATTCCTTGAGCGGCCAGATGCCGGTGCGCACCGCCAGTTTGCCGATCTCCACCGTTTTTTCGGGGCCAAAGTCCCACCCCGGGGGACAGGGCGCCAGCGTCAGGATCAGGCGCGGCCCTTTAAGATTCTTGGCCTTCTCGATCTTCCGGGCCAGGTCCAGGGGTTCGGCGGCCACCGCCGTGGCCGCGTAAGTGGGCCGGTGCGCCGCCCAGATGGCAAACAGGTCTTTTTTATAGCCGGTAAAGCCCCGCAGGCTGGTGGCGGTCCGGGCCGCGTGGGGCGTGGCTTCGGAGAACTGCTGCCCGGTGTTGCCGTAACCCTCGTTGTCATAACAGATATAGAGGAAATTGAGGCCCCGCTCGATGGCGCTGGACGTGGCCGAAAGCCCCATGCCGTACGCGGCGCCGTCCCCGGTGAGCACCACCACCTCCAGGTCCTCTTCGGGGGCCATCCGGCCCTTCTTGAGGAGTACGTCCAGGGCGTCCCGCACCCCCTGGGCCCCGGCCGGGGCCGAAGCCATGGCGGTGTAGAGCCAGGAGCCCCGGAAGGGGGTGAAGGGATAGGTGGCCAGCAGCGTCAGGCACCCCGCGGCGTTGACAAACACGGTCTTGACGCCCAGGAGGTCGTAAACCTCGTGCACCGTCTCCAACCCCCCGCAGCCGGCGCACATGGGCGTCCCGGTCCCCAACAGGTGGACGGAGGGCAGGGGCTTGGGGGGGGTGGGTTTGGTGGTGGTCATAGCAATGCTGTCATCCTGCTTACTCAAATTATGCATAGCCCGGCATCAACGGTGTTTGAGGAAATCGTCCACCGTCACCCCAATATCCCGGCGTCCGTCGGGGTGGCGAAATTGTTTGTGGGAGCCGCGTTGACGCACTTCCTGAAATCCCATTCTCTGGAGAATTGCAGCAACTTCACCGGGCTTAAGGACCGGGATGGTTCCCATGGGGTCATGCTACGACTACGTTTTGGATGCCGATGAATTCCGTCTCCAGCTTCGGCTCGCCCTCTTCCCGCAACATTTCTATAACCTCTTTCAGGTTACGCTGGAGTTCATCGAGCGTTTCGCCTTGGGAATGGGCGCCCGGGAATCCCGGCACATATCCGACATATAAACCCGTATCAGGGCATTTTTCTATGACCGCACTGAACACTCTCATAACATCTCCCGCCAGATTTTCTCAACCTTGTTCATGGCTCAGTGCTCCTATGAAAAATCATAATTCTTTCAAAGGCCTTATGCAAGAGAACAAGCACCCGCCCGCCCTCATGTCAGGCTGGCGCGAATTATTTGGAGGGCAAAATATATTAGTGGGCGATGCCCGCCCTGTAGCTATTTGTCATGAATAATTAATATTTGGCCCCCAAAATATCATCCAGTAAACGTAGGGTGGGCACTGCCCACCAAAATTATTCTCCGAAAGCATCGTCTGTGTCAAAAGAAATATTACCACCCCAATCCTCTGGGCAGATTCCTTCCTTAACACACCGGTGGAACTTGGAATAGGGCCAATCCCGCACCATTGAGACCAGGCCATGTTTTACGGGGTTGTAGTGGATGTAATTGAAGTGCCTCTCAAAATCAGCGTAATCATGGACCAGATGTTCCCAGAACCGCCTCTGCCAAATGGTGGTTTCCCGATGTTTGGCCCGGGATGCCGTCCGCCCATCAGCTTGATGAAATAATTCCTTTGTTCTTCTGGAAAATTTCGCTTTAATCAATCCCCACCGTATAGAGAAATCAGGCTCCCCGTCTGGGGGAAAGATCCAAAGACAATGCAAATGGTCCGGAAGCAGCACCCAGGCCTCGATGGTGAAAGGGTATCGTTGCCTTACCTCTTTGATGGCCTCGCGTAAGATTTGGCGGCTTTGCGGTTCGATGAGGAACCTTCGCCGCCGAAAGGTCACCACCGTAAAGAAATAGGTGGCGCCGGCAATCACGGTCCTACGATACGTTGACATATCGATAGCGGTGGAAAGAGTTGGTGGGCGGCGCCCACCCTACGTATGGTTATTAGGCCGCCTTCGCCTCCCATTACCCCCAAATCTTTAATGGGGTTGGGAGGGGAGTTTGAGGGGAGGGCGGGGGACCCACAGGTCCCCCGGTCCTCCCCTCAAAATCATCATCACCTCACTCCCCTCCCAACCTCTGCCGCTCCACGTGGGCGATGGTCTGGAGTTTGCGGACTTCCCAGAGTTCGTCCGCGGTGTAGAGAAGGCGGGGCGGGGGGGGCCTGGCCGGTCCGGGCGGCCTGGCGGTTGACTGCGGCCATCTCGCAGAACTCCTCCGGGCTGGTATCCCGGCCCCCTCTATTTTCCTTCCTTGGAATCAACCAATACCTTATCTGCTATTGCCGTTTGCCGCCGGTAAGCCACCTCCTCGTGGCCCTGAAGACCTGCTATTTGGCCCGAGGCATAGATTACCACGTAAGATTGATATTGATCCCGCCGGCCATTCTCCGGTTGGTCAGAATCAACGGTGCGGGAGCCGTAAGTTTCCGCCCGTTCCTTGAGACCCAGCAGTTGCCGCCGCGCCATGATCGTATCTATCACCTGAAAAACCCCCATTGATAGGCGACTGTTGGGCCCGGCGGCATCCCCCGAGATGCGCATCACCAGGCGGGAACCGCCGTCCGCAGGCGTTAGCAGGATGTCGAGCATCATGCGGTATTGAGCCCCCAGGAATCGATCCCCCTCCCCGGCCCACCAGACCAGTTCGCGACCGGGCTCAAGGTGACACAGATAGCCGATCACGGTGGCATCCCCCATTTGCGGTGCCGGGATCCAGGAAACCAGGTGTCGCGCCGAGGCCTTGCCCCCGTTATCCAACCGGTCGTAGCTGTACCAGCCGGCGCCGCGGCCCAGTTGCGCCAGCCAGGGCCAGACCACCTCCGGCGGCTTACTGATGGAGATGGCCCGGGTCATGGCAACGCGAACCGGCGGACCGCCGGCCAGATAAGCGTCGCCGGTCATCTGCCGGGCGCACTCGGCCGGGGTGGCGCCCCAACGAGTTCCCCAGGCGATAAACAGCCGGAAGCAAATTATCAAACCAAGTATGACGGCAACAGCGCTAACAATTATATGGAGGCTCATCTGTAATCCCTCTTGTTGAGTTGCTTCCATTATTGTTCTTTCAACCGCTGCCGCTCCACCTGGGCGATGGCCTGGAGTTTGCGGACTTCCCGGAGTTCGTCTGCGGTATAAAGCAGGCGGGGCGGGGGGGCCTGGCCGTCGGCCGCGGCCTGGCGGGTGACTGCGCCCATCTCGTAGAACTCTTCCGGGCTGATATCCCGGCCCCCCAGGCCGCCGATGAAACTCACCAGGACCGGGGGCGCTTGGCTTTGCCCATAAAGGGCCGAGGCCAGTTCGGCATAGAGCACCCCGCCTTTCCCCATGGAGAGATTCTGGTCGATGACCGCCACGCCCCGTTTGCCGGCCAGCAGCTCCCGGAGGCGCGCCTCCGGGTAGGGCCGCAGCAGCCGGGGCCGCACCAGGCCGATCTTCCAGCCGCTCTCCCGGAGCCGGTCCACCGCTTCCCTGGCCTTGGTGGCAAAGGAGCCCATCATATAGAAAACGATTTCGGCGTCGCCGCTGCGGTAGGCCTCCACCGCCGCATGGCGCCGCCCAAAAATCCGGGTGAATGCCGCGCCGATCTCCTCATAGACCGCCAGGCCGTTCAGGGCCGCCAGGTGCATTTCGTAGCGGAAATAAGAATAGGGCGCGCCCCCCAGCACCGCCACCGCCTGGCTGATGGGCTGGCTCGCCCGGAACCGGATATTTTCGGGATCAAAGGGCCCGACGAACTCCCGGACTGTCCCCGCGTCCGGAATCTCCACCGGCTCCCGAGTAAAAGAGAGGTAAAACCCGTCCAGGTTAACGATGACCGGCAGCCGCACCCGCCGGTCCTCGGCCAGGCGAAACGCCATGAGGGTGCTGTCCAAAACCTCCTGGCAGGTGGAGCAGTGGATCTGCAAGAAACCGCTGTCCCGGGCCGCCAAGACGTCGTTGTGATCCGGTTCCAGGGTGATGGGGGCCGCCAGGCCCCGGGAGACGTTCACCAGGACGAAGGGCGCCCGCCACCCCGCCACGGTGTAGAGCATCTCCATGGCGTAGAGCAGTCCCTGGCTGGAGGTGGCGGTAAAGACCCGGACCCCCGTGGCAGCCGCCGCCGCGGCCGCGGTGAGCATGGAATGCTCGGATTCCAGGGTGACCATGCGGCAGTCCATCTCCCCCGCATCAATCCAGGCAGAGATGGTTTCGATGATCTCCGTCTGGGGCGTGATGGGGAAGGCCGGCACGTAATCCGCCTCCGCCAGCCGCGCCCCCCAGGCCGCGGCGCCGTTGCCGGTTAGCAAGGTCCTGGTCATAGTTAGCCTCTTGAGTTGGTTTTTGATGGGAGGGCCGGGGGACTGGTGGCACAGGCGTCTCGCCTGTGTTCCCCCGCCCTCCCGAAGGGCACGGCAAGCCGTGCCCCTACAATCCCCTCCCCACCCCTTTAAGGGGTTGGAAGAGATGGTTTGGGAGAGGATTGTCAGTGGGCCTGCGGCCCCTGGCCCCCTCTCCCCCAAAACTTATCCTCATGCCGCCTCGGGCTCAGGTACCGCCCGGATGGCGTGCCGCGGGCATTGGGCCATGCAGATGAGGCAGCCCTTGCAGTGAGCGTAGTCGATCTCCGGGTAGCCTTCCTGGTTCAGGCTGATGTTGCCCTCCGGACAGAGGGTGCTGCAAATCCAGGCGCAGCGTTTACACCGGTGGTAGTCGATCACCGGGCGCAGGGTGCGCCACAAGCCGGTCTGCACCGCGTCGCTGGTCGCCGGGGCCGGGATGACCGGGGCGGAAAGGGTGGCGTCTTCAAAGGGGAGATCGATCCACCCGGGTTTCTCGTAGGTGCCGGCGGAAGGCTCTTTTGCCTCGGCCACGCCGCCGGTGTGGGCCGCCAGGAGGTCATAGGCCTCCAGGGCCTTTTCGAGATTCTTGCCGACGACTGCTTCTCCCAGGGGTAAGAGTTCGTCCCGGACTGCCCGGGTGAGAGAATTCCTGGAAATGACTCCCACCAACCGGGCCGCGGCGCCGGTGCAGGCGGCGCCGGTATACCGGAGTTCAAGGCGGTCCGCCACTTCGGCGGCGGCAGGCAAGGTCAGCACCGGACCGGGGAAATTGAGCCGCTCCTTCCAGACTGCGGGTTCTTTGGCGCTGCTGATGAGCAGCACCGTATGGGCGGTGACTCCGGAGAGGACGTCGGCCGCCGGGCTGGCCACCAGGGTGTCGTCCGCCACCAGGACCAGGTCCGGCCGGCGGATGATGCCCCGCTCGTTGATGGGCTCCCGGGAAGCGCGGACATAGGCAAAAACGGGCGCACCCCGGCGTTCCGCGCCATA
>Ga0315268_10003539_pt1 | contig 17212 bp, 17 predicted proteins | sample C1_top_MG_FD_204535 | JGI IMG/M metagenome (GOLD analysis project Ga0315268, IMG submission 204535) | Sediment microbial communities from Yellowstone Lake, YNP, Wyoming, USA - C1_top | ecosystem: Environmental > Aquatic > Freshwater > Lake > Sediment | place: USA: Wyoming | collected 2017-08-01
ACGCCGGGCAAAATAAACCTTTTACAATGTCTACAAACCTGCCGCCTGCACTCCATGGGCAATCGCACCTTTGCAGTCATAGAAATTCGCTTGGCGATGTCCACGTAACGCTGTGCTAAATCGGGGTTTTCATGGATCGTTTCTCTTGCAAGGCGGAATAAAACGCGAATGCGTTCGAGTGCGATTTGCTTGGTTTCGTGCATTGAATTAGGGTTCTCCGTGGATAGCAATACTATGAGGCGCCTATAAAGAGGTAATCATAGGCTTTTTCCGCGTGTGTATCTGCTCTGCGCTCCCCCTACCCCGTTCACTATATGATACTACTAGGATCCAAATATGATACAAATATGCCGAGTGAAGCGATGGTTCTATTACGGGTTTATGGCGATTTTTACGTCTTTTTTCGATGTGGTGAGGGTTTCGAAGGCGTCTTTTATTTTTGTGAGGGGCATTTTCCGTGTGATTAGTGGTTTTACGTTTATGGTTTCTGAGGCTATGAGGTTTAGTGCTTTTTTGAAGTGTGTTGGTGTGGTGTGGAATGCGCCTATGACTGTCACGTCGCCGTAATGCAATAGTTCGGTGCTGACTTTTATCTCAGTATTAGGTGGGCACCCGCCAAATTCCAGAACCGTGCCGCCTTTTCTGACCATCTTAAGCGCCTGTTCCCAAGTGCTGGGCTGTCCGATGGCTTCGATGACCACGTCTGCACCATAGTTCTCAGTGAGTTCTTTAGTTTTCTTCACCACATCTTCACGTTGTGCGTTCACCGTCTCGTCCGCACCCAATTGTCGTGCGAATTCCAAACGTTCATCCACCAAATCTGTCATAATTATTTTCTCTGCGCCCATCTTTTTTGCAGTTAGCAAATGAAGCAGGCCTATGGGACCTGCGCCTATGATTGCCACACTGTCGCCAAGTTTGATGTTGGCTTTCTCGGCTCCGCGTAATACACACGCTAATGGCTCGGTCACTGCGGCTTCTTCAAAAGAGACATGTGATGGAATTTCTTGCATGTTGACAAGCACCATACGGGCTGGAACCTTAATGTACTCCGCATACGCGCCCCAGAGCCACATCATGTCCTCACACAAATTGAAACTTCCCCGTTGGCACATACGGCAGCGTAAACATGGTGCGCTGTTGCCAGCACGAACACGCATGTCGACTTTAGGCCAAGAGACGCCTTCGCCGACTTCCACCACTTCACCAGCCCACTCATGACCAAAAGCTGTTGGAAGTTTAATCACGCCTTCAACATAGCCTCTTTGAAAAATCTTCAAATCCGTGCCACATGTGGTTGCCGTTTTGATTCTTACAAGAACCTCGCCGTGTTCCACTCTAGGCTTGGGAACTTCTTCAACTCGCAGGTCTCTGACTCCGTAAATCATGGCAGCCAGCATGTTTTCATTATTCCTCATTCAGAATCATCACTTTCAGACACTCTTTGTTCCTCGCTGCTGTTTGGAACGCTTCCTCAGCGTGGTTTAATGGAAAACGGTGCGTGATTAAGCCTTTGGCGTCAATTCTTCCGGTGCGTATTAATTCGAGTGCCATTCTCGTTTCCAAGTGAGAGGTTGAATAGGACGGGAACAATTTGATCTCTTGAAAAAACAGTTTATGCGGACTGATCGAAATTGCCTGTTCAGGCGGAGTAGGCGCGAAAGCGCAGATTGCTCCCCCTTTCCGACATATTTCGAAGGCAGAATCATAGGCTTTAACGCTGGGCGCCGTGACAATCACGATATCTGCGCCCCTGCCCTCAGTAGCCGACTTAACTGCCTTCGTAAAGCTCTCCTTCTGAACATTAACCGCTACATCGGCACCAAATTTCCGCGCCGCCCTCAAACGATAATCGACAACATCGCCCACCAAAACCTGACCAGCACTAGAAAGCCTAGCCAAGGCAGTGTTTATCACGCCTGCAGGTCCCGCGCCAATAATCGCCACAGAGTCTCCTTGCTGTATTCCACATTTATGTATCGCTCTGATGCCGCAGGCGATGGGTTCGATGAGCGTAGCCTCTTCAAACGAGACGCTGTTCGGAATTTTTAAGGTGTCAATTCGCAAATTGTCCGTGGGAACTCTAAAGTATTCGGCGAATCCACCGGGGTCAAGGTGGGTTGTTGAGAATTTTTGGCACATGGTGTATGCACCCTGACGGCAGTAGTGGCATGTTAAACAGGCTACGTGATGGTGCGCAAAAACTCGGTCACCCTTCCTGAACCCCTCCACTTTGCTGCCCGCTTCTGCGATTATGCCAGCAGGCTCATGCCCAAGAACTAGGGGCGCGCGTTTTTCGAGATACCACTCCATCAGGTCGGAGCCGCAGACTCCACAGGCTTTCATTTCCACCAAAACCTCGGCGGTGCCTATTTTCGGCTTTGCCACTTCTTCAATACGCACATCATCTAAGCTGTGGTACATCGCGGCTTTCATGTCGATTCAACCGTCTTTGATGAAAGAACCACACTTAAGGCTTTCCGCATATTCAAACCGCTAGAATAAGACTTTTATCCCATCGGAAAGAAAGAATTTGTCATGAAAATCCAGAAACCAGACAGAGTCGTAGGCTATGTTCTGCTGATAATCGGAGTCATACTGATTCTGATCCCTGTCCTAATGGCTCTATTTTTACTGCTCGGCACAATACAATTACCCATATTCGTCCCAACGCCCACTGTGAGTGGCACCGACCCGTCATTAGAGCTAGCTAGAGTTATGGCTGATGCCTTTCCATTGTTTAACATAATTCCAACATTCCTGCTGTTCGTCGTCATGGTCTATGCGGGAAGTGTGCTGATGGGTAAAGGTGTCGGACTCATCAAAGAAATAAACTGGAAAGTCGTAAAAGCCCCTGAGAAAGAAGTAGCCAAGACAGAAGAAGAACAGCCTGCAGAGACTGTTTGTGTAAAGCCACCGAAGAAAGCACGCACAGAAAAACCACAAGAATAATAGCCTTAAACCTTTTTTTTCTTTCTGGCAACAGACTGCAACATTAACACAGTTTATGAGAGCACATTGCCCTTTCAAAAAAGACTCGTACTAAGAAAATCGATTATGTTAAATAGTATCGTTTCGAAAGATGGTGCTGTGACTTGTTATGAACAAAAAGGTTCATTCGAGCGTCTTGATTTTGCTTCTTGTTTTCGTCACGGTTGCTTTGCTGTTCGGGTCAAACTTCAGAGCCATTGAAGCTCAGACTCCGCAAGAATTGGCGTCTACATACGCGCCAGTTCTTCATTTCACTGGTGGCGAGAAATTCTATCCGACCTCGATTGATTACATCATTAGCAGTTCGATTCTCAAACAACGAAACTCGGACGGAACATCAACACTCGTCACTTCAAACCCAACAGTGTACAATTTAGGCTCATACACAGGAACAGACCTGTTCTTGGACAACAAGCTGGGCACATTAGATGCCATCGCCGCAGACTATGCTTCAAAAGCCAGCAGCATAGGCTACTACGCATACGTGCACATCGTCAACACCGGCTCGAGTGTGGTGATTCAATACTGGCTCTTCTACGCGTACAACAATGGACCCTTAAACGACCACCACAGCGACATCGAAGTCGTGCAGATTTTTCTGAATGCTTCTGGAAGTCCGCAGACGGCGTTGTACTCGCAACACGGCTCGGGCGAGAATGCAGGCTGGGGCGACGTGGAGAAAGTGGACACGCATCCGGTTGTTTACGTCGCTCAAGGTTCGCACGCCAACTACTTCAGATCCTATCAAGGCAAAATTGGCGTTGAAAACGACATCGTGGGCAGCGACGGAAAGACCCCTATGCCTGCTGATTTGACGCTTGTTCTTTTAGGCGAGCCATCCCCGGGTAGTCATCCGCCAGAGCAGAGTTGGCTGGATTTCGCCGGACGCTGGGGCTTCTGGGGCACAGACGAAGACGTCGCTTTGGGAAGGGCTGGTCCACTCGGACCCGTGTTCAATCAGGATGGAACTAGGTGGGCTTCGCCGCAGGCCTATCTTGGTCAAACGTTCGGCGTCAATGGCAACTATTTCATTCTGGCTTGGCTTGCTTACTATTTCCTCTGGATATTCGTAGCCTACGTGGTAATCCGCGCGGCTTGGAAAATCTATGGCATCGTGAAACTGCGACGCAAGAGCGGTTTGATGGTGAAACAATTTCTAAAAGGACGTGTAGGCGTTGGCCTGATGCTTGGAATCGTGGCCATTGTTCTCACTATAGTGGGGCTTTTCCTGCCTTGGTACACGATTAGCGCTTCGTCTCAGAGCGGGCCTCTTGCCCAAACGAATGGCGTTACCTTGATGAGTATTGATGGTATCCATGGAATGCAGGTTAACTTGTTCCTCGGCAGCGGCGATTCTACGTCAGGGTATAGTAGTTTGTTTTTCTTACAGATTCCCTTTGCCATACTAATAGCCGTCGGAGTTGTGCTCTTAGCCTTGGACGTAATAGGCGTTAAGAGCGGCAAGAGTCTGGGTTTGAAGCTTATCTTAGGCGCGATTACCTCGCTCTTGCCATTTATACTAATCATGGTGTTCATCTTCGAGCTGCCGCTTTTCTTGCCATGGGCTTCGCAACTGGTTCCGGGTCAAACTATTCCACCACAACTCGACACGATGGTAAATACTATCGCGAGTAATCCTGTCGTCGGGACGACTAGTCAGACGTTTCCAGTCATAGGTGCCACTTCGGTTAGCTGGGGCTTCGGCATCGGAGCAATCCTGTTCGTCATAGCTGCGGCAATAAGAATAGCGGGAGGGTTTGTCATGCGTAGCGCCTCAAAACTCGAAGATATACCTGCACCACCGCCGACGGTGCTAAAAGGACCACCAGCGCCTCCGACGCCACCAGAAGGGAAACCGCCCACAAATCCGCAAAAATAAGCTTACGAAGAACCCTCAAGGATTTTTTTAACTTCTTGTAGGAATTGTGCGGCTGGTGCGCCGTCTACTATGCGGTGGTCGTAGGCGAGGCTGAGCGTCATCACGGGCTTTATTGTTATTTCTTTGCCTTCCACGACTGGTTTGTCCGTGATTTTTCCCACGGCGAGTATGGCGGCTTCTGGTGGATTAATTATTGGCATAAACAAGTCAACTCCAAACATGCCTAGATTGGTTATCGTGAACGTTCCGCCCGTCACATCTTCCTTTGCAAGCTTGCCCTCTCTCGCTTTTTCAGCCAATTCTCTTAGTTTTGAGGCGATTTCTTCAAGCGCCTTCTTGTCTGCGTTCTGTATTACAGGAACAACTAAGCCTTGCTCTGTCGCTACTGCGACGCCGATGTTGATGTCTTCGTAAACTTTGATTTTCTCGTCCTCGGTCAGGGTTGAATTCAAAAGCGGATGTTCCCTTAACGCTTCAGCTACTGCTTGGACTAACAATTCTGTGTAGGAAGTCTGCTTCTCACTCCGCAACTTAGCCGCGTTTGTCATATTGACTTCCATAATCACCGTGCTGTGAGGCGCTGTTCTGAAGCTTCTAGCAACACGTTCCGCCGTAGTTTTCTTTATACCCGCGAGCGGAATGACCTCCTTGACACGCAGCATTGGTTGGCTTGTTTGTTCGACAAACTTTTGCACGTCTTCCTCGATGATTCTTCCCTCTGGACCAGTGCCTTTAACTTGGGCTAAGCTGATTCCATGCTCCTTCGCTAACCGCTTCGCTGCGGGAGAGGCGATAACGCGCTCCTCAACGCTTGACATCACCTCAGCCTCGACTTCGGGTGCTTCTGCAACGGCTTCTTTTTCTTCTTCCTCTTCTGCTTCGAGTGTTTCAAGGTCAGCTTCTGTAACCTGCTCATCAGGCGCTGTTATTATTGCCAAAGTAGCGTTAACAGGCATATCCATACCTTGCTCTGCAAATATTTTCCGTAGAATTCCTGAGGCGGGCGCTTCCACTTCCACCGTGGCTTTCTCGGACAGCACTTCGACCAGCGACTCGCCTTTGCTCACGGCTTCGCCTTCTTTCTTGAACCATTGCGCAACCGTGCCTTCTTTCATGGTCAGACTCAATCTTGGCATGACGACTTTTGTTACCATGCTTTTTTCACCTTAGACGATTTCTTGTACAGCTTTTATTATTCTCTTTTCGTCTGGAATCACGAAACTCTCCAATGATGGGCTGAACGGGATGGGAGTGTCGGGTTCTGCTACGCGTTTTATGGGAGCGTCCAAGTAGTCTATGGCTTCTTCGGCGACTATGGCGGCTATTTCGGCGCTCACACCAGCGGTCTTGGTGTCTTCGGAAACGATTACCATCCTGCCCGTTTTTTTCACCGAAGTCACAATAGCTGCTTTGTCCAGTGGCGTCAGAGTGCGGGGGTCCACCACTTCGGCGCTTATTCCGTCTTTTGCTAACTGTTCTGTTGCGGCTAATGCTTTGTGCACCATAAACATAGTCGCGAAAATTGTGACGTCTTTCCCCTCACGCTTAACTTCGGCTTTTCCGAAGGGAACCAGATACTCTTCTTCGGGAATCATGCCTTTCATGGGGTAGAGCAGCTTGTGCTCACAGAAGAACACTGGATTGTCGCCGCGAATGGCGGTTTTCAACAAGCCCTTGGCGTCGTATGGCGTCGAGGGCACGGCGACGTACAAACCCGGAACATGCATAAACCAAGCCTCTAGGCTTTGACTATGATGCGACGCGATGTTAACCCCTGCGCCGAAAGGCGTTCTAACAACTAGTGGCGCTTTGGCTTGTCCGCCGAACATGTAGCGTATCTTAGCCGCTTGATTGGCGATTTGGTCCATGGCGAGCGTTGTTAAGTCGCCGAACATGATTTCTGCCACTGGTCGCATGCCAGTAATAGCTGCGCCAACTGCTGCGCCGATTATGGTGGATTCGGATATGGGTGTGTCTCTTACCCTTTCGTCTCCGAACTCTTCTGCGAGTCCGCTGGTGACCTTAAACGCTCCGCCCCAGTAGCGACCTATGTCTTCACCGAGCAAGAAGACGGTTTCGTCTCTTTGCATCTCTTCACGCAAGGCTTCGCGAAGCGCATCTCTATACGTGATTTCTTTCATTCTTTTTTCCTTCCTAAGAGTAAACGTCTTCTAACGCTTCTTCTGGCGCTGGATATGGACTTTCGAGTGCAAACTTGACGGCTGCGTCAATTGCCGCTACAACTTGGGTTTCTATTTTTTCTGTTTCTTCTTCGCTAAGTATGTGCGTTTCGAGAAGGTGCGTTCTCAGCCTTGCAATCGGGTCTTTTTTGAGCCATTCGCCGACTTCCGCTTTTGGACGATACGCAGCGGGGTCGACTCTGGAGTGACCCTTGTGCCTGTACGTTTTGCACTCGATCAGCGTTGGTCCCTTTCCCGTTCTGGCTCTTTGCACGGCTTCTTCTGCGGCTTCATAAACTCCTAAAACATCATTGCCGTCTACGGTGACGCCAGGAATTCCATACGCTTGAGCTCTGTCCGCCACGTTTTCTATAAGCATGACCTGTGACTGACGCGTCCCCATTGCATACAGATTGTTCTCACACACAAACACGACTGGAAGCATCCATGTCGCGGCTAAGTTGATTCCCTCGTGGAAAGTGCCCTGATTAGACGCGCCATCACCGAAGAAGCACACCGCCACTTGGTCTGTTCCACGCAGTTTTATGGATAATCCTGCGCCTGTGGCTATCGGAATTCCCGCGCCTACCACAGCGGTTGCGCCAAGCATGCCTATGCTAAAGTCTGCGATGTGCATAGAGCCGCCTTTGCCTTTGCAGTAGCCAGTTTTCTTGCCCAGAATCTCTGCCATCGTTTTGTCTAATCTTGCCCCCTTTGCTATGCAGTGTCCATGTCCACGATGCGTGCTCACGATGTAGTCATCATTCCTTAGATTAGCGCAGACGCCCACAGCGATTGCCTCTTCTCCAGCGTAAAGATGTATCGTGCCTGGCACCAAGTTTTGTCCATATAATTCGTAGACTTTTTCTTCGAAAAGCCTAACCTCGAGCATTTTTCGGTACATCTGTGTGAGCTGGTCTTTCTCTAGAGCCATTTTTCCGCCTTCTGTTGCTCTCTCATAAAGAATCTCACTCAGATAAGTTCTTAACTTTTCCTTGAAGCCTGATCCTTTTTTCACCATGATTTCCAAAAAAGTACGTTGTACTATCGCAAAATTTATAACACATGAAACTTGATACTATTGAATACGTTGATAAAAATGGCGGCATACGCAAATATGGAAAAAATCGCACATTACGCCTTCTTAGCCTTCGTATTAATTGCAATCGTAGCAGGACTCGCAATCGGCGCATGGGCATATTCAGTCAACACTAACGTCCAATATCCAGGTAACATCACAGGGGATGTTGCTACCGCAAACAGTTATGTTCTATTGATTATGCTGATATTAGGCATCATCGTAGGACTGATAAGCGTAACAGCAAAAGAAGTTCAACCGTTTCTCATAGCTACAATCGCTCTGATAGCAGCAAGCTTAGCTCAAGTTTGGCAACCGCTCAATACAATCTCGCCTTTACTTCCTTACTGGGCATGGTTGATTCTGAATTACATTGTAGCCTTTGTGGCACCAGCGGCGGTCATACTAGCTATAAAAGCAGTCTTTGCCATGGAAAGATCGAAGTAACACAAAAGCATCGCTTTCGATCTCTTTTCTTTTTTTCTTTTTTAACATGCGTATTCGTATAGGAATGTGGCGATAGATTTTTCGTTGTCTCTTATCCCTTTAACCACAAAGTATTCGTTCGGTGAGTGCATCCTGCCACCGTGTCCGAGTCCGCCGATAACGAAGGGCAAGTTCAACGGTGGTTGATTAAAAACGCAGAAAGGTGCTGAACCAGCCAGCCTCGGCCAGGTTTCAGGTTCGTATCCAAGTTGTTTGTAAGCGCGTATCATGGCTTGGACGCACTCCTCTTTAACCGATGTCTGCGCCCACATATAGCAGTCGTGCAAGTTGACTTTGATGTCGCCGTAGCCTTTCCTACGCAGGTGCGTTTTGAGTTTCCTCACTATCTCGTCTGTTTTCATGTGCGGCACGAGTCGAATGTCGATTTTCGCCTTCGCCCAGTAAGGAAGAACGGTCTTCGTTCCCTCGCCAGTGTAACCAGCGACCAAGCCGTCAATGTTCATCGAAGGCGCACAAGCATAACGCTTGAGAAGTTCAACACCACGCAAGTCGTCAGTAAACCTTAACACGTCGTTTTCTTTCCGCATAGCCTCTTCGTCAAAGGTTTTTGTCAGTTTTTTCAACAGTTGCTCTTCTTCTCTGCTGGGCGGACTCACGCTTTCATAAAAATCTTCAATGGCGATTTTTCCGTCTGGTGTCTTAAGCGTCGCTAACGCCCATAGTAGTCGCCACACTGGACTGTCGACGCATGCGTGAAAAGAAGAATGAATCCCATGCTTTGTCGGACCACCCCACTTTCCGCCCTGACAGATGAGGTCTAGGTAGATTATGCCTTTCACGCCTAGTGGCAGCACTGCCTTGCCTTTCAAATTCTCCTGAGGAAGAGGAAAAAACACGGCATCAGCCTTTTTCAACTTAGCCGTATACTTTTCAACAAACTGCGGCAAATGCACGCTTCCCAGCTCTTCTTCGCCTTCAATGACAAAAATCAAGTTCACAGGAAGTGTCCCCTCAACAGCCAAAATCGATTGGCAAACGTTGAAGAAAGCACGCAAAGGCGCTTTAGTGTTAATCGCACCCCTGTTAACGAGGCATCGTCCAAAAGGCTTCAGGTCGACAATCTTGCCGCCGAACGGCGGAACAATCCATTTGCCCTTTTCCTCCTCCACAGGTTGCACGTCGTACATTCCATAGATTATCAATGTTTTCCGTGCGTCAGCGTTCAACTCACCATAAACCACAGGCCATCCGTCTGTTTCAACTGTTTTTGAAGTACCACCCAACTCTTCAATGAAAGCCTTTGTCATTTCGGCTGTTTCCTTCATGCCAGTACCGTCTGCGGAAATACTGGGCTGACGAACGTATTCTTGGATCTGTGCTAGGTGCTCTGCAAAGTGTCTGCCGATATGGGCGTGTATTTTTTTCAGAACTTGTTTATGTGACATGTTTTCTTTTATTATTCTGCTGTTCTTTTTTGTTTTTCCTCTGTCCAAGGCTGAAACGTATTTAAGGCTCTGTTGTATATGATGCGTAAACTCCTCAGTGAAACCTCTATGAAGTTCACACAAAAATTACGCCAAGAATTTTCTTTCATACACGGCAATTACCTAATCCTAGTTATAAGCTGGATTCTAATGGACTTCGCCAGCGAGCTGCCCGCGCTTTATTATGGACCATTCGTCATATACGACCTGGGTGCCACCCCAGAAATTCTAGGGTTTATCGGCTTTGCTTCAGTCATGGCCCTTGCTGCTGTCCAGTTTCCAGGCGGCTATCTTGCGGATAGGTTTGGAAGAAAATGGTTAATCTCAACCTTGACTTTCGGTGTGGCTTTTTCGTTTCTTTTCTACGTGTTTGGACCGAGTTGGCAGTGGATACTTCTCGGCGCAATAATCGGGAATTTGTGTTTGCTTTATCAGCCAGCTCTTATGGCTATGATTTCGGATTCTACGCCTGCAGAAAAACGGGGAATGGCGTTTTCCATAACCACTTTAATAGGCAACGTGGCCACAACGCCTGGACCGATAGTTGCAGGTATACTGGTAGCCACTTTTACGCGTGCGATTGGTATGCGAATAGCCTATGGAATAGTAGTGATACTATACTTGTCCGCGGCGATTCTTAGAAGCAAGTTGAAAGAAACCATCAAAACAGAGGAGAAGATTAAACCGAGAGACTTGCTGGCTTCGTACCCACAGGCGATTAGAGAAAGCTTCGCTGTCTGGAAAACTTTGCCACGTTCAATGTTCTTTCTCTTCACTGTCAATCTCATTATGAATTTTTCTTTTTCATTATGTCAACTTTTCTTTTCAGTCTATGCTGTTGAAGGCAACAGAAGCGTCTTGCATATAAGTCAGATTGATTGGGCGCTTGTGTCTACAGCGCTGTTCATAGCGATGATTCTTGTGGCTTTTCCGATAGGTAAGGTTATTGACAGGGTGGGTAGAAAACTTCCGTTGTTGCTAGCAGAAGTTGTTGTTGTTCCTGCTGTGTTGCTTTTCGTGTATGGAGACTTGAAAACATTATTCTTCGCCATGCCTTTATTCGGCATTGGACAGTTGCTTTTCTTCTCTTCGTTCGCTTCGCTTCAGACAGACCTTGTTCCGAGAGAGAACCGAGCCAAGGTCATAGGGTTCTCCCAGTTTATGGGCTACGTTCTCATGGCGTTCGGGCAACTCGTAGGAGGCATAATTTACACGTTTTCGCCTCAACTTCCCTTCCTCTTGGTGCTCATTTTTCTGACACCTGCGTTTCTCATAGTTTTCTTTCTAATCCATGAACCACAGCATAGAGAAGCGGGCTAGCCCAGTTGATGGAAAATGTTTTATGCTGATGGACGTTAATGATGTTTCATAAGAGGGGAAACTTATGGCAAAATGTCCCGTATGCGGAAGAGAAGTTAGCTCTCCTAAGAAGACATGGAAATTGGCTGGCAGACCTGACAAGAGCGGCAAGAGAACAGAGCTTACCATCGGACTTTTCGAACACTGTGGAAAAACCTTCAGGTCCACTTTAGGCAAAAGAAAAATCTAAACTAGCAAAAGAGCGTCTTATCCTTTCCCTTTTTCTTTTTTCATTTAACTTAGGATTCTTGTTCGTCGTCTTCTTTGTTTCCAGTGATTGTGGGAAGAATTTGTAGCGCTTCGTCCATGGTGCGTATGGTGTTGGCTATTTTTTCTAGGTATTTCTGGAAGCTCAGCGTCTTGAGGACTGTTATGCCTCTTTCTGTGAGGGCGTAGAAGGTTTTTTCGTGTCGGCTTCGTTCTTCTATGAGACTGTTTTCTAGCAAAAAGTTCAGCCGTGGCTTTAAACCTGTGCAGTCCATGTTTGTTTCATAGGCTAGGTTGTCGATTGTTAAGGGTTTCTTCACCAAGGCTTCGAGTATGGCTTCATACGTTTCAAGCTTAGACCTATGCATACATGCATGCCTCCAATCTTTTCACTTCACTAGCTTCAAATAAAGCATTTATGAATCCAAAATATTCAAACGCCCAAAACCCTTAAAATTAGGCACAAGCTAACCAGAATAGTCAAAGCAAGCAGGAGAGGGCCGGTCGTCTAGCCTGGTAGGACATCTGCTTGACGTGCAGAAGGTCGCTGGTTCAATTCCGGCCCGGCCCACCAACAAGGATCATTGCCTAAAGAAAGCTTGTTGATCAGCTGTCTGAGATGGTTCTCGCATGTTCTGGATAGGTTGAAGCCAAGCTCACGAGACTTTTGAACAACTTTCTTGTCTATATATAACACTACGTTTTGTTTTTGTGGCATTTTGCATTTGCACCCGAGCCTGTGCGCTGGGAAGGTTCTTTGTTATAAGTTTGGTGCTCAAGTAATGAAGTGCCTCTTGCTAAAAAAGAAGGGAAGATTAGGTTATTCGCTTTCTTCTACAGACTGCTGCCGCAAGTAGCGTTGCCGCCATCAACAGTGGCAAAATGGGGAATGATGTAAACTCCTGAACTACAGGATATTCGAAGGTATACCCTTGGCTTGTGCTGTTTATTGAGTTTCCCGCGTTGTCCTGAGCAATTATCACGTATGTTACGTTTGTGCCGATTGGAAGTGCGGGTATAGTGCCATTCCAGATGTCATCTTCCAGATTAGTCATGTTAATGATACTTGTCCATGTCGCGCTACTGTTTTTATAAGTGCAGTTTAAAATCATCTGTTTCAATGGGAAGTAATGAGTTACCGTAGCGTTGACTTTGACCACATCAGTAGGAAGAATATTGTCCTTGGTCGGGGTCTGAGAGACATTGCGTATGTCTAACATCATAAGCGGATAGTAGTCGATATCGTCAGCATCAATGACGTATGGTGTGTCTCCTATTCCATCGCTTCCAGTGATGTTCTGATAGGGTCCGCTGTACTTGTCTTGGCTGACGTAACCAATCCAATAGTTGCCGCCTGACGGGTAACCATTATCCCAAGTACAAGCAGGCGTATAGTATGCCTGTATCCCGCCGCCAATGACGTTGTGATAGAATGTTGCGCCGCCACCGCCCAAATTCCGGCCAATCGCTACCCCGTTGCTGTTGACTATGTAGTTCTTAACGAAGGTGTTGTTTAGTCCTGGGTAATAAACCATCCATACACATGAGCCACCACTATTCGTTATGTTGTTTCCTTCGAAATAGTTGTTACTAGCGCTCCGCAGCCTAACGTTATCATTGTAACCGCTACCCGAAAAAGTGTTGCCTATGATAGTACAGTTATTGGATTCGAGATACAGGCAGATGTTAAACCCGATTGCAGTCGAGTTCGCTATCGTAACGTTATTGGTCCCGTATCCCACAGCGAAGCAGTCGTAGCCAGCACCATTAGTTATGGTGTGGCCGTTTCCGTTGAACACGATGTTGCTTCTCATAATGCGAATGGCAACTCCATTATACGGACCGGTGACTCCTGTAATGTTGACGTCGTCAGTCAACGTGTAGAAAGTGTTGTCAACATTACTGATTGGAGCATCTGACGGAGTTACGCTTCCGTCTGCATTTATGTCAATCTCGACAACATTATACAATGCTTTCACAGGCTGGACATAGCAGGGGAGCGCTGGAATCCCTGCAAGACCAATAATCAAGACGATTAGCAATACTGACTCTTTCTTCAGAATACCACATGCTCCACTGCGGTTCTCCTACCTAATGACTTTTTCGGCGCGCGCGATATAGAATAACTGACAAATCCTGTCCTTATTTGAGAAGGACTTTCCAAAAACAAGCATAAGTTGACACGTGCCTAGCGCGCACACATTGTACCTCTTCACAGCCTCTTAGTTCTCTCTAGCTAAATTGAAAGTTCGCATTAGCCTAGTATGTATCTTATCCACATAAGCGTAACTGCGCCTATTACGATGGCTCCTGACGCAATGAATACAGCTACTTTCTGCCAGAAATCAAAACCGCCCGCAAAGAACGCCAAATAAAGCACGATAAAGGCTAGCCAACCAAAAATGACCGCGACAGTTCCTGAAACTCTCGCTCCAAATGAGACCATAAACTCTACTCTGTTCACAGACAATAAATCGTTTTCCTACCATTCTTGCAGAACCAAAATGGCAACCTATTTCTATCTAGCCTCTCTCTTCAGCCTTTCTATTATGAAATCTTGCTGAAATCGACCAAAAAAAGAAAAAATAGCAAATATGTAGCAAGTCTTTCTGTGGCGCGACATAGACTTGTCATTCGTCTTCTTCCCATTCTTCATCTTCAGAGTCTTCTTCAGTTGAATCTTCTTCTTCCATTGGCTTCACCTCCTCAAACAATTGAGCGTCATATGGGCTTACGATACGCATATTTAAGCATTCTTAAACATTCGAGAAGTACGTCTACGCTCAGGTATTCTCTAGAATTGTCACTTTAGAAAGAAGTAGTCACCTTTCAGATTGTACTCAGAAAACAGTGAGTGATTGTATTAAAAAACGCGGGTTCTGTTTTTCTTTGGCCTCGTTTGGTCGCGCGGTCTAAACAAACGGTACTTGGACAGGCGTGGCCAGCCAGTTTTTGCGTAGATTAGTTTGTCGGGATTTTTCTCCAGCCAATTCATCATGTGGAAAAAGCTCTTTGCCCTCTTCTTGTCCCTCTCTTCCACAGGCTCATAACCCAAGTTTCTCAGCTCGTCAAGATACGCTATTTCAGTTAATCGTTGTGGTTCCCCAGTCACAACGACTCTACGAATTCGACCTTCGCCATACTTCTCTTCCAAATCCTTTACTGCCTCATCAAAAATGTAACCCCTACAGATTTGAATCGGCTCATCTACACCGAGTTTGAACCTGTCCAGCAGTTGAAACACAACACGCGAAGCCTGCCTCAAATAACCCTTCGACCCAAACCGAGGCGGCCTAAAATACTTGACATCCAAGACATCATACCCAAACTCATGGGTTTCGCAACGAAAAGCACCAATAACCACGCCAAAAAGGAGGTCGCCTACACCAGCATCATCCACAACGATTGTCAACTAGCACCACCTTCTTTAATCGGAGAGCATTTGAGCCTATTCAAGATAGTTTCCCCGTGCACATGTATGTCAATTAACTCCCGCTAAAATACGCATAGTCGAATATAATCTTTGATCATACTTGGCTTTACAATAAAGAGAACCACAGATTCCCTGTTTATATTTGGATATCTCTTAATAAAAAGAGCCTTGTGCCAGAATGAGCAAAAGCGTCAAGCAACAAAACACCATTTTTCAATTGTTGAAAAGAAATGTTTAATTCTTTGGTCTTGCATTGTCTCGATGTCTAAGGGCGATGAAGCTCGCCTTTAACCGCCCATGCTTCAGTATTTGCAAGGGCTGATAGCTTCTACCAACGTTCAAAATAGGAAGAGTCAATGTTAGGTTGCGCGGAGTAGGGCGGTTCGCTTGAAAATTGAAACGACTCTTGATGCAGAAAAGAGGCAGTTTAAGGGTCTGTTGTGGGTCGAAAGTATTGTAGATTATGTTGTAAATAGGCAGAATGCTGATGGAGGCTACACTTTCGTTCAGACCGCCGCGTCCAATGCTCAAGACACTTATTATGGGCTAGCAATCTTAGATTTGCTGAGTCTGCCTTTCCCAACTGTCAAACAGACAGTTAAATGGTTGCGTAAATTCGTTCCAGACAATTTGTATTCGCATTATTATGTAGCCAAAGCCTTAAAATTGTGTGATGAAAATCCTCACAGGAGTCTTAGGGCTTTTCTATCTATTATAAGCTCCCAAAGAGGATTTGGGACGATTGACGTTTATGCAGAAGTCGATTCGGAGTTTGAAGCCACCTTCATGTTTACTGAACTAACTAACATGATAGGTGTCGAGATTAACCGTGAAAAGACAATAAACTGGTTGCTGAGCTTTCAGAATAAGGATGGCGGTTTTGGAGCTCATCGTCACTCTAATCTGAACTCAACTTACCACGCTGTAGCCTCTCTCTTCAATCTCGGTTACCCGGTTAAATCTCTAAAAACAACTCTTGCCTATGTTAGGTCTTGTGAAAAACAATCCGGAGGATTCGCTGTTATTCCGCGAAGTTCGTCTCCTTATATGGAACACGCATACTACGGAATTTCAACTCTTGATTTGTTAGGCGAGTACGCAAGATATTCTGAAAAAACTGCCAAATTTGTCTTTGAATGTCAAAACGCAAATGGCGGGTTTGCGAGGTCAGACCTTGGTATATCTACGTTTGAAGACACTTTTTACGCAGTCAGCATACTGCGAAAGATTGGCAAACTAGAGGCGATGGCATGAGTCACGACATAACATATCTTCACATCAAAAGAGCAATCGAAAAGAACACTGAATGTTTCCTATGCACACTGGAAGACGAGATTGAAAGAAAATATATCGATACTTATCTTTCTGAGCTTGTCATGGATGCCCCTTCAAGGGACAAAATAATCGAAAGTAGAGGATTTTGCAATAATCATTTCTACAAAATGCTCATTGCCGCGAGCAAACCTGAGAGTTTCGATTTTCAGGGAATGGCGTTAATCATGAAAAGCATCACTGAGAAGCTTATTCAAGATCTGCACGGGCAAGAAGATTATTGCATGATGATTCCAAACGAGAATACATGTCCCGCTTGTGTTCATCTAGCGGATTTCATGGAAATGTACGTCAAGCACATCGTGAAGCTTTTGTCTTCTAATCATGAAGGTTTTTCAAAACTTTTTACGGAGTCTAAAGGTCTATGCGTTCCCCATTTTGTAACACTAATGCGTGTGGCAGAAGAAAATGCTGATGTCAAAATTCGAGATCTTATTGAAACTATGACTAAAGTTGAAGAGAAAAGCTTGCAGAGGCTTGATTTGGGGCTTGCCGAGTACATAAAGAGGCAAAGTTACGAGTTTTCAAACAAAGACCGCGAAAACGTGGAAGACATGGTTTTGAGAGGCATCGAAAAGATAGCTGGCAGGCGAGGAGTGAAACTCAGCATTCTTGGAGGAAGTAAAACAAGAAATGTTTAGTCACGTCGTAAGAGGGAAGAAAGGCGAGCCTGTTGTCTTGGATGCGTTTATCGATCACGCTACCTACGACAAATTCGTAGCCTATCGTAAGAAGAATAACCTTAGCGAAACCGATGCACTTGCCGATATTCTCAAAAGGGGGATGACCAATTACTGGCTACAAGAATTCAAACATTTGAAA
>Ga0315268_10003540_pt1 | contig 17210 bp, 18 predicted proteins | sample C1_top_MG_FD_204535 | JGI IMG/M metagenome (GOLD analysis project Ga0315268, IMG submission 204535) | Sediment microbial communities from Yellowstone Lake, YNP, Wyoming, USA - C1_top | ecosystem: Environmental > Aquatic > Freshwater > Lake > Sediment | place: USA: Wyoming | collected 2017-08-01
CCATACCAGCTGGCGGCCAGGAACAGCAGGACGGCCAGCAGCAGGGTCGGAACCAGCGCGACCAGGACGTCGAACCAGACGAACAGGATCGAGAGCGCAGCCACCACGCCCGCGGCGATCTGGATCCTCTTGGTCTTCTCTTTCGACCAGATACTCGCCGACTCGATGTTGACGTCGAAGTACGGGATCACCACCAGCGCCGTCACCACCAGCCCGGGAATCAGAACCCCGGCGACCACCGGTGGGAAGTAGTGCAGCAATTCCTGCAGCCCGAGGAAGTACCACGGCGCTTTCGCAGGATTCGGCGTGTGGATGGGATCGGCGATGCCTTCCAGTGGCGCATCGAACATCAGCGCCATCAGGACCAGGCCGACGACGAACACCTGGATCGCCGTCAGCAACCGGAGAAAGGTCTCCGGATACGTCATGGCCTTGTCTTCGTCCTCGACTCGAACCGCGGCCGAGGTCCGGCGCGTGACGAATACGATGCGCCGCGGATTGGCCTTGGCATCGGACGAGACTGCGTTCACGGGAGTCTTGCCGGGCTCAGTCATGCTTGGCCTCCTCTCCTGCGTACAGGCCGCCATCCTTGCGGATCCGCCAGAAGTGGATGCCGATGAACATGATCGCCACCAGCGGCAGCACCATGCAGTGGAGAACGTAGAAGCGCAGCAGGGCGTTGGCGTTGACCTCGTGTCCACCGAGCATCAGGAAACGTGTCTTCGCTCCCATCACCGGCACCGCCGAAGCGATGTTGCTGCCCACCGTCACCGCCCAGTATGAAAGCTGGTCCCACGGCAACAGGTAGCCGGTGTAGCTGAGCAGCAGCGTGAACAACAGCAGGAACACGCCGATCACCCAGTTGAATTCACGGGGTGGACGGTAGGCGGCGCGGTAGAACACCTTGAACATGTGGGCGAATACCAGGAACACCATCGCGTGCGCCGACCAACGATGAAGATTGCGCAGGAAAATTCCCGACGAGACCGTGAACTGCAGGTCCTTCATGTCCTGGTAGGCCTGCGGGACCGAAGGGTGGTAGTAGAGCATCAGCAGGATACCCGTCGCTACCAGCACCATGAACGTCGCAAAGCTCAGCGCTCCGAGGTACCAGGTCACCCGGAATTCGAGCATCTTGGTTCGCGTCTTGACCGAGAACAGGTGCAGAAAGATGTTCTGCTGGACGGCAAGCGCGCGATGCAGGTTGCTGGGACCCTCTCCGCTGCGGAAGATGGATCGCCAGAGACGGGTGGCGCGTAGTTCATCCACGTATTGATCGATTGGTTTTGCCATTTTTATACCTGCACGAACTGACGCCGTTCAAGTTCCGAGGAGCGATCGACCATCATTTCGCCTTCCTCGTTCATCCACATGCGAAGCCAGGGCAGAGGCCGTGGCGCAGGTCCTTCGATCTTGATCCCATCCTTATGGAACTTGGAGCCGTGACACGGACACGCGATCATGTCGAGTTCCGGTTTCCACGCGGTCACGCATCCCAGGTGGGTACAGACCGCCGACAACGAATAGAAGCCGCTGTCTTCCCGGACGATGTAGATCTTGTTCTGGGGATCGAAGGTGACCGAGCCGACCGGATATTGGTCGGGCTTGCCGACGTTGACCAGCGGCGATGCCTCGAAGAGGACGCGCGGCGAAAGGTAGTCGTAGCCGAATAGGCCGGTGCCGGCTGCCGCCACCGCCAACGATCCGACGCCCATGCGAATGAAGAACTGTCGCCTCCCGAGATCTTCAGGAGTAGGGGCATTGCTCTTGTTTTGTTTCTCGTCGCTCATCCTCAATATCCTCTCGCCACTAAACTCTCTTCTTGTCGAATGACTGGATGGAGATCAGGCCGCTTCCGCCCGCCGGCTGCAGGTGGTAGGCCTCCATGGTGATGGTGTTGGCCGGGCAGCGCATCGCGCACAAGCCGCAGCGTATGCAGCGCGTCTCGTCCTTGATCATCGCCGAGCCGGTGATGGTGCCGAGTTCGCTGGGCAGGATGCCATTCAACTCCACGCCAAAGATGTCGCCGCACTCCGACAGCGCATGCACCGCTTCCGGGGTGAAATCGAGATTCGCGAGCGCGACCAGGTCCAGGCAGTTCTCCGGACAGACATCGACGCAGCCGCCGCACAATACGCAATCGGTTCCGTCTTCCTCGTTGCCTTCGAACACGGTGTTGACCCAGCACTTCAGGCAGCGCTGCGCCTCCGCCATCGCTTGTTCTTCGGTGTAGCCGACCTCGACTTCGGTCATGCCCGTGCGGCGCTCGAGCGATAGCAGCGGGACCGGCTGGCGCTCGATATTCATGTAGTCGCTCAACATGAAGTGGCGCTTCAGGATCTCGACCACGATCTCGGGCTCGGGATGCTTGCCGCCGCGGATGAATTCATCGATCGACACCGCGGCGCGTTTTCCGTCGCCGACGCTGTCGATGATCAGGCGCGGGCCGAAGACGCAGTCGCCGCCGGCGAAGACGCCGGGCTTCGACGTCATCAGGGTTTCGCGATCGACCGCGATTAAACCGCGCGGCGAGAGGTCGATGCCATCTTCTTTCTTTATGAAATCCAGTTTCGGCGCCTGCCCGATGGCCATGATGACGGTGTCGCACTCGATCTGCTTCTCGGAGCCTTCGGCAAAAACGGGGCTGAACCGTCCGTTGGCGTCGAACACCGACTGCGTGTCGACGGTTTCAAGCGCGGTGACATTGCCATTGCGGCCGAGGATCTGCTTGGGTCCGAAGCCTGCGTGGAAGATGATGCCTTCCACCTCGGCTTCTTCGATCTCTTCGAGGGCCGCCGGCATCTCGTTGCGCCGTTCGAGACAGACGATGTGGACTTCTTTCGCGCCCAGTCGCAGGGCCGACAGCGAGATGTCCACCATTTCATGGGTTGCCACCGCGGAGACATTGTCGGCGTTGGGCGTCTGTTCTGACGCGACACCGTCCGTCGGAGCCTCGGCATCGGGCTGCGCCAGGACTTTGCGGGCCGCCGTGCGCGCCACATCCATCGCGACGTTGCCGCCGCCGATGACCACGACTTTCTTGCCGATGGTGAACTTGTAACCAAGATTTACGTTGAGCAAAAATTCGATGCCGCGGTGGACTCCATCGAGGTTGACGCCAGGAATGCTGAGGTCGCGGCTGGCGTGCGCTCCGACCGCGATGAGGATGGATTCGAAGCCCTGCTGCCGGAGATCTTCAAAGGTGAAATCTTTTCCCGCACGCTGGTTGAGTTTAAGAGTGATGTCGCCGGTTTCCAGGATCTCGCGAACCTGCGCTTCGACGACGCTGCGCGGCAGCCGGTATTCGGGAATGCCGAGATAGAGCATGCCGCCCGGGATCGGCGCAGCTTCAAAGATCGTGACCGAGTAGCCCATCAGGGCCAGGTCGTGCGCCGCCGAGAGTCCTACCGGACCCGCGCCGATGATGGCCACGCGGTGGCCGTTGAGCCGGGGCTTGGGCCGCTCAGGAGTTCCTTGTTTTGATTCAGGGCCGAAGCGCTCGGTGAGATAGCGCTTGAGAGCGCGGATCTGGATCGGTTTGTCGATCTCACCGCGGCGGCAGGCGGTTTCACAGGGATGGGCGCAAACCCGTCCACAGATGCTGGCCAGGGGGTTGGGATCGCGCGCGATCTGATACGCCTCTTCCAGTCTTCCTTCGGCGATCAGGGTGACATAGCGTCCGGCATTGGTATGCGCAGGACAAGCCATCATGCAGGGGAAATTGGTGTTCAACCATTCCCGGTCCACCTTCTTATCGAGAAATCGTTTCTGCATGAGACTTGTCCCGCGCTCCTGAGGTTAGGTTCGGTTAGAAGTCGGCCTTGGTATCGCCCGAGACCTTGATCGGTTTCGAGACGTTCTTCTGGCCTTCATGCCAAACCGTGATCGTGTAATCGCCGTCGGGAACTCCAGCGATCTTGTAGGTGCCGGACTCATCCACCTGCGCAAAATACGGCGTCGGGCTGACGACGATGTACGCCGCCATCTCCGGGTGGACGTTGCACAGCAGGGTGACCACGCCCGGGTTGTCGAACTTGAACCCGCGCTTCTCGCCCGTCGGCCAGGTGCCCAGGTTGTGCGTCAACTTCTTGTTGCCCGAGATCGAAGGCCAGAAGACGTTGTGCGCAACCTTGTCACTGTTGAGGAAGTCGACGGTCGTTCCCTGTTGGATGGCGGTCACGTGGGGATGGAACATCAGTCCCTTTTGATCGATGACCGGCTTGGCCGCCGGAGCCGGGAAAGTCTTTCCGGCAGCCGCTTCCAGGTAGACCACGGCATTGCCTCCCTTAGCGCCGGAGACCTTTCCGCCGATCGTCCCTGCGGACATGGCGATGGATAGTGCGAAGACAACTGCGAGGATGAGAATAAGTCTTGGTTTCATGATTGTCCTTTTCAGTAAACGAATTCCAGGCCCGCGGTGGCGGTGTTGGTACGGAACGGAGATGTAGTGACGGCCGCTCCCGTGATCGGATCGACGCCACCGACGATTTGCTGTCTCGGCCTGAACTGATACTCGAACGAGGCCTTGATATTGGCATGGATCAGGAACTGTACACCAGGGGTGATCCGGTTTCGTGTGCTGTCATAGGGCGCGAAGAACGGCGAGGCCGAATTGAACGCCAGCCCGTTGATGCGGTCCGCCGTGGAATTGACCCCGTCGTAACGCATGATCAGCATCATCCATGGGTAGGCCATGTAGTCCGCCTGGACGAACCCACCCGAGAAGGTGGCAGGCAGTCCCGCGACAAAGTTCGCCGGCGGCGTGGTGCCCAGCATGTCCAGCGGGATCGGCGTCCCGGTGACGTCGGCCGGCAACGAATTCTTGTCGCGGCCGTGCATCCACAATCCGTACACGTTGAGGTTCCGGTAGTTGAAGTTGAAGTCGCCGCCCACCCGGTAGAAAGGCTCGCGCGCGGTGAGCAGGATAGGATTGCTCGCTGCGTCGGCGCCGATCAATCTCTGCACCGACCGTCCATACAGGTAGAAGCTTCCGAGCTGGAGATAAGTGTGGTCGCGCGGTCCGGTCGCCCCTGCGGCCTGCACTCCGTTCCGGCTTTCCTTGTCGCGCTCCAGGTTGAAGCGGTACGAGAACCTTCCGTAGATGTCCTTGAAGTTCGCGTCCGACGAGAAGCCCACTCCGCCGTTGTTGCCGCCGGTTGCCGAAGGCACATACGGACCGTTCTCGATCTGCTGCGTCCCGGTGGTCTGGTTCACGATGGCCAGCGAGTAGTGATATCCACCGTAGCTGTGTCCGCCGCTGATCTCAAAGCCGCGTGCCGCGTCGGACATGGTGATGGCGTTGTTCACGAACTGCTGCCGTGCGAAGGCGGGGTTCGCACCGCCAAAGTTCGCCTGCGTATAGATGTCGTACGGCGAGATGTTGTACGCACGCGCCTGCGAGAACGGGAGATCCAGTTCGAATTGGCCAACCCGCAGGCTGACCAGGTCTTTCGGCAGGTGGGCCACGCGGCCGATGTTGACGAACTTGAGGTAGCCGTCTCCGAGTCCGCCATTGCCGTTCTCACCGGCCACGCTGAGGTCGTCGTCAACCCAGAAGGCGATGTCGTCGCCGAAGTTGCCGGCCGTGAAGATGCTGAACAGTCCCGATTGGAAATCGGTCCGCGGCGTGAACGTCGGAACCGTGGGCGTCGTCCCGGTAGGAACGTAGCGATAGAGCCCGCGATTCCTGCCGACCGTCTCGAAGAACTGGTTGTAGCGCAATCCGATCGGCGGAACCCCCGGGATCGAGCCCGGCCAGATCGTGTGCGGGAACATCTCCTTCTGCGCCGGCGAGCCTAGCATCGTTGCCGGGATCTTGATGAAGCTTTCATCGTCCTTGGGGAACTTGAATCCGGCATCCTTGAACGCTTTTCCGAAATCGTTGAGCTTGGGAAAATCGGAATGGCAGGTGGCACACGAGGTGCCGTATTGGCGGGCAAACGCGGGGATGGCGCGTACCGGCTTCGGTGTCAGGGCGATCATAAAGAGGACCACCAGCACCACCGCGAGGAATGAAAACAGCAACTGGAAACGCTTCATGGGAGAAATGCTCCTTCGCATTGGATCGAAGTTGACGAGTCTGGAACTGTGATTTGTCTTTTTGCCCACACACACAACCCCGATTGAACGCTCCCGATTTGGAGCGTGGTCACAGCCTGACAGGAGCCCCCCATTTTCGCTGGTGCTTCGAGTCACCAAGTAATGTGATGAACGTCACATCTGGACTCTGGGAGCCGCATTTTAGGCGGCTAAGACGTAAGTGCTATCCGAAGTTACCGGCATGAAAGTGGCTGGTTTGGCGGTCGCGGGGCGGGCCCGGGACGTTGACCACCACCTAAGTGTGGTGGGGGCAGGATCGAGAAACAGTGACCTGCCCGAGTTTTTGTACCAAACCGCATGAGAGTCTACACCACAGCTTCGGGCTGTGGGCTGAGGTTGAGGGTTGGGCTACAGGCCACCGGCGCCGGTGGCCTGTAGCCCAACGACGAGTGTGGTCGTAGCGTGTTGTACTCGACTCGGTATTTCTCGATGATGATCCGCGCTTCCTTCAGCGAGTAGAAGATCTCTCCGTTCAGGCATTCATCGCGCAGCTTGCCGTTGAAGCTTTCGCAGTAGCCGTTCTCCCATGGACTTCCGGGTTCGATGTACAACGTCTTGGCTCCTAAATCCGACAGCCACTTCCGCAGCTTCCTGGCCACAAACTCAGGCCCGTTGTCGGAGCGAATGTGCTCCGGGATTCCATGCAGCAACATCACATCCGCCAGCGTCTCGATCAGGTCGTAACTGTTCAGCCTTCTGGCTACGCGGATCACCAGGCACTTCCGCGTGTACTCGTCGATCAGGTTCAACATCCGAAGCGTCCGGCCGTCGTGCGTCGTGGCCGAGACGAAGTCGTAGCTCCAGACGTGGTTCTCACGCTCCGGCCGCAGCCTTGCGCAGGAGCCGTCGTTCAACCACAGCCGCCCTCGTGGACGCTGTTTCTGTGGCACTTTCAGTCCCTCGCGCCGCCAGATCCGCTCCACCCGGTCGCGGCCCACGCGCCAACCCGCTTCCTTCAGCAGCGCCGTGATCCGCCGATAGCCGTAACGCCCGTACCGACTCGCCAGTTCGATGATCGTCCGCGTCAGCCGATCTTCGTCGTCCCGCTGTGTCGGTAGGTACCGCTGCGTTCCTCGCCACTGCCCCAACAGCCGGCAAGCATGTCGCTCCGTAACTCGATACCGCTCGCGCACACGCTCCACCGCGCAACGTCGCCGTTCGGGGCTTAGAAGTTTCCCTCCGCCACGTCCTTGAGGATTTGCTTCTCCAGCGACAGCTCCGCCACCACCCGCTTCAGACGGGAGTTCTCGCGCTCAAGGTCTTTCAGCCGACGTGCCTGGTCCAGCTTCAGGCCGCCGTACTCCTTGCGCCAGCGATAGTAGGTTTGTTCGGTGATGCCTGCCTCGCGGCAGGCTTGAGGATTCTTCTTGCCGTTGCCCAGGGCAACTTCAATCTGTCGCAGAATCGCAATGATCTGCTCCGCCGTGTGTTTCCGTCCCGCCATGCTCCAGCTCCTTTGCACCAGATTAACTCGCATACCACCTGGTACAAAAAATGCCGGTCAGGTCGAGTTCGGGATGTTCCTTCTGTAGCCAGGTCTTGACATCGCCACGTAATTCGGTCGCAAGCGTCATCGCCAGTTGAAGATCTTGCTTCGTCACATTTCCTGGCGCGTCGTAGAAAGCGTTGTTCCGCTTCTTCGCGAGGGACTTCAACTGCTGGATCTTCTTCGCGTCGTATCCGAGAGTGTATTCAAGACACTCCAATGTTCTCGCATGGTGTGCTTGACCAACCGTGCGGTACCCGGAAGCTCGAAGCGCGACGGTTGCTGCCGATAAAGCAGCATTAAATGCAAGACCTGCTCGAGAGTCGTCAGAGATTGACGCGGAACTTGCGTCATTAATCCTGACGTCGACAATACCTAACAACCCAGCGATCTCTTCCTTGCTGGTTTTCTCCTTACGAATCCAGCTATTCTTTTCGTAGAGCTCTAAGCTCATCTTCGTCTCCGATCAGAAACACCTTTTCCTTATCCAAAACTGAGGTCAGAAAGTGGTTCCGGGCTCTTAATTTCTCCGCGAACTCGACGGTGGAATAAACGGTTGGATTTATTGGGCGTGAAAGCTCAGTCTCTGCAGAATTAAAGTGCTCGAGAATCTCCGGTAGACCTACGTCACCAACAATTATTAAGTCTACGTCGCTCTCGGCCTTCTCCTGCTGGCGTGCAACGGAGCCGTATACAAATGCCACACGGAGTCGATCGGCAACCGGTTCGAGGGCGAGGGATAGAATATGGAAGATACCAATCGTCTTTCCCACCAGGGCTCGCATTTCGGGATAGGTCGGATGAGCTTGGTTCGCACGATAGTAGACTTTGTTTCCGTTCCGATGTTTTGTAATGAGACCGACGTTCACCAAGGTCTCCAATTCGCGTTGGATCATTCCGACGCCAGATGCGCCGGTCTCTCTCCTAATTTGCTGGAAATAGTAGCTCTCATCCGGATGTCCGTAGAAGAGCTTGAGCAGCGCACCGCGCGTTTTCCCGAACAACGCCACGGAAAGATTCGATTTCGGCGATATACCCATTTAGGGTACGTTTATACCCAATCGGGGTACGCTTGTCAAATCCAAGCACCCGTACCCAATTCGGGTACTAATGTACCCTAACTGGGTACGAACAGTGAAACAGTGGCATTCATCATCCCTGGCTCACGCAGCCATCTTTGGCTTCCGTGGGTGAGTGGATTAGCGCTGGTCGGTCTGGCCCAACATACTTGTGCAGGACCACCTGAAAGTTGCGCTCGCCGACGTGGTCGAGAGCGAAGCGCTGAGCAGCGACTCTTTAATACTTTGGGCCGAGATAGTGATCTCGGCCCTGTTTCTACGTTTGACTTCCTTCAAAGGTTAACTTCCCCTTGCGGCGGAGTTAAAACACTTCGTCACTAACGTACACTTTCGGCCGTTACAAGCGAGGATGTCTGTCCATCCTGAAGCGAATCCAGGGCCTGTCGCAAATCGGCGATCAGGTCCTCAACGTCTTCGATTCCCACGGCGTATCGTACGAGTCCATCACCAAAACCGGCCGCAACGCGATCCTTGGGAGACATCCCGGCGTGGGTCATGGAAGCTGGGTGTTCGATCAGGGTTTCGACCCCGCCCAAGGAAACAGCCAGGGTGGCGAGCTTTACTGAGTCCATGAGTTGGCGACCTGCTTCGAATCCACCTTTGAGTTCAAAGGCGATCATCGAGCCGAAGCCTTTCATCTGCCGTTTCGCAATCTGATGTTGCGGATGCGACTCCAGACCGATGTACCGAACAGAGGCGATCTCCGGTTGATTGACGAGCCACAGCGCTATCTTCATCGCGCTTTCTTGAGCCCGCTCGACTCTGAGCCCGAGCGTCTTCACACCCCGGAGCACCAGAAATGCCTGGTGCGGATCCATGTTGCAACCTGTGTTGATCATTGCCTTGCGCAGCCGTTTGTACAACGCAGCATCTTTAGCGATGATGATTCCACCGACGACATCCGCGTGGCCGTTGATAAACTTTGTGATCGAATGTAGGACGACATCAGCGCCAAGGTCCAACGGAGTCTGTAGATAAGGACTCGCAAAGGTGTTATCGACGACTACAAGGCATCCGCGTTCGTGTGCGATAGCCGCAACCGCCTCGATGTCCGTCACCTGCATCGCGGGATTTGACGGCGACTCGATATACACGAGCTTGGTGTTCGGCCGAAAGGCACCACGTACCGCATCAAGGTCGGAGGTATCGACGTATGTGGATTGCACACCAAAACGTCCGAAATCATTCTCCATCAGGCCACGGCTTGGTCCGTAGACCGAGGCGGTGCTGATCATGTGCGCCCCTGCCTCCAGCAGCGCCATATAGACCGTACAGACTGCGCCCATGCCGGAGCTCGTCGCAATTCCTCCGCATCCGTTCTCGAGTTCGGCTATGTTTTCCTCGAGCGCACGAATTGTAGGATTGCCGATTCGCGTGTAGATGTAACCTTCCTCTTCACCGGCAAACAACGCAGCTCCGTGTCGAGCATCTCGAAAAGCGAATGTTGACGATTGGTAGATCGGCACGTTGACCGCGCCCGTACTGTCGGGATGATGTCCTGCGTGGACCATCTTCGTATTGATTCCGGAATCTTTTGTATTCATTTTTGAAGCCTTTCGAGATTTGATAGGGAGGCGATCGTAACCTGCAACGGATGAACTCAGTTCGCTCGTACCTTTAGAGGATCTCCAGTGCCATGGTCCTCGATTTGAAACTTTAGAAAGCGATGGATCGCCTCCAGAGCCTCGGGGTTCGTCGTCGCAATTACAACCTTCCCTCCGAGCTTGGTACGTATATACCTGTAATCGATATTTGCCTTCGTACGCTGCATCACATCCACACCCGGCGGGACGCGACTGTGGGTCATCTCCGGCGCAGAGAAATCACCTTGTTTGAATGCCTGTGAAATGTGCTGTAGATGCATCCTTATCTGGTCAAGGCTTGTCATGTCTTTGGGATCGTTCACCTCGACCGAGATGACTCCGCCGGATTTTGTCAACCAGAAGTGATGAGTAGTTTTCAGATGGCTGAACCCCATCGCCATGTCACCGTGCTTGCTTACGTCCTCGTGATGTTGCTGACCTTCAGCGGACGAAGCACCAGGATGCGATGCTGCCGGATCGTGTTGATGCTCTTGCGGGAATGCGAGAATTGCGACCAAGCAAAAGGCGGAGATGAGCAGCTTAGGCGTGCGCATATAAGCCTCCTTGTGAAAATGAATGCGAAATCTAGTCCGAACGTTACATCATCGCTCCAGCTACAGCAGTGACAGAACGACCTTTCCTATTGAGGGATTTTAGCCAGCATGATCTCGATGAGTTTCTGGTCGACCTCCTCCATCGAGTGGCTCAGGTCGGCGAGATTATGAATGGTTTGTTTTGCCGTAATCGCAACGATCCCGTTGTCGTCTGGAACTTCGGCCTTGCGAATGGCCAATGAGGCGGCGCGCATAGCCATGTCGGCAGCAATGCTGACCTTGAGTGCGCAGCCTATCTTCGCGCCGTCGCAGATCATCCCCGTAAGCGAAGCAACCATGATCTTGATCGCCCGTTCAATATCTTCCAGCCCGCCGCCCATGATGTACGTCAAGCCGCATGCAGCCCCGATCCCTGCTTTGATCGCCACGCCGCAAAGCGCTGAAAGATAGCCAATGTAGGAAGTGATGTACATCGTCATCAGGTGGGACAGCGCAAGCGCTTTGAGCATGCGTTTCTCATCGATCCGCTGCATGCGTGCGTATGCGACGACAGGAATCGTGGCAACGATGCCCTGATTGCCCGAGCCGGCTGATGTCATGATTTCCACGGCATAACCGGCCATCCTCGCGTCGCTGCCCGCTGCGGTAAGGCTCGATACATACTGGGAGGTGCAAGCGGAAGCCGCGCCTGATGCTCCAAAGTAACCTGCGCCGATTCCCATGGGACGCGAAAGCCCCACCTGGGAAGCGCTCACGTTCTTCTCTACGGTCTCTCGCAGCAACGACAGGACGGTCTCGGGAAGATGTTCCACCAACGCCAGTATCTCGGACAGACTCATGGCCTTGAGTGCCAGAATTTCAGGAGAGTATTTGGCTGCATTCGATCCGGTTGCACCAGAGCCATGGATGACCATCCCACTCTGCTTCAGGCACGTCATATTTGCGTGTTGATCTCGAATCGTGCAGGCGCCGCTTCCGCTCTCCCGTTGCACCTCTACGTCGATATAGAGATCCGAGGGGGCGTCTTCTGCAACCTCAATCTGCACCCGTCCGGAATGAACCAGTGCGTCCGCCGCACGGAGGATCTCTGGAGTTAGCCCTTGAAACAGCCCCATCCCTTGTCGCGGGTCACAATACGCCCCGAGCGCCGCAGACATGACGATCCCTTTGCGACCACCCGCATTCGGGATCAAGATGGCAAACGCATTCTTAAATATGTTTCGGCTTACGCGCATACGGATCGCGCATACCTCCGTCTCGCGCCACGAAGGCAACGGCATCGCCTGTGAAGCCGGAGTCCAACCAGCGGAGGCCTGGGTCGCAGCGGCAGCAGCCAGCGCGACGGCGACCGGCTCGGTGCAACCTAGCGCTGGCTTGAGGATCTGATGGAAGAGAGATTCGAGGTTCATGCCCTCTCTATAGTAGGCAGGTTGGCCGGGCCTTATATGTGTCATACATCACAACCGTGGCGGTAACGCTGTCGCATCTGTTTCATCGAGATTCCTAGTCGTACCGGATCCGCACGTCTTCATCTTCGAGCACATACTTGATTCTTCCGCTCCAGTCGGGAGAGTCCCAGGTCCCCAGCGCATCGTGGATCAAGAAATACTTCTGTGGGATGGGATGGGTACCGACGACCACCCGCATACCGTAGCGCTCTCCGATGAAGTTACTGAAATGGTCGATGTGCGGACAGGGAGGGTACCCGACAACCAAGCCTGTGGCCAAATGTACGACTTCCGCTCCATTCCTTTTCATCTCCTCCGGAGCATATTCGACGTTGCCCCCAGGACATCCGTCACAAGTCGTATATCCAACCAATGTCACTTGCTGTCCTTGATATTGGCGGAATGCTCCCTCGCGCCGCTCGAGCGCTCTGAAGCATTTCCCTCCCGCACATGTGTGGTAGCGATTACAGATGATGATGCCGATCTTTACTTGGTGAGCCATTCCGTCCTTCTCAGGTCTGACCGAAATTACGGGTCAATGATGGCAATTACATAAGCCGGTCTGCGAAGATGTAAGTGTGCCTTTCAGGTATGCAGCAGCGGCTTCATCTGCTGAAAATGGAGTTGCGAAGATGATGGGCTCGATCCCTTGTGATCGGAGCGCCTGCGCCGCTCCAGCTCCCATGCCTCCGCAGAGCACGACTCCACAATCCTGTAGCAGTTCGAGGATGCTGCCGTGACTGTGCGCTTCATGCTGTTGTTCCCCGTCGTGATTGCAGAGGCCCTGCGCATGGGGCGTGTGGTTATTGGTGCGATATTCCCGCGCGCCTAACGTGCCGCCCTCTGCATCAAACACTACGAATCCTTTGCTTTGCCCAAAGTGTTGCGAAACCGATACTCCGTCGATTGTTGCGACCGCGATCTTCACAACCGCCTCCTCGGAAGCTTGTTGACAACCCTGCTTCTAGATGTAACATACACCTAGATGTGACTTACTCAAAGCTTATGTTCCCACGCAGAACGTCAATCCGCAGAGGTCCTCATGCCTAAAACAGCCTGCATACGCCATGGGCGCTCCCATCCGTGTACCTGCGCAATGGGTAACATCTACCGGTTCATTGAGCCGGTGTTGCTGCTCATACTGAAAGAAAAGGGTCATTCCTACGGATATGAACTATCTGAGAATCTCGTCGATCACGCACTCACCGACACTCCGATCGAACGCGCAGCCTTGTACAGAACGCTCAGGACCCTTGAATGCAATGGGTATGTCACTTCAAGCTGGAATACGGAGAACGCTGGTCCGGCGCGGCGTGTCTATTCGCTTACGAAAGCTGGACAAGTGCATCTGCGAGAGTGGGCCGAGATTATGGGACGACTCGGTCAGGCGATGCGTTCGTTCTCAAAGAAAGCCGCAGGAAATGGTGTCAAACGATGAATCCGGATGACGGTAACAATCGACGATCCAGGTTCGCTTGGTTCGAGTCGTTTGAAATGCCCCAGAGCACGGCTGGGCTCATCGAGTATTGCCGGAGCTTACACAACAGGACAAGATCAATCGAGGTCCGGGAAATGTTCCAGGCGACGAGTCAACTCCCGTCTACACCGACCGAAGCATCGCGACGGGAGCAGGCACCATTGAACTCAGATTGCGTCGTTTGTGGTGCTCGCAACCCACAGGGCCTGCGCCTTCGATTTGAGCAGGGACCGGACGGAGCCACGGCAAGTTGGATCCCAACCGGACAGTGGGAGAGTTTTCAGGGAACCATACACGGCGGCATTGTTGGCGCCGTCTTGGACGAAGCCATGTCCAAGGCGATCATCGCCCGCAATTGGGAGGCTTTTACCGCAGAACTTCGCATTCGCTTCCGCAGCCGGGTTGCCCCAGGGGAAGTACTTCGCGTTCGGGGATGGGTAGTCGAGAAGCGCAAAAGGCATATCCGGGCAGAGGCAGCGCTCGTGACGGCTGAGGGAGATGAGCGCGCACACGCTTGGGGGGTTTTCTTAGAACCAGGAGATGAAAAGATCGCTTAGCACTGGCGATTGGACCTGCCTTCAAGCTGGGAAAGTGCGCCGTACTCGAGGTGAAACGTGTCGACACAAGCCGTTCCTGACTTCATAAGCGATCTTCCGCACAATGCGATTGAAACCTGGCGCTCGTAAGGTGCTTGATGCACGCGTGGCCGAATCTAAAAGGCTCTGGGCGTAAATGCTTCTATTCTTGCCTTTGAGAGACCAACTTCGCGGAAGCTTCCAGGAGTCGTCCTATGTCTTTCTCCATCTCATCGAGGTCAGCGCTGCCGTCGTACTGCTTGACAATCGTACCGTCGCGCGCGATCAAGTAAGTCAGGGGCAGTCCAAGAACTCCACCGTAGCTGTTCGCCACCTTTGCAGTACCGAGCGCGACGGGATAATTCATTTTGTATCTCGCGTAGAACTTCCGCACTGGCTCCGGAGTATCGTCCAACGAGATCCCGACGACTTGGAATCCCCGCCTTTCATAATGCTTTTGGAACGAAACGAAGCGCGGAACTTCCGTCTGGCAAGGGACACACCATGTCGCCCAAAAATCCAGCAGCACAACCTTGCCGGTGTAATCGGAGAGATGTAGCGGCTTTCCGTCAATCGCCGTCAACGCGAAGTTCGGAGCGTGCCGCGCTGGTTTCTCCTGACCTTTCCCTCGGCCAGGAATCAACGCAAGCAGCAGACCGACACACAAAACCGACAGAATCGAATGAACGCGGATCACTGTCCCTTCACCGTCGGATAGCCCTTGTATACCCAATCGACTCCAAGGTTCGTCGCCAGGAACAGCACTTTCACCTTCGTGAACCCCATGGAACGAAGCATCGTGTACGCAGGCTCCACGTTGGGACAGTGCACCCACGGACAGCACCCGCAGTAGAGCACCATGCTCGTCGATTTTGGCAACCCTCTTACACGCTGTTTCAACGCTTCAATACCCTGCGGCTCAGATGCTGGACCGATAAACTCTGCACCTGGAATATGCGCCTGGACATATAACATCCGCGGACCGATATTGAGGATGAGAGGTTTGGTACCACTCGATTGAAGGATTGTTGCCAGTTCCTCGGGAGCGAGTAACTGGTCTTTTCCAACGGGCGCCACGGCCATTTCGTTCTTCGCTTTTGCACTCGGTGACGTCCGGAACTGGGCGGATGCCGAGACCGTGAGCGAAATGATGAGAAGCGCTATAGCCCCACAACGTCCGTAATTAACATAGCGTGATCGCATGAAACTCCTTCCGTTAAGACAAGTTGAACTCCCACCCGCAATACGTCGCTTCGGGTGCCTCGGGTGGACAGTGCAGGCAGGTTGTGTGAATTCTCGCATCGATCGCTCTCGCAAAGGTCGAAAACTCGATCACGCCCACAGCTTTGCATGGAAATGAGCGAGTCCCTTATCTCTGCGCGTTTCTTGCACTCTGCAGGATTCCATGAAGAACCGAAAGCGAGTCTGATCTCCTGACCATTCGATTCTCTCTGAGAATTGATAACGCCGTAAAGGCGCAATCCTAAAGCCTTCTCGAACGCCACCAGTCCACCGTCCGGTGCGATGTTAAATGTCGGTCGGTGGCCTGATCGAAGGATTACTTGCCGAGTTGTTCCTGTAGTGTCCGTAGTTTATCGAAGTATTGTGCCACGGCGGCCTCGCCTTGGACACGATGCAGCCGGCCCTCTACCAAGGCTTTACGTGAAGTTGTAAGACTCTCGCCCAGCACGGCGCGGATCCTGCTTTCAAGTGACTTCCTGCTATCAGCGATTCGTTCGAGAAGATCGAATTGCACTCGGCTGGTATTTGTTTCGATCAGGCGTTCGAGAAACTGGTAGGCATCGGCGCGAAGTTGGCCGGGCGCAATGAGGCCTAGCACCGCGTCGGCTAACCATCTCAATGGAGATGGCGGATGCCGCAGTGTGATGAAATCTGCGAAGCGGAACCCCGATCTTCCTTTGAGATCCTGTTCATAGACCAATGGCCCGCCCGCCTCTAATAAAAGGCCTTGATCGGAGATTCGATCGAGAAACTCATTCCCGAGATCTACGAAGCGGCGAGTTGTCTCGGCGTAATTCTCGACCGCGAACTCATGCTCCTCCGCAAGCCACGGAACAACAATCCGCTCGGCAACTTGCAAGGCTGTATCCATCAGTTTGCGGCGTATCCGAGGTCCGAACCATGCGCCGAGTCTTTCAGTCTCCTTCGAAAAATCCCGGACGGCCTCCGCGCTAGCTTGTTTCCAGAAGCGCTCACGACGCTCGGCGAGCGTCTTTGCAACTCGGGCTTGTGTTCCCGAAAGCAGGCTCCCGAGGTCCTCCAGCGCGGTCGCCGCATCGATCGCGATCTTCTCGAAACGTGCGAGTCTAGCCTCCGCCTCCTCCAAAGGAAGCAGCAGTACTTGCCTGTGTTCCTCGATCATCGCGAGGAGCTGCTTCCTCAATCGATCTTCTCCGCGCAATAGGGCTGATTGCGCCAGGGCGCCGTCGGACCGATGTGATAGCTCAATGAGCGCGACGACGAGATCCTTCCAATGTCGCTCATCGGAACGTTTCGTCAACTGTTCGAGAGCGCTGACCTCATAGATGCGATGCAGAGTGAAGTTGAGGCGCTTGGCGACCGTGTTCCGAGTAAACTCGACGACAGTCTTCCGTTCGGCTTCCGTCGTACGATCAGCCTTGTTCAGAACGATGAGAATGTCGCGAACATTTGCGGCGACCTCTTGTATTAGATTCAGCTCATCTCCGGATATCGGGGGATCTGTGCCGAGGACGACCAATGCCGCGTCGATCTGGGGAATGAAGGCTCGCGTCGCTTCGGTATTTCCGGCGAAGACCGATCCGATTCCGGGAGTGTCTACGAGACACATTCCATCGCTAAGGAGTTCGGAAGGAACGAAAACCTCGACCCCTTCAACTCGTTTCGCGTTCTCCGGGTTCAACTCCTCC
>Ga0315268_10003541_pt1 | contig 17201 bp, 14 predicted proteins | sample C1_top_MG_FD_204535 | JGI IMG/M metagenome (GOLD analysis project Ga0315268, IMG submission 204535) | Sediment microbial communities from Yellowstone Lake, YNP, Wyoming, USA - C1_top | ecosystem: Environmental > Aquatic > Freshwater > Lake > Sediment | place: USA: Wyoming | collected 2017-08-01
AGGCCTGGTTGTCGTAGCAGATGTAGAGCATGTTGTGCCCCCGCTCCATGGCGCCGGACAGGGCCTGCAGCCCGATGTCGTAGGTGCCGCCGTCGCCGCCAAAGGCCATGAAACGGATGTCCTCTTTGACCGTGCCCTGGCGCTTCAGCGACTGGTAGGCCGCCTCCACCCCGGAGATGGTGGCCGCCGAGTTCTCGAAGGCGCTGTGGATGAAGGGCACGTCCCATGCGGTATAGGGAAAGATGGTGGAGACCACTTCCAGACAGCCGGTGGCGCAGGTGGCCACCACCGGCTTGTCGCCGGCGGCCAGCAATGCCTGGCGGGCCACGATGGTGGCTCCGCACCCGGCGCAGGCCCTGTGTCCCCCGGTGAACTTGTCGCCCCGGGCAGCCAATTCTTTGAGATTTGCCATTTTCTATATTCCTTGTTCTAAATTCAAAATTCAAAATTCAGAATTCCAAATCCCGAATTCCGGTTGTTATTCCCTGACCCCCAGGTAGCTGACCGAATCGGCCTTGACCTTGCCGTTCTTCAGGTCCAGGAACAGGCCCTCGATCTGCTCCATGTCTATCTCCCGCCCGCCCAGGCCGTAGACCACGCCCGCGATCTGGGGCTTCTTGGCCGAGCCGTAGAGGGCCGAGCGGACCTCGGTGAATACCGGGCCGCCAAAGCTGCCGATGGAGTCGGAGCGGTCCAGCACCGCCACCGTCCTGATGTTCTCCAGGGCCTTGACGATCTCCTCCGCCGGGAAGGGACGGAAGACCCGGATCTTTAAAAGACCGGCCTTGATCCCCTGCTTCCGCAGCTTGTCGATGACCACCTTGGCGGTGCCGCAGGTGGAGCCTAGGGCCACGATGGCCACCTCGGCGTCGTCCAATTGATACTTCTCGATCAGGCCGTAATTGGTGTCGAACTTCTTCCCGAATTCCTGGCCCACTTCCTTGATGACCTTCAAGGCGTTGTTCTGGGCGTCCACCATGGCCCGGCGGTGTTCAAAATAGTAATCAGTCAGGTTGATGGCCCCGATGGTAAAGGGTTTCTTGACATCCAAAAGGTGCATCATGGGATCATACTTCCCGATGAAGTTTTGGACCTCGGCGTCGGGCAGGGTGTCTATCCGCTCCATGCCGTGGGAGATGATGAAGCCGTCGGTGGTGACCATCACCGGCAGGCGGACGTCCTTATGCTCGGCTATCCGCACCGCCTGGATCATGCTGTCGTAGGCCTCCTGGGCGTTCTCGGAGAAGATGTGAATCCAGCCGGCGTCGCGGCAGCCCATGGTGTCGGAGTGGTCGCAGTGGATGTTGATGGGGGCCGACAGGGCCCGGTTTACGTCGGCCATGACTATTGGCAGACGAAGGCCGGCCGCGATATAGATCATCTCGTACATCAGGGCCAGGCCCTGGGAACTGGTGCCGGTCATGGTCCGGGCCCCGGCCCCGGCCGAGCCGATGCAGGCCGACATGGCCGAATGCTCGGATTCCACCGCCACGAACTCGGTCTTGACCTCGCCGTCGGCCACGTACTGGGAGAATATCTGGACGATCTCGGTGGCCGGGGTGATGGGATAGGCGGCCACCACGTCGGGGTTGATCTGCTTCATGGCCAGAGCCATGGCCTCGTTGCCGGTCTTGGCCAGTATTATCTTCTGCATGCTATTTGACCTCCTCTTCCATGACGATGGCCTTGACCTTCTTCTTGCCCGGGCACTCGTGGGCGCAGATGCCGCAGCCCTTGCAGTGGTCCAGGTTGAAGCCGGTCACCTGGCCGTCCTTTAACACCACGGCTGAATCCGGGCAGTAGACCCAGCAGAACAGGCACTGGATGCAGTTCTCGGGATGATACACCGGCCTGGAGCTTCTCCAGTCGCCGGTCTTGAAATCCACGGCGGTGCCGCCTTTTTCTATGTTCCCCCCTAACGCCAGTTCCTTATATTTCTTCAGTTCGCTCATGCCGACTTTACCTCCTCCGCCGCCCGCTTCATGGATTGGATGTTGCCTTCGATCACTTCCGGCCTATGGGCGAATTTCTTGGCCAGCTTCTTTTCGGTGTCCTCCATCATACCCTTGAAATCCAGGATCCCGGTGATCTTTACCAGGGCCGCCAGCATCGGAGTGTTGGGGATCTTCTTGCCGATGGTCTCCTCGGATATTTTGGAGGCGTCCACCGTGAATATCCTGCCGTCGAACTTGACGGACTTTTTGATCTCCACCGCATCCAGGCCGGTGTTGATGATCAGCATGCCGTCCTTTCCCAGGCCGGCGGTGACGTTGACCGAAGCCATTAACGTGGGATCCAGCACCACCACCACCTGGGGTGATTTGACAGGGCAATGCATCAGGATGGGCTGCTCATCGATGCGGTTGAATGATTGCACCGGGGCGCCCATCCGCTCCGGTCCGTACTCGGGAAAGGCCTGTACATACTTGCCGGCCGACAATGCGGCGTCGGCCAGCAGCAGGGCCGCGGTCTTGGCTCCCTGACCGCCCCGTCCGTGCCATCTGATCTCGATCATATTATATTGATAACTCCTATAAATTGCAGGGGGATAAAAAAATGTCTCCGGGTTAAAAACGCCAAAGTAAATAGTTAGTATAGCTCAAAATCAGGCAAAAGTCAAATACTTTTTGCTTATTATGGATATACCCCGGAACCTTAAGCCTCCCGATGTTTTTTAGGACGCAGATTCCCGCTGATTATCATGATTTTTTCCGTTAAAAGACTAAAAGACACGAAGTATTTCAAAATTCACAATTTACAATTCACGGTCATTGCGGCAAAAAGCATCAGTCCCTCTCCAGTTCCTCCAGCCTTTCCCGGTTATCCGAGTTGGGAGCCGTCCGGCACAATTCCCGGTAGAGCGCCAGGGCCGACTGCTTATGGCTTGAGATACCGGTCATTTTGAAAAGCTCATAGCGAACCTGGGCCTGCTCTTTGTCCTGCCGGTACTCGCCCAGCAGGTCTTCCATCTGCCGGAGACCTTCCGGCTTGTCGTCAACCGAAGATAGCCTGGCCTGCAGCAGCCGGCATTTGAATATGGTATCGTTCTTACCCAGGGCCAGAGCGGTCTCGATCGCCTGTTTGCAGCTGTGGCCGGACTCGGGATAAAGTTCCATCTGAAATAGCAGCTCGGCCTGTTCCTCCAGGAATATCGCCAGGTAGTATTTCAGGTTGATCTCCCTGGCCAGAGCTACTGCCTGTTCAAAGCTTTCCCTGGCCTGCTGATAATTTCCGGTAATCCGGTGGAGGTTGGCCAGGTGGCTCAGGCTGATGCTCAACCCCTTTTTATCCCCCAGCTCCCGGGCTATGGCCAGCCGCTGATCTATTATCTCCCGGCCCTTGACGTAATCCCTCTGCTCCAGATAAATGACCGCCATGTTGCCCAGGGCCACGCTCAGGACATATTTGTCGCCGATCAACTCCGCCCATTCGGCCTGGCGCTCCCAGCACTCGGCGGCCTTTTGGGATTCTCCCCGGGAATTGTATATCCAGCCGATGTTGCCCATGCTGATGCTGGCGTTGAGATGGTCCCCCGCCGCCTGGTCCAGGGCCAGGCCCTCCTGGTAGCATTCCAGCGCCCGGCCATTGTCGCCCAGATCGCCGTAAAGGTTGCCCAGGTTGTTCAGGGCTATTGAAATGTCGTAACGGCTGTTCTGCTTCCTCCCCAGAGCCAGTGACCTTTCATAGAATTCCAAAGCCTGGGGATACCTTCCCTGCCGGCTGTGGATATTGCCTAGTTTGTTGAGCACCGAGCCCAGCTTTCCGTCCTGGCCGGTTTGGAGATAGTGGTCCCGGGACTGGGACAACAGTTCCAGCGGCCGGGCATCCTCGCCTTTTTTGTGCAGCATCCAGCCCAGCTTGGTCCGGCACTCGGCCATGGCCTCTTGGTTTTGAGAATGCAAGGCCGCATCCAAACCGGCGAAAAACAGCGCCCCGGCCGCATCCCACTGGCCGGTAAGCTCCAGCACCTCGCCCTTCTTGATCAGAACCTGGTGGGGATGGAAGGAGCGTGAATTTTCCCGCCCTTTGAACCATAATATTTTAGGCTGGTATTTATGCAAGGCTTGGGTGAATTTAGTGATCAGTGGTTTTTACTGATGTTCCGGCTTTTAAATATACCACTTTAGACTTTTACATGCAATAAAAATATCTCTTTTCATCCGCCAAATAATCTTGAATATTTATAACGGTTATGCTATACTGAACATTTGCAGAATAATAAAAATAAACCCGGGGAGAATGATTGTCAGATGAAGACCTTCGCTCAAAAAGTTTTGGCGGCCCTTCCTTCCAAAGGCCTGGATTACGCCGACGTCCGGGTGACCGGCCAGCTCAGCGAGAATATTGCCACCAAGAACGGCAGCGTGGAAGCGGTCACCAGGAATTCCGATTCCGGGTTCGGCTTAAGGGTGCTGGTCAACGGGGCCTGGGGTTTTGCCTCCAGTTCCCGGCTGGAAGCAGGTGAGATCACAAAAGTGGTCAGGGACGCCGTCGAGATCGCCCGGGCCAGCGGCCTGACCAGGGGGGATAAGGTGGTGCTTTCTCAACTGAAGCCGCAGAATGGCAGTTACAAGACCCCGGTCAAACTGGATCCTTTCGAGGTCCCGGTGGAGCGCAAGATCGAACTGCTGTTGAAGGCTGACGCCATCATGCGCCGGAACAAGAAGATCAAGATGGCCAAGGGCGGCCTGTGGTTCTTAAAGGGAGAGAAGGTCTTCGCCTCCACCCAGGGTTCGCTGGTCAGCGAGGAGCGCACCGAGTCCGGCGGCGAGATCAGCGCCTTCGCCATTGAGGATTCCGAGGTCCAGACCCGCAGCTATCCCAATATGAGCGGCGATACCCGCCAGGCCGGCTACGAGTTCATCGAGCAGATGGACCTGGCCGGAAATGCCGAGCGCACCGCCGCCGAAGCCGCCATGCTGTTGAGCGCCCCGCCCTGCCCCGCCAAGCTCTCCACCATCATCATCGCCACCAACCAGCTGGCCCTGCAGGTCCACGAATCCATCGGGCATCCAATTGAACTGGACCGGGTCTACGGCACCGAGGCCAGCTACGCCGGCACCAGCTTTTTGACCACCGACCAGCTGAGTAAACTTAGATACGGCTCGGACATCGTCAACGTCACGGCCGACGCCACCGTTCCCGGCGGGCTGGGCACCTTCGGCTGGGACGACGAGGGCGTGCCGGCCCAGAAAGTGCCCATCATCCGGCGGGGAAAGTTCGTGGGCTACCTGACCTCACGGGAGACCGCGCCCCGGCTGGGCCTGGCTTCGGGCGGCGCCATGCGGGCAGACGGCTGGAGCCGGATACCCATCATCCGGATGACCAACATCAACCTGGAATCCGGGAAGTGGGACTACGACGACCTGATAGCCGACACCAGAGACGCGGTGCTGTTCGACACCACCAAGACCTGGAGCATAGACGACAAGCGCCTTAACTTCCAGTTCGCCACCGAGATCGCCTGGGAGATAAAGAAGGGAAAACTGACCGGCCGGGTGTTCAAGAACGCCACCTACACCGGGATCACCCCTGAATTCTGGAACAGCTGCGACGCCGTCTGCAATAAAAAAACCTGGCACCTGTGGGGCGTGCCCAACTGCGGCAAGGGCCAGCCCGGCCAGAGCGCCCATGTGGGCCACGGAGTATCGCCGGCCCGGTTCCAAAAAGTCCGGATCGGGGTATCGTAAACAACAAATGAACAACGGGTCAGATTTTTCTGACCTGTTGTTTTAGGCGGGTGAAAATGAAGCTCCATCCCGAAAACATTTCCCGGCAGGCGCTGCTGGGACTGGCGGCGGTCCTGCTGATATCGGCCGGCGGCGGATGCGCCTATTTCAACAGCTACTACAACGCCAAAAAGCTGTATGACTCCGGAACCCGCAACCGCCGGGGATTCCCCGATACCCTGACGGCGGCAGGCACCGAGGCCGCCGCCCTGCAGCAGGCCGCCGACAAATTCGCGGGAGTGGCCGCCAGATATCCCGGCAGCCGCTGGGCGCTGCCCAGCCTTTATTACCTGGGCAACTGTTTTTTCTTTACCGGGCAGAACGAAAAGGCCCTGCGCAAATACCAGGAGATCTGGCAGTTTTACGGGCAGAGCAGCTACGCCCCGCTGGCCCGGTTGAATTCGGCGGTGTTGAGCTACCGGACCGGGGATTTCCCCGCGGCCCTGACCGACATCCAGGCTCTCCGGAGCGGTTCCGACCAGCGGATCCTCCAGCGGATATCTTTTCTGGAAGCCGAGATCTCTCAGGTCTCGGAAGACTACGGGCAGGCGGTGATACTCTGGCAGCGGTTTCTTTTCAACCACCCCAAAAGCGGGTTGGCGGTTGAGGCCCGGCATAAATACGCCCAATGCCTGATTGCCCTGGGCCGGACCAGCCAGGCAGTGACGGAGCTGGAGATCCTGGCCGGCAAGCGCCTCCCCAAAAAATCGGACTATCAGATTAAAATGCTTTTGGCCCAGTGTTATCAAACCGCCGGCCAACCGGGAAAGGCCCTTCAGGTGTACCGGAAGCTGTTGAAAAAGTCTGAACCCGCTACGCCCCAGGCCGAACTTCAGGAGCTTTTAATATCTCAGATCCTGGCCGGGTCCGCCGCTCCCTCCGAAGCCATGCTGATCTATGGCCGGCTGGCCCAAAAATACCCCAAAACCATGGCCTCTTCGGTGGCCTGCTACCGGATGGGAGAGATCCAGGAATCGGCCCTGAACCTGGACAGCGCTAAAGCTCTGTATACCTTAGCCAGCCAGCATCAGAAGGAGGCCGGAGACTACCCCGCCTTCGATAACATCCACAGCCTGGCCCTTAAAAAGATCGAGAACATCTCCCTGCTGGCAGGGTACCGCCGGCAGCTTGATCCGGCGGCGGCGGAGCAGAACGCCCAGCTCCTGTTCCTGATGGCCGAACACTACCTGTTCGGTCTGGGCCAGCCGGATTCTGCGGCCGCCATCTACCTTAAGCTGGCCGCCGACAATCCCGCTTCTCCCCTGGCCGCCAAATCACTCTATGCCGCGGCCTGGGCCCTGAACAGATACCAGAGGGATACTGCCCTGGTAAGAAGCTACCGCCTGCAATTGGTGGAAAAGTATCCCCACACCCGTTACGCCAACGCGGCCCGGATGGAGTTGGGCCTGGCCCCCGACCTGACGGTCAGCGACAGCGAACCTCAAATAGAGTTCAAGCTGAAACCGGCCGCGGCCGCCGGCGCTCCGGATACTACCGGCCGGCCTTCCGAAACCGAGCCTAAACCAAAAACCCTAGAACGTCCGGCCCCGGCCATTCCGGGTCCGCCTGCCAACGACAGCAGAACAGGGCGCACGCAATGATATTAGAACAAAGAACAACCATCATTTCCCACCAAAGGATCGCCCCCCGGACCTTTCTGCTTTCCTTGGCTTCCCCCCGGATGGCCGCCTCAGCCCGGCCCGGACAGTTCATTCACCTGAAACCTTCAGGACCTGGACCAGTTTTGCTGCGGCGGCCGTTCAGCATCAACCGGGTAAGGGGGAACTGCATTTCCGTCATGTACCGGGTGGTGGGCGGCGGCACTTCGCACCTCTCCTCCCTGCCCCAAGGCGCGGAGCTGGATGTGCTGGGACCCCTGGGAAAAGGTTTTAAGATCGGCAATAAATACAGCGAGCATGTGATCCTGGCCGGAGGCATGGGCCTGGCCCCGATGCAGTTTTTGTCCGACCGGCTGAGGTCCCTAAAGCTGAAGGCAAAGCTTTTTTACGGATGCTCCGGAAAAAAAGAACTGTTGCCCTGCCTGGTTCCCGGCAAGGTGATCGCCACCGACGACGGCAGCTGCGGATATAAGGGTTTCGTTACTGATGCTTTCCTGAGCAGCATCGGCAAATTCGCAAAGCCGGCGGTCTATGCCTGCGGGCCCTGGCCGATGCTGAAGAGAACGGCTTTGATCTGCCGGCAGCATAACATTGACTGCCAGGTCTCGCTGGAATCCTTCATGGCCTGCGGAGTGGGCGCCTGCCAGGGCTGCGTGGTCAAGGGCGTCCAGGGATACCTGACGGTCTGCCATCAGGGGCCGGTGTTCGACAGCCGGGAGATAGACTGGGAACAGGAGGCGGCGTTATGAGAACCCCCAACAGGAAAATGGTCGATCTTTCGGTGGAGGTAGCCGGGATAAAAATGAAGAACCCGGTGCTGGCCGCCTCCGGCACTTTCGGCTATGGCACCGAATACCTGCCCCTGGTACCCCCCGGCCTGTTCGGGGCGGTGATCACCAAGACCGTCACCCTGCTGCCCCGGGCGGGTAATGCGCCGCCCCGGGTCTATGAGACCCCCGGCGGAATGCTCAATTCAATCGGCCTGGCCAATGTGGGGATCGAGAGGTTCCTGGCGGAAAAACTTCCGGAGCTGCTGAAAAACCACCCGGTGGTGATCGTCAACATTGCCGGCAATACCATGGAGGAATACGTTGAATTGGCCGCGATGCTTAAAGGCCAGCCTGGCATCTCCGGGATCGAACTGAATATCTCCTGCCCCAACGTCAAGCAGGGCGGCGTGGCCTTCGGCTCCGATCCCGTCCAGGCCGCCAAACTGACCGCCCTGGTGAAAAAGGCGATAGATAGACCGCTGATGGTAAAACTCAGCCCCAATGTTTCGGACATTGCCGCCGTGGCCCGGGCGGTGGAGCAGGCCGGGGCCGGCGCCCTTTCGCTGATCAACACCCTTTACGGCATGGCCGTCGATATTGATAAACAAAGGCCGGTACTGGGCAACGTCACCGGAGGCCTTTCCGGCCCGGCCGTCAAGCCGGTGGCCCTGTACAATGTTTTCAAGGCCGCGCGGGCGGTGAAGATCCCAGTGATCGGCCTGGGCGGCATAATGACCGCAGATGATGCGGTGGAATTCATGCTGGCCGGGGCGGCGGCGGTCCAGATCGGCACCGCCAGTTTCGTGAACCCCTGCGCCGTCAAAGAGATCACCAGCGGACTAAGGGATTACTGCCTTAAAAAGGGATACACCAAAGTTTCACAGATCACTGGGAAGTTGGCGGTATGAAAAAGACCCTTGGGACACTTCTGATTGCGGCCGGATTCCTTGGCTGCACCCCGGCCCCCATCTATCGGAGCGGTGCGGTAAACACCAGCCCGGTCAAAGAGACTGTGCCGGGGCAAAAAGCCCAGCCCCCGGCCAAAACCGAACCCTGGCCGCTGGCCGCCCAGCAGGGGCTGGCCAGTTTTTATGGCAGGGAGTTCCACGGGCGCAAGACCGCCAACGGCGAGACCTTTGACATGGAGGCCATGACCGCCGCCCACCGCACCCTGCCCTTTGGGACCATGGTCCGGGTCACCAATCTCAGGACCACTCAGAGCGTGGTGGTCAGGATCAACGACCGCGGGCCCTTCGTGGGAGACCGGTTGATAGATTTGTCACAAGGCGCGGCCAAAAAGATCGGGATCGACGGCGTGGAGCCGGTCCGGCTGGAGATCATCCAACAACCAAACAATTGACAATGAGCAATTAACAAATAACGATTCACAGTTCACAATTCACGATCAAAGATAAACGAACCAAGGAGCGCGATGCAGATACCAGCCAACGAAAGACTGATAGTGGCCCTGGACGTACCCTCCTACGCCGAAGCCGAAAAACTGATCAAGGACATCTCCGGCCCGGTAAGATACTTCAAGGTCGGCAGCCAGCTGTTCACCGCCTGCGGTCCCAAAATAGTGGAGTTGATAAAAGCGCAGGGTGGAAAGATATTTTTGGACCTGAAATTCCATGACATCCCCACCACCGTGGCCAAGGCCGCCATCGCCGCTGTGGAATTTGGGGTGGACATGTTCAACCTCCACTCCATGGGCGGATTTGAGATGATGGAAGCGGCCGGCAACGCGGCCATCGAGGCCTGCGCCAAATTCCAGAGACCCAAACCGGTGATCCTGGGGGTGACCGTGCTGACCAGTTTTGACGAAGCCACTTTCAGCGATGTGCTGGGCGCGCCCGGCCGTGGCATCCCGGAACAGGTGCTGCACCTGGCCCGGCTTACCAAAAGCGCCGGACTGGACGGCGTGGTGGCCTCGCCCCAGGAGATCGAACTGCTGAGAAAGAACCTGCCCCAAGATTTTGTGATCCTGACCCCGGGGATCAGGCCGCTGGACGCCGAGGTTGGTGATCAGAAGAGAATTTTGACGCCCGGACAAGCCATCGCCCTGGGGGCCGATTACCTGGTGGTGGGCCGGCCCATCACCGGGGCCAAGGACCGGAACGCCGCCGCCAACAACATCCAAAAGGAGATCCAAGATGCCCTTAAGTAAACAGGAGATCAAAGACGTTCTGGTAAACCGGCAGGTGCTGCTGGACGGCCATTTTTTGCTGACCTCGGGGCGCCACAGCCGTTATTATTTCGAAAAATTCAGGATCCTGCAGTACCCCCAGGACAGCCAGGCCTTTTGCGGAATGATCGCCGAGCATTTCAAAGACCATGACATCCAGACCGTGGCCGGCCCCACCACCGGCGGCATCATCATAGCCTCCGAAGTGGCCCGGCAGATGGGCAAGAAGGCCATCTACGCCGAGCGGACCCCGGAGGGCCGTGGTTTCTTAAGGGGAATGTCCCTGGCCCAAGGGGAAAAAGTTTTAGTGGTGGATGACGTGATGACCACCGGCGGCTCGGTGATCGAGACCATTGAGGCAGTCAAGCGGGCCGGGGCGCAGTTGAAGGGCGTGGCGGTGTTCATCGACCGCAGTTCCAAGGCCCCGGAATTCGGCGTGCCGTTTTTGGGGATCTACGGGGAAAAAGTGGAGACCTTCGACCCGGCCGACTGCCCGCTCTGCAAGCAGGGCATTCCCCTGGCCAAGCACGGCAGCAGCCCCAACAAATGATCTGGGAACAGAAAAAAGACGCCATCATTTCTGATGGCGTCTTTTTTTTGTCTGTCAGGCATCTTCTATCTGAACGAATACGGTATGGTGAAAGGCCGGTCGGCCGGCTGGCCGTTGACCGTGCCGGGTTTGAAGTTCGATTTCTTGGCCGCTTCCACCGCCGCCTCGTCGCAGCCGCCGCCTATGCCCCGCAGCACCTCGGCGCTCTTGACCTTGCCGTCGGCCCCCACTATCACCTTAACGAACACCCGGCCGGTGATCCCGGCTTTTTTTGCCAGGTCGGGATACTCGGCTTTGCCGATATTGGTGGGCTCGGGATCAGTGGGCGGGATCTCCGCCACCGGTTCGGGCGCCGCCGCCGCCGGGGCCGGAGTGGCTGCGGCTGTGGTCGGGACCGGGGTCGGGGTTTCGGCTACCAGTATGTCCTGCGGGTTGACCGCCTTGGGGGCCGGGGCCGGCTTGGCCGCTACGGGCTTGGGCGCCGCCGGAACCGGCTTGTTGTTGACCGGGGTTGGAGCCGGAGTTTCCGGCTCGGGAGCTGCTACGGGAGCGGGGGTTTCCGGGGCCGGGGGGGTGACCGCCGCTACCTGGGCGCCGCGGCGTTCGGCCGAGGGGATCCACCATTCGTCCAGCGAGGCCAGCGGACCGCGGGCGTCGCTCCCGGCGCCCTTCACTCCCTTATAGACCATGGCCACCACGTTGGGAACGAAGAGATAAGTGGTGGGCTGTTCCTGGGCCACCACCTGCTGAAATTTGACCCAGATATCCTTGGCTTTGCGCCGGCTCAGTGTCCCCAGGCCCTGTTCGATCAGGCTGTCCACCCGGGGATTGGAATAATCAAGCAGGTTGAACTTGCCCTTGCTTTCGATCTTGGTGTGCCAGACCGCGGTGGGATCCACCTTCTGGTCGTTCTTCCAGGAGAACATCATCACATCGTAGGCCCCGGTGCGGATCTTCTGGATGAAGGTCCGGGCGTCGGCCGACTGGATGTTGACCTTGACCCCCACCAGTTTCAGCTGTTTCTGGATGATGGCGGCCGAAGCTTCCAGCACCGGCTGGCCCTGGGCCAAAAGCAGGTTGACCTGCAGCACCTGGCGGGGGTTCTTGGTCAGGAATCCCTCCCGGTTCAAATTCTTCCAGCCCAGTTCTGACAAGGTGGTTTTGGCGATCTCGGGATCGTAAGGCATCGGTTTGAGATTTTCGTCATAGGCCCAGGAACTCGGCAGGATCGGCCCGGACACGGCCTGGCCCTTGCCCAGCAGCACGTTCTGGATCATTTCGGAGGGATCGATGGCCATGGCAAAGGCTTTGCGCAGCTCGGCCGAGGCGAACAGCGGGCTCTTCAGGTTCCATCCCAGGTAGGTGTAAGACCGGCCGGGATAGTCGATGGTGACCAGGTTGGGATCACCCTGGAGCTTCAGGATGCTCTGGGGAGACAGGTCCTCGGTCATGTCCACTTCGCCGTTCTGCAGGGCGGCGGCCAGCGAGGCCTCGTCGCCGAAGAAGCGGATCACGATCTGCTCCAGGGCCGGCTTTCCCTTGTAAAAGTTTGGGTTGGCGGCCAGCACCAGGCGGTCGCCCCTGGACCACTGCTCGACCTTATAAGGCCCGTCGGTCACCGGACTGGCATCGAACTCGCCGGAAGCCAGGCTGGCCTGTTTTTCCAGGGTATGCTTGGGAAGGACTATGATCCCGGTGTCGAAAAGCTCGTCGGAATAGAGCCGGTTGAACTTGAAGCGCACGGTGTAGGTGCTTACCACCTCCACCTTCTCCACGAACTGCAGGTATCCGGCCCGGGAATAGTTGACCTTGGGGTCGGTCATTAGGTCAAAGGTGTATTTGACATCCTCGGCCGTCACCGGCTGCCCGTCGCTCCATTTGACGTCCTGGCGTAGGTGATAGGTGACCTCCCGGAAATCCTCGGAGAACTTCCAGCTCTCGGCCAGCTCGGGCACTATGTTCATCGATTTATCAAAACGGTGCAGGCTCAGGAAAAGTTTCTCCTGAATGTCGCTGGGCGCGGTGAAGGACAGCAGCAGAGGGTTCAGCGAGGCCGGCTCGTTGAGCGATCCGATGGTCAGCACGCCTCCGGCCTCGCCCAGGGGATATTTTTCCCGTTTGGAGCAGCCGGCGATCACGATCATCAGGACTGCCGCCATTACCAGAAAGGACCTGGCGCCGATTTGGGAAAACCGTTTCATGTTAGTGCTCCTTTAGTTTTAAAGGATATTGAAAATTTTAAAAGGACTTCTTTTACCACGCTTGCGCCCCGCCGGACACTGAGCCGCCGGGCTGAAACCTGCTGAAGCCTCAGTCGAAGTGTGGCGGGGCTTCAGCGTGCAGGCACGGAAACACGGAATATATGAAATAACAATTTAAATATGTATAGGTATGCCCCCGTTTTTTTCGTGCTTCCGGCTTTTCCGTGTTTCAGTGTAAAGATAAAGTACTCGCTAATACATAACATTATAACAAGTTAAGACTTTTGTCAAGTAAAATTTACTTGCGAAGACCCTGAATTTTGTAGTATAGTTATGATATGATGTTCTCTGTCTTCATATTCTCATTCCTGGCCATTCTAAACTCCACTGCAAAGGCTGACACCATGCCTAAAACAGAAGCTCCCTGCCTGGCCGCCGACCTCCACTGCGACGCCCCCATGAAGCTCGTCAAAGGAAAGACCCTGACCGACAGAACCAGTCATGTAACGATAAAAAGATTACAGCAAGGCCGGGTCGGGCTGCAGGTCTTCGCCTGCTGGGTGCCGCCCACCTACCGCCGCCAAAAAGCCATCGGCTATACTTTGGACATGATCGCCAGGACAAAAAAGGAGATCTCCAAATACCCGAATGATCTGATGATCGTGACCGGCAAGGCTTCCTGGCAGAAATGCCTTAAGGAGAAGAAGACCGGGATCATTCTGGGCATTGAAGGCGGGCACGCCTTGGGCGAGGAAGCCGGGAATCTGAGAATGTTCCACGCCCTGGGCGTCAGGATCCTGACCCTGACCTGGAACAACTCCAACAAGTTTGCCACCGCGGGATTCAGCGCCAGCAAGACCAAGAAAGACCTGGGGCTGACAGCTGAAGGCTTAAAGCTGGTGAAATTAGCCGACTCGCTTGGAGTGATGTTGGACCTCTCCCATTCTTCGGAGAAGACCTTTTGGGATGTGCTGAAAGTTTCCCAGCAAACTCCGTTTGCCTCCCATTCCTGCGCCCGGGCGCTGAACAAGAAGTTTCAATTCCGGAACCTGAGCGATGAACAGATAACGGCCCTGGCCCGGGCCGGGGGTGTGATCGGGGTCAATTTTTATCCCGGCTTCCTGGGGGATAAGCATAAGCCAGCCGACATCAATTCCGTGGCCGACCAATTTGAGTACACGAAGAAGCTGGCCGGGGTTCAGTGCCTGGCCCTGGGCTCGGATTTCGACGGGATCAACGAGGTGCCCAAAGGGTTGGAAGGCCCGGACAAGATACCGAACCTGCTGAAGATACTGGAGGAACGGGGATTTGCCAAAGAGGAGACCGAAAAGATAGCTCTTGGTAATTTTTTAAGATATATGGGTTGGTGAACTACGGTTTTTTTTAACGGCCAAAAGCCCCGAAGCATTATGCTTCGGGGCTTTATCAACTTGTTTATTATGCGTCAAAACCGGCAAGCAATTCGCAGGTTAAACTGATCACATCTCCATTATCGGTTCCAGCTTTTTGCTCAGGACTTGCTCGATCTTATCCAGATATTTCTGCGGGACAGGGATCCAGGTCACCAAAAGATCCTCGCCCCGGCGGCATGAAATCGCCGGATCCTTCCGCAGCTGCAGCAGCCTGGTCTTGATATGGCCCTGGCCCAGTCTTAATACCGAATATTTTGGGTTTCCCAGAGGCGAGTTCTTTTCCCTGTAAAAGACCACATACACTCCGGTCAGGTCCTTTAAGCATCTTTCGCAAAGCTCCAGCTCAAATAACTTATGCCATTGTCCGTTGCTCTTTTTTGCCCACTTCATTTCTTATGATAATATTATATGTTATTAAAATATTTAATGACTAAACGATCACTGCGCTGGAGTTTGATTATTGTATTTTATACTGAAGGCGCTTGGTTTGGTGGCTCCTGAACAAGTTTGGGTACATTAGAAATTAGAGAACAAAATGCTATGCGTGGTTCCCGGTAATACTGAATTATTTTAGAAATAATTAAAGCCCCTTCATTTCTGAAGGGGCTTCTGTTTAATCCAGATTATTTTTTCCCTTTTTTCTTGACCGCTTTCTTGACTGCCTTCTTCACGCCCTTCTTCGGCGCGGCCTTTTTCGCAGCGGACACCGAGCTGTGTCGAGGTGTAACTTTCGGCTTTGAACTTGTGCCCTTCAGCTCCCTGATGGCCGCCTGGGACGCCGCCAGCCTGGCGATGGGAACCCGGAAAGGCGAGCAGGAGACGTAGTTCATCCCGGCCCGGTGGCAGAACTCTACCGAGGATGGCTCCCCGCCGTGCTCCCCGCAGATGCCGACCTTCAGGTGCGGCCTGGTCCCGCGGCCCCGCTTGATGCCGATTTCGATCAGCTCGCCCACCCCCTCCTGGTCCAGCAGCTGGAAGGGGTCGGCCGGCAGGATCTTCTTGTCCACGTAGTCCGGCACAAAGCCTCCGATGTCGTCGCGGGAGAAGCCGAAGGTCATCTGGGTCAGGTCGTTGGTGCCGTAACTGAAGAACTCGGCGGTCTCGGCGATCTTTCCGGCGGTCAGCGCGGCCCGCGGGATCTCGATCATGGTTCCGTACATGTAATCAATCTTCTTGACGCCCTGCTGGGCGCAGACCTCGGCGTAGATTTTATCTACGATGGCCTTCTGGTCCACCAGCTCGTTCTTCATCCCCACCACCGGGACCATGATCTCGGGGTGGATCTTCTTGCCGGCCTTGACCAGTTCCACGGTGGATTCAAATATGGCCTTAACCTGCATCTCGGTGATCTCGGGGAAGGTCACGCCCAATCTGACGCCGCGGTGGCCCATCATGGGGTTGGACTCGTGCAGGCCTTCGGCCCGCTTGTTAAGGTCGTCGGGGGTGATGCCCAGGGCCTGGGCCAGCTTGTTGCGCTCCTCCTGGCGGGTGGGCACGAACTCGTGCAGCGGCGGATCCAGCAGTCTGATGGTCACCGGCAGTCCGTCCATCACCTCCAAAGTGGCCTTGATGTCCTTCTTGACGAAGGGATACAGTTCGTTCAGGGCGGCCCGGCGCTCGGCCTGGTCTTTGGAGACGATCATCTTGCGCAGGCAGAACAGGGGCGCCTCGGAATTCTTGCCGTAGAACATGTGCTCGGTGCGGAACAGCCCGATGCCCTCGGCCCCGAAGCCCCGGGCCTTGGCGGCGTCTTCCGGGGTGTCGGCGTTGGTGCGGACCTTGAGGGTGCGGCTGGCGTCCACGTACTTCATGAAGCCCACGAAACGGGGATTCTCGGTGGCATCCATCATGTTCAATTGACCGGAGTAGACATAGCCCCTGGTGCCGTTAAGGGTAATGAAGTCGCCTTCTTTAAAGACCTTGTCGCCGGCCTTCATGGTCTTGGTATGTGCGTCGATGTGCAGGCTGCCGGCCCCCACGATGCAGCACTTGCCCCAGCCCCGGGCCACCAAAGCCGCATGGCTGGTCATGCCGCCCCGGGCGGTCAGGATCCCGGCCGCCGCCCGCATCCCCTCCACGTCCTCGGGGTTGGTCTCTTCGCGGACCAGGATCACCTTCTTGCCCTGTTTCAGCCACTCCACCGCGTCGTTGGCGGTGAACACGATCTGCCCAAAAGCTCCGCCCGGGCCGGCCGGCAGGCCCTTGGCCAGCACGGCGGCAGATTTCTCGGCGGCCGGGTCCACGATGGGGTGCAGCAGCTCGTCCAGCTGGGCCGGGGTGACCCGCATCACGGCCTCGGCTTTGGTGATCAGTTTTTCCTCCACCATGTCCATGGCCATGTTCAAAGCCGCGGTCCCGGTGCGCTTGCCCACCCGGCACTGCAGCATCCACAGCCGCCCGTCCTGGATGGTGAATTCTATGTCCTGCATGTCGCGGTAATGTTTTTCCAGCCGACTGCGGATGGCGTCCAGTTCCTTGTATACCGCCGGCATGGCGGTCTCCAGCGACGGCAGTGATTTGTTCTGCTCGTTCTTGGTGGCCTCGTTCAGCGGGCTGGGGGTGCGGATCCCGGCCACCACGTCCTCGCCCTGAGCGTTGACCAGCCACTCCCCGTAGAAGTGGTTGTCGCCGTTGGCCGGGTTGCGGGAGAAGGCCACCCCGGTGGCCGAGCTGTCGCCCATGTTGCCGAAGACCATGGCCTGGACGTTGACCGCGGTTCCCCACTCGTCGGGTAT
>Ga0315268_10003542_pt1 | contig 17200 bp, 11 predicted proteins | sample C1_top_MG_FD_204535 | JGI IMG/M metagenome (GOLD analysis project Ga0315268, IMG submission 204535) | Sediment microbial communities from Yellowstone Lake, YNP, Wyoming, USA - C1_top | ecosystem: Environmental > Aquatic > Freshwater > Lake > Sediment | place: USA: Wyoming | collected 2017-08-01
GTAGGCCGGGCCCCCGCTTTTGAGGGGACGAACACCCAGGAAAATGGCTTTGCCCTCCGCGACGTCCTGAGGGGTAAAGGGACGATCGCTGATCATGGCTCCGGCAAACTGCGACTTGGGAAGCCGGGATTCCGCCTCGATCAGGTCCAGCAACGATTCGGCGCGCGCCTTGGTCATTCCCGCGACCGTCGGCATCACCACGCCGCGCGCCTCCTGCTGCAATTTGAGGGCGTAAGGGTCGCCGCTGTCGATCATGGCCTTGGGGTTCTGAAGGTATTGCGCCAGCCAGGCGCGGTCTTTGCGCTGCGTCACGTCTTTCAGGTCAGGACCCGTCAATCGTCCGCCGCCGATGGTGTGGCAGTTGACGCAGTTCTGACGAAAGTACGTAACCGCTTCCTGACCCTGCGCGCGTTCGGGCCAGCAGAGGCTGAGCACGCAAAGCACCCATGACCAACGACACAGCACTCTTTTGCTAGGCGTTTTGCCTTTCACGGTAATGCTCCGAATTCTGCGTGGTAAAGCCCGCCATTTCTGCCAGCCGCCGGCTTCTATCCTTTTGAAGAAAGTGCCCACAGAACTCGTCTTGGCTGGAATCTTGGGCAGCACCACCGGTCACCAACTGTCCTAAGGGTCCGGTAGTCCGGCAAAGCTATGGATCTCGCCCGGCGGCTTGGTGAAGCCCGGCTCGCGCGCACGGACCAGTTCCGCCAAGGTGTTTCCCTCCATGACCTTTTTGAGCTGCTCGCGGATGCTGATCCACGACTCGTGCAGCGCGCAATGATGCTGGGGCGAACAATCCCGGTCCTCCAGGAGGCACGTTTCAAAGAGCCCCTCTCCACCCGTACATCGCACAACCATAAGGAGATTGATTCGATCGGGGGGCAGCGCAAGTTCATACCCGCCCCTAATTCCTTTGTACGACCGCACCAACCGTCCTCGCCGCAATTGGATCAGCACTTTGCCCAGGAATGAGCAGGGAATCCTCTCGTGCTCAGAAATCTCTTTCGTGCCGGCGAGCTTTCCGGGCGGTTGCATCGCCAAGTACGTCAGAGCGCGAATTGCGTAGGAGCTTGGGTGCGAGAAAAGCAAGTCGGCACCGTTTAACGGATTACCGAGCCTCTTAGTCGGGCTTAAGACTGCAGGGGATGGCTGGTCCTCGTCCATGACTTTTGTCACGTTTAGGCCAGAGGCTGTCCAAGTCGCAAGAAACTCGGGAGCCCGTAACGGCCACGAAACCATAATTTCGGAGTTCGATCATCGCATTTCCCGTGATTTGCCAATTTGGCGAGGCGTCAGGGATTTGCCTATTCGCCAGAAGACATGTTCCTGGAGAGGCCGCTGGCCGGTTACGTGGAGCGTGGATTATGGCCTCGACCTGACGGCGCGGTAAGGCGGAGGCAGTTCGCAGATCTGACGCGCGGACTGAACGGCGGCGGCAGCCACCCGTTTTCTGCTACGGATGACGGGGGCCCGGCGATCAGTAGGTCAGGCCGTAGCCGAAGGGAAACAACATTTGAAAGCCAGGGCCACCAAGATGGAACGTTGTGGAGCTGCCGCGTGGCCAAGTGAAGGAAAGCTTGCCCGAAGGTTTCCATTGTCCAAAGAGCACATCGGCGACGCCGTCTCCTTCGGTGCCGGGCAGCCAGGCGGCCACGAGGGCATCCGCTTTGGAGAGCACGTCGTCAACGACAAGCGGGCGGCCGGAGACGAGAACCACAACCACCGGGAGCCCGGCGCGCTTGAGGGTGTCCACCACGCCGACATCTTCGGGGGAAAGGTTCAGGTCCGTGCGATCGCCCATCATTTCGGCGTAAGGAGTTTCGCCGATCACGGCAATACCCACGGAGGCGCCTTGGGCCCCACTTCCATCCCGCGAGTAGGTGACCTGCGCGTCGCCAGCGGCTTTGCGGACAGCGGCGAGGATGGTAGTGCCGCCCGTGGTCACGCCGCCGCTTGCGCCTTGCCATTTGACCGTCCATCCGCCGCACTGATTGCCGATATCATCAGCGTTCTTGCCAGCCACGTGCAGACGGACATTCCTCGAGAGCGGAAGGATGGAGCGCTCGTTCTTGAGCACCACCAACGATTCGCGCACGCCTTGGCGGGCGACGGCGCGATGGTCCGGTGAGCCGAAAGTCTTGTGCAGGCGCCGGTCTGCCAGAAGAGAGCGTTGGGGATCCATCAGGCCCATCGCGAACTTCACGCGCAGGATGCGGGTGACGGCATCGTCGATGCGGGCCATCGGCACGCGACCCTCAGTGACCAATTCCTGCAGGAGCCGGGTGAATTCGGGGTAGTTGTCGGGAACCATCACCATGTCCATGCCGGCGTTGATCGTTGTCTCGATCTGCTGCTTGTAGTTGCCCGGAAGCTCCTTTTGCGCCGCGTAGTCGGAGATGAGGAAGCCTTCAAAGCCCATCTCTTCCTTCAGGATATCGGTGAGCAGGACATGGTTGGCCGAGCATTTGACACCGTTCCAACTGCTGTAGGAGGGCATGATGGTCGCAACACCCGCGGCGATGGCGGTCAGGTAACCCTGGAGATGAAGGCGGCGGAAGTCGGCGTCGTTCGACCTCGTGTCGCCCTGGTCGAGCGGGAAATTCCCCTGGCCATTCCACTTTGGCAGGCCGGTCCCGAAAACCGTGCCACCGTCTCCGGCGAAGTGCTTGGCGCAGGCCGCCACGGCGAGGGGATCGTCGAGCCCGGAACCCTGCAGGCCGCGCACGGCGGCCGCGCCGAGGGTCTTGACCACGTCCGGCGATTCGCTGAAACCCTCATACGTCCGGCCCCAGCGGACGTCCTGAGGCACGGCGACGCAAGGGGCAAAGGCCCAGTTGATGCCGGTGGCACGGACCTCTTCCGCAGTGATGTGCGCCGCCCTTTCGACGAGTTCCGCGTTGCGCGTGCACCCGAGGCCAATGTTGTGGGGAAAGATCGTCGCGCCGATCACGTTGTTATGGCCGTGAACGGCATCCACACCGTAGATGAGCGGGATGCGCACCTTCGCCTGCAGGGCGCGCGACTGGTAATGGTCGTAGAGGTCCGTCCAGGATTGAAGGTCATTGCCGGTCTTGGGGTCGGAGTCGCCGCCGTTCAGCAGAGACCCCAGATGATACACCTCGATGTCAGCGAGGTTCTGGAGATACTCCTGATCGGGTTGGGTCATCTGTCCGACTTTCTCTTCGAGGGTCAATCGGGCGAGCAGCGTCCGAACTTGCGGGTCCCAGGACGCGAGACGTTTCTCGGCCGGGGCCGCGGCGAAGATCTTGCGCGCGCACAGCGAAGCCCCGAGCAGGCCGAATGAGTCGGCAAGAAATTGGCGGCGGGATGTCCGCATGGAATCTCTCCTTGTGTTATGACGAGCGAATCAGCGGTCCGGTGTCGGAAGGCAACCGTACCGTTACCGCGGCAACATCTTCTCTCCGGCGATTTCGAGTTTCGTCTCAATGCCACCGGTGCCCTCGCCGGGCTGGCGACCGCCCACGAAGACGGTATAGTTGCCGGGGAGAACCCAGTGTTCGCCTTTCTCCGTTACCTGGCTCAAGTCGCGCGGGCCGAGCGTGAAGGTGACGTGCTTCGTCTCGCCCGGCAGGATATGCACGCGCTCGAATCCTTTGAGGGCACGGAGGGGCGCGCCGGGCGAAGGTGGATACTGGAGGTAGAGTTCCGCCACTTCATCGCCCTCGATGTTGCTGGTGTTGCGGACGTCCGCCTCAACGATAAGCGGCTGGCCGGCTTCCAGCCGGCTGGATGAAAGCTTGATCGTGCTGTAACCGAAGGTGGAGTAGCTCAGGCCATCGCCGAACGGGTAGAGCGGCCGACCGCGAAAGTAGCGGTACGTTCGGTTCTGCATCGAATAATCCTCGAAGGGAGGAAGCTGGTCGAGCGAGGCGTAGAAGGTAACGGGAAGCCTTCCGGCAGGATTGTTCGCGCCCGCCAGCGTCTCGGCGATGGCCGTTCCGCCTTCCTCGCCGGGATACCAGGCTTCGAGGACGGCGGCGGCATGCTGCTGGGCCCAGTCCACCGCCAGCGCGCTGCCGTTCATCAGGACCACCACGAGGGGCTTTCCGGTGGCCGCCAAGGCTTCGAGCAATTCGCGCTGCACGCCCGGCAAGCCGATGTCGGTACGGTCCCCGCCGCTGAAGCCTTTCACGTGGATGGGCATCTCCTCGCCCTCGAGATTCGGCGACAGTCCCACGAACGCCACCACGACATCCGCCTGGCGCGCCGCCTTGACGGCTTCCTCCTTCAGGACCTCAACGGGCGGTTGCCAGCTGAACGTCACGCCCGCTCCAAACAGCGGCGAGCGGTGCGTGTATTCCATGCGGAAGCTGTGCGGTTTCGTGTCCGTGAAGTGCGTCCGGAAGGAAGATGCTTTGTTGGTGCTCGCGTATTCACGGAGCACCGTATCGACCACCGGCTGGCCATCAAGATCGACGCGGAAGGTCTCCGTATCCCCGCAGGGATAGCAGCCCGGTTTGCTGACATTGAAGGCGTAGTCCCCCGGTCCGGGCGGGGTCAACGTCCCGGTCCAACGCACCGCGAAGGTTTGCCTGGGAAGCCCCGGCGCCGGTGAGGCCGCGTCCCAGTTGAATTCGACTTGCGGGTCAATGCGCACGAGCGCCGGCTGGCCGGAGAAGTCCGTATTGGCGAAATACTCGCCCTTCAGGCCCGGCGCCGTCTCGTCACCTGCGGCATGGAACACCGAGCGCGGCACCGGCATGGGCAACTCCGGCACATAAGGCGAGCCCTGCGCGTAGAGGACCCTGGCTTTGCCGGCGAATTGCCGGAGCAGGCCCTCCATGGGTCGGACCGGATTGAGGGGCGTGCCATTGTAGTTGCCCTCGAGCGAAACGAGCGACTCGGCATTGGGGCCGACCACGGCAATCGTCTTCACGCCGGGGCCAAGCGGCAGGACGCCCCCCGAATTCTTGAGCAGAACCATGGACTCGCGCGCCGCCCGGAGCGCGGCCTGCCGGTGCTGCGGCGCGTTGACTTCCGACATCGTGAGCTGGTTGAAGGGGACCGCCTCCGGCGGGTCGAACATGCCGAGGCGCAGGCGCGCCGTAAACAGGCGCTTGACCGCCGTGTCGATCTCACTTTCCCGAACCAGTCCGTCTTTGACGGCCTTCACCAGCGCCACATACTCGTTGCCGCAAGTGGTGTCGGTTCCGGCGCGCACGGCCAGGGCGGAGCCATGTTCGTTGTCGGGCGTGTAGTGATGGCCGGTGGTGATGTCGCCCACCGCTCCGCAGTCGGAGGTCACGTAGCCCTGGAAGTTCCAGGCTTCGCGCAGGGTTTTCTCGAGCAGGGAGGTGTTGGCGCAGGCCGGCGCGCCGTCGATGGCGTTGTAGGCGCACATGACGGAGTCGGCATGGCCGTCCACGACCGTGGCGCGGAAGGCGGGAAGATAGGTGTCCTCGAGGTCGCGCGGCGAGACGTTGACGTTGAAGCCGTGCCGCGCGGGTTCCGGCCCGCTGTGGACCGCGTAGTGCTTGGGCGTGGACACGGTCTCGAGATATTTCGGGTTGTCCCCTTGCAGCCCGGTCACGAAGGCCACACCCAGCCTGGCCGTCAGGAACGGGTCTTCGCCGTAGGTCTCCTGGCCGCGTCCCCAGCGGGGATCGCGGAAGATGTTGATGTTGGGCGACCAGAAGGTCAGCCCAAAATAAATGCTGTGGTTGTCCTCCCGCTGTGCCTGGTTGTATTTGGCCCGGGCTTCAGTGGCGATGATCTCGCCCTCCTGGTGTAGGAGGGCGGCGTCCCAGGTCGCCGCCATTCCGATGGCTTGCGGAAAGACCGTGGCGTACCCCGAGCGCGCGACTCCGTGCAGCGCTTCGCTCCACCAGTCGTAGGCGGGGATGCCGAGCCGGGGGATGGCTGGAGCGGTGTGCTGCATCTGCAAGACTTTTTCCTCGAGCGTCATCCGCGAGACAAGATCATCCACTCGCTGCTCGATGGAGAGAGCGGGATTGAGATAGGCCGGTTTCGAGTCTTGAGCGTGAGCCGGCGCGCTTGCGGCTCCACCGAGGGTGAAAGCGATGAGGCACTGAACGAGTGACCTGCGTGTGACGTGATGCATGGTTTCCCTCTTCTCTCTCCGCTACTTCGTCCGGGCCCCGGCGCCTGCCTCCGGCTCATCGCGAAAACTTCATGGTGCCGGGCGTTCGCGACACGTTGATCCGCAGGTTTGCCGCCCGTGATTCCGGTTACTTCTCCTGGAAGAGCAGCGAGGCGAAAGTCGCCAGGTTGCGCCGCCAGACCATCCAGGTATGCATCCCGGGTGTTTCGATGCCGGTGTGGCGGACGCCTTTCGAATCAAGCCAGCCGCGGAACTTGCGGTTGAGTTCGATGAGCCGGTCCTCCGTGCCGCAGGCAATCCAGAGCAGGCGCAGTTGCGAATTGGCCTTCGCGTCGAGCCGGGGAAAGGACTTTTCAAAATCCTCGTCGAGTCCGCCGGAGCTGAACGCTCCAACCCAGGCAAAGCGATCGAGGGCGTTGAGGCCGACGAGAAGTGATTCGGCGCCGCCCATCGAGAGTCCGGCGATGGCGCGGGAATTCCGGTCCTTCGCGACGAGGTACTCGCGCTCCACCGCCGGCATGACTTCTTCCAGCAGGGCGTCGCGGAACTTGTCGAAGTTCCGCTGGCGGAGATTGGCATCGCGAAACGCCGCGAAGCCGGCGGAAAGGATCTCCGGCGCACCGTAGCCGAGCGGCATGACGACGACCATGGGCTTCACCTTGCCCTGCGCGATGAGATGATCAAGGATCACGTTGGCGCGCCCGACCGCGGTCCAGCCGTTGGCGTTGTCGCTGAACCCGTGGAGCAGGTAGAGGACCGGATAGCGTTTCTTCCCACGCTCGTCGTAGCCCGGCGGGGTATAGACGTAGAAGTCGCGGTGGTCACCGATGAGTTGTGATTTATAGAAATGATGGTGAATCACGCCGTGGGGCACATCGTTGGTTTCCCAGGGGAGCGATGCCGGGCCGGGGACGTGCACGACGCTCGAAGCGAAGAGTAGGTTGGGCTTCATGAGCGGGTTGGAGGGATCGATCAGGCTGACGCCGTCCACCACAATGGAATAACCATAATAGTCCGGCTCGAGCGGGTCAGAGGTGACGCTCCACACTCCCTGGTCGTCCTTCTGCATGGGCAGCGGCTGCGGTCTGCCCTCGAGAGAGGCGGCGACTTCCTTGGAGTACGGGGCGCGAAAGCGAAAGGTGACGCGGGCGTCGGAACCCACCTCCGGCGACACAATTCGCGGAGCCTGCTGACCGAACCCGGGAGCGCCGGCCGCGATCAGGAAAAGCAGGAGGTGCCAGCCGGCGACTTTCCGGGGATTGGGAAGTTGAGTCAGACGGACCATGGGGGGCCTCCTCGAGGCGCTCGGTTGACGGATCGATCCGCTTCTGCCGCCACTCGCAGGTTAACCTGAGGCGTCCCGGACGCTGCGGCGATGGGGTGATGAGAACGCTTCCTTCTGCCAACGCTTGTCCGAAAGAACGCCCTGCGGATTCAGCGAAACCCTTTTGCCGACAGGCGCGGGCGATGCCGGACGCGCGCCATTATTGGCGCATGCGCCCCTCTTGTCAATTGATCTCGCCGCCGGCTCGCAGGTCAGATCTTTGAGGTAGACATCTCCCGGGGAGTCCCCAGTTTTTCGTCACGCAGTAGCGAAAGCTGACCCATTCCTCACCGGCATACGGATCCGGGCTGATGTCCAGGATTGTTCCGCCCTGCTGGGTGAGAAACCGGGCGAGTTCCTCACGTGGGATGCTGTGCATCTCGATGATCGGCTGGCGGGGGCCTTTGATGCTTCGAACCAAATGGATGAGGGAAGGCGGAACCAGGCGTTTGATGCGCTGTCGGAAGCCGCGATGGCCGGTCTGCGGCTCCCGGGGATGACTGGGAAGTTGAAAGACGAGCAGGCCGCCGGGAGCCAGAACCCTCAGAAACTCCTTCAAGTACTTCTTGCTATACCGCGGCTCCATATGTTGAAGCGTAATATTTGAATAAATAAAAGCGAATTCATGATCCTCGAAAAGCACCAAAGAATCGCGATCGTTGAGATAGTACTTGCACCTCCCGGCATGACGGTTATATGTTTCCGCCAGGGCAATCATGGAGGGCGAAATATCCACGCCGTCCACCTCATCGAAATGCGGAGCCAGCGCCTGGGTGAGCCTGCCGACACCACATCCGAAATCGAGCGCTTTGCCTTGGGGGAGGCTGAAGCCCAGGGAAGCAATGTACTCCAGAACGCCCCTCACCTCCACTCCGCCGGTGCGGAAAAACTCCTCCAGTTCCCACTTATTGCCTTTCTTGTCCGGCGCCGTGAGGATGGCCCAGAGTGGGTCGGTCTTGCCGAGGAAATCCCAGGTCTTCTTGAGAGATTTGATGCTCATATCGCGCCGACGTGCGCGCCGGGCCGCCGGCTCCCCCTCCCCATCGCGCCCGTACTCCCCGGCATTATCTCACCGCGCGCACGACTCCGGCGAGCCGGACCGGGCCGACCCTGCTCCAGGAGGGCCGGGAGATTTTCCCGGCCTTTTTTCTTTTCGAGTCGCGAGAGGCCGGGGGGGAACACGGAAATCGTCGCCTCGCCGGTTGGTATAAAATAAAGGAAGAGGGTACAACCTCCGGGCTTCGCAGGCCCGCGAGGCGTACAGGCGCATGACAACCCTACGCGAGGCGCTCGAACAAAACGTTCGCGAAGGCGAGCTTTACGAGAAGCTCGAGAAGAACAAGGTGCGCTGCTATGCGTGCGGCCACTGTTGCCCGATTCCTGAGGGCCTGCCCGGCGTCTGCAAGGTCCGTTTCAATCGCGGCGGAAAACTCTACGTTCCCTGGGGCTATGTCGGCGGGGTGCAGTGCGATCCGATCGAGAAAAAGCCCTTCTTCCATGCTCATCCCGGCGCGCTCGCCTATTGCTTCGGGATGATGGGCTGCGACCTGCACTGCGCCTACTGCCAGAACTGGGTGACGTCGCAGGCGATCCGCGATCCGGCCGCCCTGGCTCCCGCTCTGCGCGCCACTCCCGAAGGGCTGGTGAAAGACGCGCTGCGCCAGAAGGCCCGGGTGGTGGTGAGCACCTACAACGAGCCGCTCATTACCAGCGAGTGGGCGGTGGCGGTTTTCAAGGAGGCCCGGGCCGCGGGACTCAAGACGGGCTTCGTTTCGAACGGCAACGGCACGCCCCAGGTGCTCGAGTACCTGCGCCCCTGGGTCGACCTCTACAAGGTGGACCTCAAAAGCTTCGACGACCGCCACTACCGGCAACTCGGCGGCCGCCTCCAGCCCATCCTCGACACCCTTCGTCGCCTCCACGAGATGGGCATCTGGCTCGAGATCGTCACCCTGCTGATTCCGCGCTTCAACGACTCCGCGGACGAGCTTCAGCGTCTGACCGAATTCCTGGCCGGCGTCTCGCCGGATATCCCCTGGCACGTGACGGCGTTTCACAAAGACTACAAGATGACGGACCCCGAAAATACGCGGCCCGAAGACCTCCTGCGCGCCGCAGAAATCGGGAAGAAGGCGGGGCTGCGCTACGTCTACGCCGGCAACCTGCCCGGAGGAGTCGGCGAGCTCGAGAATACATGCTGCCCCAACTGCGGCGAGCTTCTGATCGAGCGTTACGGTTACTTCATCTCAGCCTACCGTCTCACCGCCACGGGCACCTGTCCCTCCTGCGGCAGCGGGATCCCCGGACGCTGGGATACTTGCTTCCAGGGACAAATCACGGCCCATCCCTACTTGCCACGCCTGCGCCGGCCATCCCTTCCACGCATCCTGAGCACCTGAAGCAATCCCCGGAAACGACCGCGGCAGGCTCGCGCGCCCTGTCCTCGTCCGCCCTTGACGCCGGAGGCAAGCGATGAGGGTATAATGCCGGCGCGTTGGCTGGTGCGTCAGCCGGGAGAGACTCGCATGGCCACAACCTCCACCCGTCTGGACCGGCTTTCTCAGGAACTTGGCCGGCGGAACATCGAGCACGCGGTGCTCACGTCCATCGCCAGTCTTCGATATTTCGCCGGGTTCACCACACCCATTGAATGGGGCCCTTCCCCCTTTTCACCTTTGCTCGGGGCCTTGGTCTGGGTGCGGGGAGAACAGCCCGGCGTGCTTCTGGCGGATGGCGAGTCGGCGCCGGCCGACGGCGCCGGGCTTGCCTGGAAGCCTTTTGCCAGCTATACCGTCGCGCAGCCGCTGCACGCCCTTCAGGACCTGAACGCGAAGCTGACCGAATCCTTCCAGGGCCTGCCCAAGAGCCGCGTGGGGATCGAACACGCGGAGATTCCCGCCGCAATCCTCGAACCGCTGCGCGCGGCGTGTCCACAACTGGAATTCGTCGATGTCAGTTCGCTGCTGCAAGAAATCCGCGTGATCAAAGACCGCGAGGAAATCCAGCTTCTGCGCGAAGCGATCGCGCTGTGCGATTTGGGCCAAGAACTCGCCAAGAAACTTGCACGCCCCGGGATGTCGGAGATCGAACTCTTCGCGGAAATCCGCAGGGGCATGGAAATGAAGGAGGGCGGGCGGCTGCCCATGCTCGTCGATGTGGTTTCGGGGGCGCGCACCGCGCAGATGGGCGGGCCTCCTTCTGCCCGGACGATGCAGGAAGGCGACCTGCTCCTTTGCGACCTGGTTCCTCGCCACAACGGCTACTGGGGAGACAGTTGCAATACGCTCGCGCTGGGTGAGCCGGCGGCTGAGTTTAAGACGCTCTTCCAAGGCCTCGCCGAGGTTCTGGCCCAGGGCACGGCGCTGGTGCGGCCCGGCCTCGCGGCCTGCGAGCTGGACCACTGGTTCCGCGAACACGTGCGCAAGCTGCATGGCGGTTATCCTCATCACACCGGGCACGGCCTGGGCGTGACCTGGCACGAGGAGCCGCGCATCGTTCCTTACAACACCACGCCCCTCCGAGCCGGCATGGTGATTGCCCTCGAGCCCGGAGCTTATTTCGACAGACGGTGGGGAATGCGCCTCGAACACGTCGCCCTGGTCACGGATACGGGCGTTGAAGTGCTAACGAGATTCAAGCACACGCTCTGAACCTCTTCTCGATCGTCGGCCAGGCGGGCGAGTGAGGGAAGGCTCTCTCCACCGCACCGGCCTGAGGCTGCGAACGGCAGGTCAAGACGATGGGACGCCTGGAAGGAAAGGTCGCGGTGATTACGGGAGGCGGCAGTGGCATCGGCCGCGCCACCGCCCGGTTGTTCGCCGCAGAGGGAGCGTGCGTCGCCGTACTTGAGAAGAACGGCGCCGCCGCGCGCACAACGGAGAGCGAAATCCGAAGTGCCGGAAAGGAAGCGGTCTCGCTGGAAGTGGACCTTGCGGATGGCGCAGCCGCTGAGGCTGCGGTGCTCGAAGCCGCCGCGCGATGGGCCCGGCTCGATATCCTCGTCAATAACGCGGCGACTTACGTCCCACGGAGCTTTGATCAAATCACTCGGGAGGAATGGCAGAAGGTTCTGGACACCAACCTGACCGCTTACTTCCTCTGCGCGCGAGCCGCGGCCCGTGAAATGCGAAAGCACGGCGGAGGCAGCATCGTCAACGTGAGTTCCGTTCACCGGGTGATTTCCGAGCCGGAGGCCGGCGCTTACGCCGCGTCGAAAGGTGGCGTCGCGCAACTGACGCGCAATCTGGCCATCGAGTACGCACCGGATAACATCGTCGTCAATTCGATCAGCCCCGGCTTTGTGCGCACGGCCATGTCGATCGTCGGCGGAGTGGACGAGACCACCACGGAGCGCTTCCTCAACTCCTACGTCAACTCGGGGCGAATTCCCTTACGCCGCGCCGGACGGCCGGAAGAGATCGCCGCCGCCGCACTGTTTCTTGCCTCGCGCGAGTGCGGGTATCTGACGGGAGCCGACCTGGTGGTGGATGGCGGGCTGACCACCACGCTGTGACATCCGCACGCCTCAACATCTACTGAGGCTTCGCCTCCTGCGGCGGAGCTTCCTGCGACAGCAGAATCGCCGCGACAACGGCCAGCGCGACCCCGGTCGTCTGCGTGCGCGTCAGGCGTTCGTGGAGCAGCAGAACGGCCAGGAAGACGGTGACGAGAGGAAAGAGGTAGCAGAGAGGGATCACAATCGAAGCTTTGCCTCCGCGCTCGAGGGCGGCGAAGCTGGTGATCACTCCGAGTCCGTTGAGCACTCCCCCCAGAACGGCGAGGCCGAACACCTTGGGCGTCGTGTGCCAGTCCAGCGGGACCACCACCAGAATGGCCAGCGCCACGGGCACAAACGCCATGGCAAACCCCAGGAATGACAATGCGGTTGAAATGAAGTTCGTGGAGAGCTTCTGGGTGACACCGGTAATGCCCCAGAACACGAGCGCGATCATCGCGTAGAACAACCAGACTGGAAAATGCATCTCTCGTTTTCTCCGGCCGGGCAAGGACTAAAGGCTGAGCAGGAAAATGGCCACCAGCGCGAGCCCCACCCCCAGTACCTGCCAGCGCGTCAGGCGCTCACGAAGAATCACCAGCGCCGCCAGCACGGTCACCAGCGGCGACATTCCGGTCAGCGGCACCACCACCGAAGCTTGCCCGCCCGCCGTCAGCGATTGATAGAAGGCGATGTTGCCGGTCCCTCCCAGGATTCCCGTGACGAAAGCGTAAGCCATTCCCCGCCGCAAGTTCGTCCCGCTGCGGAGGCGAGGCGAACGAAACACAATCGCCACGAGCGGAATCAGGCCGACCGTGAACAGCACCTGGTTCAAATAGGGGCTGATTTCGTCGGAGACAACTTTCGAGACCGCGCCCCACGCGCCCCAGAAGACAACCGTCAGCATCGCATAGACGAGCCAAGCGGGCACGAGGCGTTGCGGGGTGCGAACCGCCGGGTCGTGAGTCATCGGTCCACCGGACTGCCGGAATTCAAAAGGTGATCTTCACGCGCAGGGAACCGGGGGCGTGGGGCAGGCGAATCCGTCCCCGGGCGGCGTCGAAGTCCTGCCATGGCTTTCCATCGATTTCGACCGTGCGGAGGGGTCTCCCGCCGGGCGCGCGAATCACCAGCCACGCCGTCTGAAACGGGTTGCGCGCGGGCAAGGTGATTTCCGCCTCGACGCCGTTCTCGGCCGCCTCCAGGCGATAACTGAGCGGCCCGAAGTAGGTTGGCGCGTCATGGAGTTCCACGTTCTCTCCGGGCGCGAGCCAGCGGCGGGGAATGCCCGCGGCGAGCCAGAGCGTATCACCCTCCTCGCGCACGAGTGTATCGCGAAGGCGGTTCAGGAATTTCGCCTCGTCGGAGACCTTATAGAACGGTCCACTCGGCGACCTCCACTGGCGGAACTCCTCGGTGAAGACATTGACGTCCGGGTAATAACACGCGACGAAGTCGTTATAGAGATTGCGAATGGCGGCCGGAATCTCCTGGCGCCGAAGATACACAAGGATGGGATTCTGGAGGTTCGCCTGGAAAACCATGCCGCCGCGGCTGAACCACAGGTCGTCATCCACCCAACCGTGCACGTTCAGACCCAGCGTTGAGGACATCGTCGCGTTGTCCTCCCAATCGTCCAGCACCCATTGGGCGAGGGGCTCCTCGGCGGCGAAGATCCTCATGGCCAGAAGAATCATGGGACCGTAGAGCACTTCGCGCGTCGCGGAAAGGCGATACGTCGGCAGCACCTTCTGGGGATAGCGCGAGTAGTAGGCGACGCGCAGAGGTCCGAAAAGCCGGATACGCTGATAGGCGCGCGTGGGAACATAGGGAACGTAGGTGTTATCGCGCAGGCGGATCACCGGCGCGCGTTGCCAGGCGCGGCGGACCGCGGCCCGCAAATCCTGCGTGTAGGCCGCGGCCTCGCGGGCATAGCGGTCTGCCTCCGGCGCTCCGGCGTCCGCGAGGGCTTGCGCCAGGCGGGTGATCCCGGCCGCCGCGAAGGCATTCACCGAAAACCAGTGGCCCCAGTCGTCGGGATCCTCCAGGTGCCCGGCGGGAAGCAGGCCGTATTCGGGAATCTTCTCGCCGCGATCCACAACCTCCGTCAGCTTCCGCTGCTCGATCACCCAGTCGGCGGCCCGCGTCATGCTCGGCGCCGCGTGGCGGAACCATGCCTTGTCGCGGGTGAAAAAGTAATGCTCCCCGAGCGCCCACAGCACGGTGCCGTGATCGAGGTTGTACTGTGAGGCGGTGTAGTCATAGTCGGCGTCAACTCGCGCGCCGTGATAGACCGCGCGCTGGTCCCCCGTAAACGTGCCGTCGAAAGGCCGTGAGCCCTGAAGGCGCATTAGCGTCTCCAGATACTCTTCCGCGAGCTTGTGATCTCCGAAGGCGTCGAGCAACACGCACTGGAAAGCGGCTTCGTTCGCGAAAACCTCGTAGGAGTAACTCGCGGCGGGGAGCATGTACAGGCCGCTCTTCGGGTCTTTGGTCGCGCTGATGCGAATGTGGGGGATCACCGCCTTCGCGAAGCTCACAAACCGGCGTTCGGGCACGTCGAGCGGCATCGCATGGGCCGTGACGCTCCGCCAGTAATCCACCACGCGAGTTCGCTCCGTGTCGTAGTCGAGCGCCGCGAGGCGAGCGCGCTCGCCGGGCGTAAGCCCAGGGATGAAAGGAAGCGAGAGGTACAGGACCTTGGATTCGCCGGGCCCCAGCGGGATTTCCACGTGGATTCCCTGGAGCTTGTTCTGGCCATCCGACATGGCGGCCAGAGTGGCCCGCGAGGATTCCGGCAGGCGCAGACGCGCGCGCACCCACTGGCCGTCGCCGGCCGTGAGTTCGCCCTCTTCGAAGCGCAACGGCTCCGCGGGATCGGTGCCCATCCACACGTGGGAGATTCCCGGTTGATGACCCGGATTACTCGCCGTGAGCTTGAGCATCAGGACGGCCGGTGTTTGCTCGCTGCGGCCGGCATCCTCGGGGTCGAGGGGGCCGGAGAGAAGCGTCGCAAATCCTTCTTCGCTGTAGTCCATCCCATCGGTGCTCCAGCGGGCGAGAGCGACCGGAAAATAATCTTCCAGCACGGAAAGCCTGGAATCTCTGGAAGCGGGCCGGTAATGGGGGACCGTCCCCGTACCGATGCGCCAGGTGATGCGGTCGCCGGGCCATTCCAGGCGCGCGAGTTCCCTGCCCTTGGCCTTCGTGCCCTCTTTACTGATGAAGATGTTTCCGCCCCACTCGAAGGCGAATTTCTGCCAGCTCGCGTCCGCCGCCAAGGGCAGGTAGAGGCGCCCGCCTTGCCGCTCGACGGGATCGAGTGGGGGAATTTCCTTCGACGCGCGCTCGTAGGTTTGTTCAGGTTCGCGGGCCAGCTTCTCCCGGATCTTCTCGCCCGCTTTGAGGATGGCGGGTGAGAACGAATGGCTGACCGACGCCAGGGTGACGTAAGCGTGGAAATCCGGCACGTACACCGGACCTTTCTCGACGTCGGGCACGGCGAAGGAAAAAGTCCGCTCGCCGGCGTCGAGGCTCACGATCGTCACGTCGTGAGAGCCGGGCAGCGAGGGTTCCGCCGCGAGGAGACTGAGGAGGAGTCCTTTAGTTGTTCCCCGGGTTTCGACTCTGAACTTCTCTCCGCTGGCCGTATCACTCGCGGAGCCCCGCCACACTCGCAGACCTTGAAGCTGTCCGTTGTAAACGCGGACGGCGCCCTCCCGCATGATTCGAGCCGATTCTCCTGCGCCGAGTTCAATGCGCACCTCCAGCGGCTTCGGCCGGGAGCCGCTGAAGACTTCCACCTTCTCGAGAGCAGGCTCTTGCGCGAACACCAGACGCACCTTCAGCGTGCGGCGGTAGTCCACGCCGGGAAGGTTCTTGGCCCGCGGGTTCTCCCGCTCGGCGAGGGGAGTGAACGTGTAGCGGCACGCCTGGGAGGCGCAGTCCGCCTTTGTCGAAGCTTCGAGCCACTGGCCCTGCCACGGATCGTCCACCGGATCCTCGATTGTGGGCATGTGGGGAGGCGGGTAAGGCCAATTTCGAAACCAGTATTCGAGCCGCGCCGGGACCGGACGACGCCCCGCCCGGAACTGCACCCGCACTTCTTTGACATCTCGCTCCTCGGCCCACTGAAGACCGTAAACGTAGCGGCCGTCGGCCGCTCTCTGCGCGACCGTGCCGAAGGATGGGGCCTCGTCGTAATCGAAAAGCACCGGCGAGGTGTGGCGCTCGCGCGTGCAGCAGCGGCGGGCGAATGGAGCGATGTCGAAGTCGGCAGGAGCGGCCGCCGAGCCCGTCAACGTTGCTGCGAGCGTCCCAAGGGCGACAATCAGAAGGCGAAAGCTCATGGGCCTAGCATATACTATCGCGACACATCCGCTCGTGGGGTGGGAAGAATGAAAAGCAGCGGCCTGCGCACGGCTCTCCATCGAAGCGCGGCGATTGCGGTCTCCGGACTGGCCGCGCTCGCCGCGGCCCCGTTCACCGCTCCCTTTGGCGCGTGGGCGCGCCTCTCCTCCCAGCCCGTGCTGGCCCCGCAAGGTGACGGCTTCGAATCCGCAGGGACCTTCAACCCGGCGGTCGTCGTCCAGGATGGCCGGTTCGTGATGCTCTACCGCGCGCAGGACCTGCGAGGGACTTCGTCTCTCGGTTACGCGACGAGTACCGATGGCCGTCATTTCACGCGCCGTGCAGCGCCTGTGCTCGTGGCGGAAGCGCCCTATGAGAAAGGCGGCGGGGTCGAGGACCCGCGCGTGGTGCGCATCGGCGCAACGTACGATCTCACTTACACCGGCTACAACAACGTGGACGGCGTCGGCCCGGACCGCAAAGACGCGCAACTGTGCCTGGCCACCTCGCGCGACCTCATCCACTGGGAACGCCGGGGCATCATCATGCCGGCCTACAGGGGCAAATGGAATGTCGGCTGGACCAAGTCCGGCGCGATCGTGCCGGAGAAGATCGGCGGAAAGTACTGGATGTATTACCTGGGCGATGCGCGAAACCAGGGAAGCCAGATGGGCGTCGCTTTTTCCGATGATCTTCGGCACTGGACTGACGCGCTCGACCATCCCGTGCTCTCCAGCCGCGCGGGGATGTTCGATTCCAAGGTCGTGGAGCCGGGTCCGCCGCCGGTGATCACCTCCCGGGGAATCTTGCTGATCTATAACGGCGCGGACGACAAGTTGGTGTACTCGACGGGCTGGGTGTTATTCGATCGGAAAGATCCCACGCGCGTCCTGGCACGAGCGGAGCAGCCCCTGTTTCGTCCCGAGATGCCCTGGGAGAAGCGCGGCCA